>Ga0187892_10004850_pt1 | contig 22026 bp, 17 predicted proteins | sample MA1701073metaG_FD_139345 | JGI IMG/M metagenome (GOLD analysis project Ga0187892, IMG submission 139345) | Bio-ooze microbial communities from a basaltic lava cave in the Kipuka Kanohina Cave System on the Island of Hawaii, USA - MA170107-3 metaG ... | reverse complement strand
TGGCCGATGCGGCACTGACCATCAACCAGAGCTGTGCCAGCGAAAACTGCCGTGCCGCGGCCGACGTGTCCGCTGCGATCGCGACCTCTTGAACGTCTTGCGGCAGCACACTCTGGCGCAGGGGACCGGCGGTACTGTCAGCGCGCCAGGCCGAGTCTGACGCCTCCTCCGCTAAGGTCCACCGACCCCGACTGGCTGGCTCGAGCGTATATGCGTCGGCTGACCGCGCCTCGCGCTTCGGCGCCTCGGCCCAGGAGCGGAGCGCCGCGCCGCTCGCCTTAGCCGCACTGCAAACGGCGGTGCCCATGCGAACGATTTTCGCACACGACGGTCGCAGCGGTCAAGCGCACGTTTGGCGCAGATCAAGCCACGGCTTCGAGGAAGTTTGCCGGCCGGCGGCGTCACCCGTTGAGTGCTTTGAGGCGCATGCTTGAAGCGGCCACGAGATGATTCGACTTGAGGCCGACGCAAAAGCGAAACTACGCCGGGTGCCGCTGCCGTCGACGCCGAACCACACTGCCAAACAGTGCGCAGGCCACGAACCCGATCAGCCCTAACAGGCTCGAATGGGGCTCGGGCACGGCGGGCTGCACGGATTGCACCCCCCGCATTTCCATTTGCAATACCATGAAGTCCTGGAAGTCGACGTCGCCGTCCAAGTCGATGTCGCCGTCGGCATGGGTCGCGCCGTCGGCCATGCCATAGTGCGTTTGCAAAGTGAGGAAATCGTCGAAATCGACCGCACGGTCGCTGTTAAGATCGGCTGCGATCTGCGGTATCGACGAGACGAACAGCCACGCCATCGGCATCCCCTGCGCCACGGAGACAGCCTCCAGTTCGAGACGCACAATCCCGGTACCCTCCGCCGTCAAGGATCCGACCTGCGCTCGCTTGTAGGTGCCGATATAGTCGACGTCGGCCGATCCACCCTCGAGTTCGTTAATGGTCAGTGGCGCTAGGCTCTCTCCGATGACCGCCGCGCATGTCCGCGCTTCGTCGCCGGCGTCGAAAACATGGCCGATGACCTCCATGAAATAATGCAGCGGCTCTCCCAACGTCAATGAAAACTCACGCGTTGCGGTAATGGCCCCACCTTCCTCGGCGGACACACTGCGCACCTCGTCGCCGTCGAGTACCCAATTGGCCGCGCCGCTATAGGTAATTGTCCAGTCGCCAACCACGACTTGTTCCGCCGCGCAACGACCATCAGCGGCCAGGGCAAAGCACGCGCACAACATCCATGCGGTCACCGTTCGTAGCACCGCAACTCCTTTCCCAATCCAAATCGCGGCGGGGCGCCGCATTGCCGATGGTCTCCAGGCCACCGCGTGCCAAGGCGGCGAGGCTGGCTAAGCCATGCCCCAAGGGAAGCCCTGCGACGAATTCCGACCGAGTGTTCCGCGTTTCCCCACGTTCGCACTCGTCATGCGGCGGCGGCGCCGTGCGTGCAGGACTCGCATGCCAATCGCCATTGCTCCGCTCAGGCAGAGTGCCGTGACCGACGGTTCGGGCACGACCGCGATTTCGGTCATTACAAAATCGACGTCGGCTTGCGTGCCGGGTGAATTGATGATGATGGTAATGCTCGTGACCGCCGTGAATGAGAACCCACCTGAAAGAACGAACGACGAAAAGGTGTACGTTTGTGTCGGTGCGCTCTCCGATATTTCAGTCCCCGCGGGGAGCTGCGCGGATGCACCACCGGGGCCGGTCATCACAATGTCAATGGGGACGCTGTCCTCTTCCGGCCCGGCATCGAACGTCAAGAAGCTGATGCGAATCCCCTTTTGATGCCCCTCTTGGGTCAAATCGAAACCGTCCTCGCCTCCCAGGTCTAAGGCGTCGTCGAGGTCCGGCTGTACGTCGGCGTCCACCCCGTCATACTGCAATGAAACCACCGAACCGGGGTTCGCACTGTTGAATACAAACTGGCCCTCGCCGATTTCGCCCGTGGCGCTTACATTGCCTGGTGTCCCCACCACGTCGACCAATACATCGCGCTGACCGCCGAGAATCGATGCTTCATCCTGCTGGATCAGCGTCGGATCATTGTTGATGAATTCGATAACGAAGATGTCGTTCGATGGAATAGTATTGTCAATCGGGTCCGGCTCACTGAAATCATCGATCACCAGCGGCACGGCATCGGCCGTCGAGACGGCGAACTGAAGAGCGCATACGAGCCCGACAATCCGCAAAGCCGATACAGAAAAACGGAAGACGTCAGCGCCCCGGACTCCTCTCCTACTGGCCGCGACCTCCGCGGCGAAGTCCATCACGCGCATCGATGCATTCATTAACTAAGCTCCTCGGTCCAACGAACCGAATGAAGCTGTCGAGCACCCGGGGGCGCCAACGAGCCGGAAGAGAGCCGCTGAGCAGTCAGTAGGCACAGGTGGGCTAGCAACGCCCAGAATGAACCGCTGACCGACACGACGAAAGCCTTCCGCCTCAACAACACGGCGGTACGCGACTTTCACTCGGTTCTCATTAGCGGTCTCATTTCACCGTTCGATTATCCGGTTTGCATCCCGGAATCGTGACGCACGCGTGTTGCATCGCCAGCGCACCAGCCACGCAGTTCCGTAGCGGCTTGCAACGATGCGTTCCGTTGCGAACACCTGGCTCAGGCGAGCAGAACGCCTATCGGAAAAACGGCGAAAACTCGGTACGGACCGCGGCGCCGCACGGAAGCAGGCGCCACAAAGGAAGCCACCGAGACGAGACTCAGAGCGTGGCAAAAAAGAAAAACGCCCTGAAAAACTCACTCGGAATGCCGCGCCGCGACAAAAAAGCCCGAGTATTGAGCCGTTTTTCAGTAGCGTCCGATCGTTGACTAGCAAGCTCTCTGCGTGGCTCGTGTGGCTTTGACCATACAAGCGTGTCGTTAGTTTAAGAATTCTTTCAGCGATGTCAAGCGATAACCCCGCAAATTATTAGAAATCTCCGGATTCTGTCAGATCCAATCGTCCAGCGTGGGCCGGGGGATCGCGGCGTCCTTGCCACTTCCATTCGGAACGCCATCGCCATGGATCGCCTGACGTTGAATCCGGGTGAATACTTCCTCGCGATGTACCTGCACTTCAACCGGAGCCGTGATTCCCAGTCGAACCTGGCGGCCGCGCAACTCCAAAACCGTCACGGTCACGCCATCTCCGACCACAATCGCTTCCCCGCATTTTCTCGATAAGACGAGCATCGCTTGGACCTCCATGGCCGCTGGTCGTCTCTTGGCCGCTAAGGAGTCTAGCGACTAATCATTAAGATTCCGTGGAAATCGTGTGAATTGCGCGCGAGAAATCCGTTTCCATGCTTGCCTTGCTACGAGACAGTCAGGCTTGCTGAGCTGAAGGTGCCGTCGACGCGGCGTCCGGCAGCGAAAAAAGTCGGCCGGCAGGGGCCAATGTACTCTCGCCCCCCCGTTGGTGGAGTGCAAGTGAGAAGCGCCGTCGCCAGCAAGAGTTCCGCTAGCGTCGAGTTCGCGCAGCACGCTTGGTGCGCACGATTTGGTTCACCAGCGCCTCTGGATCGTTCCCGGACGATCCGGGGAGCCAGACGAGATCAATATCACTCGCTGCGGGCGTGTACGATTCCAAATACTGATCGACCGCCGCGGCGTTCCACAACTCGTCGGCGGCGACTGCCTGAGCACTGCGCGCGGATGGCGATGGCGTGGCGCTCGGGCTGATCGTATCTGGCTCGTCATGCAGCGCGTCAGGTTCGTCAGCGCCTTGGCCGTAAAAGACTTGCAGCACGACGAAGTCCTGGAAGTCCACGTCCTCATCGCCGTCCAGGTCTCCGTCGGAACGCATCGCGCCGGACGTAACGCCGTAATATGCTTGCAACGTGAGGAAATCCTGAAAATCAACGTCGCCGTCCAGATCGACGTCCCCTGCTTGCCGCACCTCGATCATTATCGTCTCGAAATCGTCCATAGCGGGCGACCCATCGTCGGTCACGCGCACCGTGACCATGTAGGTCCCAGGCGTTTGTGCGGCGCTCGGAGTCCATTGGAACAGCCCAGTTTGCGGATCGACTACCGCTCCGGCCGGCGCACCCGCATCAAGCGAATAGAAGAGTGCGTCAGCCGCATCAGGGTCGCTGGCCGTCACGACGAACGTCAGCGGCAATGGTCCATCCGCCGTTTTGGGACCGATTGGGTCCAATTGCGGCGCGTTGTTGCTACCCGTGGGGTTAAACAGCCAATTGACATTGTCGCCGGAATCCGTGGCGGACAGCGCTTCGATCACGGCCGGCGTTCCGCTGGTGGCCGATTGCTTCGCGACGTCGACGTCCTTGAAAACAAACGTCCCGCTTCCTGACCAGTCGCGCACCGTGCTGTTGGTGCTTCGCAGCAGAATATCATCGGCGTGGCCGACACCGATCCCTCCGCCATCGATGACCACGCTTCCGTCGTTGTCGACGTGGCCGCCGAGCGTCAGATCACCAGTGCCGTAGTTCTGCAACGTCGCCCCGGCGGCGATGGTTAATGCCTGCAGTGCCGCCGAGCCGTTGGCCACCGTCAGGTCGAAGTCGCCGTTCATCGCCACCGTGCCCGCGTCGACGTGCAGCGTTCCGCCTACCGTAACGTCGGCCGCTGGCAACGTATGCGTTCCCGAGCCCGCGAAAGTCAAATCGTGGTACGGCCCGATATTGGCCAGCGTGGCCGTCGCGGTGCCGTCATAGATCACGCTACCCGAATCCGAGTCCCCCACCAGTCCGGTTATCGTTTCGCTCCCCTTCAAGCGCAGCGTTCCGTTGTTCGAGAGCGGCGTCGCGGTGGAGATCGCCAGGTTCTTCCCGGCAAGGTCGAACGTGCCGGCGGTCACCGTCAGGCTGTCGACCGTTACCGCTTCGGCCAGTTGCCGCGTACCCGCAGGCACGTTGACGACAAAGTCCTCCAGCGCGTCATCCGTGAACTGGATCGTCTTGGTGCCGCTACCCGCCAGAGTGATCGTTCCCGTCCCTTTGGTCCAATTGATGTTCGTGTTCAGGCCCAGCGGGTCGCGGCTCGCATTGCCGTGAACAACGAAGCTGGGGTTCAGCGAATTGTCGACCGTATACGAAGCCGTACTGTCGGTGCGAAGGTAAAAATCTTGCCCCGTGAAGGTGTAGGTGCCGGCGCTGGGACGAAAGACCTTCGCACCACTGGCTCGCGCGAAGAAATAGATCTTTTGCGCGGCATAAACGCCGGGCACGATATTGTTATTGTGGCCATCTTCGATGGTGATCGAAAAATTATCGATCACGCCGTCCTGTTGCGAGAAGCTTGACAGGTCCTCCAGCCGCAGCCCGCCACCCCCGGTGTATCGACCCCCTGGCAGAATTCGCACATTGGCCAAAGCGCCTCGCATAAACGTGGTATCGCTGAAACCCTGCATATCCAGCGTGCCGCCGATCAAGAGCGTTCCACGGACACCGAGCTTCCCGGGCGAGGTAATATACGCGCCGGCCGGGATCGTCAGGTGGTTGAATAGCGCCGTTATGTTCGCCTTGCCGTAGACCAGGTGGTCCGGCCCGGTGAGCACGACCGTACTCGCGCCGGAATCCAGGACCGGCCCTTGCTGCGTTGCGGGATCGACGTGCAGCCAGTCTCCCCAGGCGGTCCAGGTGCCGTCGCCCAAATTCACGGCCGAGTTGCGGAGCGTCACGTTACCGTCGCCCGCGACCCCGGTGCTGCCCACCGTCACATTGCGGTCGAAGGGCGCGTTGTCGATCGTGGCCGTAAAGGCAGTGGAGGCCGTGATCGACCGCACCTGCACGTCCATGTCGATCACCACGCTCTGCGTGCTCGTGCCGTCGAAAACCACGTCATCGGCGGCGGTCGGCAGCGCATTGCTCGACCAGTTGGCCGGCGAGCTCCAGAGCCCGTCGCCGGCGCCGCCGTCCCAGGTAACGGCCAAAAGTTGGCGAGACTCCAGCCGTTCGAAGCCGCGGAGTGTCGATATTCGGCGATGCCGAGAGCCCTTCACGGTAGTCCCTGGGTGCCACTGGTTGCTCGCAATCAGTGGTGTCCGCTCTTGATCCTCGTGGCCAGAACCGGCCCTGAACCAAAGACTTCCCCCACGCCGTTGCACGCTTCTCAGTATACGTATAATTTCGCGATAGTCACGACAAATCGCTTGGCGCGTCTCTCTCCGCGGCCGTGACGCAAGATTCTGCTCTTGGCACTCCCCAAGGGACCAGACTTCGGCTGGTTTCTGGCTAGACGGTTTTCAGATCCGCGGACGCGCGGGTCGTCGCGCTCAGCCGGCGATAATCGCGTCGATTTGGGCGTGCCACGTGCCGCGCGACAGCACGCGGTCGCAGCCGGCGTCGCGCGCCTCGGCCAGGCGTGTCGCGTGGACGTGGGGACCGAAGGCGATGATGGTTGCCTGGGGCTCGGCGCGCTTTCGTACCGAAGCGACCACCGTCGGCACGTCGAGGCCCTGCGTGGTCAAGTCGAGCACAACCAGCGTGGCCCTGCCGGCCGACCATTTGCTATGGAATTCCGCCATGTTCGCGGCCACATCGAGTGCGCGCCCAAGTCGTGCGGACGCCGCCGCAACCTTCGACGAGGTGGCGAGGTCGGCACTCACGAGCAGGACGGACATCGGCTAGTTGATCGCCTCGGCGCCGCGCACGGCGTCGTCGATACGGACCGATTCAACGATCGGCAGGATAAAGATTTTGCCATCGCCGATCGTGCCTTCCGGACCGGTGCGAGCCACCTGAGTAATCGTCTCCAGCGTCCGGTCCAAAAAATCCTCGTTCACGGCGATCTCCAGCGCCACTTTTCGCAGCAAGTTGGTTTTGTATTCGTAGCCGCGGTACATTTCGGTCTGACCTCGCTGGCGACCGTAGCCTAGAGAGTCGCAGACGGTCATGCGCGTGACGCCGATCTTCACCAGTGCCTCGCGGACAGCATTGAGCTTCGTGGGCTGGATAATAGCGACGAGTAATTTCACGGCGATTCTCCCACTCGGCCGGCGACGCCGTATGTAAGATAGCTGTGCTAAGTTCGACCACAAGCGGCGGCAACGCCCTCGCGCCAACCACCAGAAAAGCTCGGCACGTGCCAAAATGGCAGCCACGGCGACTTCGACCATCGTGCATCGCGAAGACTCGACTGGTGCGGCTGTCGTAATTCCATGTCGCTCATGCAGTTGCAATCGGCTCGTGGGCACGATTTTCGCGCGGCATAATGTTTGCTAAAAAGGTACCGTGCTCGGCCTTTCCGACATTGCTGCGCCACCGCATTGGAGAACTGGTGGCGAGCGCGGAGGCGCCGTGGCCTCTTATCCCATCGAACTGGCGATGGATTGAATCTCGGGGCAGCGTTTGGGCGCGGGTGCAAAGGAGCATGTAAATGGCACGTGGCGAAAAGATCATCGGCATCGACCTGGGCACCACGAATTCCGTGGTGGCGGTGATGGAGGGCAAAGAAGCCAAGGTTATCCCCAATCAAGAGGGAAACCGCCTGACGCCGAGCGTCGTGGCGTTCACCGATAAGGGTGAAACGCTCGTGGGCGAGCCGGCGCGCCGCCAGGCCGTGACAAACCCCACGCGCACCGTTTACTCGATCAAGCGCTTCATGGGTCGGCGCCACAGCGAAGTGGCGACCGAAGAGAAGATGGTGCCCTACAAGGTCGCCGGCGCCGCCGAGGACTACGTCAAGGTCAAGATCGGCGAATCGGAGCATACTCCGCCGGAAATCTCTGCAAAGATTCTGCGCAAATTGAAGGAGTCGGCCGAGGCCTACTTGGGGCACAAGGTCAACAAGGCCGTGATCACGGTGCCGGCCTATTTCAACGACGCTCAGCGCCAGGCCACCAAGGACGCCGGGGAAATTGCCGGGCTTGAGGTGGCGCGGATCATCAATGAGCCGACGGCGGCCTCGCTGGCCTACGGGCTGGAGAAGAAGGAGACGGAAAAGATCGTCGTGTTCGATCTCGGCGGCGGAACGTTCGACGTTTCGGTGCTCGAGGTGGCCGACGGCGTATTCCGCGTCATCAGCACCAACGGCGACACGCACCTGGGCGGCGACGATTTCGACGAGGTGCTGATCAACCACGTCGCCGACGAGTTCAAGAAGGACTATGGCATCGACCTGCGCAAGGACACGATGGCGCTGCAGCGACTGCAAGAGGCGTGCGAAAAGGCGAAGAAGGAGCTCAGCTCGGCCCAATCGACCGACATTAACCTGCCGTTCATCACGGCCGATGCGAGCGGCCCAAAGCATCTGCAGATGAACATCGCGCGGGCCAAGTTCGAGCAGTTGGTGGATCATCTGGTGGAGCGGTGCCGCGGTCCGGTGCTTAAGGCGCTGGACGACGCAAAGATGCGCCCGAACGAGATGGATGAAGTGGTGCTCGTGGGTGGCTCGACGCGAATGCCAAAGGTCCAGGACCTGGTGCGCAAGATCTTCGGCAAGGAGCCGCACAAGGGGGTGAACCCCGACGAGGTAGTGGCGGTGGGGGCGGCCATTCAGGGAGGGGTGCTGGCCGGCGAGGTGCAGGACGTGCTGCTCTTGGACGTGACGCCTCTGTCGCTGGGAATCGAGACCTTGGGTGGCGTGTTCACGAAGCTGGTCGAGCGCAACACGACCATTCCCACCGAACGAAAACAGGTCTTCAGCACGGCCGACGACAACCAGACCGCTGTGACGGTGCGTGTCTTCCAGGGCGAGCGCGAAATGGCGGCCGATAACCGGCTGCTCGGGCAGTTCAACCTGGAGGGGATTCCACCGGCGCCGCGCGGTATGCCGCAGATCGAGGTCAAATTCGACATCGACGCCAACGGCATTCTCAACGTCTCGGCGAAAGATCTGGGGACGGGCAAGGAGCAAACCGTGCGGATCGAACAGTCGAGCGGCTTGTCCGAGACCGAGATCGACCGGATGCGCAAGGACGCCGACGAGCACGCTAGCGAGGACAAGCAGCGACGGCAGGTGGCCGAGCTGCGCAACCAGGGCGAGTCGATGTGCTTTGCGGTCGAAAAGCTGCTCAAGGAGCACGACGCCAAGCTGAGCGCGGCCGACAAGGACGCCGTGCATGCGGCGATCAAGAAGGTCCGCTCCGCGGCCGAAGGCACGAACGTCGACGCCATGAAAACGGCCATCAGCGAGCTGGAACAGGCCTCGCACAGCATGAGCAAGGCACTGTACGAGTCGGGTGCTGCGAAAGCGGGACCGAGCACCGACGGCGGCTCCGGGGCCACTGGCGGCGCGCGTGGCGCCGCAGCTCCGGGCGAAGACGAGGCGATCGACGCCGAGTTCGAGGTCAAGGATTCCTGATTGCCGTGTGGCCGTACAGGCACGGGTTCGCTTGAGGCGAACCCGTGGCACCCTCGCTTGCATTGCGGTGTCCGAACATGGCATTTCAATTCGACAAGCTGACGATTAAGGCTCAGGAAGCCGTCCAGCGAGCTCAAACTCTCGCCTCCGATCGCGGCAGCGCGCAGATCGATCCCCTGCACTTGCTGGCGGCGCTATTGGCCGAGACAGATGGCGTCGTTCGGCCGATCTTAGAAAAGATCGGGGCGAATCGCGCGCAGTTGGAGCGGATCATCGAATCGGAGCTCGCGCATCTACCCAAGGTGCAGGGCGGCGAAGCACCCCAGTTGTCGTCGGCCACGCTGAACGTGCTGCGCGCGGCGCAGTCCGAGGCCACGACGATGAAGGACGATTACGTCTCGACCGAGCACGTCCTGCTGGCTCTGGCCAAGGTTGACTCGAAGGCCAAGAACGTCCTTAAGCTGAACGCGATCGGCGAGCCGGAGATCCTCAAGGCACTCCAGGCGGTCCGTGGCAGCACGCGAGTCACCGACCAGTCGCCTGAGGATAAATTCCAGGCGCTCGAAAAATACGGGATCGACCTGGTGGCCCGCGCGAACCAGGGAAAGCTCGACCCCGTGATCGGGCGCGATCAGGAGATCCGCCGCGTGATCCAGGTGCTCTCGCGCCGCACGAAGAACAACCCGGTCTTGATCGGCGAGCCTGGCGTGGGCAAGACGGCCATCGCCGAGGGGCTGGCGCTGCGGATCGTCGAGGGCGATGTGCCGCAGAGCCTCAAGAACAAGCGCGTGATTGCGCTGGACCTCGGGGCCTTGGTGGCCGGGACGAAATTCCGCGGCGAGTTCGAGGAGCGGCTCAAGGCCGTGCTCAAGGAAGTCGAGGCGGCACGCGGTGGCGTGATTCTCTTCATCGACGAGCTGCACACGGTCGTCGGCGCCGGCCGCGCCGAAGGGAGCGCCGACGCGGCCAACCTTTTGAAACCGGCGCTGGCGCGCGGCGAGCTGCGCTGCATTGGCGCCACCACGCTCGACGAATACCGGCAATACATCGAAAAGGACGCGGCCCTGGAGAGGCGGTTCCAGCCGGTCTTTGTCGGCGAGCCCTCGGTCGAGGACACGATCGCCATTCTTCGCGGACTGAAGGGCCGCTACGAGCAGCACCACAAGGGGGTGAAGATCAAGGACTCGGCCTTGGTCGCGGCGGCCCAGCTCTCGCATCGCTACATCACCGACCGCTTTCTGCCCGACAAGGCGATCGACCTCATGGACGAGGCGACCAGCCGGCTGGCCATGGAGCTGGAGAGCGTGCCGGGCGAGATCGACGCGGTGCAGCGCCGGCTGGTGCAGCTTGAGCTCGCAGCTCGCCAGCTTGCCGAGGAGACCGAGGAGCACGCCCAGGATCGCCTCGCGCAGATCGAAGCCGAAGCGCGCGAGCTGCGCGCGAAGCTCGCCACGCTGCGACAGCAGTGGGAGGCCGAGAAGCAGGGCGTGGGCGACGTGCACCAAATCCGCGGCCGGCTGAACGAGACCGAGCTGGAGTTCAACCAGCTTCGTGCGGCGATCAACGAGAAACAGGCTGCCGGCAACCTAGTGGGTGAGGACGATTACCAGCGGCTCTACGAGCTGGACAACCAGCGAAAACAACTTCAAGCGCGCTTGGAGACTGCCGGCGAGCACGAGACCAAACCCGGCACTCGGCGGTTGCTTCGGCAAGAGGTCGGTCCCGAGGAGATCGCCGAAGTGGTGAGCGCCTGGACCGGTATACCCGTGGCGCGAATGGTTGAGACAGAGCGAGCGAAGCTGCTGGTGCTCGAAGAGCGGCTGCACCAGCGCGTCGTGGGACAGGACGAGGCGGTCGAGGCCGTGGCCAACGCGGTGCGCCGCAGCCGCTCGGGCTTGCAGGACCCGAATCGGCCGATCGGCTCGTTCATCTTCCTGGGACCGACCGGCGTGGGAAAAACCGAGCTGTGCAAGGCGCTGGCCGAGGTCATGTTCGACGACGAGAACGCCATGGTGCGGCTCGACATGAGCGAGTTCATGGAGCGCCACACAGTCAGCCGGCTGATCGGCGCTCCGCCGGGCTACGTGGGCTTCGAGGAAGGCGGGCGGCTGACCGAGGCGATCCGCCGCCGCCCCTACGCTGTCATCCTGCTCGACGAGATCGAGAAGGCCCACCGCGACGTGTTCAACATTCTATTGCAGGTCCTCGACGATGGCCGCCTGACGGACAACCACGGCCATACGGTCAATTTCACCAATACCATCGTGGTGATGACCTCGAACGTCGGCAGCCAGGCGATCCAGGAGATCGCGCGCGAGGGCGGCGGCGAGCGCCGCATGCGCCAGGTGGTGCAAGAAGCGCTGGAAGCGCATTTCCTGCCAGAGTTCCTCAACCGCATCGACGAGACGATCATCTTCCACCCGCTCACCAAGCAACAGTTGCACAAAATCGTGCGGCTGCAATTGGAACGCTTGCGCTTGCAGATGGAGCAGGCAGGCATCAGCCTCGAAGTGACCGAGCGCGCCATCGATACAATCGCCGCCGAGGGCTACGACCCCACCTACGGCGCCCGGCCGCTCAAGCGCGTCATCCAACAGCGCGTGCAAAACCCGCTCGCCACCGAAATCCTCAAAGGCGAGATCGCCGAAGGAGTCGGTGTAAAGGTCGACTATGTCGCCGGCGAATTCACCTTCGAGCGGATCATCCAGGGTGAGCTCGTCGGCCAGGCCGCGGGGCAATCCTAGCGCATTCTCGCGTAGAATCGCGGAAATGGATCGGCTTATATTCGGAAGCGAGCACGACGACTCCCGATCCGAGACTAGTTGATGACTCCAACTGGCACTCAGAACCTGCGCTGGCTGCTTGCCGCGCTGGCGGTTTCGGCTGGCTCCCTGCACGCTCAGGCGGCGCAACCCAACATCCTTTGGATCATCAGCGAGGATCACGGGCCACAGTTGGGCTGTTACGGCGATTCCTTCGCGGCGACCCCTCATGTCGACGCGCTGGCGGCGCGTGGGGTGATCTACACACATGTCTGGTCGTGTGCGCCGGTGTGTGCGCCGGCGCGGACCACGCTCATCTCGGGCCTGTATCCCACGGCCACCGGCAGCGAACACATGCGCAGCATGGTGAGATTTCCCGAGCGAAAGCAGATGTTTCCGCAATTGCTGCGCGAGGCAGGCTATTACTGCACCAACAACGCCAAGGAGGATTACAACCTGACGCAGCCGGGCAAAGTGTGGGACGAGTCGTCGCGCCAGGCTCATTGGCGAAATCGCCCCGCGCGAAAGCCGTTCTTCGCGGTGTTCAACTCGAGCAAGAGTCACGAAGGCCAGGTGCGTGTCCGCCCGCACAAGTTCGTGCATGACCCCGCCGCGGTCCGAGTGCCGGCGTACCATCCCGATACGCCAGAGGTTCGACACGATTGGGCGCAATACTACGACGCGGTGACCGAGGCGGATGCCGATGCAGGCGTGCGGCTGCGGGAGCTTGACGATGCGGGTCTTGCGGAACAAACGATTGTGTTTTACTTCGCCGATCATGGAGCGGGCATGCCGCGCAGCAAGCGCTGTGCATACAACAGCGGCCTGCACGTGCCACTGGTCGTTTACATTCCGGAAGCCTTCCGCGAGCTGCGGCCGGCGTACCATGAGGCGGGTGGCAAGATCGATCGGCTCGTGAGCTTCGTCGACTTCGCGCCGACCGTCCTCAGTCTGGCCCAAATCAAGCCGCCGGATTGGATGCACGGGCACGCGTTTCTCGGCCCCTTTGCGGCCGAGCCGCGCGCGTTCAACTTTGGATTTCGCGGCCGGATGGACGAACGCTACGACCTTGTCCGCAGCGTCACGGACGGACGCTACGTGTACGTGCGAAATTTTCACCCGCATCGGCCGCTGGGGCAGCACGTTTCCTTCATGTTCCAGATGCCGACCACGCGCGTTTGGCATGCACTGCACGAGCAGGGAAAGCTCGACCTTGTTCAGGATGCATTCTGGCAGCCGAAGGCGCCGGAAGAGCTATACGATCTGTCTGCGGATCCGGACGAGACGAACAACCTGGCCGGCTCGCCGGCGCACCGCGGCGACTTGGAACGATTTCGAGAAGCGCTTGGACGATGGCTGCGCGAATTTCGCGACCTGGGCTTTCTGCCGGAAGGAGAACTGGTTGCACGATCTGGGAGCGAAGCACCGCTGGATGCGCTATCCGATGATTCTCGATACCCGTTCGAGCGCATCTATGCCGCCGCTCACGACGCCTCGACCTTCGGTCGCGAGTCGACCGCGGCAGTGATCGAACATTGCCAGGATGCGGACTCCGCAGTGAGGTATTGGGGGGTGCTGGGGCTGTTGATGCGTGGGCCGGCCGGTGACGAGGCCGGACGCGAGCGACTTCAAGCGGCGATCGACGATTCATCGGTCTATGTACGCATCGCCGCCGCCGAGGCGCTTGCGCGGTTCGGCGACGACGCCGAGCAAGAGCGTGCGCGGTCCGTCCTCCTCGCTGCCGGTGATTGGGGGCGAAGCGACGTGTGGACAAGCATGACGGCGCTCAATGCGATCGACGCACTTGGCGCCAACGGCGCACCGCTCAAGGAGATGCTTCGCGCGCGGCGCTCGCAGGGCAACATCCCTCACGCGCGATACGCGGAATACGTCCCCCGCCTATTGAACACGCTCGAATCAAAGTGATCGGCTGGCGCCGCGCACCCGTGTGGCTGGGGCTAAGCGAAGCGTGCCCCAGCGAAGCGCCGATGGAGTTCAACCGTCAATCGCGCTCTGCTGGGGCACGGCCTGTCGGCCTTAGCCCCAGCCACCTCCACTTGTTACTTCGCGGTTGCCAGAAAATCCGAACACGACGGCCACGGCCAGCAGGACCAGGGCGAATCCAACCGCGTGATTCCAACGCAGTCCTTCGCGGAGGTACGTGATCGAAAACACGCAGAACACCACGAGCGTGATCACTTCTTGAATGATCTTCAACTGGGACGCGGAGAACTGACCGTGGCCGATGCGGTTCGCCGGCACTTGAAAGCAATACTCGAAAAACGCGATCAGCCCGCTTACGACGATCACGGTCAGCACGGGGCTTGACTTGTACTTCAAATGCCCGTACCACGCAAACGTCATGAAGATGTTCGAGATGGTCAGCAACACGACGGTTCGCATCGAAACCCTTTCCGTCAAATGGCCGGCCGCACGGCGAGCGTTTGAGCCGTTTGTCGAGCGGAGCAGAATAGTAGCCGCGGCGACCCCATCGCAAGAGCGTTTTCTCCAGGCGGCCCGTGGTGGCCACGTGACCGCTGGCATTTTCGTGTCGTTGCTGCTGACGGCCGCCACGGGTGGCTGGCTGGGGCTAAGCGGAGCGTGTCCCTGCGACGCTGGCGAAGTCGCGGTTGAAGGCAAGCTGGTCGTTTGGTATCCGATCACGCTCTCGTTCCAGGGGCCCGAGGCAGCCGAGACCGATCGTTCGCCGAACCCCTTCCTGGACATGAGGCTTCAGGTGGCCTTCACCGGACCGTCAAGCCAGCGCTACGACGTGCACGGTTTTTTTGACGGCGACGCGCACGGCGGCACGCGTGGGCGCGTGTGGCGTGTGCGATTTTCACCCGACTCGCCGGGCATCTGGCGGTACGAGGCGTTTTTTCGGGTCGGCGACGGTGTGGCCATCCGCCTGGAACGCGACGCCGGAGAGCCGATGGAGCTAGCAAATCCGGCTGGTTCGTTCGTCGTGTCCGAGCGAGAGCCGGATGCGCCCGGCTTCCTGAAATGGGGCCGACTTGCTTACGTCGGCCAGCACTACCTCAAGTTTCAGGACGGTCCTTATTGGCTGCGCGGCGGGACGGACGAACCCGAGAATCTGTTGGCCTATGCCGGCTTTGATCGCACGCACGCGAGCCACCACTTCGCCGCACACGTCGCCGACTGGCGAGACGGCGACCCCGACTGGGGAGGTGGCAAGGGTCGCGGCATCATCGGCGCGCTCAACTATCTGGCCAGCCAGCATGTCAACAGCATCTACTTTCTCACGATGAACGTCGGGGGCGATGGCCAGGACGTGTGGCCGTGGACGATTCCGCTCGACGCGCGCGGCAGCCCAAACAACGACAACCTGCACTTCGACATCGGCAAGCTGGAGCAGTGGGAGGTCGTCCTCGACCACGCGCAGCGGTTGGGCATCTTCCTGCACTTCGTACTGAATGAAGGAGAGGAAGCCAACAAGCGCGAGCTGGACAACGGCGAGCTCGGCCCGGAGCGAAAGCTTTACTATCGCGAGCTGATTGCGCGATTCGGTCACCACTTAGCGCTGGAGTGGAATTTGTGCGAAGAGTACAACCTGAACTTCAATTTCGGCGCCGAGCGTATCCGCGCGTTCGCCGACTACATCCGCGCCGTTGATCCATACGACCATCCGGTGACGGTCCACAGCGCCGGCGATCCGGTCGAGCAATTGCGGTTTACATTCGGCGATCCGCGGTTCGCCTTGACGTCGGTCCAGTTGAACCAGCGGCCGATTCACGAGGTGACCGAGGCCATTCGCCATCACTCTCGCCAGGCGCGCCGGCCTCTGCCGGTCAGCCTCGATGAGTTCACGCTCGATCGCGGCCAACGCGCGTCGCATCTGCCCGTCGACGACGCCGAGGGGCACCGCCGCGAAAAACTTTGGCCGACGTATCTGTCCGGAGGAATGATCGAGTTCATCCTCGAAGACTTGCTACAGACCGACAGCTTCAAGACCCCCGAGCGTGAGAAGCTGTGGCGTTACGTCTGGCATGCTCGACGGTTCATGGAAGAGAATCTGCCGTTTTGGGAGATGGAGCCGGCCGACGAGTTGTCGGAAGGCGCCGGCACGATCTCGGTCGGCATCGGTCAGGGGCGGTCGGTCCCAATGGGTCCACAGGTATTCGCCAAGCGAGGCGAGGTCTATGCCATATTCCTCCCCACCGGGTCGCCGAGCGGCACGCTTGACCTCCGCGACATGAAGGGTCCGGCCGAACAACGGTGGTTCAACCCGCGCAGAGGCGAATTCGCGGGGGAGAAACTGCGAATCGAGGGCGGAACGCGCCGTGCGCTGGGCGTGCCGCCGATGGAGCACGGCTCGGATTGGGTGGTTCTGTTTCGCCGCATGGCGAATCCGGTGGACTCGGCCAGACGATTTCCCGGCGAGCGTTGGGAATCGCGCCGGCCGGATGAGGTGGGCATGAACACCGAGCGGCTCGACGAATTTGTCGAGCGGATGGGCGGCGACGGCTGCATTGTGCGCGACGGCTACCTGGTCCAAAGTTGGGGGCGCATCGACGCACACCACGATTGGGCCTCCGCCGCCAAACCGGTATTGAGCACGCTGCTGCTGCTTGCGGTTCAGGAAGGTCGGCTTTCGAGTGTCGATGCGCTGGTGAAGGACGTTGGCTGGCCGCTCTCGGAGAAGGATGCTTCGATGACGTTTCGACATCTGGCGAACATGGTGAGCGGCTACGCACGTGCCGAGGCGCCCGGCGAGGCATGGGCCTACAATGATGTGGCGATTCAGCTCTATGCGCGGTCGCTGGAAAAGGTGTTTCAAGAACCGCTCGACCGGGCGCTGCGCACGCGTCTCGCGGCGCTGCAATTCGAAGATGGAGAATTCCTCGGCTCGCGGCAAGGCTTGGGCGTCATCGCCAGTCCGCGAGACGTCGCGCGCCTCGGCTGGCTGTGGCTCAACGGCGGCGAATGGAATGGCCAGCAAATCCTCTCGGCCGAGTTAATGAAGGACTGCTTCCGAGCGAGCGTGCCGCCCAACCTGCCGCGAACCAAAGCCGCCGGCGAAGACTACCTCGGCGTCGGAAGTTTTGGCGGCGGCACCAACCAGACGAAGAACGGCCCGGGTATTTACGGGTTCAATTTCTGGTTCAATCGTCCGCATTCCACGGGCGAGCGTGCCTGGCCGAGAGCGCCGGAAGATATGTTTCAGGCCAACGGCAAATGGAATCTCGACACGGTCACCATCATTCCCAGCCTGCGCATGGTGGTCGCCGTTCGAGGAGCGAAGACTGACGAGCGAGACCGTGATGACCCATTCCGTGCGTTCGACCAGAAACTTCAACCGCTCATCGAAGCTGCCGACGCCTCGTCCCCACCACGTGATGAACGAACGGTGACCGTCGATTGAAGCATCCATCGAACATTTCACGACGTGCTTGGCTGAAATCGGCGATCGGTGTCCCCATGATGGGATTGCCATGGATCGCGGTGGCTCGGGATGCAACGAAGGGCGAGCCGTCTGCAAATCGTCCACCTGCCGTTGAATCGCCGCCGAAGGTCACCGTCTCGTCGGTGCGGCGTGTTTTTCATAACGGCCAGCACAACGCCTTTACCGATCTGTGCCGGTTTGGCGGACAGCTCTATCTCACCTTTCGTAGTTGCCCCGACGGTCATATGGTCCACCCCACGGCATCGATCATCGTGCTCCGCAGTCCGGACGGCGCGAAGTGGGAACCCGTCCACCGCTTTCGAGTCGAGTTGCGAGATACGCGCGATCCTCACTTCCTGGTCTTTCGCGGCAAGTTGTTCGTCTACACGGGCACCTGGTACAGCGGCCCAACGACGCTCCCACGCGAGGAATATGATCTAAACAAGCACCTCGGGTACGCCGCGTGGTCCGGCGACGGTACGAATTGGCACAGTCCGATCCTGTTGGAGGGAACATTCGCGCACTACATCTGGCGAGCCGCATCGTTCGGCGACAAGGCCTTTCTCTGTGGGCGCCGCAAAGCGCGTTTTGAGATTTCGGCGCGCGGCGAACCCGAGAATGTCGAATCCCTGATGCTCGAAAGCGACGACGGTTTCGTCTGGCGGAAGCGAGCTGTGTTTCAGGAGACGGCCGGCGACGAGACCGCGTTTCTGTTCGAGCCAGATGGCAGCGTGCTGGGCGTCGGCCGGCAGGGAGCGGGGAACGATGCACAACTGCTCCGCTCCCACCCACCGTATACCACCTGGCAGCGCACCAGCCTCAATCGCCCTATCGGCGGACCGCTCCTGACGAGGTGGGGTGACCGCTACCTCGTCGGCGGCCGCAAGTATACCAAGGACCGCGGACCAAGAACCGCGCTCTACTGGCTGGTGGACGACCGTCTGGAGGAGTTTGCCGAACTTCCCAGTGGCGGCGACAACTCGTATCCCGGCTTTGTCGAGCTCTCCAAGTTCCGCGCGCTCGTGTCGTATTACTCGAGCCACGAGCACGACGCCTCCGAACAACCGATTACCGCGATCTACCTGGCGGAGTTGTTGTTGCACGACTGATTCGCAGTACGATAGGAGCACGAGAGGAATCGCGAGCCGCGGCCGACCTTCCAGGTTTCCCCAATGGCGTCGCACATACCGGTCATGACCTTACGGCACGCCCCGCCTCAACAAAGGGGTTTCACAGGACGATCGCGGCGTAAGTGGTTCGTCAGCGTCGGGTCGCTGGGGTTGGCGGGGCTCAGTCTGCCCAAGTTCTTAACGGGCGAGTCGCATGCGGCCGGTGCATCGCGACCTACCGCCAACTCCTGCATCTTGTTCTTCCTGGAAGGCGGCCCCGCGCATCAGGACTTGTGGGACATGAAGCCGGAGGCACCCGCCGAGGTTCGTGGCGAGTTTCAACCGGTCGCTACCACGGTCCCCGGCCTGCAGATCTGCGAGCACTTGCCTCTCTTGGCGCGCCAGATGCACCATGTGGCGGTCGTTCGCTCGGTCCACCACAAGATTGTGGATCACAATGCGGGCGCCTATTACGCGCTGACCGGCCGAGAGCCCTTCCATGGCGGACGGCTGATCGTTCGTGACGAGCCCGACAACTTTCCGCCGTACGGGGCGGTGCTCGCTCGACTTCGGCCGTCCGAGCGCGTCCTGCCCGCCTTCGTGCAGTTGCCCGAGCTCATGTCGAACAACGGCTTCGAACTGCCGGGACAGCGTGCGGGCTTCCTTGGATCGGCCTTCGATCCGTTCCTCACCGGAGATCCGAGCGCGGCCGGATATCAGGTTTCTGGCTTGGCGCTGCCGCGCGGGATGTCGGCGGCACGCCTCCAGCGGCGGCGAACACTGCGCTCCCTGGTACAGGGCGAAAACTCCGCCGCGCGGCCGTTTGCGGATTTCGATTCGCACTACGAGAAGGCATTCGCGCTGATCACGGGCAGCGCCGCGCGTGCCGCTTTTGATCGTGATCAAGAGTCTACCAACGTGCGCGAGCGTTACGGCCTGCCCGATCGCACGGATCGCTCGGTCGAAGCGCGCAAGTTCGGCGGTCTGCCTCACCTCGGGCAATGTATGTTACTGGCGCGACGATTGATCGAGTCGGGCGTGCGGCTGGTTACCGTATGCACGGGCCGGCGGTTCGACCAGGCGTGGGATACACACCGCCAGCACTTCCCGCTATTGAAAAAATCGCTCTTGCCGTACGCCGATCGCGCGTTCTCGGCATTGCTTGAGGATTTGGGCCAGCGCGGACTCTTGGACAGCACCCTGGTCGTCGCAATGGGCGAGTTTGGCCGCACGCCACGGCTGGGACAGATCACCAGCGGTGCCGGAGCCGACGCGGCCGGCCGCGATCATTGGCCGCATTGCTACACGGTGCTGCTTGCCGGCGGCGGCATTCGCGGCGGCGCCGTGTACGGCGCTTCCGACCAGTTCGCCGCCTACCCGAGGGACCTTCCCGTCACGCCCGAGGACATCGCTGCTACGATCTATCATGCGCTGGGGATTGAGCCCACGACACGCATAGTCGACACTCTGGCGCGGCCGCATTCGGTGTCGTTGGGAGTGCCGATTCTTTCCATCTTCGGCTGAGCGCGTGGTCCGTTGCTTGGCGACAAGTCTCGCCGTGGCCGTCCGCTGTCCGCTGCCGAGGTGATGAAAGCACACGAAGCCCGTCTGCCGCTGCGGTTCAACCGAGCGGCGCGACGTGCCGATCCATGACGGGCAATCCGTCCGCCAAGACGGCGGGCAGTGCGTCGGATTCCCAGCCTGGTACGGAGACGCGGCTTGTCGAGTGGCATAGCAAACGATATACTACCCAGGATGGCCAGCGAGGCGCGGTTTGCCGACGTGAGGCGGACGCTCGAACGCGCTGGCTATCGGCTGACGCGCGTGGCTGGCTCGCACCACGTATTTAGCAAGGCCGGCCAGCAACCCGTTTCGATTCCCGTTCATCGTGGAAAGGTGAAACCGTACGATGTCCGCCAGGTCGAAGCGCTCTGCCAAGGCGAGTAGGAAATTACGCCGGCCGTTTGCTCCGGCCGTGCTGGCCAAGGCGCGCACGTTGGCCGAGCGGTACCAGGTTGTGTTGAGTTGCGAAGAGGGTCATTGGTACGGGCGCGGGCTGGAGCTGTCGCGCGTGTTCGGCGACGGGAAAACCGCCGAGGCCGCCGTGACCGATACTCGCCAAGCGCTCACGGCCGCCGTGGCCACGCTCGTGGAACAAGGCCAGCGACCGCCCGCACCCGCAATCACGGGCCGTCGTACCGAACAAGTGAACGTGCGGCTGTCGGCCGAGGAGCGGTTGCTATTGGAGACGGTGGCCAAACGCAAAGGCTATTCGGGCATGAGCGACTTCATTCGCGCCGTGGCCGTTGAGGCGACGCGATAGACCGTCTAGGCGAACGATGATGCCCGTTTGCCGTTGCGGCTCGACCGAGCGGCTCGACGTGAGATTCACAATGGCCGATCCGTCCGGCGCGACCGCGCCCGTTGCGCGCGGTTCGTCGGCTATGTGCGCTGGTATGGAAAGCGCACCGTTGAGCTGCGTTGGCATCCGCGATGCATAATTATATCATACAATAGTCATGCCACACGTGACCTTGCTGTACGATGCGGCGAGGCAACTGGGCGCCTTGCCCAAACCGATCAAGGCGCGGAAGGTCGAACGGTTGGTTCGCCGGGCGGATTGGCCCGAAGTGAGTGGAGTGAAGCCGTTGGCGGGCAAGCTGGCCGGGCACTTCCGGCTGCGCACGGGTGATTACCGCCTGCAATTTCGCATCGAAGGTGGGCAAGTGTGCGTGGAGCAAATTGGACATCGCGACGGCTTTTATGATGAGGATTAGCCATGATTGGACTACAACGAATCGAAGTTGCCGGACAGCGGTTCGTACTCTTGCCGGAAGGTGAATACGAACGGCTTTGTTCGCGAGCGAGCGAAACCGTGCCGGTCAACGACGACGACCTGCCGCCGCTTCCCAAGCCGGACAAGCGTGGAAACTTTCCCGCCGTGGAGTATGCTCGCGTCAGTTTGGCCCGTGATATGATCCGCGACCGACGCGCGGCCGGATTGACCCAACAGGAATTGGCCAAATTAGCGCGCACGCGGCAAGAAACCATCTCTCGCATCGAAGGCGGGAAATACACGGCCTCGGTGAAGCTGGTTGATCGGATCGACCGGGCATTGAAAAAAACTCTCGCCAAGAAGGGCAAGTAGCACGGCGAGTATCGCACGCGAAAACATGTGCGAACTCCGGCGAATCGCAACACGTGGATGCAAAAGAAATGGCGGAGATGCATGGGAATCGAACAGCCGCGCCAAACTCGGGAGATACAGGGGTTGGGGCCGAAAGCGGCGCAGAAAGCGGCGCACTCGGCGCACGGGAAGCCCCAATTGACCCCGGTTTGGCGGCCGTGGTCGAGGCCTGGCCGGCGCTGCCCGAGGCGATCAAGGCCGGCATCCTGGCGATGGTCCGCGCGGTTGGGCCGGCCCGCGGCTGAAATCGACCTTGGCGGGCCCTGGGTGGTAGAATTGGCTTGTGGACC
>Ga0187892_10004849_pt1 | contig 22027 bp, 14 predicted proteins | sample MA1701073metaG_FD_139345 | JGI IMG/M metagenome (GOLD analysis project Ga0187892, IMG submission 139345) | Bio-ooze microbial communities from a basaltic lava cave in the Kipuka Kanohina Cave System on the Island of Hawaii, USA - MA170107-3 metaG ... | reverse complement strand
CTCCGCTCCCCTCGCTGGCGCTCCTGGCCCTGGCGCTCCTGGGTCGCGACCGGTCCTCGGGCACGCTGGCGGAGATGCTCCTCGGCGCGGACCCCCGGTTCCTCCGGATCGTGCTCGAGTTCCTGGAGCGATCGCCCCGGGCCGAGCTCCTTCCGCTCCTGGCCTCGCTGCCGGAGGAGATCGTCCATCCGACGCGGATCCGGCTCCGCGCGGTGGATGCGATCGGCGCCGTGGAGCATCCGGACGCGCTCCGCGCCCTGGCCCGGGTCGAGCGATCGCCTTCCCGGGCTCTGGCCGAGGCGGCCCGCCGGATCCTGGAGGCCCGGGCCGGGGCGGAGTTGGACCGCCTGCGGGCGGGGGCCGAGGCGTTCGAGCGGGCCGGCACGGCGCTCGAAGATGAAGAGGAGGAGGGGGCCCGGGTGGCGCTCCACCAGGTCCTCGCCATCGACCCGGGAGACGCGCGCGCGCGGACCCTGCTGGCCCGGTTCCATTGGAACCGGGGCGACGCGTCGGCGGCCCGCTCGGTGCTCGCAGAGGGGCGGGAGCTGGAGCCGGCGCTCCTGCCCGCTCCGGGTGTCATCGACGCGCTCCTGGGGGCGACGGAGCCGGGAGGCTCTTGGGAGGAGGAGAACCCGCCGCTCCTCGGCGGGGTGGACCTGAGGCAGGCCGCTGCCGCGGGCGACCCGATCCGGCCCGTACTCCGCCTCAGGAATCCGGCCTCAGCGCCGCGCCTGGGACTTCACTGGAGGGAGGGGATCGGATTGCGGTGGACTCTCCGGGACGCGCAGGGCGAGGGGGGCCCGGGGGACGAGATCGGCCTCTCTCCGGCCCTGGACGTCCTGCGGGCCGGCGAGGAGCTGGTCCGGGTGGCGCACTTCCGGGCGCCGCGCAGCGTCGGAGTCCACGAGCTGACCTTCGACCTCACGTTCCGGGAACGCGCGGTCTCGAGCGTCCGGGTGGCTCCGTTCTTCTTGCTGGCGCCCGAGCCGGAGGGGCTCGAGACCGCGCTCGCGCGTCAGGTCCTGGTCTGGGACCTGGAGCCGGTCTCGGTGGAGGCTCCGCCCGCGGAAGAGGCGTCGCTGGCCGTGGTCCTCCGATTCCGGGGCTCCTTCGCGCTTCCCGGCGACGGTGCGGCGGGCGGTCTCTCGCTGAGGCCGATCTGGCGGGAGACCGGCGGAGGCTCCGGGCCGCCTTGGATCGCACCCGCGCTCGTGCCGGGCGAGACCGTGAGGGGGACGCTCCGCGTCCAGATGCCGGAGGAGCGCGGGCTCTGGCACCTGGACCTCGTGCCCCTACTCGAGGGCTACCGCGAATTCGACGCCGTCCCCTGGGCGCGCGTGACCGTCCGCTAGTGTCCCGTATCAGAGATTCGCAGCATATGTCTGGGCCAGGACACCGGCCGCGGATTTGGGGGAGTGAAACTCCCCCACTCACCTCCGGATTCCTCTGCTCGTCAGCTCGAGCGATCCGCCCCGATCGAGGACCCACTTCTTCAACGAATCTCTGATGCAGGACACCAGCTAGGAAAATGTACCTTCCCCATTTTCCGTATGAGCTCGAAGCCGCCGGACACCACCGGATCGCTGGCGCAGGGCGCCCGCGAGGGCGACCGCGAGCGGCTCGGCCAGCTCTTCACCCGTCTCGCGCCCGCGCTCCACGCCTGGGCCCGGCTCCGCATCGGTCGAGCTTCCGCGCGACGATCAGGCCCGAGGACCTCGTCCAGGAGGTCTGGCTCCGGTCGCTCGAGGTCTTCCCTTCCTTCGACCCGGCCCGCTGCTCATCGGTCTCAGCTCGAGCGCGCACTCGAGGCGCGCCTCGACGGTCTCGCCCGGGACGTAGCGCATGGCGACCCAGGGCCGCTCCCCCTCGAGGTGCACCTCGAGCACCGCGCAGAGGCCCGGATGGTCGAGGCGCCCGAGCGTCTCGGCCTCGCGCCGGAGCCGCCGGACGCGCGCGGCGGAGAGCGACCCGGGCGGCGCGTCCAGGACCTTGAGCGCGACCGCGCGTCCGAGCCGCGGGTCCTCGGCGAGCCTGACGGCGCCCTGCCCTCCGCGGCCCAAGAGGCGCACGAGGCGGAAAGGGCCGATCCGGCCGGCGTCGCCCTCCGGCGCGGGGTCCGCCCCGGGCCGCTCCTCGAGCGCGAGGAACTCCCGCGCGATGAACTCCTCGTGGCCCGGGAACCGGGCCAGGTACTCGCGGAGCGGCCGGAGCCTCCCGGCCTCACGGTCCTCCAGGTAGAGGTCGAGGAAGTCGCAGCCCGCCGCTTCGTGGCTCTCGCACGGGTCGAGCATGGCAGCGCACCATGCGCGGGCCCACGCTACGGAACCGGCGTCTCGAGCTCGACCCCCCAGGCCTGCGTGGCCGCGATCCCCAGCGGGTTGGCCTGCGGGTCGATCACGAAGGCCTGGGTGTAGAGCGGCAGGCCGGCGAGCTCGGGCAGGTCCGGGATCGGCACGCGGCTCGACCCCGAGCCGCTCCCGTCGATCCGGACCGGGAGCACGATCTCCATCGACGCGTAGAGCGCGCAGTTCTGCCCGCCGAACGGCCCGAGGTCCATCGGGAGCCGGAGGCCGCCGAAGGTCGAGTCCGAGAATCCGATGACCATGAGCGCCGAGGTGTTCGCGATGGCGCCGTGGATCTGCTCGTCGAGGCTGCCGCCGAGCACGGGTGCGCTCGTGACGGCGAGCGTCGGCGTGGCGGCGGGAGCGCCGCAGGCCGCGCCGATGTGCCAGAGGGGCTGGCAGCGCGGGTCCGTCTCGAACCGTGCCGAGTAGATCACGCCGCTGACGGTCCCCGAGGTGTCGCGGACGTAGACGTGGAGGCGGTTCGGGCCGGGGTCGAGGACGACGTTCGCGACCACGGTGTTCTCCGGGCACTCGAACGAGCCGCCCGAGATCGAAGGCACCGGCGTGCCGTTCACGTAGACGCCGGCCAGGTTCGGGCCGCCCAGCGGGTCGCCGAGACGGTTGTCGGCGCGCCAGGTGAAGCGGAGCTTGCCCGGGACGCGCTTGCAGTGCTGGATCGTGAACGGGTGGCAGAAGAGCGCGGTCTGCGGGCCGCGCTCCTGGTCGGTCGAGATCCAGCGCGCGAGCGGATCGCCCGCGAGCGAGGAGCACCAGGTGGGCCAGGGGGTCACGACCTGCGCGGGCGCCGCGCAGGCGTCCTGGAAGTCCTGGGTCGTGAACGGCGCGGCGCGGAGCGGGTCGTGGGAGACGCCGCCCAGGAAGCGGACCTGGGAGTCCGGCCCGCCGATCGTGCCGTTGCCGCTCCGGATCGTGACGACCTCGGTGACGCGGCACGGCGTGATCGTGAGGAGCGCCGTGTAGAGCACGCCGCTCGCGAACCCGGTCTCGTCGCGGTTGTAGACGTGGAGGACATTGGCGCCGGGGTGGAGCGCGGCGGCCGGGATCGGGACCGTGGCCGTCGCGATGGTGCAGCCGAACGCGCCGCCCGAGATGGGGAGCGGGGTCCCGTTGACGTAGACGCCCATCGGGTTCGGGCCGCCGGCGTCGCCGAGGCGGTTGTCCGCGGCCCACGAGAGCGTGAGCGTGGCGCTGTCGATCGAGCAGGACTTCACGGTGAACGGGTGGCAGTAGAGGGCCGAGCGCGCCGGCCAGCCCTGGGCCGGGGCGATCCACTGCGCGGCGGGGTCCTGCGGCAGCGTCGGGCACCAGCCGGCGAAGGGGGTGACGACCTGGGCGGGCGGGAAGCTGCACGCGAGCGCGAAGTCGCCCGAGGTGAAGGGCGCGGGGCGGAGCGGGGCGCTGCTCGCGCCGGGGAGGCACCGGATCGCGCCGTCGGGCCCGCCGGTGGCGCCGTTGCCGCTCCGGAGCCGGATGCGCTCCTGGGCGAGGCAGGGGAGGTAGCAGAGCTGCGCGCTGTAGATCACGCCGGCGGCGACCGCCGTGGTGTCGCGGACGTACACGTGGAGGGTGTTCGTGCCCGGTTGGAGCAGGAACGAGACGTCGGAGTGGAACCAGGTGGTCGGGGACCCGAGGCCGCCGCCGGTGTCGAAGCCGGCGACCGGCGCGCCGTTCAGGTAGACGCCGACCGGGTTCGGGCCTCCGAGCGGGTCGCCGAGCCGGTTGTCGGCGCAGAACGTGAACCGGAGGGTGGCGTACTGGACCTCGCACTCGGGGATCTCGAAGGTCTGGCAGTAGAGCGCCGAGAACGGCGAGCGCGTGGGGCTCACCGCGATCCATTCCGCGATGGGGTCGGCGGCGAGGTTCGGGCACCAGCTGCCGAAGGGCGCCACGTTGAAGGCCGTGGGGCCGGCGCAGGCGGCGTCGAAGTCGGCGGCGGTGAACGCGCCGGGCCGGAGCGGGGTGCCGCTCGAGGTCGCCGCGAGGGTGCGGATGCCGAGGAAGGCGCCGCTCCGGAGCGTGAGGCACTTATAGGGGGAGGGGACGCTCTGGGCGGCCGACGCGGCCGCGAGGACGGGGATCGCGAGGGAGAGGACGCAACGGACGCGCGCTCGGGTCATGGCTGGCTCCTTGGGTGGATAGGTGCCGGACGGGAGAGGAGTGTCCGGCGCGCGCCCGGAGGGGACAGGATTCCCGGGGGGAACCGGCGGCGCGCGGGAGAGGCGCGCGCGCAACGCGAATCCGAGACTCCGCACGCCGCTGGAAAGGCTGAAGGTCGGCGGCGTGGCCCTTGAACCCCGAGCCGCTTACAATCCGGCGCCTTCGAAACCGGACTCGTTGGGGAGGTCGCGATGCCGACGGTTTTCGACCTGTGTCAGCCGCGCAAGGACGTCCTCGAAGGACGTCTCCGGGATGAGGAGTTCGCCGCCGACCTGTCCAAGGTCGTGAAGCGGATCGCAGCTGCGGAGTACCAGGACCCCGAGGTCTTCTTCCGGAACACGCACCCGACTCGAGGCCTCAAGAAGCTCCTCGAAACCGTCTGCCGCCGCCTCAGCGGAAAGGGCGGTGACCTGAACTCGGTCCTCCGCCTCGATACCCAGTACGGCGGTGGAAAGACCCACAGCCTGATCGCGTTGGTCCATGCCGCAAACGGCATGAGCGGCGTCGAGAGGCCCGACGAATTCGTGGACCCGGCCCTGTTGCCCCAGGGACCGGTGCGGGTGGCGGCACTCGACGGAGAGAATGCCGATCCGGCGAACGGTCTCCAACTCGAGCCGGGCCTTCTGGCCCGGAGTCTCTGGGGGGAGATGGCCTATCGCCTCGCGGGACGTAAGGGCTATGAACGGGTCCGCAGCAGTGACGAGCGGCACGCGGCGCCGGGAGCCGACACCATCGCCGAGCTCTTCGGCGACGAACCGACGCTGATCCTGATCGACGAGGTCTCCGTCTACCTGCGCAAGGTGGCCCAGGCCTTCCCCGCCGCGACCAACCAGTTCGCGGCTTTCCTCCAGGCCCTGATCAAGGCCGTTTCATCGACTCCGCGCGCCGCCCTCGTCCTGACCCTGGCGATCCGGTCCAAGGACCAGGAAGCCGCCGACGCCTACAAGCAGGAGCACCAGCTCGCGCTCCAGGCCTTCGAAGAGGCCGAGAGCGTGGCTGCCCGCAAGCTCCTGCAGCTCGATCCGACCGAGGAGGACGAGACCGTGGACGTCCTCCGGCGTCGCCTGTTCGAGTCCGTGAACCTCACGAAAGCCGGCGACCAGGTCCGCGAGTACGCCGCGCTCTGGGACCGGAACCGGGACTCGTTCCCGGCGGTCGGGCCCGAGGTCCGCGATCAATTCCGGAAGGGCTACCCGTTCCATCCCGAGACGCTCGGGGTGCTCACGAAGAAGCTGAGCAGCCTGGCCAACTTCCATCGGATCCGCGGCATGGTCCGGCTGCTGGCCCGGACGGTGAAGCGACTCTGGGACACCCGACCGCCGGACGCCTGGGCGATCCATCCGCATCACATCGACCTCGGCTACGGTCCGATCCGCGAGGAGATCCTGACGCGCCTGGGCCAGGCTGCCTACGCGCCGGCGCTCAGCGCGGACGCGGCATCGGTGACGGGCAAGGAGCCCTCCGTGGCCCAGCGTCTGGATCAGGAGCAGTTCGCCGGGCAGCCTCCGGTGACCGCCTACCTCGCCCGGACCGTCTTCCTCCACACGATGGCTTTCGGCGACGCCGCGCAGGGAATCACCCCCGATCACCTCCGCTTCTCGATCGCGTCGCCCGCCATCGAGCCCTCCTTCGTCGAAGCGGCGCGCCGCCGGTTCATCCCCGAATCGCTCTATCTGGACGACCGACCGGGGGTCCCGCTCCGCTTCCGCGTCGAGCCCAACCTGAACCAGGTCGTCCAGCGGGCGATGCGCGAGATCGACCCGGACGAGGTCCGGAAGGTCCTCAACGACATGATCCGGAGCCTCTTCACGGTCCGGAGCGGGGACTTCGAGATGATCCCCTTCCCCGGCGGGCCCTACGAGATCCCGGACGACGTCGGGAACGGCCGCCCCTACCTCGTGATCCTGAACTACGACGCGTATGCCTTCGCGGACGGAACCGCCGAGCCGGCGCCGGATCTCGTCCGCATGGCGATGCGGGCGGGCGCCAAGGAGGAGCACCGCAAGCTGCAGAACAACGTGGTCTTCGCCGTGGCCGACCAGCGGCTCGCGGAGGAGATGAAGCTCCAGGTCCGCCGGAGGCTCGCGCTCCAGGCGATCGCGGATTCCGAGAGGTTCCAGGAGCTGCCCGAGCACCAGCAGCGGCGCGTCAAGGAGGAGGTCGAGAAGTCGCTCGCGACCACGGCGATCAGCATCCTCCAGTGCTACCGCCACCTCTTCTATCCGAGCGGCTCGGCCGGCTCGGATGCCCGACTGGGCCACACCACGATCGAGCTGCACAACGCCTCGGAGTCGCCCGGCAACGGCCAGCTCCACATCAAGAGGGCGCTGGAGAGCCAGAAGAAGCTCCTCGGACGCGAGTCGCCTCCCGACGCGCCGACCTTCGTCCGGGACCAGACGCCGCTCAAGACCAAGGGCGAGATCTCGACGGCGGACCTGCGGTCCGAGTACCGGAAGGCGCCCAAGCTGTCCATCCTGCTCGACGACGCACCGCTCATCGCGTGCATCCGCCAGGGGATCGACCAGGGGGTTTTCATCTACCGGGAGGGGAAGATCGTCTGGGGCAAGGACGACCCGGCGCCTTCGATCTCGGTTTCGGACAACGCCTTCGTCCATACGGTGGACGACGCCCGCCGTCGGAACCTCTGGCCCCGACCGCGACCGGAACGCCGGGAAGAGGAGGTGGACGACGCCGGCGGCATCAGTCGGGACCGCCTTTCCACTCCGACGCCGTCCACGGGCATGGGAGGATCGGCCGGCACCGCGACAAGGGGGCCGAGGCTCACGAAGGACGGGCCGATCCGCGAGGCGCTCTCCTGGGTTTTCGAACAGGCACGCAAGGAGAAGGTCGCCGCGCTGGCTTCGATCCGGATCAAGTTCTATGAACACCGTGGAGCCTTTGCGCTCCACCAGGCTCTCGCCTCCTATCGCGATGCGGTCGTGAGTGTCGACTTCAAGATCCACCTGGAAGACGAGGACGTGAGAACCTACGAGGTGGTGTTCGACGGAGCCTACGCCAAGGCGACGGGCGTGAAATCCATCATGGAGCGGCCGATGCAGGCCGCCCGGGAGTGTCGGTTCGAGGGCAGCTACAGGCTGGACTTCACGAAGCCGCTTTCGACCGCCGCCGCAGTCGCGGACGCCTTCATTTCGACGGTGACGAAGTTCGGCGGCGCCGAGGCCTACATCGAGGCCGAGGCGGCCGCCGCGGAGAAGAGCTGATGGGTCATCCGGCGACGATCCTCCTGCGGACCCACGTGGGACGGTCCGGACCGCTGTTCGAGCTGCGAGTGGCCAGCAGGCGTCCGGGGCATTGGTCCCTGGAGGTCTGGGAGACTCCGAGTCCCGCCACGCCGCGGCTGCGCCTCCCGGAGCGGACCGCCGGCCTCGAGGGTCGCGTCCTGGAGCTCGTGGAGACCCGGGTTCTTCGCAGGCTCAAGGAGGCTGGCATCCGGCCCGGCTCGCTGAAACCGGGCGACGAGGAGCGTCTGCCCCTTCACGAGGACCATGCCCTGAACCTCGCGCTCCTCTTCCGGACGCTGGCTCCGATGCGGAGTCTGGAGCGCATCCGGGAGGTGGCCGAGGGGATCGACCGGATGAGCCGGGAGGAGGCCGGCTACTGGCTCGGCATGGCCGTCCATCGGCGGAACCCGCGGCGGGTGCTGGCGGCGCTTCGGATGCTCCTGCGGACCACGTGACCGACTCCTTTCCGATCCTGGACGTTCCTCGTGGCAGAGGGTTCGCGAGGAACCTGGGCCGCGCGGCGGTTGCCGCGCGGCCCGGGGAGATCGGGAATGGCGGGAGCGACGGGGCTCGAACCCGCAACCACCGGATCGACAGTCCGGTACTCTGAACCAATTGAGCTACGCCCCCGCGCGCTTTGGTTCCCGGACCCGATGGCTGTTCCGTGCGGCGCGCCTCCGCGGTCCGGCCGCCTCCTCCACCGCGGCGCGCGCGGGGGACAGAAGGGTCAGGGCCAGGAGCAGGGCTGTCATGGCCGAGAATCTACAGCATCGTCTGTCCCGGCGCGGGCTCGAACTGGCCCGACCCGGCCTCGCCGGAGGCCCGGGAGGGGGCGCCCCGGCGGGCCAGGGTCGCGATCGCGGAGAGGAGGTCGACGATCTCGACGGGCTTGGACACGTGGAGCTGGAATCCCACCGAGAGCGCCCGCACCCGGTCCTCGGGTCGCGCGAAGGCTGTGAGCGCCAGGGCCGGGACCTCGCCGCCGCGCTCGGGAGAGAGAGCGCGCACCTTCTCGATCAGGGCGTAGCCGTCCTCCCCGGGCATCGAGATGTCGCTCACGAGCACGTCCGGGAGGAGCCGTTCGAAGACCTCGAGGGCCTCGCGCGTGTCGGCCTCGTCCTCGACCATCAGCACCCGCACCCCCGTGACCGGGGGGAGCCGCTCCAACGGAAAGAGCCGGAAGGAGTTGGAGCGTCTCTCTGCACGAAGACCGCGTTGGAAAAGCCCGTGGACGTGCGGGCCGCGGTCACCGCGTCGCCTGAAGGGCGGGGTGCGGGGGTCGATCCACAACCCAGCGGAGGACCGTTCCCGGGCCTCGATGAGGCCAAAGCGCGGCTAGTGCGGCTCCCGTCTCTTGCGCTCCGCCGCAGGAGTTGTAGAAGGGGCTGTGCCGGGCTGAACCCACAGATGCTCATGGGGCATCGAGGAGGAAGATCATGAGCGGTCGAGGTTCTCTCTCTCTCTCTCTCTCTCTCCTGGCTTCGTAGCGTAGTCCTGATCGGGACTCTCTCCGCGAGTCCAATCCACGCCCAGGTGACGTGGGCGATGCGGACCGCCGAGCCGGGCGCCTGTCCAGCAAACACCAACGTCGTCCAGACCTGCAGCCAGATTCAATCAGCTGGCCCATGCCCTCCCTTCAACATGGCAGGATGTCCATTCTGCGCGATTCCTACCGTCCGTGGTACGAATGGTCTCGGCACCGACGCCCTTGCGATGTGGCGCGACGAGAACCCGGACACCGGCCTTGGGGGAATCTATGTCTCCCGCTCGAGCTCCTCTACGGGGTTCATCGACCTCTACTCAACTCCGTCCCACGCCCACAACGCGGCGGGGTCCTTTGCGATAACCGGCCCCGCGGTATCTCCGACGGTGCAGGAAGGAACCGGTCTGCTCGTGGCGGCGATCAACAACACTCCCGGTCCCCGCGTTGAGATCATCAACCCCTTCTCCATCCCTCCAGGCACGGTCATGACAACCTTTTCCTGCGTTGGTTCCGGAGTGACCAGCTTCGATTACGTGATGACCGATTGTTTCGGGAACCTCGCCGCCCTGGCGACGCTCACGGGCGGCAACATCGCGCTCGTCCACCTGAACCCGGGACCACCGCAGTCCTGCATCATCGTGCCCCTTGGTGGCAGTCCTCTTCGGAACGAGTACTTGGTGTCAGACATCCATGGCCACTTTTGGGTCGCGACCAGCTCGGGTCCGAATCGACTCACGGGCACGCTGTTCCTGGTCAAGGGCAACCAAGTCACCGCCTTTCCGGAGAAGGGTGGCCGCTACGTCATGCCTGACCTTCCCTACGCCGACGCGGGCAATCCCTGCACGGACCCCAGCCGGCCGCACGTCTTCGTCGTACAGCAGACAACGGGCTCGGACGGGTTTCAGGGCCGCCTGATGCGAATCGACCACTTCGGGACCGTCGTCGCAGAGACAATCTGGCCGATCTTCGCACCACCCCCTCCGACGCCTCCACAGAACTACGGACCAACTGACATGGTTGGACCGATCAACGTGGACGTCGATGCTCCGTCTCCGGGTTGCGCGACAGGAGGTACCTGCGGCCGGGTATGGGTCAGCCTCCTAATCTCGCCCATCGGAGGTACCGGGCAAGACCGCGTATGGGACGTCTTCGATCGGAACCTCTGTCCGCTTGTCGGTTGCGGCTTGGGCGGAGATCCGCCCAACACAAGCCTATGCGCCCCTGCACCATCTTGTACTCCATGCTTCCCGTCATCGTGCAGGACGTCAGTCTGCTCGAACTCCCCATACAGGACGCCCTTTGTAAAGGGGAACGGTGCGAGCCGTTTCCGTGATCTGATCTCGCCATGCTGCGGCACCTTCGCGTCCCAGCAATGGAGGTGGCCATGGCCTCGCCGACGAGTCCTCTGACCGTCGTAAGCCTGAGAGGCCCTGTGAGGCCGCGTCAGATACCGCCGGATCCATACAGTCAATGGCTGTTGGGCCATGCGCTGCTCCTGGTCGTCTTGCTCTCAACGCGCGCAATGGCTCAGAGCCCGGGGTACCTGATGGGGCTCTCTGGCGGACCCTACACGTCGCTCTCCGGTGTCTTCCTTGCACCTCATGGCGGGCAGCCCTTTTCGCAGATCGCGATCCCTAACTTGCTTCCGAGGAACAGCAACGAGGTTCAATACCTGTCCACCATGCCTGGAAACCGTCACCTGCTCGTTGACGAAACCTACGCCACCAATTACGCCGCTTCTAAGTACTTCCTCCTGAACCTCGACACCGGAAGCTATGACCACCTCGTCACGGTGCCCCCCATTCCACCTCTGACCACGGCATCTCCCGGTCTCCACATCGTGGATCAGGAGGGGGATCTCATCTATGTCTCGTATCAACAGCCAGGTCTCTACCGCCTGGGCGCTGACTCCCGGTTCCAGCTGTTCGCGCAACTCCCTGCGGCGATGCAACCGAGCGGGTTCCTCGTTGATGTTGATACTGGCGACTATGTCGTGTCCGGACGCCCGGGACTTCACCGAGTGCGTCCATGGGGCGAGGTGTCCACGATCACGGCGTTTCAGGCCGGACTCGGCAGCCAGGACCCGGAGACGGGCGAATACCTGATGTGGACGCCTGCTGGGACTCCAACCATGACTAGGCTTGTCAAAGTGACCGCGTCAGGCACGATCACTTCGACAACTACGCAAACCTGGGCTGCCTCTGCCATGGTGGTCGACGAGACTCCATCAGCTCTGGGCGAGTACGTGATCTGCAGTTACCTTTCCTTGTTGTGGCGCGTGGGGCGATTCGGTGGTCCGCTCACACTCTTGGGTGGCTTTTCGGGGTCCTTCGCATGGAGCATGCAGCTCGAGCGGACGCGGAACGTCAGCACGGCCAACGCGGGAGCCCGAAACCGATGGCATCTCCTCGTCGATTTCCCCCATGACCCTGGCAGGCCCTACGTGGTGCTCGTGGGCAGATCCGGCATCCGGCCCGGGCTCGTCCTCCCAGACCTGCGCCGGATCCGGCTGAACCCGGACGACCTGACGTGGCGAGGGCTGACCGGTTCGCTGCCGGGCTTCACGGGTCTAGTCGGAACGCTCGACGCCCGCGGAACCGCCCGCGGCCTCATCGACCTCGCGGCCGCACCCGCCGGCCTGCGCGGGACGCCCTTCTGGATGGTCGGGCTCGCGCTCGACCCCGGCCCGCCAGTTTCCATCCGGCGCGTCAGCCCGGTGACCATCGTTCAGATCCGGTAGGCCCACCGGGCCGCGAATGCGACAGCTGGGGTCCAGAAGACCGAAGTTCTGGATCGAGCACCCCGAGACGAGAGAGCGGTGGCTCTTCAAGTTCCGGCAGCATCCAGGAGATGGAGACGACTGGGCGGAAAAGGCCTCCGCCGAGATCGCGGAGTTGTTGGGCGTGCCTCATGCGACGGTGGAGCTGGCGACCCACGGAGGCGAACCAGGTCCGATTTCGCTCGATCTCACCCTGGGCGGCGGCCGTGGCGACCTGGTACTGGGCAACGATCTCCTGGTGGAAGCGGATCCGGCGTACCCTCGTCATGGGCGCCGGGTGGCGGAGCACACGCTCGATCGCGTGTTCCGGACCCTCGAAGAAGAATCGATCCTTCTTCCGGAATCGACCCGGCGCGTGCCGGACCTTCAGACGGCGGCCGACGTGTTTGTGGGATTCCTGCTCCTGGATGCCCTTGTTGCAAACCAGGACCGCCATCACCAGAACTGGGGCATCCTTGATAGGCGGACCCGGGATGGTGGGCGTGAGAGGGAGCTCGCCGCCAGTTTCGACCATGCCTCGACGCTCGGCCGGAACCTGACGGACGAGGAACGGCAGGATCGTCTTCGGACCAGGGATGCCGGCTACACTGTGGAGGCCTTCGTCCGGAGAACGAAGTCGGCTTTGTTCGCCTCGACGGGTGGGCAGAAGCCGCTGACCTTGCTCGAGGCGTTCGCTGAGGCAGACCGAAGGTGCCCGCGAGCCGGAGCCTATTGGCGGTCGCGGCTCTCGGGACTGGACGAGTCAGTGTTGGACGGAGCCTTGGATCGACTCCCCCTGGAGCGCTGCGGGCCAATCGCCCTTTCTTTCGTCAAACGCATGCTGGAGTGCAACCGTAGGAACCTCCTGGCCCTGCCTCGACCATGAGCCCAGAACCGAGAGTCCTCTACATCGCGTGGCGCAGCCCTGAGACCCAGGCGATCTACCCGCTCGGGAGATTGATCGAGAGGCTTCAGGGCCCGCGCTACGAGTTCGCCTACATCGAGGGCGTCCGGGACGCCGTGGCGCACGGTTTCCTGCCCTTCCTGAGCTTCCCGGAGCTCGAGCAGGTCTACTACAGCAACGACCTTCTCCCGGTGTTCCAGAACCGGCTCATGTCCTCGGGGCGCCCCGACTACCGCGAGTACGTGGCTCAATTGGGCCTGGATCCGGATGCGGCGCACTCGATCGACATCCTCGCCCGAAGCGCGGGCCTTCGAGCGACCGACAAGCTCGAGGTGTTTGCTCCTCCGATCGTCGATGACCACGGGCGATACCTGTACCACTTCCTGCTTCGGGGTATCCGCCACGTCCGCTTCGCGGAGGAGCGCGTCAGGGACCTGGGAGAGGGGGAGCGCCTCTGCTGGATGCGCGATCCGCAGAACGAGTTCGACCCGAGCGCCATTGCTCTCCGAACCCGTGACAAGGTCCTCCTGGGCTACCTGCCGTTCTACCTGGCCGAGGACTTCGCGCGGATCGTCGAAAAGGAGCATCAACTGGAAGTGACCGCCGAGCGCATCAACCGTCCCCCGGTTCCCGTTCAGCGCCGCGTTCTCTGTCGCCTGGTGACCGGCGGTCGGCCCGGATTCCGGCCCTTCGCGACAGGGCGCTACGCTCCGATTGCCCGGGAGGCCATGGCCCTGTCCAACGGCGGCGGGTGAGGCCGTGCCCGGATGAGCTGGTCTGTGCGTCGGGTGCGGGCGGAGGCGCTTGATGAACGCCTTGACTGACAGCATCTCCGCGGTGCTGGCTGAGCGATTCCAGTGCACTCCTCAGGGCGAGTTCGTCCGGGTACGGACGCCCCTCCTCCATCCGGACGGGGACGTCGTGGATCTCTTCCTGAAGGAGCAGGACGGCGGCTTTACGGTCACCGACCTGGGCGCCTCCCTCGGGTGGCTGCGACAGCAGACGATCTCGTCCAGACGATCGCTCAAACAGGAGCAGGTGCTCCAGGACGTCTGCCAGACGCTCGGCGTCGAGACCTTCAAGGGACAGCTCATGCTCCGGTGCAGGTCGCTCCAGGAGCTTGGGGAGGGGGTCCTGCGTCTCGGCCAGGCAGCGCTCAGGGTTGCGGACCTGTGGTTCACGTTGAGGACTGGACCGATCGAGACGGTGACCGACGACGTCTCGGATTTCCTCACCGAGCGCGGCATCCCTCTCGCTCGCGGCCCTACGATCACCGGCCGCTCGGGACGGCAATGGACGATCGACTTTCGGACGCGGCTGCCCCAGCGGAGCGCGTTGGTCTCCGTGCTCAGTGCGGGGGGGAGTCGGGCCGCTGCTCACCGGATCGCCGAACACGTCGCGGCCTGCTGGTTCGACATCAAGGGCTGCCTGTGAGCCAGGAGGCGGCGATCCTCGTCTCGTTGTTCGACGACACGGGCGACGTGTGGTCGGACGAAGACTTCAGGCTTGTCGAACCACTCTCGATGGTCGCCCGCTGGTCCTCTCCCGAGGACTTCGAGTCAATCCTGAGAGGGAACCGAAGCGGATCGCCACCTTGACGCCTCGTGGGGAAGGGGACGGGGCATGTCTTCCCAGGTTCTTCCCTCGAGCGTGCGGCCTGCGCGCTTCTTGAAGACACCGCCCCATTGCTTGAAGAAGAAGGGGACTCCTGAAGCCCGGCACCGATCGCGGATTCCGACGACCCACTCGGCGCTCATGGGACGCGCCCCCGGGCCGGACTCGCCTCCCACGATCACCCAGTGGATTCCTTGGAGCTCCAGACTGGGGATCGGGCCCAGGAGTGGCTCCACCGAGAGGAACCGGACCGCCGCCCGAGTCCGGCGGAGGTGGTCGATCCGCCACTGGTAGGCCGCGCTTTCGACGCTGACCCCCATCCAGACGTTCGGAGCCCAGTCCAGGAGCGGGTCCATGAGAAGCAGCCGGTCCGACCGTTTTGTGAGGACCTGGAACTGATGCCAATGCGCCTGGCCCATCACCCGGAACACGGACTGGACGAAGTCCATCGGAACGTCCTCATGGAAGAGATCGCTCATCGAGTTCACGAAGATGCGACGCGGGCGCGCCCACCCGAGCGGGGCATCGAGCACCTGCTTGTGGAGGACGACCTCGAAGCCGTTCCGGTAGTTCGGCTGGCCCATGGCCTGGAGGCGGAGCGCCATGCGCTCCGCGTAGCAGTGTTTGCACCCAGGGCTGATCTTGGTGCACCCGGTCACCGGGTTCCAGGTCGCGTCGGTCCACTCGATGCCGGATTCGGAGCCCATCGCGTGGTCACCTCTCAGCGATATTTCCCGAAGATCTCGTTGACGATCTTGGCGGCGATCTGGCCCCCCCGGGAATTCGGAGAGGCGAAGTAGAGATAGTAGAGAACCGCCCCCCTTGAGTTCTTCATCGGAAGCGGCTTGGGAACGTAGGCGAAACCGACTCGCTCCAACCGGTCACGGAAGGCCGCTGCAATCACCTCATTGGGAGCCTTTTCCTCGATCTCATCAAACAGGCCGCTCGACTTCTTGTAGGCGATGTTCCTCCAGGACCGGTCTCCCCAAGCCGCGTCCATGCGTTTCCTTTGCTCCTCGGGGACCTTGTCGGGGTTTCTCCAGAGAACGTTCCTGTTGACGTCGGAGCCGATCATGAAACTGTAGAAGACCTCGATGGTGCCCATTCCGCCGGCAGCCGCGAGCACTCGCCAATGAACATCCAGACCGTACGGGTCCAGCAGGCAGAGACCCCGGCGGCGGTCCTTGAAGCGGCAGCGAGGGAAGACCTTCTCGATGAGAATCTTGTTGCCGTCGCCGCCATGCACCGTCACGTTGGAACGTCCCTGAGCGAGCTGCCGAAGCTCCTCCACCTTGATGTCGTCGAGATCGACGAAGTGGTACTCGCTGAAGGGTGGATCCGTCTCGAGGGCGATCTGGGGGCTTCCAGGAACCAGAAGTCCAGTCTGCTTGCTGCGGTGTGTTCCACGTCCGGCGAACGCATCGATGTAGGCGTAGCCCCTGATCGACGGCTTGCCGTGGAGGATCTTGGAATAGGCGTGCGCGTACTTCCGGATGATCTCGAGCTTGATCTCGGACCAGGGGCCGATCTCATCCAGTCCCGACCGTTCCAAGCTCATGACCACCTCGCCCACGCCATGGCGGGATGGTACGGACCGGTCGGCGTCAGCGGAAGGTCGGGGGGTCCTCTCGGGGTTCCGTCAGCCGTTGAGAGTGAGCGCGCGGGACGGTACCTTTCCGCCATCCTCCGGCGCGGTGCGCCGACCGGTGTGGAGCGACTGAGAATGGGCACGGGCGTGATGTTCGACAACAGCGTCCTGGAGCATCTGGACGCGCTGGATCAGGCAGAGAAGGTGGGACTCCGGGAGGCCTTCCGCTCCTCGCGGCTCTACGTTGACCTGACCACCGAACTCGTCGAGGAAGCATCCGGGTTGCTGGGCCGTGATCCGGAGTTGCTGTTTCGCGTGGCGCGCGAACTCCTTGCCCTCTGGAGCGGACGAACGATGTTCGACCTCGTGTCCATCGTTCGTTCAGAGTTGGAAGGCCGAGTCAGGGTGCACCTGCCCGAGTCGATGACCGTGAAGATCGGGCGGTGGCTTCGTGACCTATCCAATGGGAGGCGCTTCCGAGATGCCGACAGGCTGCTCCGAGGGGTTCGGGCCCAGAAGGACTCCCAATTGGTGACCTTCAAGAAGATGCAGGACTTTCACAGTGCCCATCGGACGGCCTGGGAACAGCAGCACGGAAAGCGTCTCCCGAGACCTCAACTCTTCGAGGACTTCGAGCCATGGTGGAACGAAGCCAGGGTCACTCTCCTGATCCCTGGCTGCGTTCGATGGCTTTCCGACCCTGAGCCAGAGAGACGCGCACGCGACATCGTTAGCTGTCCCGAGAGGTACCCCTACACTGCCGCTTGGCTGCGAACGCTCGGGGCCCGTTTCTTCCTCTTGTCCAGGGAAGAGAAGGTGCACCTGGGTGATGGACACGATTGCACACAAGTGGGCAGCATGGTCGACCTCGACTGGCTCGTGACCGAAGATCGTCGGGTCCACAGAATCTTCGGCTGGGTGTGGCAAGGGACGAAGAAGCGTGTCCTTCGCTTCCATGACTTCGTCCGTGAGGTCCTGGGACAGCCCGTTGCAGGACCGTCATGACGGCGCCGGTCTCCTCCCGACCTGAGAGCGCAGAGTCGTCCCACGTGGGACGGGCGGGGCGGCGGCTGATCGAGGAGTGGTTGCCGATCGAGGCGCTCGGGGAGGAGTCGATCCGCGAGCGACGGTCGATGACCGCGCTGCCCCCGACCTACTACCTCCACGTCTGGTGGGCACGGCGGCCGCTCGTGGCCAGCCGGGCGGCGATCCTCGGCGCGCTCCTTCCGGCCGACGCGGATCAGGCGCGGTTCAAGCACGTGCTCGGGATCCATGGGGACCCGCTTGAGAGCCGGCGACGAATCAAGCAAGCGAAGAAGAGTGGTGAGCGATTTGCCGGCGATGCCTACTCGTACAAGCGCGCGTTCACCTACCTTCCGAAAGAAGACGAGAAGTCCTGGCTCCTTGGCGCTAACGCTGGGGGGGCGAGACTCCTGGACTCGACGGCGGGAGGCGGGAGCATCCCATTCGAGGGTCTTCGTTGCGGTTGTTCCGTTCTCGCGAACGATCTCAACCCTGTCGCTTGGATGGTCCTTCGGGCGACAGTCGAGTTTCCGGCTCGCTTCGGCGAGGCGCTCTCGAAGCGATTCAGAAAGCTGGCGGCGGGATTCGTTGGTAGACGGGACGAGGCTCTGGAACAGTTAATCCCGAGAGAGCCAGAAGAGAATTGCACTGCGACGAACTTCCTTTGGACGCGGACTATCCGATGCCCGTACTGCGCAGGTGTCGTCCCTCTGAGCCCGAACTGGCGGCTTGATGGGAAGGGGACCGGAGTGCGGCTCGTTCCCGACGTTGTTGCGGGTGAGCGGAGGATCCGGTTCGAGATTGTGGCGAATACGACGGAGCAGTCTCAGGGCACCGTCAAGGGCGGTGACGGGAAGTGTCCGTTCCCCGACTGCGGGCGCGTGATCGACGGGGACGAGATCAAGCAGCAGGCGCAGGCGGGCGAGATGGGCGATCAGCTCTACGCGGTCGTCTACCGCGAACGGAAGGTCGTCGGGAAGACGAAGAGCGGGAAGAAGGACAAGATCAAGGCCGTGCGCGGCTTTCGGGCGCCCCGACCAGAGGACGACGTGACCGAACGGGTCCGCGCGGCGCTCGACGCGAAGATGCCCGAGTGGGAAGCGCGAGGAATCGTTCCGGACGAGGACATCCCACCCGGTAACAAGACCGATGAGCCCCTTCGGTACGGGATGCCTCGGTGGCGCGACCTTTTCTCGCCCCGCCAGCTCTACGGCCACTGCGTGAGCGTCGAGGTTTTCCAAGACCTCGTGCAGGAACTGGGCGGTCCCAATGCGCTCAGCGATCTCGACCAGGCCGCGCTCACCTACCTCGCGATCGCAATCGACAAGGTGCTGAACTACAACTCCCGAATGTCTGTCTGGATGCCCACGCGTGAGGTCGTGGCGAACACATTCAACCGTCACGACTTCGCCTTCTGTTGGAGCTACGCCGAGATGGCTCCAACTATCGCGGGACTCGGGTATGACTGGACCGTCGAGCAGACCGCCAAGGCCCTCGAAGAGCTCATCGAGCTCCAAGGCGCCGACACGTCCTCCGGCCCCCTTTGGTCGAAGTCCTCCACCGCCCCCCCGATCACCATCACGAACGAGTCAGCCGACCGGCTGACCCACGTGGGACCGGCGAGCGTGGACACCGTGGTCCTCGACCCGCCCTACGAAGCGAACGTGATGTACGCCGAGCTGTCCGACTTCTTCTACGTCTGGCTGAAGCGGACCGCCGGGCTCCTCTTCCCCGAACCTTTCTCGGGCTACCTGACCGACAAGGACCGCGAGGCCGTGGCAAACGTCGCCCGATTCCGGGACTTCAAGAAGGTCCGGGGGAGCGGCGGCGCGAAGCGGCGCGCGACTCGCGACTACCAGGAGCGGATGCGAGCCATCTTCGCCGAGTGCCGCCGCGTGCTGAAGCCGGAGGGCATCATGGTCCTCATGTTCACGCACAAGGCGACCGGCGCGTGGGACGCACTGGCCAAGAGCCTCGTGGACGCCGGCTTCACGATCACGGCGAGCTGGCCCGTCAACACCGAGGCCGAGGGGAGCCTCCACATCAAGGACAAGAACGCCGCGCGCAGCACGATCTTCCTGGTCTGCCGCCCGCGCGCCGCCACGACCGCGTCCGACGCGCCCGCCTACTGGGAGGACATCGAGCCCGAGGTGATCCGCGTCGTCCGTGAGCGCGTCACCCGCTTCCAGGAGGGCGGCATCCGCGGCGTGGACCTCTATCTCGCCTGCTTCGGGCCGGCGCTCGAGGTCTTCTCCCGGAGCTGGCCGATCCAGCGCGGGCGCCCAGCCCAGAAGCCGGTCGCTGCCAAGGGGATCGCAGCCGAGCTGGCGGAGGAGGAATGGGACCCCTACGCGGTCCGGCCCGAGGACGCACTCATGGCCGCCCGCGCGGCCGTGAAGGACTGGCGCCTCTCGCAGATCACCAGCATCCGCCGGCAGGAGCACCTCGACCCGGTCACCGAGTTCTTCGTGCTGGCCTGGGACGCCTTCCAGTCCGCTCAGTTCCCCGCGGACGAGGCGCTCAAGCTCGCTCGCGTCGTGGGCGTCAACTTCGACGAGAAGCTCCGGAATCACATCCTTGAGGTGAAGAGTGACGACGTCCTTCTCTGGGACAGCGCCGCCCGCGCCCAGAAGGGCGCCCTTGGATCGGCCAAGGGGGATGTCATGCTCGACGTCCTTCACTTGGCCGCGCGCGCAGGCCGCGAACAGAACACCGGCGCCGCGCGCGACCTGATCGAGAAGGCCGATCTCCTCGAGGATCCGGTCTTCCAGCTCGCCCTCTCGGCCGTTCTCAACGTGCTGCCGGCGCCGCGTGCGGTCGAAGGGACCAAGGTCGGACTCCTCGCCGGGGCCGCGGCCGATGCGGCGGCACTGGAACAGCTCCGCCGCCTCGCGTTCGCCCAGAGGGTGCCGGCCCCGAAACAGCTCGAGATTCCGTGAGCGGCGCTGGCGGGGGACTCCGCGGCCTCGACTGGCAGTCGAGCTACAGCCACGAGGACGGGGACCTCGTCGCGTCCTTCTTCGTACCCGCGCTCTCGCGGTCCCGCCTCTACCAGCGCGTGACCGGCTACTTCAGCGCCGACGTGTTGGCGCTGGCGGCGCGCGGCCTGGAGGCGCTTCTCGAGCGGGGTGGCCGGATGGAGCTGGTCGTCGGCTGCACGTTGAACCCTCGCGAGGTCGCCGAGCTGGAGAGCGGCTATCGCATCAGAGAGGTCCTGGAGCGCGAGGCCGAGAGCCGCCTCACGCTCTCCGAACCCGATCCCGAAGCGCTGCAAGGCCTCGGCACGCTGGCGCGGATGGTGGCGACCGGCCAGCTCGACTTGAAGGTGGCGATTCCCAAGGATGCCCAGGGGCGCTTCCGGGCCGGCCTGGGCATCTATCACGCGAAGTCCGGTCTTCTCACCGATCCCGCCGGCGATCGACTCCTGTTCACCGGGTCGGTGAACGAGACCCCCGCCGGCTGGCGCCTGAACTGCGAGTCGTTCACGGTGCACGGCTCGTGGTGGGGGGGGCGCGATCCCGAGCGGATCGAGAAGACGGCCGCGGACTTTGCGGCGCTCTGGACCAACCGCGCCCGGGGAGCCGAGGTGCTGGAGTTCCCGGAAGCCGCCCGGCGCAAGCTGCTCGAATACCTCCCGCGGGACGAGCGGGCCGAGCCCCCGCCGTCGGCCGAGCCGGCGCCGGCCGGGCCCTCGGTCGAGGAGCTGCGGCGCCGCGCGTGGGTCTTCATCCGGAACGCCGCCCGCCGACCCGATGGAGCGGGCGTGGCCGTCGCCACCAGTGCGATCACTCCGTGGCCTCATCAACTCCGGGCCTACGACCGGATGTTGCGGGAGTGGCCCTGCCGTCTGCTCATCGCCGACGAGGTCGGCCTGGGGAAGACGATCGAGGCCGGCCTGCTGATCCGTCACGCCTGGATCTCCGGTCTCGCCAAGCGAGTGCTCCTGCTCGTTCCCAAGGCGGTCCTTCCCCAGTGGCAGTCCGAGCTGTACGAGAAGTTCAACCTGCTCGTGCCGATCTACACGGGCAGCACGCTGGCCTGGCCCGAGCACCACTTCCGGCGCGGGCCACTGGAGGAGAAGGTCGCCCGCGAGGCGTGGACGCGCCAGCCGATCGTGCTCGCCTCCAGCCACCTCGTGCGCCGGGCCGAGCGCACCGCGGAGCTTCTCGAAGCGGACCCTTGGGACCTCCTGCTCCTCGACGAGGCGCACCATGCGCGCAGGCGCGGCGCGGGAACGACCAAGAGCAAAGGTCCGAACCGCCTGCTGGCGCTCATGCAGAAGCTGCGGGAACGGACCCGGTCCCTGCTCCTCCTGTCCGCAACACCGATGCAGGTGCACCCGGTCGAGCTCTGGGACCTGCTCCAGCTTCTCGGGTTGCCCTCGGAGTGGGCAGAGCCGGCGTTCCTCGACTATTTCGAAGCGGTCGCCGGCAATCCCGACGACGGAACCCTCAAGCGCCTGGCGACGCTCTTCCAGGCCTCCGAGCGGGAGTTCGGGAAGCTTCCCGATGAGGAAGTGGCGCGGGTCCTGGAGCGCTGCGGGCTGACCGCGTCTCAGGGGAAGAACCTGATGCGGGTGCTTCGCGACGCGACCCCCACGGTGATCCCCTTCAAGCGTCTCCCGACGGAAGAGCGGAAGGCGGCGGTGGCGGTCCTCAAGGTGGGGAGCCCGGTGCGAAGCCGCATGTCCCGGCATACCCGGACGCTGCTCCGCGAGTACCACCGGCGGGGTCTGCTTCGGGACCGCGTGGCCGAGCGCGATCCCGAGGACGTGGCCGTGGCGCTCAATCCAGGGGAACGCGCGCTCTACGAGGCCGTCGAGAAGTACATCAGTCGCGTCTATCAGGCGGCGAACCGCGATCAGAAGACGGCGGTGGGCTTCGTGATGACCG
>Ga0187892_10004848_pt1 | contig 22038 bp, 33 predicted proteins | sample MA1701073metaG_FD_139345 | JGI IMG/M metagenome (GOLD analysis project Ga0187892, IMG submission 139345) | Bio-ooze microbial communities from a basaltic lava cave in the Kipuka Kanohina Cave System on the Island of Hawaii, USA - MA170107-3 metaG ... | reverse complement strand
TGCGATCGCCTTGCTCGAGCAGACCAAGATCGCAGCCATACCGGCTACGGCTTTCTACCAAGGCCCGGCCGGCGAGCGCCTGCTGCGCTTCTGCTTTGCCAAAGAAGACGCCGTGCTCCACGAAGCCGTGGAGCGGCTCCAGGGCTTTCGTCCCGCCCCCGGCCGAACGCCGTGGATTTTTACGCCCGAGGAGCCCTTGCCCAACCTGACCGACATCACGCTCGAAGGTTGCGTGCCGCAGGTCGAGGCGCTGCGTGAGGCAGCGGCGGCGTTCTATCGGCGGGGCTGGTCCCTCGGCACGAGCGGCAACTACAGCATGGTCCTCGCGGCTGCTCCGCTGCGCCTGCTCATCACCGCGAGCGGGCGCGACAAGGGGCGGCTGACCGAGCAGGATTTCGTGATCGTGGATGAAGCCGCACGCGCCGTATCGTTGGGCTCGGTGCGTCCCTCGGCCGAGACCTTGCTTCACGTCGTGATCGCAAATCGGCCCGGCGTCGGCACGGTGCTGCACACCCACTCGGTCTATGCCACCGTGCTCTCGCAGGCCCACTTTGCGGAAGGCCAAGTCGAGATCGCTGGCTACGAGATGCTGAAGGGGCTCTCTGGCATCACCACCCATGAGACGAGCGTCCGCATCGAGATCCTCGACAACACGCAGGACATTCAGGCCCTCTCGGCCGAGGTCGCCGGGCGGCTCGCAGACGGCGAGCATCCCCTTCAGTACGGCTTCCTCATCCGCGGCCACGGGCTCTACACCTGGGGCCGCGACCTCGAGGAGGCCCGGCGCCACGTCGAGATCCTCGAGTTCCTGTTTCAGGTCCTGGTCCAGCGCAAAGATTATGTAAAGGTGGGTTTCCCTCCGGCGCCGATATGCCGGCAGGACAATGAGGATGCCGCATCGACTTGATTTCGCGATCTCGGCTTCAACGCGCCTAAATCGGGTCTAAAATGACGGCCTCCGGTGAAGTTGGCCTAGGTCGCCATCGAGTTCCTCACCCCTGGCCCGAGCGCTTCGGTTGAGGGGGTGGATCAGAGCGCCGGTGGCCGTAGGAAACATCGATTATTCCTCACTGGGCTATGCAGCTACAGGAGCGTGGTAAACTCATCGGCCGTTAGGTTTGCTTGGCGAATGATCGCCCTCAGGGTGCCTCGGTCCAGTTCCTTGTGGTCAGGTACGACGAGTTGGGCAAAGGGCACGTCGCGCCGCAGGATGATGTGGCTTCCGTGCTGGCGTTTCCGGTAGAAGCCAACCTTCGCAAGTGCGGTGCCACATTCCTGACCAGAGATAGACCGCAGCGAGCTCACACCGCCACTAGCAGGGTGTCAAATCGCTCTTCGGGTACGGGTAAGCCATCTTCTTCCAACACAGCAATGTACCCCTCAATCGCCTCCTTGACGTTGCTGACGGCTTCGTCCTTGGTCCGGCCTTGGGTAATGCAGCCAGGCAGGCTCGGACACTCCGCAATCCAAAGATTGTCTTCCCCGCGAGATATGACGACCTGTCGCATAGTTTCACGCCTAGACTATGAGATATAGAGAATTATAACGTAGGTGTTCGTGTATCGGCTTGCTCGCTGTTGCCCGTTGCACCGCCCTTGCGCGAAGGCGCGCTGAATTGGAGATAAAACAGCTCGAGGCCGGGCAAGGGCTCAAACTGCGCCCCCGACCACTGGCCGGGTTTCCCTTTGCATTAGGAGCTAAGAGCTAAAGCGACCAGGCTGAGCCTGGCCCTTCAGTGCGAGCCTCTTTAGCGTCTTCGATTTGATGGGGGATGATGTGTACCCTTCGATGGACTCAACGATGCGCCGCGTTCGGGCAGGCATTTTGGTTTTTCCTATTGTCACAGGAAGATGTATCCGACCCAGAATCGGCAGGCGAGGCGCTTTTATACGGCGGTATGTTCCACGTATTTGGGCCCGACAGCTCGCAGCGCTACGCGTCTTCGAGTCACACCTTGCCCAGGACGAGCTCGAGCCGCTCATCGAGTCGCTGCGCAATCATCCGTCGCCCGCCCTCCGGGAGCTCTGCGGAGCCGAATGGCTGCCGACAGACAGCCCGTCCGTGCCTCCGGAATGGAGGTGTCGAGCGGTCGATTTCGCAAGGGGTCGCCGCTCCATGAACCCAAAGCGTATGATGAGGAACGTCCCACCCATGAGGTCGAGGTGCGGCCGTTCTACCTAGGCTGCTACCCGGTCACCAACCAACGAAGACTATGAGCGGTTTTTGATGGCCAATCCCGATGTCCAAAAGCCCGCACACTGGACAATCAGCGATTCAACGGTGGGGCGGACGAGATCGGACAGCAGCGTGCGAGCTACGCGAACTGCGATGCCTACAGCAGTCGATGGGATCGCAAACAGACGTGGCCGGTGGGTTCCTTCGACCCCAACCCTTTGGGCTGCACGTGACCTCGGTTTCAACAAATGTTGAGGAAGCCCTTTTGCCACGGTTATCGATTTAACCGGTATAACTGGCTCGCTTGGCGGGGCAATGCCAGCTTAAGCTCACGAACTCACTTCTTGCTCCGATGATACGATTTGGCTGAGAATTTCGTTTATATCGGGGTGAAGGCGGTGAAGTCCTACCACTTTTCTCCGACGGAAAATCGGGGCGTCACGATCACGGCCGGTAGAGGGGAAAAAATGAAATCCTCGCCACGAGAGGTAACAGAGTTGCTTCGCGCATGGCGCAACGGCGATCCAAGCGCATTCGGAACCAGTGCCGGTATGGACCGAACGCACCCTCGCAGTAACAAAAACAGCGCGCGCATCGTGTCTGACTAATGAAAAAAGCTTTCAGGCGATTTATGACAGTGCCTTTCCGCAAGCGCGATCTGTTCGCGTAGTTTCTGTTTCGACTGGTTATACCTAAGCTTAGGTAGGGAGTCTGGTATGTGGATAATACTGCTCGATCATTCTGGCTCCATGGGCGATCCCTTCGAAGCCACCGACTTTAAATTCGAGGGGCGAGTCCGAAAAGTTGCGGCTGATATTAAACTCGACGCCGCCAAAAAGCCCGTCTTACTTCAGTTGAGGCGACTGGGAGAATCTACGCACGTCGTTTTGTTTGGCTTTACTAGCACAGTGCGTCAGATTCACGCCGGGCAGGCAGGCGAGCACGCAGCATTCGAGCAAGCACTGTCTGGATAACTGCGACAAACGGTACGGATATCGGAGTGGCTCTCAATCACGCGGTCAATTATGTGGCGTCGAATCCCAGCCTGACAGGTAAACCACATGTGTTGCTGATCTCTGATGGCAAATCTGATCTCGCTGACGCCAAAGCAGGCTGCCCACAATTGCATCAACAGCGGGATCAGCGTGGACGTCGTGCTGATTGATCTCACCGATGAGGGAGTAGAGATCGCCAAAGCCATCGTGCGAATCACCGAGGGACAATGGGAACCGGTAACCAGCGCCGAGGAAATGTTGCAACAAACCAGTGAAGCAGCCAATCGGTTCGCCAAAGAACTAACTCAGGCCGAAAAAGTCCTGCGACAGGCGGACGAGGAGTTTGCGACTCTTCAAAAACAGCACGACGCACAGTTGCAAGTGTCGTTTACCGCAGGTTACCCAGGGAAAATTGAAAGCAATCAGAAATATCCTCTGCTGGTCTACGTCCACCTAAGCAGTCTTCTGGATGAGATCAGAAAGTTACTCAATAAACGTTTCGCCCCTATGGGTCTCCCGCTGGCGAGTTCCACCTCGCAGGCTACAACAGCCATCCAGCGCGGCCAGTTACTGACGATTCAACCGAATATCCAACACATCTTCGTGAATCCACCACGTCAGGAGATTGTCTGGACGGAGGATTACCACAAGCTCGAATTTCTGATGCACTACGCCGGTTCGGAAAGTTCCGGAAGTGCGCTACGCGCTTCGAGAGATCGAGGTTGATTGAACGCGCGCAACAGTTATAGACTTTTGTCGCAGGAGCGGCTTATGAACATGACCCTAACCATCCCGGAATCAATCTTCGAGCAAGGCGGCGGCGAGATCGCCCGCGAGCTTTTAGAGAGAGCTGTGCTCGAAGCTTTCCGCGCCGGCGCCATCAGTCTCGGGCGGCTGGCCGAGATCCTCGATCTGACCATTGACGAAGCAAACAGTTTTCTCAAGGCTCACAATCTCCATTCTGATGTGACCGCGGCAGATATCGAGGAAGGCCGCGAGGCCCTCAATGCTCTTTTCGGCCAATGATCATCGTCGCCGATGCGACGCCGATTCATTACCTCAGCCTGATTGGTGAAGTCGAAATCCTCAAAGAGTTGTTTGGGCGCGTCATCGTTCCGCAGGCGGGCGTGAACGTACCCATATTGAATGAACGTGGATCGGGGATCCAACGTGCCCCACCGCAACGCTGGATCAGGCTATCGGAAGTTCGCGGCGGCGAATGCGGCGGTCTTCGACGGAGATGATGACCCCGTCCAGCACGTCTTGCTCTAGCGCGGTAGGACCTTTTCCAACCCGGCATTTACAAGATCAGTGCGAGAAGAGGAAAGCTGCAAAGAAATAACCGAGGGAGTAGCTTTTCCCGAGAGAGCAATGGGCGCGGAGAAGTCCAGATCCCGGGTCAGAATGGTACGGCGGTCCTGGGCAGCCCAGTCAATGATTTCTTCATCGGTAGCCCCGGCTGAGAGCACTTCATCGACACGCACCGCATCGTGGCCGAATGAGCGCAGAAAATCTACGGTGGGCGGTGAGATGTGCATATCGGCCAGAAGCCTCACGCAATCTCTAAGGTCTTCTCGCTCGCCAGCCAGGCTCCGTATTTCGCGGCTTGGAAAACGTCCTCTTTTTCTAGCTCGGGATATTCCCCAACGATCTCGTCCGCCGTATAGCCGTCACCGAGAAGCTTGAGCACGAAGTCCACCGTGATGCGCATGCCTCGAATCATGGGCCGGCCTTCGCACACCTTGGGATCGATCTTGATACGCTCAAACATAACAACGCGAGCTTAGTGGGAATAACCAGATTTCGCAACCCTGTGTAACCCAATCGACGCCAGTCGTCTAAATAAGATACCTATTACATAGACTAGCGGAGAGCGGCGGAAACCAAGCTATGGCGAGGCAGCTCATTATCGGCGACATCGTGCTGCCCGGTGACCACGCTTACTTTTCGGCGATGAACCCGATACTCTTTCTCCGCCTGAGCAAGGGCACATAACTCGATAAGCGGCACTTGGCTTCCCAATGCTCCCGAGCGTGCTAAACTATCCGGGTGATCCAAGGAGATGACCCGTGGCGAGCATCACCATCCCTGTCAGCAAGTCCCGCATCGACGATCCGCGCGCGATCGTTCGATTCCTAGAGCCCTTCGGGATCCACTATGAGCGCTGGCCGATCAACGAGTGCATCGCGCCCGATACCTCGCCCGAGGAGATCCTGGCGGCCTATGCCCCCGAGATCGAGCGGCTGAAAAAGGCGGGCGGCTACGTGACCGCCGATGTGATCACCGTCGCCCCCGATACCCCGGGCTTAGAGGCGCTGCTCGATCGCTTCAACAAGGAACACTATCACAGCGAAGACGAGGTGCGCTTCATCATCCAGGGTGCCGGGTTGTTTCACATCCACCCCGAGGCGCAGCCCGTGTTCGCGCTGCAGCTCGAGGCCGGGGACCTGATCACCGTCCCTGCCGGCATGCGGCATTGGTTTGACCTCTGTGCCGATCGCAGCCTGCGCGCCATCCGCCTGTTCCAGGATCCCGCCGGTTGGACCCCGCATTACGTACCCGACGCTGTGCACGGGCAGTACACGCCGCTGTGCTGGGGCCCCCAGTACGTCCGGGCCGAAGCGGGCGTCGCGCATCCGGTGAGCATTTGATCGGGTTCTCGGGCCGGGGGATCCTGCTCGACATCGAAGGCACGACGTCCTCGATCGCGTTCGTCTACCAAACGCTCTTCCCTTACGCACGGCGCGAGCTGTCACGCTTCCTCTCCGTGCATTGGGACGAACCCGCCGTCACGGCAGTACGCGAGAGACTCGCGCGGGATGCGGGTGCCGCCTCCTACGCCGAGTTCTGTACGCGCATCCCGGAGCTGACCCCTGCCGAAGCGCTGAGCCGCGAGGTCGAGCGGCTGATGGACGCGGACGCGAAGACCACGGGGCTCAAGCAGCTTCAGGGTCTCATCTGGAGAGGCGGCTATGAGAGCGGGGAACTTAAGTCCCACGTCTTCCCCGACGTCCCGCCTGCGCTTGCCGCATGGGCGGCGCGCGGCCTCGACATCCGCATCTACTCCTCGGGCAGCGCCGAGGCCCAGTGCCTGTTCTTCGCGCACACCGAGGCCGGCTCGCTCACGCATCTACTGCGCGGCTACTACGACACCCTCACCGGTCCGAAGCGCAAACCCGCTAGCTACCGCGTCATCGCCGCCGACATGCAGCGATTGCCACAGGAGGTCTTGTTCCTGAGCGATGTGGCTGCGGAGCTTGACGCCGCTCGGGCGGCCGGGCTCGCGACGGGCTTGGTCGTGCGCCCGGGCAATGCGCCGGCTGCGGACGCCCGACATCCGGTGCTCACAGACTTCGGCCAAATCGTGATCTCGGGAGTGAGCCGCTAACAGGGCGCGAAAGATGTGGGGTCGGCCGGCCTGAGCTAGGTCAACCCGCGGGCGGAATGAGGACACCTTTCTGTTCGCTATCCCAGGAGATGTCAAAGGGGCCATCCGAGGCGAAAAAGAACGTGCAGCGCGACGGCTAGGTCAGCCGATGAGAGATACAACTCAATATGCGGTATGTAGGCATAGCACCTCCTGGAGTGCTGTCCTGTAAGAAGACGCCGCGCCAGCAGGTACAGGAATTTCTACGTTCGGCCCGTCAGCCTAGGCGCCGTTAAGTAGCTTGTCTCGCGTTCCTGCGAATGATCCTCTAGTCATCAACCTCGGCGATTATTCGTCACATCCTTAGCCGCGTATGCTGCGATCCAAAATCATTCGTCAGCCATCCGTAGAGCGCAACCCCTGGCCAAATTAACGCCAGGGCGCATATAAGAAACTCACCCGCTATAGCAGCCTTGTACGCCATCCATACCGAAAATACAGCCCCTAAGACTACGATAGTTTTCAGCACACCCATCATCGTTTTCGCCCTCAACAACAGCGAGACCGCCACGAATATCCAAGATGCTTGCGAATGTTCGCCAGCCCATGTTCATTTACCTCGCCTGGTCAGCCGGTAGTATCCTTGGCGCGGCTGTAATCGGTCAAGCCGCCACCCTGATCGGGTAAATGGACGCAGGCCCCCCTTCCGCTAGGGTAGCGATCCCCAACGCTCCCAACGTGGCCCGTCCCTCAGTCCCATAGTTGTTCTCTACCTACCGGATGGCCTGCTGCTCGGCGTGCCTACCTTGTCTTATATTGCTCTCATTTAGACGACTTCATTGATGCAACTGCATTCTCCATGTTCGCTGTGGTGAATGTAACAAAGGCCAGCAGGCTTATTTTAACCGGATACATTTTAGGAGCGATCGCGTGTGATGCAGGCTCTTGTTGGGGGATGGGAGGAACGAAGCGCCCTGTGATTCCGCAGCTGGATCCCTATCATATGGATGCGAACTCTACCCAGCTTGATTCTACCATCGGGCTCAAAGACTGTTTTCTTGTATGAGTGTCCTTTGGCAACCGGCAATCTATACGCTCGAATAAAACAACAACCCCGCCGCGGTGTCTCAAGGCTTGAATCAACCACGTTCGCGACCATGCAGACTCGTTACAGCACATCACGCAGGCCGGAGCGCCGTCGCCAGCGGGGCGGCTCATGAACCACTGGTCGGTATTACGTCTGGCGCGCATGCTGCCGGGGCCGAAGCCGCACAACCCGCACTTCGACGCGGCGAAGCGCCATCACACGCCGGTCGGCTTCCGCAACAATCACCCGCGTGTCCCGCCTACACAAGAGGAGTTGGCACGCCTGCACCGCGACCTCCGTGCGAAGCCACCGGGCAGCGCGTCGCGGGTCGACTTCTCGCCGGTAGTGCCGGATCTGGCGCTACTGCAGGCCAACCGCACGCGGCACACGGTCACCTGGATCGGCCATTCCACCGTGTTGGTGCAGACGGGTGGGCGCAACCTCATCACCGATCCGATGTTCTCGCGGCGCGCCTCGCCCCTTCCCTTCGCCGGCCCACGGCGCCACCAGCCGCCCGGCATCGCGCTGCGAGAGCTGCCGCCCATCGATCTGGTTCTGATCTCCCACAGCCACTACGATCACCTGGACCTGCCCAGCGTGCGGACACTTTCGCGCCAGCGCGGCGAACCGCCCAGCTTCGCCGTGCCGCTGGGGCTGGAGCGCTGGTTCCGCCGCCGGCTGCCCGATGCGAACGTCGTGGCGCTCGACTGGTGGGAGAGCCGCGCGGTGGCGGGCGTGACGGTGACGCTGGTGCCGGTGCACCACTGGAGCGCGCGCACCCCCTGGAACGGCAACAGCACCCTGTGGGGTGGCTGGGCGGCGGAGCGCGCGGGCTTCCGTTTCTACTTCTCCGGCGATCCCGCCTACTCGCAGGATTTCCCCGAGGTCGGCCGCCGGCTCGGCCCCTTCGACCTCGCCGCGATCGCCATTGGCCACTACGAGCCGCGCTGGTTCATGCGCAACAACCACATCAACCCGGAGGAGGCGGTGCGCATCCACCGCGAGATCGGCGCGCGCCGCTCGCTCGGGATCCATTGGGGGACATTCGAGCGTCTGACGCCCGAGCCCCTGGACCAGCCGCTGTGCGATCTTGCCGCGGCACGGCTGGCTCAAGGTGTGGCGGAGGAGGAGTTTTTCGTCCTGCGGCACGGGCAGACCCGAGTGATCGAATGATCCGGGATCCCGCCGTGCCTTCGCGGCCGCGGCCGATCGCGGCGTGGACGCCGCTCCGACCGAAAGCGCGCTTACATCTCAACTATGCGCAGAGGAATGCGTCTGATCTGTGGCGTCCTGATCGGCTAATGAACCGAGATGCGCGCGTACGGTGTGGTGATCGGCTCCTTACTCGCGCCTTCACCATCGAGTGATACCCGGCCCCTTGATGCCAGCTCTAGCGGCTCGCCGGCCTGGATTGAAGCGCATCGCCGAAACGCCGCGCCTCTGCTGCCTGCGTATCCGCTGTGATGGCAGACGATAGTGGATAACCAGCCGCCTGTAAGGCACGGGCCGCCCAGGTATTGCAAGTGTTGAACAGATGAAAGGTTCCGCGCGCTGGGTAAAACCGGCTATCGCCGTAAAGCCCTGTGCCGAGTGGCACCGCGGCTCCTGCGCCTTCTCTGGCAAAGCTCTCATCGATATAATCCACCACGCGCTCGAAATCGTGCGAGGGCAGATTAAATTCGATGATCTCGCGGTAGGGAGCATAATAATGAACAACCGGGCCGCTGAAGCCAACTACATGCAAAACGCTCTTAGTTGGGAACAATAGGGCTTTGAGCGCATATCCCGAGTTGAAGTTTGGTGCCCGATAAAAATCCCAATCGCCCCAGCCAAACTCTAGATACTGCACCGCGGGAAAATCTCGACGCTCGGGCACAAGATCGCCTGGGAGATCGGAGACTTTGATCACGACACCGGCATGCCAACGGTTGCTGACGATATAGAATGAACGAGTAGGGCCGGCGTTGTTGTGAAGTAAATCGAGTTCTTTTTGGACCGGTTGGGTACATGCACAACAGACGGTGACAACGATAAAGAGCAGGGCGCTTGTATTCAGGGTTATGGATGTTGGAGAAATCCATCCCGCCCTTGACCTCAATGGCGATGATATTTCGATACGCGTCGGGGGCCATTTCTTCCCGAATGATGATGTCGGGATCGGAAGAAAACTCAATCAGGACGCGGCGACCCGCGGCATTCCTGAGCTCGATGCAGATCGGCTCAGTCGTGACGGCTGTGTGAGCAACGATGCTGCTAATCGCATCGAAGACCTTCACGATGCCGGCTAGGCCCAATTTGACGTGGTGCCCACCACGCAGCTGCGGGCCAACCGTCAGAAGAGCAAGGTCTTCGAGCAATTCTCGGGTGATGCGATCGACTCCAACTCCGTCGAGTAGCGCAGCAGCGGAACCAACCAGGGCGGAGCATAGTTCATCGAGCCGCTTGGTTTGGCCTGCGGTCAATACACGCCCTTCTCCTCCATGGATTTGAACCCAGTGAGACCAAACTGTGCTGTGTAGAACGCCTTCTGAGTGAACCCGAGCAGCAGACGGTAATAACCAAGCAGGCGGGGTGAGCTGGACAGGAGACCTGGGACCGCGAATCAGTTCGCCGCGAAGGCCCCGGGTCGCCAGCTCGGTAAGGCTTACGCTTGGGACAAACTGAGCAAGCTCGGCATCGATGCGCCTGATATCGAGCTTGCCGACGGCTTCACTCAGGGTGTGTTGCAGATACAGGCCGCGAATCTGCTCAAGGGCGAAAACAAAGTCGATCTGTAATTGAGGAACGGGTATTGAGATGCGCACACTACACGACTTTCACGACCTGCGTGAAAAGCGCTCCCAATCTCTCAGCGGCGATCCTCACATATTCCGCGTGCAGTTCGATGCCGAGGTAGTTACGTCCGGTTTCCTCGCAGACAAGACCGACTGTCCCGGAGCCGAAGAAGGGGTCCAGGACGTAGTCACCGGGGCGGGTAGACGCAAGGATGCACGGTCGAATCAGCGCGGGCGGGAAAGTGGCCGCGTGTGCCAAGGAAAGGGGTACCGTATTCACGTTCCACACCGAACGCTTGTTGCGGCCGTTGACCTCAAGAATCGAATTTCGATCGTAGTAATATTGCTCGCGTTTGCTGAGTAAGAAGATATACTCATGGGCTCGGGTTGGGCGGTCCTTTACGCTCTCCGGCATCGCGTTGGGTTTGTGCCAGATAATGTCGCTGCGTAAGTACCATCCATCCTCTTGAAGGCGGAGGGCGAGGCGCCAAGGAATACCGAGAGGTCCTTGGGCTTGAGACCTTCAGGCGTGTCAGGGCGAACATCCATAGCTCGCGCAGCGTTTTTCTTGTCCGGCGCACGCCACCCCCGATTGCCGCTCGTATAGCCGTCCCCGATGTTGAGCCAAAGTGTGCCGTCATCCTTCAGCACGCGCTTAATCTCGGCGAAAATCGCTACGAGGCGATTTAGAAACTGCGGGAGCGTCTCCTCGAGACCGATCTGGCCTGGCAAGCTATAGTCCCGAAGCCCCCAATAAGGAGGCGAGGTGACAACCGATTGAACGTACTCATCTGGGAGCTGCGCCAAGACTACGTGGGCGTCACCTTCGATGATGCAAGAGGATTCGATCTTTAGTGAATCCGGGGGACTGATCTTAGCTTGTTTCAACGGCGCCTCCCACGATATAGCGATTCTTGCTCATATTCTAACCCGTGGAGCCGCCCCTTTTCACCTGACGCCGAACTGGCGTCCGAGCGGCGCGTACCGTTTGAGGTGGATAAGCTGCTCCGAATTGAATCGATAAATAAAACCATCCGCGATAGCGGATTCCTTTTTGCACTTCTTCAAGTAAGACGCATAGGCGCGGGGCCATCGCGCTGGACTTTTCCGCGCCTTGTCCACGGCCCGCGTGCCTCTAACACCGGCGGAGCGGTGGGCAAGGGGTGGGCTGGATCCGCTATAGCCACGGGCTTGGTACATTGACCATCCCAATGTGTTCAGCGTGAAAACAGAGGAGGAAGCCAATTAGATTCTACACCCAACAACACAAGTTTTATTGCGGCATCGACTTGCATGCGCGAAGTATGTACCTGTGCATTTTTTACCAAGAGGGAGAGGCTGTGGTGCGTCGAAACATGAAGACCGACCCCGCCTTGTTTCTCAAGGTCATCGCGCCCTACCGGGAAGACCTCGTCGTGGCGGTCGAATGCATCTTTACCTGGTACTGTACGGCACTTCGGGCAAAAAGATGGGCAATGCCTATCTCAAGTGAGCATTCTCGGAGGCGGCGGTACTATTTCTTCGAGGCAATACAGATGCCCAAAAATATTCTGGCCAGACTTGAGAAAAAACATGGCAGAGGTAAGCGCTGACCTGCTTGGCTCATCGTCTGGCCCGCGCCGTCTATCACCTACCAATGCGAGGGCACGCTATTGAGAGCTGTGGGGATCGAGCACGCTCGTGGAAAGCTAACCGACGCACATTCGAATCACCGGCACTGTATGATCAAAAATCCGCGTGTGCGCGGGCGGCCCGGGACGACCGTCGGCACCTGGCGGAGCTCATCGGTATCACCCTGGAGCGCAAGTAGCCTGCGCAGCCTTGGAGTGTCCGCAGGCCCAGCATCGCCTATCATGGTGGGCACATCCACGCCGCGACGGTTGTAAGCGCTGTCTTGAACAATCTCTATACGCTTTTTCAAAGGCAGGTCGAGCGCCATTCAGGGCGACTCGCCATTGAATTTCGCCCACGCTATCGCACGCTGCGCTGGACCTATCGCAGGTTCGGGGCGCAGGCCGGAGCGATCGCCGTGGGACTCTCGGAGCACGGTGTAGGGCCCGGGGACCGCGTGCTCTTGTATGCAGGGGACTCGCCGCATTGGGCGGCGGCCTATTTCGCGATATTGGCGCGCGGGGCAATCGTCGTACCGCTCAATCCTAATAGCACCCCCGAACAGCTGGACCGCATCGCCGCCAGCGCAGACCCCAAGCTGGTCGTCTCGAGCAGGCGCCGCCTCTGGCCGGCGACCCCCATGGCTGCCCTGGAGCTCGAGGCGGCTGGCGAAGCCCTCGGGACCATGGCCGAGGCCCCGGGCGGGGAGGTCGGGCCGAGGGGGCTCGCCGAGATCGTCTACACCTCGGGCACCACGGGCGATCCCAAAGGCGTCATGTTGACGCACGCAAATCTCCTAGCGAACCTCGAGGCGACGGCCGAGGCCGTGCCCCTTAGGGCGGAGGACCACGTGTTGAGCCTGGTCCCCCTCTTCCATATGTACGGACAAATGACCAGCCTGCTCTGCCCGCTGTGGCACGGCAGCGCCGTGACCTATCTGCCCTCTCCCAGCTCCCGGGTGATCCGGGAAACCCTGGCGCATACCCCGGCCACGCACCTCATCGCCGTCCCGGACTTCTTGAACAGGGTCATGGACCGCTTGGAGGCCAAACTCGCCCCCATCCCGAGGTTGGTGCGCCCCCTGCTGCGCGTTCCCATCCGGGCCCGGATCTCGCGCACGTTGCGGGTGGTCCTATGCGGCGGCGCCCCCCTGGATCCCGAGGTCGAAGGCAAATGGCGGGCCTTGGGCCTGGAGGTGCTGCAGGGCTACGGCTTGACCGAGACTAGCCCGATCATCTCCGCCAACACCCGCGACGCACACAGGCTGGGCTCGGTGGGCAAGCCGCTCAAAGGCGTAGAGGCGAAGCTTACCCCAGACGGCGAGATCCTGGTCCGGGGACCGAACGTCACGCCCGGTTATTTCCGCGACCCGGCGCGCACCCAGGAGGTGTTCCAGGACGGATGGTTCCGGACCGGGGATGCCGGGCGACTCGATGAGGAAGGGTTCTTATATGTCTTCGGGCGCAAGAAGTACGTGATCCTCGGGGCCGGCGGCGAAAACGTCTATCCGGAGGACCTGGAGGCCGAGCTCAAGAAGGTCCCCGGGGTCAAGGACAGCGCGGTGGTGGGGCTCGAGGAGGCAGGGCGAACGTTCATTCACGCCGTCCTGCTTGGGGATGACTGCGACGGCGATGCGGTCATCGCCGAGGCCAACCGGCACCTGGCACCCCATCAGAGGATCATGCGCTGGTCCCTGTGGCCGGAGCCCGACTTCCCGCGTTCCGCGACGCGCAAGGTGAAAAAGGAGGAGGTCATCCGCTGGCTTCGGTCCTTTCAGGAGGCCACCCCCAGAGTGACGGGGACCGTGACCCCGCTGGTGCGACTGATCGCCGAGGTCACCAAGCACGACCCCAGGCTCATTCACGAGGGCACCCGGATCGTACCGGAGCTCGGCCTAGACTCATTGTCACGCATCGAACTGGTGAGCCGCATCGAGGAAGATCTGCAGGTCACCATCGAAGAGCAGCAGATCACCGCCCAGACCACGGTGGCAGAGCTGGCGGCGCACATTCGGGGAACACCAGGGCCGGCACCGCTTCCTACACGGTATCCGCGGTGGTCCTTGTCTCGCTGGGCGGCGGCCCTGCGCCCGCCGGCTCAACGCCTGCTCTTCTTCTGGTGGCTGTGGCGCAGGTGCGAGCTGAGCTCGTCCGGAACCGACCAGTTGCATGCTCTGAAGGGACCGGTGATCTTCATGGCCAACCACCGCAGCTTCCTCGACGCCCCTTTGATCGTCCGCGTTTTGCCCACCCGTCTGGGCTTAAGGCTCGGGATCGCCGCCGAAACCGATGCGCTGTACGGCAAGTTCTGGTGGTTTGCGCCGATCGCAGATCTCGCCTTCAATTCCTATCCCTTTCCCACGGAGATCGAGGGGAACATCAAACCCGGGCTGGAATACACCGGGCGCCTGCTCGATGACGGCTGGAACGTGCTGGTCTTCCCAGAAGGCGGGCTCAACCGTAGCAACCAGCCGCTCCATGCCCTGAAGGGTGGGGCGGGGGTCCTGGCCGTGGAGATGCAGGTCCCGGTCGTTCCCATCGCCATCCTCGGCAGCGAGAAGATCCTGCCACCGGATAGCGGCTTGCGACCGCGGCGCGGGCGGGTCCACATCCGCTTCGGGGCCCCTATCGGAGCGCCGCGGAATCCGAGTTATGCCGACGCCACACAAGCGATCGAGCACGCCCTTAGGGGTGTCATTGAGCAGGGTTGAGGGAGTGGCGCCCTGCGGGGTTTGTGAGGGGAGCACGGCCAGGGCATTGCGAAATCTGCCTGGGTCTTGCCCCTTGGCCACGGGGATGCTCTGATCCAGCACACGGCCGTCAGGTTTGCCGCGAGGTGGAGTCCGGTCGATCGGTCCTGATGCAAGCGATGACCCATGCCATCTGCCTGGAGGTTATCATCCACGCGGTCTTTGGAGTCCAGCGCGAGAGCCAGTCCGTTTATTGATGAGGGCTGCTGCGGAACATTGGTCGCAACTTACCGGCAGCCTGTTTGCAGCAGCGCCGTACCATGCGCACGAAGACCCCTTGGCACGTGTGCTGGCCTACATCGATTTTTGCGCCGCGCTGATCAATGGGCCGGTCGAGAGCTTTACGTGTCTGGTCGGCACCATGGTGCAAGAGAGTTTTCAGTCAAGCGCCGCGATCCGCGAGGCTTGCCGCGCCAGTATCGCGGGACATGCCGCAATGCTGGAAGCGGACCTTGACGCGGCGATCTGTCAGCATGGTGTCACGGCGCAGAGCCTCGCCCTGCACACCCAGGCCGTATTGCAGGGCGCCTTCATTTTGGCCAAAGCGACTGGTGGGCCGGAAGCCGCACGCGAGTTGCTGGCGGCGATGAACAATGCTGCGCCGATGTAGATATGCGCAATTTCAACACCCTACATCCAAAGGAGACATCCAATGACCAAGACCACATCAAGTAAGGACACCCACACCCTAAAAATCGAACGCACCCTGGCGGCACCCCGATCAGCGGTCTGGCGCTGTTGGACCGAGGCAGAACTGCTGAAACAATGGTATTGCCCAAAGCCCTGGACCGTGCCGGAAGCGGATTTCGACGTGCGCCCCGGCGGTCGGATGAATTGCGTGATGCAAGGGCCAGAGGGTGAACGGGTTGAGGAGGCCGGTTGCTGGCTCGAGATCGTTCCCGAGCAACGGCTGGTGTTTACCGAGGGCTACACCGAGGGCTTCATCCCGCAACCGAAGCACTTCATGACCGGTTTTGTTGAGCTGTCAGACGCGGGCCAGGGAGCGACACGTATGGTCTGGGGCGCGCGACACGCCACTGAAGAAGACAAAAACAAGCATCTCGAAATGGGATTCGAGCAGGGCTGGAACACTGCGGTGGATCAGCTCGAAGAACTGGCAAAGCGTATTGCAGGGGGAAACCATCGTGAGTAGCAAACCTAGAGTTCGCACCTGCCTGTGGTTTGATTACCAGGGCGAGGAAGCCGCCAGGTTTTACGTATCGCTGTTGCCGGACAGCCATATCGAAACCATTTACCGGCCCGATCCCGATCGCCCGCCGCTGATCGTCGAGGTCACCCTTGCCGGCGCGCCTTACATGGTCCTCAACGGCGGTCCGCACTTCACCCACACGCCCGCCGATCTATGATCGACACCGGACGCAATCACTATCAACCCACGCAATGAGGAATACGAAAATGAACTATGTCGATGGATTTGTAGTCGCTGTACCAACAACCAACAAAGAGGCCTACCGCAAACATGCCGAAGCCGCGCTCAAAATCTTCCGCGAGCATGGCGCGCTGCGCTGTGTCGAATGCTGGGGCGACGACGTACCGAAGGGCAAGCTCACGGATTTCTTCATGGCGGTGCAGGCGAAGGAAGACGAAACAGTGCTGTTTTCCTGGATCGAGTGGCCTGACAAGGCGACACGCGATGCAGGGATGGCGAAAGTCATGAGCGATCCCCGTCTGTCACCAGAGAAGAACCCAATGCCGTTCGACGCCAAGCGCATGATCTATGGCGGCTTTGCCATGATGGTCGAAGAAAAATAGCCTCCCAGCGTGGTATGCGCCTTTGCCTCCCGATCAGCGATCGGGGCTCATCTGCGATAGCCCTATTGACAGCGAGCCCGGCTCGCTGCTCATCCCACAACGCCGGCGGGTCCACAGCCAGGTCAAACAGCGTGATGTGGAATGTAGTTGCGTTGGCGAAGCGCGTGCGCGCTTGATTACGCCGGCATGGTCCCGAGACAGAAGACGTATTAATCATGCAGATCAATACTCGCGAGTCCTATGGGGTGTTGGTCGTGGATATCGAGGGCAGGTTGGATACGAATACGTCCGGCTATGGCTATGACGAGATGGTGCGTATTGCCAAAGGCGGGAACAAGAAGATCGTGGTCAACCTTAAGGAGCTGGAGTACGTCAGCAGCGCGGGGCTGCGCGTGCTGCTCATCGCTGCGAAGTTAGTGCGGGCTTCGGGTGGGCAGATCAAGTTCTGTCAGCCGAGCGACCTAGTGAAACAGGCGCTCGAAATATCCGGTTTCAACAGTTTGCTCAACCTGTACGGCAGTGAGGGAGGAGGCCATTAAGTCGTTTTGAGGGGCTCCGTCCTCCGGACGTCGCGGCGAAAACCCCTCCGATCGTCCATATTTGTTCAAGGTAGCGATCGGAGAACGGCAGCGCTTGAGGGGCAGAGGCGAGTCGCGGAGGTGGAGATCGCCCCGCGGGCCACGGTCATCGACCGCGAGAATGCCTTCCCGGCTGAGGTCTGGCGTAGGCTCGGCGCGTCTTGCGTAATGTCCATGTTTAACTCCCTATCACCTTCTTCGTCATAATCAGCAGGTTCCGCCCGTCCTGCCTTCGATATTCCAAGCGATCCATTACATTCCGGACCAGCTGGATCCCCAATCCTCCTAAAGGTCGCTCTTCCAGCGGCTTTTGTATATCTGGCTCCGGAGCCTCCAGGGGGTTGAAGGGGCGACCATCATCCTCCACCTCTACTGTCAATTCCCCCTGTTCCACCCGGAGGCAGACAATGATTTGGTGCTCCTTGCTATCATCGTAGGCATACGAGATCACATTGGTCAGAATTTCCTCTAGGGCAAGGTTCGTATGAAACAAGGCCTGAGAGCTTAAGTGGTGCCGCTGGCTAAATTCAGCCACGATCTGAGCTAACTCCCCAAGCTCGGAGAGTTCGCTTTTAAGCTCTACCGATATCTTTTCTCCCATATTACATTCGGTGTCCCTGCTCGCCTAGATATCGGAGAGCCAATAGCGTGATGTCGTCTGACTGAGGAACGCCGGCAGAAAAACCCCTGACTTCAGCAACAGCACCCTGGATGATCTCCGTTGGGGAGGAGCCGTTCACCCTTGCCAAGAAATGCTCCAAGCGGTGTTCTGAGAATAGTTTCCCCCCGCCATCCACGGATTCGGTCACCCCGTCGGTATAGAGGAAGAGCCCGCTTCCGGCCTCCAGAACAATCCCCCGCGCGTGATATCTGGCCTCCTCCATGACACCCAGCGCTACACCCCCCGTGTTTTCCAAAGGCTTAATCCCATTAGGGTAAAGAAGATAAGGAAGATTATGACCCCCATTGCTGTATTCCAGCCGGCCGGTGTGAATACTTAAAACCGCACAAAAAACGGTCACAAACATGCACGATTCATTGTCCCTGCAGATCTCCTGGTTTAGCCGGAATAAGATTCCATCGGGGCTGCTCACTTTGCCGGCGGTGGCTTTAAAAAGCGTCTTGGTTACAGCCATAGAAAGAGCGGCCGGTACCCCTTTCCCCGAAACATCGCCAATCGCTAAGCAGAGATGGTCTTCGTCGATAAAGAAAAAGTCGTAGAAGTCTCCTCCCACCTCTCTGGCCGGGACAATGGTGGCGTAGATATCAAACTCGCGTCTGTTGGGAAAAGGGGGGAAAACCTTGGGTATCATGCTCATCTGGATGTCATGGGCGATTTTTAACTCGCTTTCAATCCTCTCCTTCGCGGCCGTTGTCTCTTTGAGATTCTTGATAGATTCCTTGAGCTGTCTGGTCATTTCGTTAAACGATGCGGCCAGGATCCCGATCTCAACGATGCCGACGATACCACTGGTTTCCACACGCTGGTTTAAGTCGCCGCTTGCGATCCCGCGAGCGGCGCTGTTGAGCTCGCCGATCTGCCCACTGATCCAGCGTGCGGTGAGGGCTCCAATCGCGGTTGCCGCAGCAAAGGTGAACAAGCACAGCAGGATCGTGGTGTGCTTATTGGCATTGATCTGGGTCATGAAGTCCCCTTCAGGGACCACGACCACAGTAAGCCAATCCAGACCGAGTGGGTCCCTCCAGGGCGTCGCTTTGACCAGTTGCCGCTGATTGCCGATCTCGAAGCTGAATTGCCGACCGTCGCTTATCTGCCTGAGATCACTGTACTGCTTGATCAGTTGTTGGCTGGTGGCTCGGATCACCCCATCGGCGCTCTCCCAGCCTTTGACGCGACTCGCTTGGCCGTTGATAACCTGAGTGGGTTTCGAACTGCCGGAATTTGCCACCAGAAACCCGTCACGCGCTAGGATGAAAGCTTTCCCGGATTGACCGATCTCTAGTTTTTCGAGGAAAGTGCCGATCTGAGTAAGGATCAAGTCAATGCTGAGCACCCCGACGATCTGATTGTCCGTATCACGGACGAGATAGCTGGAGGAGAGTGAGATCACATCCGGCTTATCTTCCCACTGGTAAACGGGACTCCACACGGACTTACCGACTCTTACCGGCTCGCTATACCATTCTTCAGATCGGGGGTCCCAATCTTTCACCTCGACAAGCTTGGTGCGCTCGCCCTCACGGCTGGTTTCATAGACACGCAGCTTGCCGAGTTTATACTGCTGCGACACTTCGTTAATCAGCAACTGGCCGTTGTCCAGACGTTCCACGCCGATAAATTCACCCTGTGGGTTGCCGAAGCTGACGTAACCCACGTCGAAGACCTGCATCTGTTTGAAAAAATACTGTCCAGTGCGCTGGAAGTCTCGTAGATCGAGCAGCCCTATCCGCCATGCGTCAAGGTTGATCTGATTGAGTTGATGCGGAGTCGCTAGGTAACCGTCCAGGTACTGGCGGACCCGGCTTGACGTTTCGGATTGAAGCTGGAATGCGAGATCGCTGATCGCGCGCTGCCCGTTGCGGAAAGAGATCCAGCCAACGAGTCCAGTTGAGACGATGATGGGGATGATAAAGGGAACGACCAGAACGGTACGGAGGCGAAAACTTCGGAGCCTTCCCAGAATCGGTATGGTCGGGCGAGTAGCGGAGGCAGCAGCGGTGCGGATATCTAACCCCGCCGGAGAACGCTTGTTATGAGAAGACGGTGAGATATTCATGGGTGGCTCTTTATGTGTTTTCGACAGCTCAGGAAGCATCGCTCATTCGAGAAGTGATCGGCTAAGCTACAGGGGCGGCTTGTAGCGAGCTGGGATGGACGATGGTGGCGATGATCTTCAGCGTGCCGCCGCAGTGAGGGCATTTTTCAATATCGATATCGAACACTGTTGACAACCACTCACACAATCACTCTATAATCAGTAGGTTATCTGGAGCGGGTCATGGGGATCGCGCGGTTGCGGTGTCCTGTGGCTTTCTCCGAGCGGTACACTTCTTCGTCTATGGACACGGGGTGGGGTAGGTAGCGTTCATAGGTTTCGAGGATCCGCTTGAGCCCTAAGCTCTTGAGAGTCAGCTTCGATGAGACCCATGGTGCCGATTGCGCCTGCGTTGATCATGGGGTTTCTAGGCGTCCGGTTCCCGGGTCGAGGCTGATGGAATTAAAGGCCTCGCCGGAGGGCTCTACATCGACTTTTCCCAACGCCGTTTCGACGCCGCTGTCTTGTAAGGCGATCCCGTAGGTGATGGGCTTGGAGATCGACTGGATGGTAAAAGGCTGTTGCGTGTCGCCTACTTGATAGACATGTCCGTTGACGGTGATAACCGTGATCCCGAACCACGCCGGATCCACCTTCAACAGCTCCGGGATGTAACCGGCCACTTCCCCTTCTCGGCGATGGCCGCATATTGCTGATGCAACGATTCAAGATAGCTTTGAAACGAGTTGGCGTCATTACGCGTTTCTCCCTATGGCAGATAACGTAACTTGAGGACTTGAGGTGTATACACCCTTTGTTTCCAGTCATCTCTAGCCAGAGAGACGACCACTTGGTGGTCAAAACGCGTTTTGTTATGGGTCACTGCTAAAGAATCCTTCCTTGGAAATTAGGGTCGAAAAAGGATATAAATTCCAATGCCACATTTCAACCAAATATCCGGAGCGGGTGTCTCGAGTCCTCGTCCTTCCGCAAGCATGGTCACATCGGGCATACGTGCCTCCACCTCCGAGGCAGTCGAGGAGACGCTTGATCTCGGCCGCCTGGCAGGGATCCCGCCGTAACCCGCGCGCCTTTGCTATACGCAACTTGCCCTTGAGTCGCATACAATCTGTCATTGGAACGTCCGTCCAGATTCGCCGGATCTACGGGTTAAGCCATGAGTTGGAAGCAGCGGAGACGCTACGCACCTCCTCGCTTTTTTCTCCATAGCTTTGTGATGAGCAGCGCAGGGCTTCCGTCCCCTGGCCCGCCAAGGGCGGAAACGTCGATCGGACCCATGCACCTTCTTCGCATTTTTCGGGCGAACCCATAAAGACTTCGCTCATCCGCTACCGTGTCGCCGATTTTCTCAAGCCTCATCCGCCGTTTCAGTTCTTCTCCGAGACCGATCTGTTAGTGCTGGTCGCCTCTGGCGGGGTTCAGTTTAGATCCCCTACACGCTCAGCTGGCTACCGGTTGGCATTGGACATTGGCTCCGAGGTCTATGCGGATGAGCTGTATAATCCAACCGGGACTTTCTGAGGATCAAGGGTGGAACTGCAAACCGAGCAAATGAATGAGAGGATCACCAAGATCACTCTCTCTGGACGTCTGGATGTCGCGGGAACAAATGCGATCGACTCGCGATTTGCTGCAGTGACCGCGACTCAGGGACCGAACGTGATCGTTGACCTTTCCGCAGTCGATTTCATCGGGTCTATGGGCGTGAGGTTGCTGCTGTTGAACGCCAAAGGGCTCGGCGCACGTGGGGATAAAATGATCCTATGTAAGCCAGGCCCAATGGTAAGAAAAGTGCTCGAAACGATTGGAATCGATGCCATGATACCGATATTCAACGACATTGATTCCGCACTGCGGGCACTAAAGCAGTCTTGACAATGTTCCATATCGATATCGTACACCCGTTTGAGCAACCGGGCTTAAGCTCCTGCGGGCAAGAGCCGAGTGATGTGGTGCGTTGCGGTGGTCCTCCGCCATGTTACTTGCGTTGACTGGCGCGCTGGGGATGATTTCGGCACGCAGCCTGGCATTGGGCGTGAGCACGTCATGGAAGCGGATCAGATGCAACCGCGGACGGGGAACCAGCGCGGCGAGTCGCTGCATAAATTCCAGTGGTGACATCCCGATAGGGGTGGTACCGTTGTTGTACGCCTTTTGAGTTGCAGCACGACATCACCGGCACGATTGCGTT
>Ga0187892_10004844_pt1 | contig 22053 bp, 22 predicted proteins | sample MA1701073metaG_FD_139345 | JGI IMG/M metagenome (GOLD analysis project Ga0187892, IMG submission 139345) | Bio-ooze microbial communities from a basaltic lava cave in the Kipuka Kanohina Cave System on the Island of Hawaii, USA - MA170107-3 metaG ... | reverse complement strand
TCTCTCTGCGCCACGTTCGAGGCGCGGCCGACTCTCTATCATATTCTCTCGGTCATTGTCATCATTTTTGGGGCGATGCATAGTTCGGCCCCGAAATCATGCACATTCGCCGCAAGGACACAGAAGACCAGCGACGCCATCGTGAGCAGCGCAACTCGGTGTATATTTCGATTGAGAGTCATATTGGTGAAACAGCGCGGGCATAATATTTATTGAGTTATCGCAAGTCAATTTGGCGGCAATGGCCTGCGCCGCCGCAAATCTGTCCTGCTGCTGCCTGCCGCATAGCCCTGAAACGGGCGCGAATGGTACACTGCGCGCGCTTTCCATTCGCGGTTCACGCTACATCGGAGGAGGCTCAGGCAATGGCGTGCTGGTACTGGTCGAGGGTGGCGCAAACAGGCGCCTGACCTGGTTTGATTGCGCGGGTAAAAAGCTGGGGACCCTTGGATCGTCGGGCGCCTATAGTATTCCCAGGATTTCCCGCGATGACCAGCGCCTGGCGGTCGGGCGTCTTGATCCACAGACGCAAAATTATGATATTCACTTGTTCGACTTGGCGCGCAAGACGGAACAGCGTTTCACCTCCGACCCGGGAGTTGATGAATTTCCCCTCTGGTCGCCGAACGGCAGCCGCATCGTCTGGACTTCCTATCGTGAGAGTGCGGGAAACCTTTACTGGAAGGCCACAAGCGGCGCAGGGCCGGAAGAGGCGCTGCACAGATCAGCTTATCTGAAGCGCGCCTCCGACTGGTCGGCGGACCGGCGGTTCATCCTTTACTATGAAACCGATCCGCAGACGAATAAGTTAGGAGATCAACGATGAATGAGACGATTTTGAAGGCGGTAGCGGAGACGGCGAAAGCAAAAGCGGTAGGACAGCCCCGCTGGATCAACACGATTGATCGCGCCATCGCCGGATTGCTGGACGACTGGATTGTGGCGGTTTAGGTGGAAAGGATGTCAACTACAGGCACTTCCACAACCGATACAAAAATAACCCACAGTTACTAGACCTTCTTGTCCTGGACATTCATTGCACCATTCAAGAGTGTATCCATTGGAAGAGCCTTGAGGCTGATCGCCGGTGCAAGCGCAATTTCGCTTTACACAACCGGTGTTATAGCAACCTGAAAGTTTTGTACCATTTGAATCGTCGCACTGTTTAAAAGTATACGTCACCTTGCAGCCTGTTGCTGTCCCGCCGTCACATGGACAAACCTGGATGTTGTAGTTTCCGGTGTTGCATTTGCAGTTGGGAATGCTGCCTTGAAGGGACGGTCGGTGAAGAGATAAAGCGAAGATAGCCGATACCATAGCTATCGCAATTGATGCTGATACCAAATTCCGCATAGTGTATCCTCTCCGTTTACGGATTGAGAAACTTTTTTATGTCCTCGTGCCCGCTCTCGTAAGCCCTCAACAGATGCTTGCGGTAGATATTCGCACCTTGTTTAAGGTACATGCTGGTGTTCGCAATTTCTGTCGGTAGAGCAGGATTCTTGAGAGTTAATACGATGGACAGAATATCTTTACTAGCAGATTCACGCACTAGCCAATTTTTGTATAGCCGAGCGCCTTCTCGTTGAAGTGTGACGATCCGCCCGCCCATCTTGTTTGGGCCTAATGTCGAATTGTCCGCGAATTCAACATAATCAACATTCAAAGTGACGCCCTTGATAGCTCGCCCATCTCCATAACTATTTGATGGAGTATCAAGGTATTTCTCTTTCCCCGGCGCAAGAGGCTTGAAATGGTGAATCGCCAGAATGTCTGGATGCACTTGTATATCTGAAGTAACAAAATGATGATCAACAAAAAGTTGTCCATTTTTCTCGGTGATCAGACCAAAGATGACAACAACGGACGAGATCGCCTTTGAACTATTATTCTTCACGACAAAAGATAGTTCCGTTAATTCAGAAGGATTACTCATCCACGTCTTTACATCCTTGATCTCAACCGGAATTACTCCACTATCTGTCGGCAATTGATTAACTTCAACCTGCAAGCCTTGCGCTCTAGCATAATAGATATATGCCCCTGTGACTGAAAAGATCATCAATAATGCTGATCCAGCAATGGTAATTATTCGATGCATAAACACTCCTTATTTATCACTCTTTATCTTTTTTGCGAAAGAATACTCCAATCCATGAATTTCGCATCGTCAGGCTTCCTGACGATAAAAACTTTGAACTCAGTAAACCATATTGCGTATATCGCATTTTGGTTCGGGCGGAGCCTCGATTTGAGAAATCAACCGGGATCTCCACCTATAGCCGCGCTTTGGCGGTTTAGGTGGAAAGCGTCAATCATTCCCACGAATTAGAAAAGGGCTGTGTGTGATTTTTGGTGAATTTGATTGGGTAATTATTTTTTGGAAATTGAATGCTAGATTTTCCCTACCTTAATGTCAAGTCAAAATATGGGCGTGCGTCAAATTTTGCACATCGGATTCCAGCCATTTCAGGATGTGGTCAAGAGACGGTTTGGCCACTACATCTTGGGCTGTCAGTCCATGACGCAAAACTTTGAAGCTTGACCATGTGCCACGCCGCCATTTGCTCATGCCAATTTCCACGCCTGCTGGGGCGCGGCTCCATTGAAGCTTTCATCGCCGCGACGCAGTCGTACACCGCGCGCGTATTTCCACACCCGCTGGGGCGTGGCTCCAATCGTTAAGCAAATCAAGGCATTCATGAATGAAGCTTGTCGCCGATTCATCTCCACCCAAATCGCTGCGCAAAGCCTACACGATTATGGATGGAGTCTTCTCGGCGAAGGAACGATAATGATATATGGGTGTTGCCGCTGGAAGGCGGTCAGCCCTGGCCCTGGCTGAATAAACAATTCAACGATGCTTTGGGTAGGTTTTCTCCCGACGGTAAATGGATTGCGTATCAATCGAACGAGTCAGGACGCATTGAAATCTACCTACAGGCGTTTGCGCCCGGCGCTCCGGCTTCCGGCGGCAGATGGCAGCTTTCGACTAATAGCGGCGCAAATCCGCTGTGGCGGCGCGATGGCCGGGAGCTTTATTACATTTCGGCGGACAACAAGCTGATGGCCGTGGAGGTGACGCTGGGCGAGGAGGTGAAATACGGAGCGCCGAAGGAACTCTTCGCGCTGGACAGCCTCCGGGTGGAGACGATAGGCAGGGGCCGCGCGATGACGGGTGACGGGCAGCGTTTTCTGTTCACGACAATTGAGGAAGAAACCAGCCTGACGCCGTTCACGGTCGTGCAGAACTGGATGGCGGAGGCGAAGAAATGATGATGCTATACTGTGGCAACGAAAAAACGTTTGTTGAGCGCGAGGTAACGTTATGGCAACTGCAACGATTGAATTCACGAAAGAAGAGATTGTCGCGCGCGGGAAAGAAATTTATGAGCGCGACATTCGCCCGCAGGTTGAGGAAGGCAATATCGGTCGGGTGGTGGCGATTGACGTGCGCACGGGAGAATTTGAGTTGGCCGATGAGGCCATCACCAGCGCCAGCCAATTGCGCGCGCGTGTGCCTGATGCGCAAATCTATGTGTTACGGGTTGGCTATCCGGGATTGCATCGCATTCTGCGGGTTTTGAAACAAAGATGATCACTGGCCAAGTTAATTCCAAATTAGAGGCCGTAATTCCCTTGACGGCGCACGGGCCGCAAGGTCAGACGCGCACGCTCGAAGCAGTGATTGATACCGGCTATTTCTGGTTTTCTTACGCTGCCCTCGGCGGTCATTGCCGCGCTCGGCCTGACCCACATTGCGACCGGCCATTTGACTCTGGCTGATGGCGGCGAAATTGTGTCCGATCTCTACCTGGCAACAGTTGTTTGGGATGGCCAGGAGCACGCTACGGAAGTTGATACGCTTGAAGCGGAAGTGTTGGTGGGGATGGGGCTTTTGAAAGGGTACGACCTGCATGCTCGCATTGCAGTAGGCGGACAGGTAACTATTACGAATTCTCAGCCGACGACCGGTTAAGGAAGGAACTATGGAATACCCAGTGATCGTCGAACAGAAAAACGGTGTCTAGCGGAAGAGATCTTCAGACGGCTGTGCCCTAAAACTCTAAAACCACACGCCCAACAATGCGCCCGCCCTTCATCTCTTCAAAAATCCCGTCAATTTCGGACAACCGATGCCTTTCAATCCGGCACTTCAGCTTGCCTTCTGCCGCAAGCTGCAACACCTCGCGCAACTCCGCGCGCGAACCAACCGCTGAGCCGACAATACGGAACTCGCCCGACACCACCGCCACGGTCGAGAGCGGAACCGGCTCCGGCGCCATCCCCACAATCGCCAGCGTCCCGGCCTTGCGAATCGAACGCAGCGCCGTCTCATAAGCCGCGCGCGAACCCGATGTCACCATCACGACGTGCGCGCCACCGCCGGTGGCTTTCTTGATCTCTCTGTGGGCCTGGCCGGTCGCGGCGTTGACCACGATGTCCGCGCCGCATTCGCCCGCCAGTTCGAGTTTGTCGTCGGCCACGTCAACGGCGACGACCTCCGCGCCTTTAGCCTTCGCCAGTTGGATCGCCAGATGGCCCAATCCGCCGACGCCGAAGACCGCGACCTTCTGCCCGGCGCGAACTTCAGCTTTCTTCATCGCGCTGTGAACTGTCAGCCCTGCGCACAGCAGCGGCGCGGCTTCTTCAAAACTCAGGTTGTCTGGCAGCTTGGCGATGTGGCTGGCTTTGGCTTTGACGAATTCGGCGAAGCCGCCGTCAACCGTGCAACCGGTGACCTGCTGCTTCGAACAAAGCGTTTCGCGGCCAGCCAGGCAGAACTCACATTCGCCGCAGGACCAGTGCAGCCAGGGCACGCCCACGCGGTCGCCGATGTTGAATTCGCTGACGCCTTCGCCAACCGCTTCGATCACGCCTGTGACCTCGTGGCCAAGCACCAGCGGCAGCTTCGTGATCAGCTTGAGCATGTCCCATTCGCCCAGCGCCAGATGGAGGTCGGAATGGCAGACACCGCACGCGGCGACTTTGATCAACACATCGCCAGCGCCGGGCGTTGGCGCCGGGATTTCTTCGATTCGTAGCGGTTCAGCGAATGAATGTAAGACTGCGGCTTTCAAATTATCTCCTCTTCGTTCGTAGTCCCGCCTTCAGGCGGAAAGGGCTTGATAATTAAACCCTTTCCGCCTGAAGGCGGGACTACGAACTTTTTATAAGCTGATCACGCCTTCGCGCGCCAGCGATTCGATCATTTCGTCGGTGTAATCAATGCTCTTCAAAATCTCCCGCGTGTGCTGGCCCAGCAACGGCGGCGGCAATCGCAGATCGCCCGGCGTGGCCGAAAGCTTCACCGTCGGCGCGATCTGTTTGATCCTGCCCGCTTCGGGATGTTCAATTTCAGCGATCAAGCCGCGATGGCGGACTTGCGGGTCGTCAATCATCTCGGCCATGTCATTGATGAGCGCAATGCAGGTGTCAACATTCTCAAACGCGGCGAGCCATTCCGAGGCAGTTCTGGTTTTGAAGATTTCGCGGAACGCCGCGATCATCTCCTCCTGCGCGCTGCCCAAGAAACATTTCTCGATGAAATCTTCGCGCCCCAGCGTGCGGCAGGCGTTCTCCCAAAACTTCGATTCGAGCGCGCCCAGGCTGAGATAACGACCATCTTTTGTCTCGTAAATTTGATAGCAGGCGTAACGTCCCGACAAACCTTCGTTCCCGCGTTCGGGCTGTGAGCCGTTGGCCAGGAAGCTGGCGAACGGGACGTACATCAACGCGAGCGAGCCATCCATCATCGAAACGTCAACGAACTGTCCTTCACCAGTGCGTTCGCGAGCCTGAAGCGCGAGCAACACGCCGATCACCGCGTGCAAACTTCCTCCGGCCAGGTCGGCCAATTGCACGCCCGAAAGCACCGGCGGCCCGCCTTTCGGCCCGTTCACGCTGAGCAATCCCGCGACGCTCAGGTAGTTCGCGTCATGCCCGGCTTTCAAACGATAAGGCCCGTCCTGTCCATAGCCGGTGAGCGCGCAGCAGATCAATCGTGGGTTGATCCTTTTCAAAGTCTCATAGCCGATGCCCAGACGATCCATCACACCTGGACGATTGCCTTCGACGACGACATCCGCTTTTTCGACGAGCTTCAAAAAAATCTCGCGTCCGCGTTCGTGTTTCAGGTTGATCGTGACGCTGCGTTTGTTGCGGTTGGTGGCCAGGAAATATGCGCCGGGCTGTTTGATGCCAGCGCGTGATTGGCGGGCGGGGTCGCCCAGCCCAGGCTCTTCGATCTTGATGATGTCGGCGCCGAAATCGCCCAGCATCATTGTGGTGACCGCGCCGGGCAACAACCGGGTCAAATCGAGAACTGTGATTCCATCCAGTGGCCTCATATATTTTTTTCACTTTGACTTGGAAGCAGAGATGGTACACGGATTCAACGGATCGTTACGGAGTTTGACGGATCAATCCGCGCGCATCCGTAACGATCCGTTGAATCCGTGTACCATCCTGATTTCACAAATATGATCCGCCGGTCACGAGCAACACGTGCCCGGTCACATAATCCGAAAGCGGCGAAGCGAGAAACAACACCGGCCCGGCGGCCTCTTCCGGCGTGCCGGCGCGTCCGAGCGGGATGAAGTTCATCGCCATCTGCCGCATCTGGTCGGGAATGCCGAGTTGGATTTCATTCTCGCCGACGTGAACCGGTTGTTGCTTCTCTTTCGCGGCGGTCAACCGTGTCTCGATGAAGCCATACGCCACGGCGTTGACGTTGATGTTGAAACGTCCCCACTCCTTGGCCATTGTCTTCGTCAAACCGACGACGCCCATCTTGCCCGCCGAGTAATTGGCCTGGCCCGGATTGCCCGCCACGCCCGAAGTTGACGACACGTTGATGATCTTGCGGTGAACTCGTTTGCCTTCGGCAATCTCCTGCTTGGCGACCTCGCGCAGGTACGGCGTCGCGGCGCGAATAATGCGGAACGGCGCTTTCAGATGCACGTCAATCATCGCGTCCCACATCTCGTCGGTCATATTCTGGATCACCGCGTCCCAGGTGTAGCCGGCGTTGTTGACGATGATGTCGAGTTTGCCGAACTCCCGCACGGCAGTTTGGACAACCTTTTCTGGAAAATCAGGCGCGGTCACGCTGCCAACGCAGGCAGTGGCGACACCGCCTGAGGCGTTGATCGAATTGACCACGCCTTCGGCGACCTCGCCGTCGAGGTCATTGACCACGACGTGCGCGCCGTGTTCAGCGAACAAAACGGCCACGGCGCGACCGATGCCTCGACCGGAGCCAGTGACGATTGCAGATTTGCCTTCAAGCAATTTCATTCAATGATTCCTTTCCAATTATTCGTTTGCCAGTTGCTGTTGGGGTGAAGTTTATCTTTGGGGCGGGTTTTCCCCGCCTTGGTTGGATTGTCTCGAAAAAAAGGGCGCGGAATACGCGGCCCTACAACGAATCACGTCGGGAACAATTTGTTCAATTCCACCGCCGAAGGCTGGGAGCCATACTGGCAAACCTCAAAAGCTTCAGCGTATTTGATCTGACGGCCCCGCTGTTCGCCGTAACGCTGAACCAGCAGGCCACGGTAATCATTCGCCACGTCAGCGTCCCGTTCGATCAACCAGTCGCAGATGAAATTCTTTCTGCCTTCGTCGTCTTCCGGCACGCCGGGCAGGTAACGGCCCATCCACGAATCCTTGTCGGCGAACTGCGACGGCATCGCCTCGATGCAGGCGCGTTTCTTGTCAATCACGTCATCCACGCCGGCGATAACCGACGGGTCGAACGGGCAAGGCTTTTTGAAATTGTCGGAATAGTAGAGGATGACCGGATTCTTCGGGCACGGCGGCGCGTCAGTTACGAAGAATGGCGCGGCCACGAGCACTGCGGCGTCTTCCATCAACACGCCGGTGTAGCGGTGATCGGGATGGTAATCGTAAGGCCGGGGACCGAGCACGATGTCGGCCTGCCAATCTCGAATCAATCGCGCAATGGTGCGGCGGTTTTCAATCGTCGGCATTAACTCGCCGTCGTGTATGTCCAGCACCTGGGTTTCGATGCCTAAAATCTCAGCGCATCTTTTGACTTCGGCTGTGCGGCGCAGCGCCAATGGGCCGCCGGCCATCGCGAAATGGCCTACGTCGCCGTTGGTCGTCGCCACGAATTTGACCTTGTGCCCTTCGGCAGCCCATTTCGCGGCCACTCCTCCGGCCTTGAGTTCGCAGTCGTCGGGATGCGCACCGAACGCAATAATTCTTAATTTCATCGGTTAATTCCTCATCAGACGATGGAAATCATCGTCTGATCGCGGGTTGAAATTTCTGTAATGCTTTTATGGCGCTTTCTCTTTGAGCGTTGCTTTTTTATCATTCCATCGGGTTGAAGTAAATGTATCCAATGGAAAATGAATGTACCTGATTGACGGCAACAATGTGATCGGTCAACGGGTCGGATGGCATCGTGACAAAGCCGGTTCGCGGCGGCGATTGATGCAGGAACTGGCGCGATTGGCCGTGGTGAAGAAACTTCGTCTGGCCGTCGTTTTCGACGGCGCGCCCGATCCGCAGTTCCCTGATGGGTCGAGTTATCGCGGCGTCAAGCTCTTTTTCGCGCGCCCTGGTTCGGACGCCGACACGCGGATCATCGAAATGGCTGAGGCCGAGCGGAACAAGAAGAACTTGGTCGTGGTGACTTCGGACAGAAGTCTGGCGGCGCGCGTGCGGGTTTGCGGCGTGCGCGTGATGCGTTCGGGCGAATTTCGACGGATGCTGGACGAAACCGCCGCCTCCACACCGGGCACGAAAGGACAAAACGTGAAAGAAGATGAGATGGACGAGTGGATGCGCTATTTCGGCGTTGATGGGAGCGAAGAGGAAGATGAGGCCGGAGGATGAGCGCCCGCCATTCGCGCCTGATTGACTCCCCCCCGATAATCGGCATAATTCCCTTTGAACCACGTTTTGCCCCCTTTGGCTACTGAGGATTTTCATAATGGCCAGACAAGATTTTCGCTACTTAACGTGGCGACAAGCCCCGATCCGACGCTTCTACTATCACGCGTCTTCGCGCATCGTCCTAGCTCCTCTGCTGATCATCTCTCTGATCCTGATCGGAGTCCTGTTCTACTACTACAGCCGCTACGCCGCGATCATTGACAAAGGTTTGCATGGCGAACTCTTCGTGCGATCGTCAGGCATCTACGCTGCGCCTTTGACGTTGCGCGACGGCGGCTTGACACGGATGAACAGCCTGATCGCGCACCTGCGCAAGGTCGGTTATCAGGACGGCGGCGCGACGGAAAACGACAAGCGCGGGCGCTACGTCGTGCGCGGCGGCGCGGTTGACATCTTTCCCGGCAGCGACTCTTTGATTGATAAAGAGAGGGCGTTCCCGAATCTTCGCGTGGTGTTCGAACGTGGCGGCGAAGTAGTTCAATCAATCACCGATCTGGACAACAAGCAGCAACTTGGCCAGGCGGAGGTCGAGCCTGAACTGATCTCTTCGGTCGTTAATCAGGAGCGCGAGAAGCGCAAGATCATCGAGTACAAAGACCTGCCACAAACGCTGGTGGACGCGATCACCTCGATGGAAGACCGCCAGTTCTTCGATCATTCGGGCATCAACTGGCGCGGCGTGTTACGCGCGTTGTTCCGCGATTACCAGGCGGGCGAATGGCGCGAGGGCGGAAGCTCGATCACTCAGCAGTTAGTCAAAAACCTGTACCTCAAGCCCGATCGCACCCCGAAGCGAAAGCTCTCTGAAGCCTACATGTCGGTCATCCTCGAACAGCGGTTGAGCAAAGAGGAGATCATGGCGATGTATTGCAACCAGATCTACCTGGGCCAGCGCGGAGGATTTTCGATCAACGGGTTCGGCGAGGCGGCGCGCGCTTATTTCGGTAAGGACATTGCGCATCTCTCGATCCAGGAAGCGGCGCTGCTGGCCGGAATCATCAAAAGTCCGAACTACTACTCGCCCTTCTCGCACGAAGACCGGGCGCGCGAACGCCGCAACCTGGTGCTCGACAAAATGGTCGAGGCTGAAAAGATCACCGTGGCTCAAGCCGAGGGCGCCAAGAAATCGCCGCTCGGCGTGGTCAGCCGCGCCGGAGCGATGGATGCTTCGGACGCGCCGTACTTCATTGATTACATGACGCGGCAGCTTGAAAGCCAGTACGACGAGCGCGCCGGCAATCTGCGATCTTTGCGCATCTATTCGACCATTGACCTGGACCTGCAACACGCGGCCTATCAGGCCATGACCAAAAATATGGCCGAAGTTGACCGGCTGATGGCGCAGCGACGAAGGAGCACGGCTGGCTTGCAATGCGCGATGGTCGCCATGAACGCCAAGACGGGCGAGATTATGGCGATGGTCGGCGGGCGCGATTACACGCAGAGCCAACTCAACCGCGCGACCGAAGCGCGGCGTCAACCCGGCTCGGTCTTCAAACCCTTCGTTTACGCTTCCGCGATCGCGCTCGGCGGCGACGAGATCAACAACCCGATCACCACGGCGTCGATGTTCTATGATGAACCGAAAACGTTCGGCGGGACATATTCGCCCAGCAATTACGGCGACAAGTTCGAGATGCGCCCGATGACTGTGCGCGACGCCCTGGTCCAATCGAAGAACGTGATCACTGTCGAGATCGCCCACGTCATCGGCTTCGCCCAGGTAGTTCGGATGGCCGAAAGAGCCGGGTTGAACAAAGTTCCGGCCGTCCCCTCGATGGCGCTTGGTGTGGCCGAAGCGACGCCACTGCAAATGGCGTCGGCCTACACTTCATTCGCCAATCAGGGCCGCCGGGTTCTGCCCATCGCTATCAAGCGCGTGACGACGAAAGATGGCTCGACGATCTTCGAATCGCGAAGCGAGATCCGCGAGGTGATGAGCCCGCAGGTGGCTTACATCATGACTTCGATGATGCAGGACGTGCTTGACCGCGGCACTGGCACGCGCGTGCGGCAGATGGGCTTCACGGGCACGGCGGCGGGCAAGACCGGTTCGTCGCGCGACGCATGGTTCGCCGGGTACACGCCCAATCTGGTCTGCATCGTGTGGGTCGGATTTGACGACAATTCGGACATCGGGTTGACCGGAGGAGTGATCGCCGCGCCGATCTGGGCCGATTTCATGATGCGCGCCCTCCGCGTGCGCCCCGAACTCGGCGGACAGTTTGAAGACCCAGGCGATCTGGTGACTTACGAAATTGATTCAATGACCGGCGCGCTCGCTCGTGGCGATTCGCCATACGTCCGCCGCGAGCTTTTCCTAAAGGGCACCGAACCAGGTGGCGGACAGGCTCTGCCAGATCGTTCGATTCCGGAAACGGAGCCGCCCCCAACATCTGACAGCGACTTCCCGCGTCAGGCGCCGAGATCATCGGGTAATGATCCGACCTCAGCCGATGTCAGCGGCATTGACACAGAATTGATCCCGCTTCCGCCCGAAGCCCGCAAAAACAGGCCGCGCCCGGACGCCGACCCCACACCGACTCCGACGCGATCGTTTACCAGCAAAGTCAAAGAATTCTTCGGCTTCGGCAAGCCATCTTCGGCGAAGGTCGCGCCAGAACCGGCGCCGGAAGCGACGCCCAGACCCGCTCCGCGAACGACGCCGACGCCGAGACCAATCACATACACACCTGCGCCGACGCCGACGATGTTCACTGCCGCAGCCGCCACACCGGCGCCGCGCCCCGCAGTTTCGCCGAAACCGAAACCAACCAGGGCGCCTCAGGTCGCAACCAGACCACGCACGGTCGCCAACCAGAAGTCGACCGAAAAACTCCCCAAACCGAAGGTTGATGACCGCGCGGTGAAATCGGACAAGAGCAGCAAAGACAAACAGGCGAAAGACCGGCTCGCCGAAAGCCGAAAAGACGATAAAAAACCCGATCGGAAAGTCGAACCTAAACCAACTCTCAAACAGCCCGAGGCAAAGAAAACGAACGCTCAGATAGCTAATGTCGCAAAGACTGTGCCGACGCCCACTCCCAAACCGTCGCCAACAGCCACGCCTCCTCCCGCCGCTCCCCGCGCGCCGAGAGGCGACGGAACATTCACGCTCGAAGTATGTTCGGTGACCGGATTGTTGCCGGTTCGCGGCGTGTGCAAAACGACGGTACGCCAGCGGTTCAAACTCGGAAGCGAACCGACAAAGTTCTGCCCGGGCCGCCACTGAGACAATTAATACGCCTGACCGGCTACCGCAAACAAAAACGCTTTCCCCAAAACTAAATAATTGACACGAAGTTTGAGCCTCACTACAATGCGCGCGGTCAGCGAGATTCCCCTCACAATCGGTTAACACTCGCGAAAAACATCTCCCCTTGGGACTCACTGACTAAATCCAGAAAAATTGGGTGGTGATGAGCCAATCGCGGGCGCGGCGGTGGGAATAGCTTTAGACACCGTTTTGCCCGGCGCCGTTTTCACTGGACGGCGATCATTCAATGTATGGCTCACACACAGGCAAGCCCTCACACGCTGCTGCGGGCTGCACGCCCTTTCATCTCTATCTCACTGCACAGTTAAAAAACTAAACTGAAAGCGAAGCCCCTGGCATTAGTCTGACGGCGGTTTCTTGTTCGTATCATCCCTTTCCCTCGTCAGAATCGCCATCAACCCCTCACACACGCCTGGCTCCGGCGTGCTTGGAACTAGGAGACTCGGAAATGCGACTGTTCAATAAAGCATCTCTGTTCTACATACACCCAACTCTGTCTGTCCTGAAAGCTTTGAAGAAGGAGAAGGCGTCCAAACGCGTCGCTCTGTTAATCCTACTTCTTTTGACCTTCGCCGCCGCGGCATTCACTTTAGCGGCGACGGCGAGCGGCCTGAACTCCAACTAACGCTCACCAACACAGCGACGGCGGCCTTCCCGCCAGCGTGTTGATTGCGAAAGGGTGATGAGGCGCAGCCGGAGACAGCGACCTCCGTCTCGACCCCTCACAGCCCATCACCCTTTCGCCTGTTGCTTGCCTTTTCAAATCCTCACTCGTACACTCTCGCTTCGTTTTTCAACACCGATCAGATCATCTCAACTAATCGAGGCATTTCTATGAAGATTCATGAGTATCAGGGTAAGGAATTGTTGCGCCGCTTTGACGTGAAAGTCCCACGCGGCGTCGTGGCGCGTTCGGTCGCTGAGGCCGAAGAAGCCGCCAAACAACTTGGATTGCCCGTGGTCGTCAAAGCCCAGATTCACGCGGGCGGGCGCGGCAAAGGCGGCGGCGTCAAGCTGGCGCGCACGATGGAAGATGTTCACAACCACGCAAAGCAAATCATCGGAATGAATCTGGTCACGCATCAGACCGGTCCCGAAGGCCGCACCGTCCACACCCTGCTGATCGAAGAAGGATTGAAGATCAAACAGGAGTTTTATCTGGGGATGTTGTTAGACCGCGCAGAGTCAAGGCTGGTCTTCATGGCTTCAGCCGCAGGCGGGATGGACATCGAAGAGGTCGCGGCGAATACGCCTGAAAAGATTTTGAAGGAATACATTGACCCAGCCGTCGGGATGCAAGCTTTCCAGGCACGCAACCTGGCGTTCGGGCTGGGCCTGGCGCCGGAACTGATCGGCAAAGCTACAAAGTTCATGCTCGCGCTCTACCGCGCGTTCGTCGAGATGGACGCGTCGCTGCTCGAGATCAACCCCTTCCTGCTGACCGAAGATGGCGAGCTTTACGCGCTGGACGCGAAGGTCAATTTCGACGACAACGCGCTCTACCGCCACAAAGAGTACGCCGAACTGCGCGATCTGAACGAAGAGGCGCCGCTGGAGATCGAAGCCTCGAAATACGATCTGAACTACATCAAGCTCGACGGCAACATCGCCTGCATGGTCAACGGCGCGGGACTGGCGATGGCCACGATGGACATCATCAAGATCGCGGGCGGCGAACCCGCGAACTTTCTGGACGTAGGCGGCGGCGCGTCGCAGGAGCGGGTTGAAAACGCCTTCCGAATCTTGCTGGCCGACCCGAACGTCCAGGCAGTGTTGATCAACATCTTTGGCGGCATCGTCAGGTGCGATATGGTGGCGCGCGGCGTAATCGCCGCAGCCCGCAACCTGAACGTGACCAAACCGATCGTCGTCCGGCTCGAAGGCACCAACGTCGAAGAAGGCCACCGCGTGTTGCAGGAATCCGGCATGAATTTCCTGGTCGCCAACGGAATGAAGGATGCGGCGGATAAGGCCGTGGCTGCGGCATCCGGAGGCTAATCTCCTTTTCCAAAACCTATTCGTTTGATTCCGATTCGCTCTTTCCGGCGGCTCCGTCGTGACCTCCACCACACAGCCGAAACAAAAATCGGCGCGAAGATCAAAACCTCGTAACAGCTTATCAAAAGCCCTTTTTCCAGAATTGACAGGACTGTCTCGGAGGCCGGATTGGGATAAAACTCGAAGTAGGAGAACAGGCCGAGCCGGTATCGGTAAGGAGAGAATGGCCAGAAGAGCTGCGATCCGCTGAATTCCTTCTTCGTGATCACGTCCAATAGCCCGTGCGACAGCGTGGCCATCGTGTAAACCAGAATGTCTCTGTTTTCTCCTTCACGCATCAAGGCGACGACCACGCTCCCGACAATCATCGAAAAGATGATCGAATGAGTGAAGCCGCCATGCCATTTCAGGCCATAACCTAAAATCCAGGAGAAGAAGAGATCGCAATCGGGAATGATGGCGAGCGCCGCGCCGAGCAACATCACTCTCCAATCGCGCCGCCACGAAAATCCACCGCGAGACAAAACCACCACGCTGGCCCCGATCAAACCGTGAGCTACCGGCAAAGGCATAAGAAAAAACCACCCGTCGTTATCAAATTTGCGGGGCGAGAGGAGTTTAAAGCAGCGGTACTGATTCGTAAATCTCTTCTTCGATCCGCGCGACTTCGCGCCCGATGACGCCGCCGACCTTCGGCTCACGATCATCCAGAACTGCGCGTGTGAAGTCTTCGATCAACGGCTGGTGGATGTTCGCGTGCGGCGGATGCGTTTCTTCGCGCTCGCCTTCAGCAGTCCTGATCCGCATCTGGCCGCGGTTGAGCGCAGGGATGTGGATCGAACCCTCGCTGCCGAAGATGTCGAGCGTGTCCTGCGACTCGAAGGCCGCGTGCGTGACGGTCAAAGTGGCGCGTAAACCCACTTCAAATGCAAAAGTCGCAATGGCCGTGTCCTCGACTTCGCGGTCGAACAACACGCTGCCAACTACACTTGTGGTTGATCTGATTGGCCCGAAAATGTTCATCAACACTTCGATCCGGTGGCAGCCGAAATCCATCATCGGCCCGCCGCCCGATTGCTCCCGGGTGACGAACCAGTGGCGGTCTTCGCCGGGTTGCGGGTTGAACCGCTCGAAGGCGTTGATCTGCGCGATGACTGGCTGGCCGATCTCGCCCGACGCGATGATCTCTTTCGCGCGGTGAATCACGGGATAAAAATGGCGGTAATAAGCGATACAGAGTTTCACACCGTTGGCTTCGCAGGCGGCGATCATCCGGTCGCATTCTGAAGTGTTCATCGCCATCGGCTTTTCGCACAAGACGTGCTTTCCGGCTTCGGCGGCGGCGACGGTCTGCTCGGCGTGCAGGTAAACCGGCGTGGCGATGTAGACGGCGTCAATCTCGTCATCCGCGATCAGTTCGCGCCAATCGCTGTACCAGCGTTTCGCGCCGAATTCCTCCGCGAACTGCCGGGCCAATTCGGCGCGCGCGCGGTTCACGGCCACAAGCTCGCATTCGGCGAGGTCGCGCAAAGCCGGAGCCACACGCTTGCGCGAGATGTCGCCGCAACCAATCAATCCCCATCGAAGTATCTTCATCATTCTTTCGCCCTGCTGATGAACTCGCCGGTTTGTGTGTTGACGCGAACCGTTTCGCCTTCCTTGATGAACAACGGCACGCGCACCTGCAAGCCGGTTTCGAGCGTCGCGACCTTTGTAGTTCCGCCCGAAACCGAATCGCCGCGAACGCCCGGCTCAGCGTCTGTCACCACCAGATCAACCGTCGTGGGAAGCTCCAGCGAAACCGGCTCGCCGTTGTATTTGCAAACCTGCAGCGACACGTTCTCTTTCAAATAGAGTTTTTGGTCACTGAGTTGATCGTCGCTCAGCGAAAACTGCTCGTAAGACTCTTCATCCATGAAATGAAAGCCTTCGCCATCGGCGTACAGAAACGTGGCGGGGGCCATCATGACATCCGGCTCTTCAAACTTCTCGCTGGTCTTGAATGATTTTTCGAGCACGGCGTCGGTCAAAAGGTGGCGCAGTTTCGTCCGCACCATTGTCGAAGCGCCACGCGCGCTGGGCGAAGCGAAGATGACCTCAACCACGGTATACGGCTGACCATCAACCGTGATCAGCAGCTTGCGTTTCAATTCATTTGCTCCAATCAATGCCATCAGTTTTCACCTCAACAATGTAACCGTTCAGCATTGCCAATTGCCAATTGGACATTGGAAATTGTTTCGCAGGAGAGAGAGTCAAACTTCCTGCGAAACAATTGGCAATGGCCAATTGGCAATGATCAATGCCTTAACTCAATGCCATCGCGGAATCCCCGGACTCTCCGCAATCGCTCATACTCAGCCCACGGCAATTGCGCCAGCAGAGGCTTCTTCCGCGGGTCGAGCCAACGCAACACCTCTTCCATCTTCGCCGCATTCATCGCCGTGCATCCGGCGGTTCCCTTGCCCGGCCCGTCCCAGATGTGCAGGAAGATGCACGAGCCGCATCCGGCCTCGCCCTTCGCGTTATGATCAACGACCACGCCCCAACGGTAAAGCTCATCCTGCCGCAGCATCTGCTCAGAGCTTTTCCAATCGGGAGCTTTGACGCTCGCGCGATCAATCACTCGGTTGTAATGCGCTGATTGCGGATCATCCACGCATTCGAGCGTTGGTGTGGCTTGAACGTAAGGCAATTTCACTCCGCCAGCTTTCGCCTTCCCCGCGTAACCGAAAGCCGAACTCAGATTGAAAATTCCGGCGGGCGAACAACCGTCGCCTTCTTTTTTGATCGGCCCGTCGCCAATCGCGTCGCCGTGCAAGCCTTTGCCCCAGGCCATTCCGTTTCGCCCGACGACGACCAGAGTCTTCTCGCCGACCGCCTGCCATTGATCTTTGATCGAACTGCGTTCGTATCGCCGCAGTTCGCCATCAACCGCGTTCCAGTCTTTCGTCGTAACGATGATGAGTTGGAGCGATGACGCCAGGGCCTTCTCGCCTCGATCATTTTCAACGGAATTCAAACCAAATCCTCCTGCCATCAGCGCGAGACTCAGAGATAATAGAACCGTGATTCGCATAGGTGTTCTTTCGGATCAAAAATGAACGGGGCGCGAGGCGCGCCAGATCGTCTGCCTTACTCTACCGGTCGCGCTTATCCCAATCAACCATTGCCCGCGCGATTGAGCCTTGCTATCTGACAAATGGCGGTGGAGACGGGCGCAATTACTGTGATAGGCTAAGCGTGGAGGTTGATTGATTATGGAATACACGTTGACGGTAAAGGCTCCTCAAAATGTCTACGGTCTCCTGGTGAAAACGGCGGAGCAGACGGGTTTGACGCCGGAAGAGATGGCCGCGCAATGGTTGGCTGACGCCGCTCGCCAAATCGAAGAGAACGGTTCGGAAAAAACCAACGGCGCGGCGCCTCAACCGCACCCGGTTCCGCCGGGGATTCATCCTGAAATTTACAAACTGCTTCAGATGACGGCTGAGAGGACAGGAAGGCTGGTTGAGGAGTTGGCTGACGAATGGATAAGACAGTTCACGCCCAAGCCGCGCCCTCAATTGACGGAGGAGGAAAAGAAGGCGGCGATGGAGCGATTGTTACGTCACGCGGGCGCGGCAAGTTTGGGTTATGCCACTGGCGCTGACAACGAAAGCATTGATGCCGACCTGGCTCGTGAATACGGAAGCTCGCACGAAGAGGAAAACTGATGCTGCTCGATACGTCGGGACTATTCTGCTATCACCATCGTGACGAACCTCAACATGCTGATGCGGCGATCTTCTTCAAAGCCGCGCCGATCAGGTTGACGCACAGCTATGTGCTCGCGGAATTCGTGCCTCTGTGTCAAACGAGAGGATTGAACCGAAGGGAGGCGCTGGTTTTTGCCGCTGACTTGCTAACCAATCCGACGGTTGAAATAGTATGGGTCACCAAATCAATGCATGAGAGCGCCCTGTCACTTCTTCAGTCACAAATAGACAAAACCTACTCGCTGTGCGACGCGGTAAGTTTTATCCTGATGCGACAGTACGGCCTCACTGAAGCCCTGACCACAGATCATCACTTTGAACAAGCAGGTTTCGTGCGCTTGCTCAACCCTTAGCCTGATGCAGTTAGAGAAGAAAGCGAGAGCTGTGGATTTCAGCTATTCGATTCAGCCGCAGGCAGGATGTTTTGATCTTCCAGAATAGTTTTTACGCAATCGGCGCCGGCCAGCGCGATCACGCCATCGGCGGTCGTTTCAACCGGGATGGCTCCCACCGCATTCGGATGCTCAGCCAGGCGATGTCCCTCGAACCTTTCCAGAATTCGGTCAATTTCAGGCAATACGGCTTCAGCCGACCGGCTGATCATCTTGGCGGCGGCTTGACGTTCGGCGCGCGACGGGCGGCGGGCGCGAGCTACACCATTGCCCTCAGCGCGCAGCATCACTATGGCGCGCACTTTGTCGCGTGGTTGGAGCCGGCCCAGCCTGAGGCTGAATTCCCGGCTGATCTTTGGGTGAACTTCTCTTAAATTCATTGGGACACCGTTTGGATCGTGATCTGGGGAGAGGGCACATTGTGCCTCAATCAGCCCAATGCTCGCAAGGCTCTTGCGGGTTGAATCATTCCGTAGCCCCAGCGGTTGTCGGGACGCAATCCGTCACCGCCGGGATGTTTGGCGGTCTCCTTCAACGCGCGAATGATCTCAGCGACCGGCGCTTCGGGTTTGGCGGCCATCAACAATGCCGCGACGCCCGCTACGTGCGGCGTCGCCATTGAAGTCCCGTTCATATAGCTGTAATCGAACACGCCATCAGGCCGTTTTTCCGGCGGGATGCAAGAGAAAACCTGCGCGCCCGGCGCGACCACGTCTGGTTTGGTGACCAGCGCGCTCGCCTCGTCGCCGGGAAAGACCAAACTCGCGCCGCTGCTGAAAAAAGTCACATCGTATTTGCCGCCTTTCACTTTCTCGACCGCGCCGACCGAAAAAGCGTTGGGTGTGTTGCCAGGCGAGCTGGTGTTGCCATGATTTTCGTTGCCGATGGCGACCACAGGCAAAATGCCGAATTGATCGAGCAGGATTTTGAAGACTTCGTCGAAGAGCGGCTCGAAGTAGCTGAAGCCCAGCGACATGTTGATGATGTCCACGCCTTTTTCGACCGCCCACGAGATGCCTTCCATCAACGTGCGCAACGTTGCGTCGCCGATGAGCACGCCGGCCACATACAGGTTCGCTTCCGGCGCGACGCCGATTGAAACGCCTTTGGCCGTCTGTCCGCCGGCGATTGTGCCACAGACGTGCGTGCCGTGCGCGCCGCAATCGAACGGCGGATCTGATTTGACCCGGCGGCCCAGCGGATCAATCACGATGAAATCGGCGACGCGACCGGCCAGCGCGGGATGCGCCGCAAACACGCCGGTGTCGAGCACTGCGACGTTGATCCCTTTGCCTTTGGTCGTCTTCCACAGTTCAGGAATCCCAAGCTGTTTCAACCCCCAGGTCACTGCATCTTTCTCCTCCTGCCGCAGCAGAGCTTTATAATCAACCTCTTTCGGACGGATGAGGCTGATCCTCTGGTTCGGCAGAATGGCGACGACGTTCGGTTGTTCGGCCAGAATCGGCAGAGTCTTCGGCGTGACTTCAACCGAAGCCACAGGGAGCGCGTTCGAGCCGATGGTCGAAACCTGCAATTCGCCTTTGTCCGGCAAGCTGCGGCTTCCGGCTTTCTGGTAATTGGCGAGAACTTCTCGCTGGATCGCCTGCTGCGAGCGGGCGCGGGTTTCGACTTCCTTGAGCTTCATCCTCAACGCCCTCAGCCGTCCGCGCGCGGGCGGCTCTTCAGGCTTGGGAGCGCGGAAGATGACGATGGCGTCGCGGATGTCGTTGGGGCCGCTGTCGGCCAGGAAGGGGGCGAAGGCCGGGGAAATTTTCGTTTCGGTGATGATCGTTGTTTCCAGAATTGTATTCAGCATTCCGATGTGCCCTTGTCGTAGTTTCCGAAGTCCTGCGGAGGCTCGACAATGATACACCGAAATTGCTGAATCGGTAGCGCGAGCAGTAGCGAGTGGTGTGCGTCAAAGTTTTGCGCGCGCTGACCGGGAAGATATTTTCCTGTCCCCCGTTTCCCTGTTGACCAAGACTTCAACAGGAAAATGGGGGACAGGAAAATGATGGAGCCGCGCTCGCTATCGCGCGCAGTACTGATGCGCGCTATTTGCCTTTGCCCTCGGCTACCTTTTTCAACAATCCATCCACCCGTTCAAAATTGGTTTTGTAGACCTGGAGGTTCGGATCGTTGTTCTGTTGCCCCAACTGAACGGCCTTCTCGTAATTGGGTCTGGCCAGATCGAGCTTTCCGCCCTTTTCATAGGCTTCGGCCAAGCTGTCGTAAACATTGGCGGAATTCGGATAGCGGTCAATGTTTGTCTTGAAGACAGCGATGGCCTCATCCATTTTGCCTGCGCCCAACAGTTGATAGCCGACGTTGTTCATCAGCAGTTCTGGCGGCAGGATCGCGAAGCCAAATCTGGCCGAGAGCTTTTTGTAATGCTCTTCGATGGCGGGCGCGCCGCCTCTGGCCAGATCGGCCGTGACCTGCCATCCGTCGAAGATTTTGCGGAAGCCGTGATAATGGCTGCGCATCACCACCGAGCCGTGATCTTCGTCCTCCATCAACATCGCGTCCCACTCGAAGCCCTTTGGCTTGCTTTTGGCTAGGGTCGCTTTGAATCGGTCGAAACCCGCCTGCATCTCTCCGCCTTCGTTGGCCAGAGTGAAGAAAACGGTCTTATTCAGTTCCTTGCGATCTTTGAAGAACTCTTCAGCGCGACGCGAGAGCAGATTGTTATCCCAATGCATCGAGGGGCTGACCGCGATGTAGGCATTGAAGGCTTCGGGGCGAGTCAGGAACGCGTGGAGCGCAAACAGCCCGCCGAACGAATGACCTGCGAAGATTCGATAGGACTGTGTGCGGTAATCTTTTTCGATCTTCGGGATCAATTCGGTTTCAATGAACTTCAGGAATTTGTCCGCGCCACCGCTGGTCGGCAGCTTGACCTCCGAGCCATCAGGACGCCACATCGAGGCGTTGGTCGGAGTCAGATCACGCGTGCGGTCAGTGTTGGTGATGGCCACGACGATCAACTCCGGCATCCGTCCGTTGCGCGAGAGGAATTCAATCGTGGCGCCGGTGTGAGCGACGTGCGCATCACCGTCTGTCATGTAAAGCACTGGATAGCGTTGGTTGTTGCGTTCGTAGCCGGGCGGCGTGCGAACGATGATGATTCTCTCTTCGCCGAGCGTTTCGGATTTGATGGTGAAGCGATTGCCTGCGCCATAGCCCTGCCCGAACGCGGTCGCGGTCAATGAGCAGAGGAACAGAAGCGTGGCGAACAAAAAGGTCTTCTTCATAACGGCCTCCTTCTGGGTTGGAAAGGTTGGTTGGTTGTCCCGTTGCTTGCTTGCGAAAGTTTGTCGAAGCAAGGCGGAAGTATAAACAGAGATGGCCGGACAGGCTTTGATGATTTGCCGGAAGGAAAAGACTTTTACGAGATTTTACAGTTTTCGTTTTTTTATTGATTGCAAGTTCGCTCGTCTGCTATAACGCTGACGCCGTCACGAACAGCCATTGGGCTAATCTCTGATAGCACTAAAACTAAGGGAGGTGAACATGCCAGCCTACGTCCCAGGATTCACGCACGATATCTTCATCAGCTACGCGCACTCGAACAACAGTATCGTCTCAAAAATTCGCGGCGAACTGAATGATGCATCCTAAGAACAAGTTATAGCGTATAACACAGCAGCCACACAATCACTCACGATACGGATGACTTTATGCTTGAAGGGATTGATTT
>Ga0187892_10004842_pt1 | contig 22053 bp, 18 predicted proteins | sample MA1701073metaG_FD_139345 | JGI IMG/M metagenome (GOLD analysis project Ga0187892, IMG submission 139345) | Bio-ooze microbial communities from a basaltic lava cave in the Kipuka Kanohina Cave System on the Island of Hawaii, USA - MA170107-3 metaG ... | reverse complement strand
CCTGCTCGCTGAAATACTGCGCCGTGAACAGCAGGTACTTGGCGCGCGCCACGCCGATGCGCGGCGCCAGTCGGGCACCGAGATAACAATCGGCGACGCCGCGGAGCAGCTCCGGTACACGAAACTTCGCGCGGTCCGTCGCAATCGAGATATCGCCCATCAACGTCATCACCAGGCCGCCGCCCTGGCACATACCGTTGATCCGCAGCAGCACCAGCTTGGGGCAGCGTTCGATTTGTACGAACGGCGTCAGGTCGAGGCCGTCGGTGAAGCGGTCGATCGGCAGGGAATCCTCGTGCTTGCCGCCCATTTCTCCGCCGACGCAGAAGTACTCGCCGGTGCCGGTGATCAACACGAGGTCGATCTCCGGATCGCGTTCGGCGACGACGCACGCCTTCTTGATGCCGTGGTACGCTTCGATGGTCAGCGCATTCCGGCGATCGGGGCGGTCGATGCGGACGGAGAGGATGCCGTCTTTCTTCTCGGCGATGAGATGATTCGAACCGAGGTCGACGCGTTCGCTGGTGGTCTGCGCCATCGCTGGTGAGGTAACAGCAGGATTTGCATCAGGTCAACCCGCGGCGCACACGCACCGAGCCCCTTTCGGACATCTCCGGTTGCGACTTCCGCAAGAGCGTATGGTCAGCGAACGGCTGCTACGACCGGACCCGCCGCTGGGTCCACAACGGTGCGATACCGAGGAGCAGCATCAAAACGGCTGAAATCATGCCGGTCACCGGCGACATCGCTGGCGCCGGCCCCAGCTTTGGTGCGCTTCGGCTTGAATCGGGGTTCATATGGGCATAGCGAAGCGCAGTGCGTCGCGAGAATGCTGCATTAAGGCGGACCCTGCTGCGGTGGTACGAGACGGCGCGCCGTGCGCTGCCGTGGCGGCGCAACCGCGACCCGTATCGCGTTTGGGTCGCGGAGGTGATGCTGCAGCAAACACGAATCGAGGCAGTGACGCGGGCGTACGAGCGCTTCATGCGAGCGTTGCCGACGCTGACGGCGCTGGCTGCGGCCGACGTTGACGATGTGTTGGCGCAGTGGTCGGGGCTCGGCTACTACTCGCGCGCGCGCGCGCTGCATCGTGCTGCTAAAATGGTGGTTGCCGGCGGCGCACAACAATTTCCTCGCGACTATGATGGAGCGCGTTCGCTCCCCGGCGTCGGCAGTTACACGGCGGCCGCCGTCCTTTCGATCGCCTACGGCCAGGCGTACGCCGCTGTCGACGGCAACGTTGTACGCGTACTGTCGCGCCTCGCATGCCTGAGGCGCCCCGATACCAAAGGCGAACCTCACCGCTCGCTCGCAGACGAATTGCTCGACCGTCGCCGGCCGGGGGACTGGAACCAGGCATTGATGGAGCTGGGAGAAACCATCTGCTTGCCCAAGGCGCCGCGCTGCAACGAGTGTCCGCTGCGCCGTTACTGTCGCGCCTTCGTCGAACAGAGAGTCCACCTCCATCCGCCGCCGAAGCCGCGGCGCAAAGTGGAAAAGATCGAGTTGACGATGACGCTGATCCGCGATCGTGCGGGGCGTGTTCTATTGGAGCGCGGCGCGTTTCCATATCTGCCGCACATGTGGCTCCCAGCGATCGAGATCGGGGTAGCCGCGAACGGCGTGCAACCGCAAGCGAAGTTCCGCCACGCGATTCTGCATCGCGACTTTCGCGTGAGCCTGTTTGATCGTGTCATCGGCGCGGCCGAGCTCAAACGCGTCCAGCGAGCTAATGACGCACAACGACGTCTCTTCCGCCCTGCAGATCTCCGCCGCATTGGCAGGTCGTCGCTACTGAGCAAGGCATTGAAGCCCGCCGGAAAACCCACATAATCGCCGCGAAAGACACGCAATCCGCCCTTAAACGGGGGTCAGGCCCCAGAGGAGGCTGGGGCGCTTGCTGGGTGGCGTTGCTCTCTCCTTTGGTCATCGGCTATCAGCCGTGGCGTATGACCATCCGCGACAAAGCTGCCATCGCCGGCATCGGTCAGACCCGCTTCGCCAAGCGCCTCGAGCAGTCCGAGTACCAGATGGCTATCGAAGCGATCTGGAACGCCTGCGACGACGCCGGTATCTCGCCGCGACAGATTGACGGGCTCGTGCGCTACGACATGGAGCAGACCGACGAAGAGCAGCTGCTCGCGGTGCTCGGATATCCGCTGATTCGTTTCTTCGCCGGCACTCCGTTCGGCGGCGGCGGATCGGCTTCCGTGCTCGTCGTCGCGGCGACGGCAATCGCGGCGGGAACGGCGGACACCATTCTCGTCTACCGCTCGCGCGCTCGCGGCAAGCGCTCGAGCTACGGTGAAGGCAAACATCAGGGGGGTCGCTACTGGGAGAAACTGCCGGAGCGGCTTTCAGGACTGAACCAGTGGCACGTGCCGCAAGGCCTCGTCAGCGCCTTCCAGGAAATGGCGATGATCAGCATGCGCCACCGCATCGAGTTCGGCACGACCGACGATCAGTACGCTGACGTCGCCGTCGCGTTCCGCGACCATGCAATGCGAAATCCCAACGCCGTCATGCGCGCGCCGCTGTCGCGCGATGATCATCACGCTTCGCGCATGATCGCCGATCCGCTGCGCCTCTATGACTGTAACATCGAAACCGACGGTGCCGTGGCGATGATCGTCACCTCGGTCGAGCGTGCTCGCGACCTCAAGCAGCCGCCGGCGATCATCCGCGCCGGCGCGATGGCGGCCGGCTCGCATCACATCCGCTTGTCGAACCTGTTCGCGCGCGCCTTCGAAGCGGAGTCACCCAACCGGGTCGCACAACAGCTGTTCTCGATGGCCGACTGTAGGCCGGCGGATATCGATGTCGCCTTCTTCTACGACTTCTTTACGTCGCTGGTGATCATCGCGCTCGAGCAGTATGGGTTCGCGCCGCGCGGCCAGGGCGGGCCGTTCGTCGAGAACGGCGGCCTGGCCTGGCCGAACGGGCGTCTGGTCTGCAACACGAACGGCGGGCAGCTCTCGGAAGCCTTCATCCACGGCTTCAACAACACCATCGAAGCGGTTCGCCAAATCCGCGGCACATCGACGGCGCAGGTGGACGATTGTGAGCTGGTGTTCGTTGCCGGTGGGAATACCGATCCAACCGGCGCGGTGATTCTGGCGCGGGATGCGCGCGGGGGAGCTGCGAGCGGAAAAGCCACAATTGAATTCAATCGACCTTTGCAAATCCCCCCTGACCCCCCTTTGGAAAACGGGGGGAGAGGAAAGGTCCCGAATACCCAAGTCCTCCAGCCCCCGCTGCCATTGCTCACACCCGAGACCGCTCCATTCTACGAAGCGACGAGACAGAACGAGCTGCGCTTTCAGCGCTGCTCCGACTGCGGCGCTTGGCGACACTATCCGCGTCCCGCTTGTCCACAATGCCTCTCGCGCAACTACACCTGGGAGAAATCCACCGGCCGCGGCGTCGTCTACACCTGGACGATCGTTCGCGGCCCGACGTTGCCGGCCTTCGAGTCGCAGTTGCCCTACAACGCTGTCGATGTGCTGCTGGAGGAAGGCGTCCACTTCGTCAGTCAGGTCCTCGATTGCGTGCCGGAGGATCTGCGCGCCGGCATGCCGGTAGAAGCTGTGTTTGTGGCGGTCGATACGGACGTGACGTTAGTGAAGTTCCGCGCTACCGGCGCGCGCACTTCTTGACCACCGCTCTTCGAGCGGCCTATGTCACCCATAATGTCTGCAGAAGCGACCTCTGCCGCGATCGCCTATCCGCGCCGCACTCGTCACCGCCTACAGACGCGCGACCGCGTCTTTGACGCAGCCGTCAGCGAGTTTCGCCGTGCCGGCGTCGCCAACGCACAAATCGAAGACATCGTCCGGGCCGCGTGCGTCGCGCGGGGGACCTTCTATCTGCACTTCCCGACCAAGGATCACGTTCTCATGGAGCTGTTGCGGCGCAAGCAGGAAGGCGTGGCGCAGAAGCTAAGGATGTCAAAGACGACCTCGGTACGGCCCTTTCTACGCCGCTGCGTTGATCTCCTCGTCGAGGATTCGACCAAGGAAGACCCGGCGCTCTACCACGAGATGCTCGCGGTCGTCGCGCGGCATGCGCCCGAAATGCGCAGTATTGTCAGCCCGTTGGTCGAAGCTGTCGTCAGCTTTCTGCACGGCGCGCAGGAACGCGGCGATGTGCGCACCGATCTGACACCCTTCGATCTCGGTGCCGTCTTCTTGCCCGGAGTCTACGGGTTGTTGCAGATGCGGCTCGACGAACCCGACGGAGAGCTGCGGCGGGCGTTATATCGAGTCGTCGATATTTTCGTGCGCGGGGTAAGCCCATAGTACGATCGGACAGATCGGTCCGATCCGACCGATCCGTCCGATGAAGACCAAGGAGTTACCGCCATGCCCCTGGAAATCGTCGATGCCGACGCCCATGTGGTCGAAGCCGGTTCGCTCATTCCCGACTGTCTGCGTCATTGGCCCGACTCGTTTTCGTACCAGCCGGGTGACGTCCCATCGATTCTGGTCGAGGGCCGCCGCTACCCCGAGCCGACAGGCCCCGGCGCCGGCTGTCCACCCCAACATGGGTTGAGCAAGGCTGAGGGCATCAATCCGTATTCTCCGGAAGGCGTGCTGAGCGATGCCGACCGTGATCACATCGATCACATGGTCTTCTATCCGAGCTTCGGCTTGTGTGCGCCGAGTATCGAAAAGCGCGACGTCGCGGTCGGGTTCGCACGGCTCTACAACGAATGGCTGGCGGCCTGGTGCGCCGGCGGCAAGGGGCGCTTCCACGGCGTCGCCGTCGCGCCGATCGAGTATGTCGACAATGCCATCGGTGTGTTACGCGACGCGCGCAAGATGGGCCTGGTCGGCGCGATGATTCCGCCGGCGCTGAAGACCCGTAACCTCGACCACGCCGACCTCGATCCGTTCTACGCTGCCGCCGTCGAGCTCGACATGCCGCTCGGCGTTCACGGCGCACCGGGAATCCACCTGCCGAAGATCGGTATCGACCGCTTCGACAACTACATCCAGGTGCACTGTCTGAGTTTTCCGTTCGATCAGATGCTGGCGATGACAGCGCTGGTTTCCGGCGGAGTGTTCGATCGCCACCCGAAGCTGCGCGTTGCTTTTCTTGAAGCCGGCGTCGGCTGGGTGCCGTACTTCGTCGAGCGCATGCACGAGCACTTCGAAAAACGCGGCGACTGGATCGCCAATGGCTGGAAACGGGACCCGCGCGCCTACATCGAAGCCGGCAACGTGTGGGTCAGCGCCGAATCGGAGGAAGAGATTCTGCCGGCGGTCGCCGACCTGCTCGGACCCGACTTCATCATGTACGCCAGCGACTACCCGCACTGGGATGGCGACTGGCCGGAAAGCACCAAGCCCCTGCGCCAGCGCAAGGACATCAGCGACGAAGTCCGCGCCAAAGTCGCCGGAGCCAACGCGCGCCGCTTCTACGGCCTGGGATGATCCGGCTCGCACGCGGCGCACCGCGGCGCAGACCGAAGCGGCGTGGACCGACCTGTAGGGGCGACCCTTGTGGTCGCCCGGCGCTTCCCGGCCGAGACGCGCACTGGGCAGGGACAAGCCCTTGCCCCTACGACTACCTGGAACTTGAAACTATCTTTCCCATCCCATCGGCATGTGAATCGTTTTCGCTTCGAGATAGGCGTTCAGCCCCTCGGGTCCGAGCTCGCGGCCGAGGCCTGACTGCTTGAAGCCGCCGAACGGCGCGCCGAACTCCATGGCGAAGCCGTTGACGCTGTACGAGCCCGTGCGCACACGGCGCGCCACATCCAGGCCGTGATCATGATCCGCGGTCCACACCGTGCCCGACAAGCCGTAGTCTGATTCGTTGGCGATGCGCAGGGCGTCGGCTTCGTCATCGTAAGGAATCACGGCGACGACCGGGCCGAAGATCTCTTCCTGCGCGATGCGCATACGGTTGCTGACGTCGGCGAACACCGTCGGCTCGACGTACCAACCGCGCTCGAGGTGCTTCGGCCGTCCACCACCGAGCGCTACGCGGGCGCCCTCATCCTTGCCGATCTTCAGATAGCCCTCGACACGATCGCGCTGTCGCGACGAGACCAGCGGTCCGATCACGGTAGCGTAGTCCATCGGATCGCCGACCTGCATCATGCGGATGTTCTCGACGATCGAGTCGAGCACCTCGGCATAGCGGCGCTTCGACGCCAGGATTCGCGTCTGCGCGACGCATGCCTGGCCGTTGTTCATCACCATCGCCGGCACCAGCGACGGAATCGCCTGGTTGAGATCGGCATCGTCGAGAACGATGGCCGCCGACTTGCCGCCGAGCTCCAGCGTGACGCGTTTGAGCTGCTCACCGGCAATCGAAGCGATCCGGCGTCCGGCAGCGGTGCTACCGGTGAAGGCAATCTTGTCGACACCTGGATGGCGGACGAGATGCTCGCCGACTTCACGGCCGGCCGGAACGATGTTCACAACACCGGGCGGTATGCCGGCTTCCTGCAACGCTTCGCCGAGGATCATCGCATCGAGCGGCGTCTCGGGCGCGGGCTTGACGACCAACGTCGCGCCCGCGGCCAGCGCCGGAGCGAGCTTCAGGATGATGGCGAACAAAGGCACGTTCCAGGGAACGATCGCCGCGGCGACGCCGACAGGCTCGCGGCGAACGATCGCCGGGCCGAGCATACCCGGCCGCACCTCTTCGAATGGAAACTCGCGCGCTAGCTGAATGAAGTAGCTCAGAACCATCGACATGGCGCCGACCTGGCCGATCGTCGAGAAAGAAATCGGACAGCCATTCTCCTGCGTGATGGTCGTTGCCAGTTGATCGGAACGTGCAGTCAGCGCTGCTGACAGCTGTTCCAGTAGCGCGGCGCGTTCGGCCGGCGGCGTCCATTGCCACGGGCCGTCGTCGAACGCCTGGCGTGCCGCAGCGACGGCGCGATCGATGTCCGCTTCCTTCGCTTCCGGAGTGCGGCCGATGACCTCTTCGGTGTGCGGCGAAATGACGTCGATCTTCGCGCTCGACGATGGAGCGACCCATTGGCCGCCGATGTAGAGCTTGTCGTAGGTGATCATCTATTGTTTCTCCTGGAGCTACCTTGTCTTTGTATCTCTTCCCGAACGCAAGACCGTTCCCGGTGAAGCCCCGGTAACGGTCTTGCCACGGACGATTTCCGTGCCATTGACCAACACGTGCTCGATTCCCTCGGCTTCGGCAAACAGACGCGCGGCGCCGGCAGGAAGGTCGTTGCGTGTGTGGATCGGGCCCGAGCCGACGCTTTCCTCGTCGAAGACGACGACGTCGGCGTGCCAACCCTCTGTCAGGCGGCCGCGATCGCGGATACCGTAGAAGCGGGCGGGGCGGTCGCTGATGTGATGGATCGCTTCCTCGAGCGAGATCAATCCACGATCGCGCACGGCGCTGCCGAGAAATGTCGTGCTCAATGCGAAGGTATCGATCATGTCGAGGTGCGCGCCGGCGTCGGAGGCGCCGATCAAGGCGCGCGGGTCACGCCACACTTCGGCGCGCAGACGCCACGTTTCATCATCGGTTCCCGGCACCGCCGGCATGAAAGAGGTTTTCAGATTTTCCGACAGCGCCAGGTCGAGCATGGTGTCGAAGGGCGATTTGCCGAGCTGCGCCGCGATCTCCTCGATTCGACGACCCCGATAGCCGGCGTTTTCCGCTGCGAAAGTCTCATCGACGGTGTAGTTCGCCCACCAACCGAAAAAGCGGAAGACCCCCGCTTCGTCCGAGTTGGCGCCGGCGTCGAGCTTGCGCCGTATCGCCGGATCGGCAAACGCCTTCTTGCGCTGGTCGAGCGGTAGCGCGATCACCTCGGCCCAGCCGGGCAACGCGTCGAGAACGAAACCGCTGATCAGGTTCAGGCGCAGGGTCAACGGCTGCGGCAAGGTCAAGGCGACGACCTCGCCGCCGCGCTCGCGCGCGTAGTCGGAGGCTGTGAGTTGCGAGCGGTAGATGTCGGGCGCGGCGCCGACGACGTTGAGCACGTTCCAGTTCAGTGGCCTCCCGGCGGCAGATGACATGGCCGCCATCAGTTCCTTGTGATCGTCGGAGAACAATCCGACGGTAGGAATGAACTCGAGTGAGGTGCCGTCGTGATCGCGCAGGACGCCGGCGAGGGCGACCAGCTCGTCGGGTGTCGCATGACGCGACGGCACCGGCTTGCCGTCACCGTCGTTGTGCGTTGGGGCTTGTGAAGAAGAGAACCCCAGGCCACCGGCGGCAATCGATTGGTGTAGCAACTCTGTCATCTCACGCAGCTGCGCATCGGTTGCTTTGCTGCCGACGGCGGCTTCTCCCATCACCACGCGGCGTAGAGCAGAGTGTCCGACCAGGAAGCCGGCATTGATCGCCAGTTTGCCGTCGAGGCGGTCGAGGTATTCGCCGAACGTGCGCCAGTTCCACGGTACCCCGGTTTGGAGCGCTTCGAGCGGCATGCCTTCGACGCGCGACAGCATGCGCATGAGGTAAGGCCCGGCATCAGCCGTCAGCGGCGCGATGCTGAAGCCGCAATTGCCGCCGACGACGGTGGTGACGCCGTGCAATGACGACGGCGTCAGCGCAGGATCCCAGAATGCTTGGGCGTCGAAGTGCGTGTGGATGTCGACGAAACCCGGGGCGACGATCTTGCCGCCGGCATCGATGGTCCGGGTTGCCGACTCCTTCACGCTTCCGATCGCGGCAATGCGACCGTTGCGAATGCCTACGTCGGCCGGTCGTCGTGGTGCGCCGGTACCGTCGACGAGGGTGCCGTTTTTGATGATGCAATCGAGCATGGGGTGCTCCTGCTTGAATGATGCGGCAACATCGCACAGGCGTCAGCATAGGCCAACCGGGTCGTACCGCCGTCAGTCAGGGGTTCACGCCTGGGGCGATTTGGCGTATGGCACAGACGATGGCCAGAGCGACACTGGAGACTATCGGGTTTCTCGCCATGCTGGCGATCGCTCTATTCGCGCCGGCGCAATCGATCGCGTGGCCGGCGGCCTGGGCGGTCCTGCTGTTCTTCCTGTTGTTTTCCGTTGCCGGCTTGTTGTTGCTCGATCCAGGGCTGATTGAAGAACGCAGCTCGTTGCCGCCGGAGATCAAGCTCGGCGACATCTTGCTGGCGGGCACGGCCTTCATCTTCATATATCCCGCAACGATGATCGTCTCGGGTTTCGATTTCCGCTTCGGCTGGTCGCTGGTGATTCCGGTGCTGATCCGCGAGGTGGCGTTCCTGGTCTTGGTGCTCGGCTACGGCTTTTCACTTTGGGCGGCACGCACGAATCGGTTCTTTTCGACGGTTGTGCGGATTCAGGGCGAACGTGGGCATCACGTCATCGATACAGGCCCGTATGCCTTCATCCGCCATCCCGGCTACGCCGGGCCGTTGGTTGCACACGCCTGTCTACCGATCGTGCTGGGGACAGTTGCGGCTCTCGTACCGACGATCATCGGCGCCGCATTCCTGCTGCTCCGTGCCGTTCGTGAAGAGCAAATGCTCGTCACCGATCTGCCTGGATACCGGGACTACACCGCGCGAGTTCGGTGGCGGATCTTGCCGGGCCTTTGGTAAGGGTTCGGCAGTAGTCGCATCCCTCGGGATTCTGGTACAGTTCTCCATCGTGGCAACCGCCGACACAGCCGCAGCGAGCACGGCAACACTGCTTGTTTCCTGCACCGACCGGCGCGGTTTGGTCGCCGCATTGGCGCAGTTGCTCTACGGTCACGGCGCCAACATTCTCGACGCCGATCAGCACACTGATCAGCCTGCCAAGCAGTTCTTCCAGAGAATTCGTTTCGATCTGAGCGAGATGCGCACCGACCGCATCACCCTCGAACAGGCCATCCGCGAAGTCGCCGAACGCTTTCAGATGAAGTGGTCGTTGCATTACGCCACTGACCGCAAGCGCATGGCGATCTTCGTCTCGCGCTACGATCACTGTCTGTTCGATTTGCTGCTGCGTCACCGCGCCGGAGAGCTCGATTGCGAGATTCCGATGATCATCAGCAACCACACGGAGCTGCGCCACGTCGGCGAGCAGTTCAACGTGCCGTACCATGTTTTTCCGGTCGCCAAAGAGAACAAGGCGGAGCAGGAAGCAAGTGAGCTCGATCTGCTCAGCCGTGAGAACATCGATCTCATCGTCCTCGCCCGCTACATGCAGGTTCTCAGCGCCGAGTTCATCGATCACTATCCCGCGCGCATCATCAACATCCATCACTCGTTCCTACCGGCCTTCATGGGCGGCAAGCCGTACCACCAGGCGGCGGAACGCGGCGTCAAGCTCATCGGCGCGACAGCACACTACGCCACGACCGATCTCGACGAAGGGCCAATCATCGAACAGGACGTCGTACGCACCTCGCATCGCGATTCGATCGACGACCTTCTGCGGAAAGGGCGCGATGTCGAGCGCACGGTTCTGGCGCGCGCAGTTCGCTGGCACCTCGATGATCGGGTTTTGCTCTACGGCAACAAGACCGTTGTTTTTGATTAGCGAGCCGGACGGATCGGACAGATCCGTCCGATCCGACGGATCCGTCGGATCGCCCCTCAGCGCCGCAACACCCTGATCGTCATCGACGCATAGCCGCGCACATTCGCCGAGTGCACCCGCTCGAGCGACGCCTCGTCGATCTCGTACTCGGGCATGCGCGCGTGGATCTCTTCCAGGACGACGCGGCCTTCGAGGCGCGCCAGTGATGCGCCGAGGCAGACGTGCACACCGTGGCCGAACGCGACGGTACGTTCGATCTTGCGGCGGACATTGAAGGAATCAGGTTCCGGGAACTCGCGCTCGTCCCGATTGGCAGCCCCGAGCAGCAAGAGAACACGATCGCCGGTGGGCAGTTTGCAGCCGTGCACCGCGAGATCGCGGGTCAACACCCGCGCCAGCATCTGCGTCGAATTGTCGTAGCGCGTGACTTCTTCGACGGCGCCCGGAATGAGGCTCGGATCATCGACGATAAGACGCCGCTGATCGGGGTTCCTCGTCAGCCAGTAGATCGAGTTGCCGATCATCTTGGTGGTGGTTTCGTTGCCGGCGATGGCGAGCAGAAAACAGAAGCCGACGATCTCGCCGTCAGCGAGTCGCTCGCCGTCAATCTCCGCTTCGATCAGATCGCTGATCATGTCGTCGCTCGGCTGGCGCCGCCGTTCGGCGAGCTTGGAGGCGAAGTAGCCGGCAAGGCTTTTGGCGCCTTCGATTCCCGCTGCCGGGATTTCGGCGCGGTTGGCTTCGCGATGCAACAAGACGTCAGCCCAGCCGCGGACAAGATCCTGATCCGAACGCGGCACGCCGAGCATCGTGCTGATGACGTCCATCGGCACTTTGGCGGCGAGGTCCTGGATGAGATCGAACTCGCGGCGCTCGACCAGTGGCGCGAGGTACTCGACCGTCAGGTCGCGCACCTTCGGTTCGAGCATGGCGATCCGGCGTGGCGTGAAAGCCAGACTGATCAGCCGCCGCAGCCTCACCTGCCGTGGAGGATCCATCGCGATGATCATAGGGGGAGTCATCGCGGTCGACTTTTCCAGCGACACGCCGGCAGCCGACGAAAACGTCTGCCAGTCCTGCATCGCATCGAACACGTCGGCGAAGCGCGACAGCGCCCAGAAGCCGAGCTCGGCGTTGTGATACGCCGGCGCTTCGTCGCGCAGGCGCTTGTACGTCGGGTAGGGATTTTCGTGGATGTCGTAGGCGTAGGGGCTGAACTGGACGGTCACGGGGTTCGCGTATGTCAGAGATGGGACGAGGTCAACTGACCTACCCCCTTGCACCCTTCCGCGGACAAGACTGTCGATAAACGCCACAGGTCCCTCGATACGGCCGCTGAGAAGACGCGGCCTACTCGGGACGAACGGAGAAAGGTCTTGCAAATCAAGGCCACAAATCCGCTCGTCCCGAGGAGCCGACGTCTGCGGCGGCGTATCGAGGGACCACTCGCGAGAAAATCGACAGTCTCGGACGGAGAGGGGGGACACATTTCAATGGTACGGAGCGCGGTGTATCTTGCGGCCTCGCTGAGGTTGGATCATGAGTGAATCCCTCGTCATTCCTTCGAAGATCGAATCCGGTGTCGTCATGACGGCGCAGACGCGCGACGAGATCATGGCTATCGCGCGCCGCATCGAAGCGGCGGGATTCGATTCGATCTGGGTCGGCGATCATATTTCTTTCTACGTGCCGATCCTGGAGTCGTTGACGCTACTGTCGTTCGTTGCCGGCGTCACCGAGCGAGTGAAGCTCGGCACCGGCGTGTATCTGCTGCCCCTGCGGCATCCGACGACGACGGCCAAGGTCGCCGCGACACTCGATCTCGTCAGCGGTGGGAGGTTGATACTCGGTGTCGGTGTGGGCGGCGAGTTCCCGCCCGAGTTCGAGGCCAGCGGTGTACCGGTCGGCGAACGCGGCAGCCGCGCCAACGAAGCTCTCGGCATTCTCCGCAAGTTGTGGACTGAAGACGGTGTCGCGCACGAGGGACGACATTTCAAGTTTGGCCCGGTGTCGATCAATCCCAAGCCACTGCAGGCCGGCGGTCCGCCGATCGTTGTCGGTGGACGCAAAGGCCCGGCGTTTCGTCGCGCCGGTCGGTTGGCCGACGGCTACCTGTCGCACATGTGCTCACCGGAAATGTATCGCGAGAACCTCGACGCCATTCGCGCACACGCCGAGAAGGCAGGCCGGCGCGCTGTGCCGTTCCGCACTGCGGCCTTCATCTTCACGATCCTCGACGACAACTACGACGCTGCCCTCGACCGTGCCGCCAATCTCCTGCAGATGATCTACAACCGTCCGTTTCGCGATGCGGCGAAGAAGTACTGCCTGCTTGGCCGACCTGAGGATTGCCTCGAGCAAATGCAGGGCTTCGTCGACGCCGGCTGCCGGCAGTTTGTCTTCTCGCCCTTGATGGATGGCGGGGAGTTCGTTGAGCGCTGCAGCCGCGAGATCCTGCCGCGGATGCCGCAGCTGAAGGTTGGTGGGTGATCGGTAATCGGTGATCAGAGATCGGTGAAAGGTGGCATACCGATCACCGTTCACTGACTACCGATGACCTCCGCCTGCCCGGGCACCACTTTCCCCCGCATCCATTCGCCGCCGTCGGGATCGAGCAACACTTCGCCGACTCCGCCGGGATGTGCGAGCTCCAGGTAGACCGGTGTGTCGACCGTCAGATCGGCGCTCGGAGGAAGCTGCATTCGACCGAGGTGGTGCAGGACGCGATCAGCAGCGAAAGTGAAGCCATACGTCTCGCAGCGCGTCGCACCGCGACGTGGGCAGTGAGCGCGATCGAGCTCGAGAACCTTCAACACCGGGTCGATCAGATCCGGCGCCTCGCTGCCCAGATGTGCGACGATGCTGCGCGCGACGATGACATATGTGCGTTCGAGCGTGGCGATCAGGCGAAGGTAGAACGGCGCACGCTGCTCATAGGTCGCCATGCGATCTTCCGGGACGCCAGGCATATCGCCCGCCAGCTCGGCCGCCAGGTCCCGCAGGACACGCCGCAGGAGACGTCCGACGCGGATGCGTCCGTCCAGTGCCAGGAATCGAGCAGTCAGCGGCATGATCTGGCCGCGGACGAGGATCACGCACGCGGTGATCAGGAAGTACCCTTCCTCGCCTTCGTCGCGTGTGAACGTACTGCAGCCGACGACGTACTCACCTTTGGCTTTGCCGTAACCGGCTACCGGCAACGCTTCGATGGCGTACTCGTCGCGACGGTCGAAAAACTCCGTGCCGGGAAGGAGGGTGTAGCCGAAGATGTTGAAGTTGGGGAATACACGCATCAGCCGATCGAGGTTGGCTTCGAACGAATCGAACGCATCGCCGGGCAACCCCCATATCAGCTCGGCAGCGACGGGAACGCCTTCGGCGGCGAGAGCACGCACGACCGGCTCGTAGTCGTTGGCGCGCATGTTCGTCCGATGGCTGAGCTCGAGCGCTTTCGGGGTCAGAGTCTGCAATGCCAGGTGGTAGTGCCAGAGCAATCCGTTGCGGTGGAGGAGGCGGACGATCTTCTGCACACGAGCGTTGTGATTCTTGGACCACGAAGTGGCGAAGGTGCGCGGATAGCCGGTGCGGCGGCGCAAGTCGACGACAATCTCGGCCTTGGCGGCGTCTTCGCGCAGTGCCCCGAAGTTCGAATCGCAAAACCAGATGTCCTCGATGCCGCCGTCGACCAGCCGCTGCAGGTCGCGGCGGATACGGTCGAGAGAGAACTGGTACATCCTGGTGCCGATGGCGCCCGTGCCCCATTCGCAGAAGGCGCAGCGGTACGGGCAACCGCGGCTGCTCTCATAGGCGGCGCGTTGATAGAGCGGTCGGCCGTCGGCGTGACGCAGCGGCAGAAGGTCGAGCGCCGACGGAAAGCGATCGAGCTCTGTCTGTCGCGGGCGAGCAGCCGTGCAGTAGGGCGCGCCGTCCGACAGCAGGTAGGCCAGCCCTGCAACCTCGCTCCACTGATCCCGTGAGCTGCAATCGAGCAGCTGGGTAAAGGTGATCTCACCCTCGCCGAGGACGATGACGTCGAAGCCGTCTTCGTAGAGAAAATCTTCGGCGCGCTGGACGTGCGGCCCGCCGCCAATGACGAGCGCGTCGGGCAACGCCTGCTTGATGGTGCGCGCGATGTCGATGAACAGCGCGACGTTCCAGGTGTAGCAGCTGAATCCGAAGACGGGTTGAACCCCGGCAGCAAGACATTCGCGGGCCAGTGGCAAGACACGCTCATGCCATTCGCCGTCGAGCCAGCGATTGCGATCGGGCTCCTGCAGGAAGTGAACGAGCTCGATGTCCGAATCGGTCGCCGTTCTACCTTGCTGGACGAAGTGAGCCTTGAGCGCCCCGGTGGTCATCGGCGGCGCGCTGAACTGCTCGGTGTCCATGCTGAACAGCCAGATTGGACGTTGCATGGGGGGCAGTGATGGCAAATGACCGCGGCTGAAGCAATTGGTTTCGCACGGCGCCCTTAGACGAGCTCAGCGCGGGCTAACGCCTGCAACCCAACGCCGCTACCCCACCGGTACGTCGAATGTCGGGTTGCGGCCGAGACGTACGTCTTCGAGCCGGGTCTCGCACGAGCGCCGCCAGGCATCTTCCGAAAGGATGTAGAAGCGCTCGTCGCGGATTGCCTGCAGGACACGTTGGGCGATCGTCGCCGGCGGTGTGCCGGTCATGATGAACGAGCTCAATGCCGCTTCGACCGATGCGCTCTCGGTTGGCGGAGCTTGCTTGCGCTGCAGCGTCGCCGGTCGGTTGCGCGAGGCATTGTCGATGTTCGTGGCGACCAGCTCGGGACACAGCGCCGAAACACCGATTTTGGCGCCGCGCATCTTGAGCTCGTGGTAGACCGACTCGCTGAGCGACAACACGGCATGCTTGCTCATGTAGTACGGGGCGCTGTACGGCCCGTTGGTGACGCCCGCCATCGAAGCGGTGTTGACGATGTGGCCCTCGCTCCCCTGCTGCAACATGATCGGAACGAAGGTGCGGATGCCGTGAATCACGCCCCAAACGTTGACTCCGAGAACCCACTCGTAGTCCTCGAGCGGCGCTTCCCAACTGACGCCGGCAGTGAAAACGCCGGCGTTGTTGCAGAGAACATGTACCGCACCGAAGGTGGTGAGAGTCTCCTGAGCCAACGCCGCGACATCGGTGGCCTTTGTCACATCGGTAACCACCGGTAACACCTGGAAGCCGTTTTCACGCATCTCGCGGGCGACGGCTTCGAGGCGGTCCGCCTCGACATCGGCGAGCACGACCCTCATGCCCTCGGCGGCGAAAGCGTCGGCGAGCGCTCTGCCGATTCCGCTGGCGGCTCCCGTGACGACAGCGACTCTGTTTCGGAAGTCCTTCATATCGATCCTCGTCCGCCAATCCTCCGCGGCTCGCCAAACGACCCGTGCATATGCTCCATCCACGTGCTCATCATCGGTGTCGCCGGCAACCCAAGACGGCGCAGCTCCTCCGCGATCGGGTGTGAGCCGAGCTGCAGGAGGACGCCGTCGCCACCCGGCACCACCGCGGTCGTGCCGCCGCTGCTGAACGGCACGGCGCAAGGGCCGTCGAGGTACGTGTACGTCGTCATCTCCAAATCGGGTGTCTCCGGAGCATCAGCAACCCGCGGCAGGGTTAGGGTGAACAGATGCTGGCCGTCCATAACCAACTTGCACGTGACGCGGTTGTCTTCGTAGTCGATGTCGATCTGCTCGACGGTTTTCGGGAAGCCCCAAATTGTCGCGCCGGCTTCGCAGGTGAACGACTGATTCACCGGTAGCTTGTAGATGAACGTTCCCTGCGCCTCGATCGACGTGCCCTTGGGTTTGACGAATACGATGATCATCACCTCGTTGTAGTCGCCGAGGTCATTGTCGCGGTAGTCGACGAAACCGAGGATGAGCTGCGCCTGGCCGGGCGCCATCTCGACCACCTCGAAGGCGTCGCCCGGGATCAATCTCTGCGCCGCGGCTGCCGATACGAGAAAGATCGCCGAGCCCGAGCTGGCATCGCGCACGATGCAGGGCATGGCGACTCTCTTCCCTTGGATGAGGTAGCCACCGTCGTTTCTCGCTTCAGTCTGTGCTGTTCCCATCTGCCCTCCACCGTTTGTAGCTTGTATCGTGGATACGAGCCGAGCGTTTTCCAAATCGAACTGCCGGCCTACGGGGAATATTCAAGATACAAGGAACAAACAAATCTCAATGCAAGGAATTCTCAAACGGTCGTTAGACGCGGATGACCCGAGCAACCGGCTGCTGCGGTGTTTCGGCCGCTAGGAACCAGCGAAACCAGATGCGGCCGCGGTTGTGGCCGGCGGTCGATACCCAGTTCGGCTGGCCTGGGTCGCGAGCCGCGATGACGATGCGCCATGAGCCGTCGGCTTCGTAGCGCACCTGCTTGCCGTTGATGCCGATACGCTCGTAGCGATAGTCGAAGGTCTGCATGAACGGATTCCACAGCATTATTCCCCAGTAGGCGCACTCGGGTGATCTGCCCTCGATCACCAGCGCTTCGCCGTCCTGTAGCTCGAAGCTGCCGCCCGCATAGTGCGCGTCGGGCGCGGCCCAACCGTAGGTGATGTCGGGCACCTTCCAGACATCGGTGATCGTGTTGGGCGCAGCGGCGACCGGTAGCGGGGAGATCATCAACAATTCGCTGATGAAATTCGCGACGGCGCGAAAGCGAGCTGCCGCATTCGCGTCGTCCAACGGCGCCGGGGGTGGGACGGGATCGATGGTCTCGATAGCGTAGGTCGTCTTGCGGCCGTGTGCGGGGTCGACGTGGTAGTCGCGTGCTACCAAAGCCACGGCCTCGGCATCGAGCTTCAGCCAATTCGCAGGCGGGTGCGAGGGATTGTGATCCGGAACTGCGCTGACCATGAGCTCGAACGAGCCGTCAGGCTGAAACTCGGTTGTTCGGTCGTTCAGGTTCGAAACGATCCGGTTCGACCAGCGGCCATCGTCCGGTCCGGCGTAGACGCAGACTGAAAGATAGCAGGCATCGCCGCGCTGGCCGCGAATGCGATAGCGATGCGCGGCACTGACAGGAGCGAAATAGTAGAAGGCGTCGCTGTTGTCACCGCCCCATTTGAGGGTCGCGCTGGTGATCGGAATGATCTCCGGCCGAGCCGGGTCGGCGAAGAGATAGATCTTGCTGGCGACCTCGAGAATTTGGGTCAGGAAACGGTAGCCTTCGGCAACGGACACTTCATCGCCGAGGGCGCGATCACCTTCGAGGAAGTTGGAGTCGGCGCCGCGAAGAAGGTCGAGCAGTGCACGAAAAGCTTCGGTTGTCTGGAAGGTCATCGACCCGCGGTGACGCCGTCGCCGCCGTCCCGCATCAGTTGAGTTGGCGTTCTCTCAACTCGTACTCGCCGGAATTCAGCGCGCCGAAGAGCTCTTTGACTTGCGGATGGCTGACCGGCTTGCCGGACTCGTCAGGCAATAGGTTTTGTTCCGAGACGTAGGCGACGTAGTGACTCGTCTCGTTCTCGGCGAGCAGGTGGTAGAACGGCTGATCCTTGCGTGGCCGCACCTCTTCCGGGATCGACAGCCACCACTCCTCTGTATTGTTGAACGTCGGGTCGACATCGAAGATGACTCCCCGGAAGGGATAGAAACGATGGCGAACGACCTGACCGATCTTGAACTTGGCGATACGATCGATCATCGAGCTACGTCGGACAGCCGTCGAGGGCGAAGTTCAAGGCGGCAACAATTTCATCGACAGTGATTTCACCGCCGCCGTCGACGTCACCGTTACGGCACGCATCGATGGAAGCGCTGCCTAGAGCGATATTGACCAGAGTAACGATTTCGTCGACGGTGACCTGCCCGTCGCCGTCGCAGTCACCCAGACATGCAGGCGGCGGTGGAGCGGTCTCTGTCGGCGTCGGCGATGGTGTAACCGGGGTCGGCGTCGGTGTGATCGTCGGCGACAAGGTGATGGTTGGCGTCGGTGTCGGTCCCGTTCCGAACTCGCACTCCGGCAGGAGGTCGTCGATTTCGCTGACCAGGGCCGGGTTGAAGCTCGCACCGCTGATGTCTGGGACCGGTTGGCCGGTGCGATACGAGGCGGCCGCAAAGCCGTTTTCGCCGACATCGAAGGTGCCGGCAAGGACCATCGTGCCGGCCGAGAAGAACTGGACTGAGCCGTCGGGTACGGCCATGACCGTCGTGCCTGGCAGCGTTTCGAGCTCGCAGCCGGCGTCGAAGCGAGCATCGCCGAGGTCGCCGAGGGACAAGTTGGCGACGAGCGAAACGCGGTTGATAGCGGTTAGTGAAACGATACCGCCGAAGCCGCCGGCGGTATCGGCGACCAACGTTCCAGTGATCGAGTCAAACGCGAACACTTCGAGAACGCCACCAAATCCGTCTTCACCTGCGCGCAGGGAGACCATGCTCCCCGGTTGAAAGATGATGTTGTCGGCGCTCAGCTCGATACTGCCGGTATCGTCATTTTCGGCGGCAGTGCCGACGATCCGACCACTGATGGTGAAACTTCTCGCGGTGAGCAGGACATCGTTCTGGCCGATGTCCAGAGTGCCGCTCAGAACGACGGCGCGGTTACCGAAGTCGACGGTAATGCCATCGAGGTTGCTCGGCAGCACATGATCCCCGGCGATGATGCATGGATCGCCGGTGCACAGATCGTCGGCCGGGACACCGCCATACGCCGGCAGGGGCGCGACCGCGATCAAGACACTGGCAATCAAGGTGACGAACGTCGAGGCGGATCGATGACTCATCATGATGCGGTCTTCCTACCCCTAATACGCGTGGCATCGTTGAGCAACAGCCATCACGAGAGGTTCAGCCTCGATCCTTGTACCCGCGCTCTGGGTTCGATAGGTGTCGGTCATACGAATCGCCACGCTAGTGCCTGCGAATGCCGGGCAGCGGACATAAGGAGAAGTCGACGATGACTCCGACCGAAGTCGCCGACAGAATCGAGATCGATGACCTTCTCACCCGCTATGCGACTGCGGTTGATGCCAGAGACTGGGCGCTCTACGAGAGCTGCTTCACGCCTGACGCGTACATCGATTACACCGCCTCGGGGGGTATCAAAGGAACGCTGACCGAAGTGCGGCAATGGCTCGCCGAGGTCATGCCTGTTTTCGTCATGACCCAGCACCTGGTGACCAACCGCCGCGTGACGCTCAACGGCGGCACGGCGACTAGCCGTTCATACTTCTTCAATCCCCTGGGTTTGCCGGACACAAAAAGGGGAATGACCTTGTACTTCGACGGCGGATACTACAACGACAACCTGGTGCGTACCGAAGACGGCTGGCGCATCTCGCAGCGCATCGAGGAAGCCGCCTACTCCACGCGGCTCAATCGTCTCGTCGTCGATGGGGCGTGGCGCCGCGCGAAAACGACGACCTGAGTCGAGCTCGACGCCTGCTCAGGCGGTACCCGGCAGACCGAAGGGTGATGCTGCCTACTGCTCACTGCAGACTCTCTGGGCCCAACGATAGTCCGGCTTGCCGCTCGGCGAACGCACCAGCTTGTCGACGACGTGCAACTGACGCGGCAATTTGTAGCCCGCGATCTTATGGCGGCAGTGCTCTTGAATGTCCTGGAGCGTAGCGGAGACCCCGGGGCGGAACTCGACGACGGCGGCGACACGTTGTCCCCAGCGCTCGTCGGTCACTCCGACGACAGTGCAATCGAACACCGCCGGGTGCGACTTGACCGCGGCTTCGACTTCCTCCGGGAAGATCTTTTCGCCGCCGGAGTTGATCGACACCGAGCCGCGCCCGAGTAGGGTGATGCGCCCATCCGCCTCGATCATGGCAAAGTCACCGGGAATGGCGTAGCGCACGCCGTCGTAGGTGACGAAGGTTTCGGCTGTCTTCTTCGGATCCTTGTAGTACTCCAGCGGAATATCGCCGGCGCGCGCGATCTTGCCGATCTTGCCGCAGCCGGCCGTGAGCGGCTTGCCGTCTTCGTCGAGCACGACGGTGTTGCCCAGCCGGCTCACCGTCGGGCCGCCTTTCATGGCGGTCTCGCCCGGTCGCACCATGACGAGGCCGTTGTTGCCGCCTTCCGACGAGCCGACGGCGTCGATCATCACCAGGTTCGGAAAGTGACGGAAGAATTCGTCTTTGACTGCGGGCGAAAACGTCGCCGCGCTGCTGCTGAGCGCCAGGATCGACGAGGTGTCCCATTTTGCATCCGGGTCGTTGAGCGCTTCGATCAGCGGTCTGCCCATGGCATCGCCGGTGATCATGATCGAGTTGATCTTCTCGTTTTCGACCAGCTGCCAGACAGTCGGCGGATCGAACTTGCCCATGAGCACGACCTTGTTGCCGAGGAAGCTCTGACCCATCACCGCCCACTGGCTGGCGCCGTGCATCATTGGAGCGATGGCAAGGAACGTCAGCGGGAAGCCGGCCTGTGCTTTCTCCACCATTTGTTCGGGACGGTCGGCGCGGACGTTGGTCATCGGATCGATACCGCCGCCGAGCGCCATGAAGACATCTTCGTGGCGCCAGACGACTCCTTTCGGCATACCGGTCGTCCCGCCGGTGTAGAGCATGTAGCGATCACCGGGTGAGCGTGGGCCGAAGTCGCGGTCGGCCGCAGCTTCGGCGAGCGCTTGTTCATACGCAATCGAACCGAGCGTGCCCATGCTCTCGGTGCTGTCGTCATCGATCACCAGCGAGTGCTTCAACTGCGTCATGGCGTCGATCACACCGGCGACGCGCGGGGCGAACTGACGCTGATAGACCAGCGCCTTCAGGTCGGCATTGTCGAAAAGATAGCGAAGCTCGTCCTCGACGTAGCGGTAATTGATGTTGATCCAGATGGCGCGCAGCTTGAAGACCGCCCACAGCGTCTCGACCCATTCCACGCTGTTGTAGCTGTAGATGCCGACGTGATCGCCGGGACCGATACCGCTTGCGGCCAGATGGTGCGCCAGGCGATTGGCGCGCTCTTCCATCGAACGGTACGTGCGCCGTTTGCCGTCGCACACCAGGTACTCGCGCTCGCCGAAATGGTCGACGGCGTTCTCGAAGAGATCAGCGAGGTTGAATTCCATGATCGGTGCAGGACGACTCTCTTAGTTGAGAGCTGCCGGCAGGGCAAATCTCTGCATTACACGGCGCCATTGTAAGATCGGGAAGCGAATCGCCACGAGGGTGCCGTCGTCCTGTTCCATTCCGAGCGGCATGGACCTATTCGCGGCAGCGTCTCAAGCGTGCCGGAAACGACTCTTCCGCCGCTCAACCGACTTCGACCGGCATTTCCTCGAGACCGCTGATGAAGTTGGAGGCCCGCAGTGGCGGAGGGCTCTCGGCACTCAGCATGAGCGTCGGCATTCGAGCCAGGCTTTCTTCGAAGAAGACCCGCAGCTCGAGCCGCGCCAGGCTGGCGCCGAGACAGAAGTGGGCGCCGTAGCCGAACGCCAGATGCTCGTTGGGCTGGCGGGTGCTGTCGAACTCGAAGGGTTTGGCAAACACGGAAGCATCGCGGTTGGCGGAAGGGTAGAGCAACAAGAGCTTGTCGCCTTCGCGGATTGTTTCGCCGCGCAGCTCCGTATCCCGGGTGGCCGTGCGGGCCATGTTCTGGATCGG
>Ga0187892_10004841_pt1 | contig 22055 bp, 19 predicted proteins | sample MA1701073metaG_FD_139345 | JGI IMG/M metagenome (GOLD analysis project Ga0187892, IMG submission 139345) | Bio-ooze microbial communities from a basaltic lava cave in the Kipuka Kanohina Cave System on the Island of Hawaii, USA - MA170107-3 metaG ... | reverse complement strand
GCTAGCGCAGCCCAGACCCGAGCCTCCGGCTCGGGTCGTGTTCTCGTCAGAGGCAGAGGAAGGCGATGCAGAGCCTCTGGCGCGGCGGGGGGCCGGGCACAGGAGCAGGGGCCGGCGGTGGTGGCGGTGTGCCGAGGTACCAGGGCTGGCCGTCACCCCCGAAGAGCTGCGGGTTCTGCGGGCCCCTCGACTGGGTCGCCGTCATGGCCGGCGCCTCCCGGGCGGCGTAGGCGAACGCCTCCTGGATCGACACGGCCCCGTCGCCGTTGGCGTCGCCCCGGTTGCGCAGTATGGCCTCGTCGACCAGCAGGCCGACGAAGACCGACATCTTCCAGTCCGGGCGCTCGTACGACTTCTCCGGCTCAGCCGACGATGCGGTCACCAAGCGCTGCGGGCCCGAGAGCCCGGCCTCGTCGAAGCCTGCCGCCTCGCAACCGGCGAAGTTGGCCCACAACCAGCCCCGGATCGGTCGCAGGCGCTCGGCCACCTCGCGGTCGGCCATGATGTTGGGGGTGTCGTAGGGCACGAGGAACTCGTCGAGGGCCTCACCGTCCCGGTCGGGGTCGCCGTCCCGCTGGAAGGTGTGGCCCGAGTAGCTGAAGATCGAGAACGACGACTCGGTGCTGCGGTTGTACAGCCACGAGATGCCGTCGCGGATGGCCGCCGCGGTTGCGCCTGCGTCGATCAGCACGCGCATCTGGTCGTCTCGCCAGCCAGCCCGGCGCAACGCCTCCTGGAGGGCCCGGGCATCACCGGCACCGCCGACCGTGCCGACCGGCCTGCCTCCGGCGTGGCGGCTGACCCCGACGATCAGTGCCGAGCGCTCGCCGGCACCGGGCGCGCCCGCCGCCGGAGCCGGCACGGCCGCGATGGCGACCGCGGCCGTCAGCAGCGCGAAAAGAGTTCTGACCCTGTGGCCCACCTCCACAGGGTCAGAACGTAGTCAGCTTGGAGCTCCCTGTCAGGTCGCGCTGGTCGATCGCACGGCTCGCCGCACCAGGACGGCGGCGCCGAGCAGTAGCCCGGCGAACAGGGCGGTCGACGTCGACCCGCCGGTGCGGGGCAGCTCCCGAGGAGCGGCGGCCGGCGTCTGAGGGAGCTCAGTGATCCCGGTACGTGGGAGCTCGGCCGGGCCACCGGCCCGTGGGAGCTCGACGGTCACCTCGCCGAAGGTGTTCACATCGATCCGGGCTGAGCCCTGGCCCGTGCCCGTGGCACAGGTCCCTGTCGCCCGGGCCGTGTTGGTGAACAGCCCGCCGCCGGAGTTGGCGGCGACCTGCACGGTGATGGTGACGTTCCGGGTGGCATTCGGGGCGATCGCACCGATGTCGTTGAAGGTGATCACCCCGCCGGCCACTGAGGTGGCCTGCGGGTTGGTGCCGACGATCGAGTACCGCACACCGGCGGGCACCGAGATGGTGTCGACGAGGCGGACGTTGTTCAGCGTGCAGTCGGCGAAGGGGTTGGTCACCGCCACGGTGTAGGTGAACTGGTCACCGGCGTTCACGGTCTGCTTGTCGGCCGTCTTGGTGATCGGGAGGCGGCACTGGACGCCACCCACCGGCACCTGGGCACGGGCCTCCATGTGGCCGAGGCGCACGTCCAGAAGGCTGCCGTCGAGCAGCGTGACGCGGGCGACATCGACCGCACCGGCGGCCAGGGTGCCGTCGCTACCCAGCGTGGGCGCCGTGTTGGCGATGCCACCGATGGCCCGCGGGTCCTCGCCGAGGGCGATCTCGGCGATCCCGGGGAGCGGGATGACCAGGCCGGTGTTGCCGAGCAGTTGCTGGAGGGTGACCTCGAGGACGTTGCCCAGCGCCGGGCTGAGACCGGAGATGATCCGCACGACCGGGGTCGAGGGGGTGACGGTCCCGGGGCCGTAGAAGACGTAGTTGCCGGCGGCGCCGCCGACGCCGGTGGCGACGGCTCGGAGCACCCACTCCCCGAGGAACTCGAGGGTGATCTGGGTGGGCAGGCCGGCGAACAGCGTGACCGGGGCGATCGTCTGGCGGGTCTCGGTCATGAGGCCGAAGTTGTCACCGATCTTGCGGCCGTTCACGTCGACCTGCGGGATCAGCTGCGTGATCGATCGTGACTGCGACACCTGGCGCTCCGGTCCGGAGCCCGTGGTGGCCAGCACGGAGTTGGTGAAGGGCGCGTTGGCGGCACCCCCGCTGCCCAGGAGCTGGGCGGCTGCGGCGTAGCCGGTCCCGAAGCTCAGGGGCTGGCCGACGGCGCAGTTGCGGTCGTCCCGGAAGCGGGCTTGGGCCTCCCCGCGCAGCAGCGAGGCGTAGGCGAGCCCTTCGAGCTTGATCGGGCCGATCTCCTGGCGGATGAGGTCTGTCGAGGGCGGGGCCGAGGCCCGCGCCTTGCCGGAGAGGATGAGCTGGTTGGCGTCGTTCGGCAGGCTGTTCAGGAGGCCCACCTCGAGCGACGAGCCGCGGCCGAAGCTGCGGTCGCCGCGAAGGTTCGCATCCCCACTGTTCGGCAGCGTGGGCTGGACGACCTGGCCGTACTCGTTGACCACCGTGCCCGCCGCCGCGCCGGGCCCGAAGGTCACACCGCCGGTTCCCTTGGACGCCACCGTCGCGCCCGAGAAGCCCAGCTCCACGTCGGCCACCTGGCCGCCGAGCAGGCCGCCGAGGCCGCCGAGCAGGCCACCGAGGCCGCCGAGCAGGCCGCCACCACCGAGGGCGACCCCGCCGAGCACGCCGACATGGGCGACGCTGCCGGTGCTGTAGCCGCGGTAGTCCGCATCGGGCGCGTTGACCTGGGCGCCCGCAGGCGCGGCCAACGAAACCATCGTCGTGGCCGAGGTGGCCAACAGCGTGCTTGCCAGTATCGCCAACGGTCGCTTCAAAGGTTTCTCCTCTGTCGTGCCACGGGCCGGCCGCCGCCGGCCCGTGAACGCCACTTGTCTGTCGCTGTACCCCGCCTCGACCGGGGCAGTGCTCGGGCACCAGGATTTCCGGGTCATCGTTTCACACTTGCGCCGGGTGCACACACTTTGCCGCGCCGCGGTGATAAATGCGGCGGGCGACCCGGCGCCGCCGCCGCCCCTCTCGGACCGAAGTTGCTAGAGTCATTGTCAGCTTTCCTTCGCTGCTGATTGAGAGGTCTCCATGGCGATCGATCCAAACCGCTGGACGCTCAAGACCACCGAGGCCGTCAACGCGGCAATGGCGGCGGCCCGGGGCGCCAGCCATCCCGAGGTGACGCCGGAGCACGTGCTGCTGGCCCTCCTGGCCCAGGACGGCACCGTCGTCCTGCCCGTGCTGCAGAAGGTCGGTGTGGCGCCGCCCGCCGCCCGGGCGCGGCTCAACGAGGTGCTCGCCAAGCTGCCGCGGGCCTACGGCTCGGAGCCGCAGATGAGCCGGGACCTGCGTGACGCGCTGCAGCGGGCCGGCGGCGAGCGGAGCGACCTCGGCGACGAGTACCTGTCGATCGAGCACCTCATGCTGGCGTTGGCCGACCGGCTCGGGACCACCCGCGACGAGTTGCTCACCGCCCTCCGAGACGTACGAGGCAGTCACCGGGTCACCAGCCAGAACCCCGAGGAGCAGTACCAGGCCCTCGAGAAGTACGGACGGGACCTGACCGAGGAGGCCCGCCAGGGACGGCTCGATCCGGTGATCGGTCGTGACGAGGAGATCCGCCGGGTGGTGCAGGTGCTGTCGCGCCGAACCAAGAACAACCCCGTCCTGATCGGCGAGCCCGGCGTCGGGAAGACCGCCATCGTGGACGGTCTGGCTCGGCGCATCGCCGAGGGGGACGTGCCCGAGAGCCTGCGGAACCGTCGGCTCCTGTCCCTCGACCTCGGTGCCATGGTCGCCGGCTCCAAGTACCGCGGCGAGTTCGAGGAGCGCCTGAAGGCGGTGCTCAAGGAGATCGCCGACGCACAGGGCGAGGTCATCACCTTCGTCGACGAGGTGCACACGATCGTGGGGGTCGGAGCGGCCGAAGGGGCCATGGACGCCGGCAACATGATCAAGCCGATGCTGGCCCGCGGCGAACTGCGCATGATCGGCGCCACCACTCTCGACGAATACCGCAAGCACATCGAGAAGGACGCGGCCCTCGAGCGCCGGTTCCAGCAGGTCTACGTGGGCGAGCCGCCGGTCGAGGCCTCCATCGCCATCCTGCGCGGCCTGAAGGAGCGCTACGAGGTCCACCACGGCGTCCGCATCCAGGACGCCGCGCTGGTCGCTGCCGCGGTGCTGTCCGATCGGTATGTGACGGGCCGCTTCCTGCCGGACAAGGCGATCGACCTGATGGACGAGGCGGCCAGTCGACTGCGCATCGAGATCGACTCGATGCCGACGGAGATCGACGTGGTGGAACGCCGCATGCGGCAGTTGGAGATCGAACGGGTGGCGCTGGCCAAAGAGACCGACGTCGCGTCCCAGGAGCGGCTCGAGAAGCTGGAGCAGGAGCTGGCCAACCTGCGCGAGCGGTCCGACGCCATGAAGGGCCACTGGCAGGCCGAGAAGCAGGCCATCGGCGCCATCCGGCAGCTCAAGGAGGAGTTGGAGGCCAAGCGATCGGCGGTCGAGCGGGAGCACGACCTGGAGCGGGCGGCAGAGATCCGCTACGGCATCGTTCCCGGCCTGGAGCGACGCATCGAAGAGGCCACCGCCCGGCTGGCCGAGCTGCAGTCGACCCAGAAGATGCTGAAAGAGGAGGTCGACGCCGAGGACGTGGCCGAGGTGGTGGCCCGCTGGACCGGCGTGCCCGTGCGCCGGCTGCTCGAGGGCGAGGTCGACAAGCTCGTCCGGATGGAGGACGAGCTGCACGAACGCGTGGTCGGCCAGGACGAGGCCGTCGCCGCGGTGGCCAACGCCATCCGCAGGTCGCGCGCCGGCCTCGGCGATCCCGGACGGCCGATCGGCTCGTTCCTCTTCCTCGGCCCCACCGGGGTGGGCAAGACCGAGCTGGCGCGGGCGCTGGCCGACTTCCTCTTCGACGACGAGCGGGCCATGGTCCGGATCGACATGAGCGAGTACATGGAGAAGCACAGCGTGGCCCGCCTCATCGGCGCCCCGCCCGGTTACGTCGGGTACGACGAGGGGGGACAGCTGACCGAGGCCGTGCGCCGCCGGCCCTACAGCGTCGTGCTGCTGGACGAGGTGGAGAAGGCCCACTCCGAGGTCTTCAACATCCTGCTCCAGGTGCTCGACGACGGGCGGCTGACCGACGGCCAGGGTCGCACCGTCGACTTCACCAACGCCGTGGTGATCATGACGTCGAACCTGCCCGGTGATCCGCGCGACACGTTCAAACCCGAGTTCCTGAACCGCATCGACGAGATCGTCCGCTTCCGAGCCCTCACCGAGGAGGATCTGGCCGCCGTCGTCGACATCCAGCTGCGCCACCTGCAGCGCCGGCTCGAGGCTCGGCATCTGCGCCTGGAAGTGACCCCGCATGCGCGGGCGTGGCTGGCCCACACCGGTCATGACCCCTCCTACGGTGCCCGACCCCTGAAGCGCCTGATCCAGCGAAGCATCGGTGACGCCCTCGCCGTGGGGCTGTTCGAGGGTCGCTACGGCGACGGCGACACCGTTCGCGTCGACGTGTCGGCCGACGAGCTCATCTTGAAGTAGCCAGGCCGAATCCCGGCCGGCTCAGTCGCTCCGCTGACAACCACAGTCAGGTGCCGGGGCCGGCGGTAAAGTCGGCCAAGTGCCGGCCACCGTCGTCGTGGGGACCCAGTGGGGCGACGAGGGCAAAGGCAAGCTCACCGACCTCCTGGCCAAGGAGATGCAGGTCGTGGTCCGCTACCAGGGCGGCCACAACGCAGGCCACACCATCGTGGTCGGCGGCGAGGTCTTCGCCCTCCAGCTGATCCCGAGCGGCGTCCTCCACCGATTCATCACCCCGGTGATCGGTAACGGCGTGGTCATCGACCCGGCGGTCCTGCTGGCGGAGGTCGACATGCTGGAGGGTCGCGGTGTCGACTGCAGCCGGCTGAAGGTGAGCGGCAACGCCCACCTGATCATGCCCTACCACCAAGAGCTGGACCGCCTCTACGAGCGCCGGCTCGGACAGAACAAGCTGGGCACCACCAAGAGCGGGATCGGTCCCTCCTTCGCCGACAAGGCGGCCCGGGTCGGCCTGCGGGTGCAGGACCTGCTGGACCCCGGCATCTTTCGCCAGAAGCTCGACGTGGTGCTGAAGGAGAAGAACGCCATCCTCGCCAAGGTCTACAACCGGCTGCCGGTGTCGGCCGAGGAGTTGGCCGACACCTACCTGCACCAGTACGCGCCGCGGATCGAACCGATGATCTGCGACACGGTGGCACTGGTCCACGAGGCGATGGAGGCGGGCCAGAACGTGCTGCTGGAGGGCGCCCAGGCGACGTTCTTGGACTTGGACCACGGCACCTATCCCTACGTCACCTCCTCGAACCCGGTGGCCGGCGGCGCCTGCACCGGCGCCGGCATCGGCCCGTGCCACATCGGCGCCGTCGTCGGCATCGCCAAGGCGTACGTCACCCGGGTGGGGTCGGGCCCGTTCCCCACCGAGATCACCGGCGACCTGGCCGACCTGCTGGTGGAACGGGGCGGCGAGTACGGCACCAACACCAAGCGGCGGCGGCGCGTCGGCTGGTTCGATGCCGTCATGCTGCGCCAGGCGGTCCGGCTGAACTCACTCACCGAGGTGGCGCTCACCAAACTGGACAAGCTCGATGCCGTGGCCAGCCTCAAGGTCTGCGTGGCCTACGACGTCGGCGGCCGCCGCTACCACTACATGCCCTACCACCAGTCCGAGCTCCACAAGGCGGTCCCGGTGTACGAGGAGTTGCCCGGTTGGCGGGCCGATCTCAGCGGCGTCACCGACGAGCGCCACTTCCCGTCCGAGGCGCGTGACTACGTCTCGCTGCTGGCGGACCTGGCCGGCGTGCCCATACGCCTGGTCGGCGTCGGGCCCGAGCGCGAGCAGTACGTCCGCGTGCCGGTGTGAGCCGGTGAGGGTCTGCGTGATCGGCGGCGGGGGCAGGGAGCACGCGCTGCGCCACGTCCTGGCGCGGACTGCGACGGTCATCGACGACTCCGACCGCGCCGACCTGGTGGTGATCGGCCCCGATGCGGAGGTCGTGGACGGCCTGGCCGACCGCCTCCGGGCCAGGGGCCTCCGGGTCTTCGCCCCGGGTGCCGACGGCGGGCGGCTCGAAGGCTCGAAGGCATGGATGAAGGATGTGCTGCGAGACGCGGGTGTGCCGACCGCACGGCACGCGGTGTTCACCGACGTGGCGCCCGCCGTGGCCTTCCTGAAGACCATGGAGCCGCCGTACGTCGTCAAGACCGACGGGCTGGCGGCCGGCAAGGGGGTGCTCGTCACCGATTCGTTGGCGGCCGCGGCCGATGACGTGGCGGCCAAGCTGTCCGGCGTCGCCTTCGGCGCGGCCGGCCGCACCGTGGTGATCGAGGAGGGCCTGGCCGGGCCGGAGCTGTCGGTGCTGGCCGTCTGCAACGGCCGGGACTTCGCCCTCCTGCCGTCGGCCCGCGACCACAAGCGCCTGGGCGAGGGTGACGTGGGGCCGAACACCGGCGGGATGGGGGCGTACTCGCCCGTGCCCGAGATCGACGGGATCGACGTCGCCGACGCCGTCGGCCGGACCCTGGCCGAGCTGGTCCGGCGCGGCATCGACTACCGCGGCGTGCTCTACGCCGGCTTCATCCTCACCGGAGACGGGCCGAGGATCCTCGAGTACAACGTGCGCTTCGGCGATCCCGAGGCTCAAGCGGTCCTCCCCCGCCTGACCTCCGACCTGGCCGAGTTGCTGGCGGCGGCGGCGGCCGGGCAGCCCCTGCCGGAGGTCACGGTGGGCGACGATGCCGCGGTCACCGTCGCCCTCGCGGCAGCCGGGTACCCGCGAGACGCCGTGGCCGGCGACATCATCACCGGCCTGGCGGACGCCGAGGCGATGGATGGGGTGCTGGTCTTCCGGGCCGCGGCCACCGCTGACGCCGGGGGCGGGCTGCTGACCGGCGGCGGGCGGGAGTTGCACGTCACCGCGCTGGCACCGACCCTGCCCGAGGCACGCCGCCGCGCCTACCACGCCATCGATCGGATCCACTTTGCCGGCATGCAGTTCCGGCGCGACATCGGAGCCGACGCCGCGTGAAGGTCGCCATCCTCATGGGTTCGCCCAACGACGGCGACCGCATGCGCGGCGCCGGCGAGATGCTGTCCCGATTCGGGGTGGAGTTCGAGGAGCACGTGCTCTCGGCCCACCGCACGCCGGCCGAGGTGTCCGCCTTCGCGTCGTCGGCCCGGGCCAACGGTGTCGGGGTCTTCATCTGCGGGGCCGGGATGGCCGCCCACCTGGCCGGTGCCGTCGCCGCCCAGACGACGCTGCCGGTCATAGGTGTGCCGCTGTCGGGCGGCGCGCTCGGCGGCGTCGACGCGCTGTACGCCACCGTCCAGATGCCCCGGGGCATCCCCGTGGCCACCGTCGCCATCGACGGAGCGGCCAACGCCGGGATCCTGGCCGTCGAGATCCTCGCGGTGACCGACGCCGGCCTGGCCGCCCGCCTGGCCGACTTCCGCGACGCGGGCGCCCGTTGACCGGCCCGGGAGGACGGTCCGTGAACACTCACCGGTCCACCATCCAGAGGATGGTGGACCGGTGATCCCTCGCTACTCGCGGCCGGCGATGGCCGCTCACTGGACCGACGAGGCGCGGCTGGCCGCCTGGCTCGAGGTGGAGCTGCTCGCCGTCGAGGGGTGGGCGGCGGCCGGCGTGGTGCCCGAGGCCGACGCCAGGGCCGTGCGGGACCGGGCGCCGGTGGTGGACGCCGCCTTCGTGCGCGCCGTCGAGGCCCGCGAAGCGGTGACCGATCACGACCTGGCCGCGTTCGTCGACGTGGTCCACGCGGCAGTGGGCGGGCCGGAGGCGGGATGGGTCCACTACGGCCTCACCTCGTCCGACGTCGTCGACACCGCGCTGTGCGCCACCCTGGCCCGAGCGGCCGACCTGCTGATCGAGGCGAGCGACGGGCTGGTGGGGGCGCTCAGGCGCAGGGCGCTCGAGTTCCGCGACACGCCGACCATCGGGCGGACCCACGGCATGCACGCCGAACCCACGACCTTCGGCGTCAAGCTGGCCCTCTGGTGCCTCCAGGCGGACCGCGACCGGCAGCGGCTCCGGGCGGCGCGGCAGGCCATCGCGGTCGGCAAGCTTTCGGGCGCGGTCGGCACCTACTCCAACATCGACCCGGCTGTCGAGGAGTTCGTGTGCAGGCGGCTCGGCCTCGTCCCGGTACCCGCCACCCAGGTCGTGGCCCGCGATCGCCACGCCGAGTACCTCTGGGCGTGCGCCTCCGTCGGCGCCACCGTCGAGCTGGTGGCCACCGAGGTGCGCCATCTGCAGCGGACCGAGGTGGGCGAGGCGCGGGAGCCCTTCCGCAAGGGCCAGAAGGGCTCGTCGGCCATGCCCCACAAGCGGAACCCGATCACGTGCGAGCGGCTTGCCGGCCTGGCCCGGCTCACACGCGGCTACCTGGGCGCCGGTCTCGAGAACGTCGCGTTGTGGCACGAGCGGGACATCTCGCACTCGTCGGTGGAACGAGTGGCGCTCCCCGATGCCAGCCTGCTGACCTACTACGTGCTGCGGCGCCTGACCGCAGTCGTCGACGGACTGGAGGTGGACGGGGCCAGGATGCGGGAGAACCTGGATGCCGGCCACGGCCTGGTGTTCAGCCAACCGGTCCTGCTGGCCCTCGTCGCCTCCGGCATGGCGCGAGACGATGCCTACCGCGTGGTGCAGCGCAACGCGGTGGCCGCCGCGGAGCAGGGCAAGGATCTCCGCACGCTGCTGGAGGGCGACCCGGAGGTGGCGGTGTCGGCCCGCGCCCTCGACGAGGCCTTCGACCTGCAGCGCTCGCTCCGCCACGCCGGGCGGGTGTTCGACCATCTGGAGGACGTGACATGACGGTGGGCCTTCGGCACCTGCACGGCGGCAAGGTGCGCGACCTCTACGACGCCGGGGACGGCCGGCTGCTCATGGTGGCTTCCGACCGGGTGTCGGCCTTCGACGTGGTGATGGCCGAGCCGATCCCCGACAAGGGTCGGGTGCTGACGGCGATGACCGCCTTCTGGCTCGATCGCCTGAGCCAACTCGCGCCCAGCCACCTGATCTCGGTCGATCCTCAGGCCGTCGTCGCGGCCGCCGGCGAGCAGCCCGATCTGGCGGGCCGGGCCATGCTCGTGCGCCGGGCCGACATGGTGAAGCTCGAGTTCATCGTGCGGGGCTACCTCGCCGGCTCGGCCTGGCGGGAGTACGAGCAGTCGGGCACCGTCCACGGCGCGGCGCTCCCGCCCGGGATGGCGGAGTCGGCGCAGCTGCCCGAGCCGCTGTTCACGCCGTCGACCAAGGCCGAGACCGGGCACGACGAGAACGTGTCGTTCGAGGAGGCCGCTCGGGTGGCCGGCCACGAGGTGGCGGCCGCCGCCCGGGATCTCTGCCTTGCGGTGTACAGCGAGGCGGCCAGGGTGGCGGCCGCCGCGGGGATCATCATCGCCGACACGAAGTTCGAGCTCGGCTTCATCGACGGACGGCTGTCGCTGTGCGACGAGGTTCTGACCCCCGACTCGTCGAGATTCTGGGAGGAAGGTGAATGGGAGCCGGGCACGACTCCGCCGTCGTTCGACAAGGAGCCGCTGCGGCAGTGGCTGGCGGCATCGGGGTGGGACAAGCGCCCGCCGCCGCCGCGTCTACCACCAGAGGTCGTGGACGCCACGCGCCGGCGCTATGTCACGGCCTACGAGCGGATCACCGGACTGCGGCTGGCCGACTGGTTCGGCGGGACGCCATGAGCGGCCCGGGAGGCCGCTTCGACGTGCTCGTGGAGGTCAGCCTGCGCGAGGGCGTGAGCGATCCCCAGGGCGCCACCATCGAACGATCCCTGCCGGCGCTCGACGTGACCGGCGTGACCGGGGTGAGGGTGGGCAAGGCCATCCGCTTCACCATGGAAGCGGTCGACGAAGGTGACGCCCGCTCGCGGGCCGAGGACCTGTGCCGTCGCTTTCTGTCCAACCCCGTCATCGAGGACGCCCGCGTCGAGGTCCTCCGGGCGTGACGGCGCGGATCGGCGTCGTGATGTTCCCGGGCTCGAACTGTGAACACGACGTGGCCGAGGCCGTGGAGGACCTCGGTGCGTCGGCCGAACTGGTGTGGCACAAGGCGTTGGCTCTTCCCTCCGTGGACGCGGTCGTGCTGCCCGGCGGGTTCGCGCACGGCGATGCGCTGCGCCCCGGTGCCATCGCCCGGTTCTCCGCCGTCATGGGAGCAGTGCGGCGCTTCGCCGACGATGGCGGGCCGGTGGTCGGCATCTGCAACGGGTTCCAGGTTCTCACCGAGGCGGGAATGCTCCCCGGCGCCCTGCAGAAGAACGCCGGCTTGCGCTTCCTCTGTGCGACCGTCGAGCTTCGGGTCGAGACGACGGCGTCGGTGCTGACGTCAGAAGCCGTGGTCGGGCAGATCCTTCGGGTACCGATAAATCACTTCGAGGGAAGCTACACATGCTCGCCGGACCAGCTCGACGAACTCGATCGAGGAGACCGGGTGCTTCTCCGGTACGTCGACAATCCAAACGGATCGGTCGGAAGGATCGCCGGAATCCGCAACGAGGCCGGCAACGTCGTCGGCCTCATGCCTCACCCCGAACGGGCGACGAACCAGTTGCTGGGCTCGACCGACGGCGCCGTGCTCCTGCGGAGCCTCGTGCGCGCAGCTACTCGGCTGCGCCCCGCCGGATCCCGGCCCGCTTGAGCACCGCGGCGTCGATCCCGGCCTCCCGCCAGGCCATGTAGGTGATCCCCTTGCGGTAGCCGTACTCCTGGGCCGCACCCACGAAGTCGTCCTCCAGCGCCGAGATGTCGGTGGTCTCGGACTTGGTCGCCAGCTCCTCCTCGAGGTTCATGCGTTCCTGGCGCAACTGGAGACGCGACAACGGGTCGGCCGTTTCCAACTTGGCCTCGATGTCCTCCAGCCGGCGCTGGATGGATTCCGGCGTCCGCTTGCGCCCTCGCTTTGGCCGATGGGCTTCCAACGCCTCAAGGTATCGCCGCACGGCCCGGCCCTGCTCTCTTCCCAGGGCGAGCGCCTGCTTGTGCTCGTCGGTCATTCCGGATTTCGCGCGCTTCGTCTTCGGTGCCATGTGCTCAGTATCTTCCTCTCGACGCCAGGATTCAAGTTTACGGTGCCGGGCTCGCGGCCTGGCACCACCCACAACTACGGTAGGGGAGCGATGGGTGACGCCATTTCCCGGGCTCTCGGCCTCACCGACGAAGAAGTCGACCTCATCGAGCGGATCCTCGGGCGGCAGCCGAACCATCTCGAGTTGGCCATGTATGCCGTCATGTGGAGCGAGCACTGCTCCTACAAGTCATCCCGCATCCACCGCCGGCGACTCCCCACCGATGGCGCCCGCGTACTCGTCGGGCCCGGCGAGGGCGCCGGCGTGATCGACGCCGGCGACGGCGTGGCGGTGGCGGTCCGCATCGAGAGCCACAACCACCCGTCCGCGGTCGAGCCCTACCAGGGTGCGGCCACCGGGGTGGGGGGCATCCTGCGCGACGTGTTCACGATGGGCGCCCGGCCCATCGCGCTCCTGGACTCGCTGCGCTTCGGGCCGCTGGACGAGCCGCGGAGCCGATGGATCTTCGAGGGGGTGGTGAGCGGCATATCGGGGTACGGCAACGCCGTCGGCGTCCCGACCGTTGGCGGGGAGATCGCCTTCGACCCGTGCTACGCCGACAATCCTCTGGTCAACGTCCTGTGCGTCGGGGTGATGCCGACGACCCGCCTGGTCCTCGGCCGGGCCAGCGGGGTGGGCAACCTGGCCGTGCTGATCGGCTCGTCCACCGGGCGCGACGGGATCGGCGGCGTGAGCGTCCTGGCGTCGGCCGGTTTCGGCGACGCCGAGGCGGACGCGGCGAAGCGGCCGACTGTCCAGGTGGGCGACCCGTTCGAGGAGAAGCGGCTCATCGAGGCCTGCCTCGAGCTCCTCGACGGCGGCCTGGTCGTCGGGATCCAGGACCTCGGCGGGGCCGGCCTCACGTGCGCCACCAGCGAGACGGCCTCGAAGGGGGGCGTCGGCATGGACGTCTACGTCTCCGAGGTGCACCAACGCGAACCCGGGATGATGCCCTTCGAGGTGATGACGAGCGAGAGCCAGGAGCGGATGCTGGCCATCGTGACGCCCGACGCCCTCGACCGCGTGCTGCGGGTCTGCGACCGCTGGGACGTCCGCGCCGCGGTGGTGGGCCGCGTGACCGGCGGGAAGGCGTTGCGCATCCTCGACCGGCCCGGCGGTGCCGTTTTGGCCGAGGTGCCGGCCGCGTCTTTGGAGGAGGACGCGCCGCTCTACGACCGGCCGCAGTCGCCACCCGCCGATCTGGCCGAACGACGCGCCGATGACCCCGCCCGGTTGGCCCCGCCGCAGGACTGCGGGGCGGACCTGCTGGCGCTGCTGGTGGACCCGGCCTGGGTCTATCGGCAGTACGACCACCAGCTCTTCCTGAACACCGTCGAAGCGCCGGGCGGCGACGCGGCGGTGCTCCGCCTGAAGGCACCCGGCCTTCCCGGGGGCGGGCGGAAGGGCCTGGCTCTGGCCACCGACGGCAACAGCCGGCAGTGCGCCCTGGACCCGCGCCAGGGAGCAGCCATGGCCGTGGTGGAAGCCAGCCTCAACGTGGCGTGCGCCGGGGGCCGCCCCATCGCCATGGTCAACTGCCTCAACCTCGGCAACCCTGAGCACCCCGAGGTCATGTGGCAGCTGTCGGAGATCACCGACGGCATGGCAACCGCGTGCCGCGCGCTGGCGCTGCCGGTCGTCGGCGGCAATGTGAGCCTCTACAACGAGAGCCGTGGCCGGGACATCGACCCCACACCGGTCGTCGGCGTCGTCGGCCTCATCGAGCGCCTCGACCGCCCGCCTCCGGGCGTCCGCCTCGTCGAAGGAGCCACCCTGCTCCTCCTGGGCACAACCGTGCCGGCGCTGGCCGGCTCGCGGTGGGCGGTCGACATCCGCGGCCACCGCGGCGGCACGCTGGCGCCGCTCGACCTCGGCGTCGCCGGCCGGCTGGTCGAGGTGGTCTCGGACCTCGTCGCCGGCGCGCTGGTGGACGGCGTCCACGATGTCTCCGATGGCGGCCTCGGCGTCGCCCTGGCCGAGATGGCGGTGCGGTGCGGCGTCGGCTTCGCCGTCTCCGGCGTGGCGGGTCACGCCGAGCTTTTCTCGGAGTCGCCGTGCCGGGTCGTGCTGTGCGTCTCCCCCGCGACGTTCGATGAGGTGCGGGCGCGATGCGCGGCGGCCGACCTGGTCGTCTCCGTGCTGGGCACCGCGGGCGGCGAGCGCCTGGTCGTGGAGGACCTGGTCGACATCGCCATGGCCGACGCGGTCGCCGCCTGGCGCGGCGCGCTTCCCGCCGCCCTCGGGCTCGCCTGATCGCCCTACCGGCGGCCGCCACGGCCGCGCTGGGTAGCAGGGGCCGTGTGGGAGGATGAGCGGGTGAGCGTTGGCGACGACGACCACCCCCGGGAAGCCTGCGGCGTCTTCGGTGTGTATGCGCCCGGCCTGCCGGTCGCGCACGCCACCTTCGACGCGCTGCACGCGCTCCAGCACCGCGGCCAGGAGTCGGCCGGCATGGCCGTCAGCGACGGCCGCGAGGTGACCGTGGTCAAGGACATGGGCCTGGTCACCACGGTGTTCGACGACCGGACGTTGGCGCCGCTGCACGGCCACCTCGCCATCGGCCACACGCGCTACTCCACCACCGGCTCCAGCGACTACAACAACGCCCAGCCGGTGTACCGGGCGCCGGGGGAATCGGGTTTCGCGCTGGGCCACAACGGCAACCTCACCAACACGGCCGCGTTGGCCGTGGAGGCCGGCATGCTGCCCGGGATGGCCACCAGCGACAGCGACCTGGTGGGCGAACTCATGGCCGCCGAGTTCCCCCCCGACGGCCTGGAGCGCAGTGACGGCCGGGACCTCGAGCGGGCCCTCGTCACGGTGCTGCCCAGGCTGGAGGGCGCGTTCTCGTTCGTGGTGATGGACGCCGCCCACCTCATCGGCGTGCGGGACCCCAACGGCTTCCGGCCGTTGTGCCTCGGCAAGCTGGACACCGGATGGGTCTTGGCATCGGAGAGCCCCGCGCTCGACGTGGTGGGAGCCCACTTCGTGCGCGAGCTGGAACCGGGCGAGATGGTGGTGATCGACGCCGGCGGTGTCCGCTCCGAGCACCCCTTCCCCCCAGAGCGGGTCAATCCCACGTTGTGCCTGTTCGAGTTGATCTACCTCGCCCGCCCCGACAGCCGCCTGTACGGGCGGGAGGTACACGGCGCGCGGCGCCGGATGGGCGAGCTGCTGGCCGAGCAGTCGCCGGTCGATGCCGACATGGTCATGGGCGTGCCGGAGTCGGCGGTGCCGGCGGCCGAGGGCTACGCACGTCGGAGCGGCATCGCCTACGGGCAGGGCCTGGTGAAGAACCGCTACATGGGCCGCACGTTCATCAACCCGAACCAGGAGATGCGCCGCCAGAACGTCAAGCGCAAGTACAACCCGCTGCGGGAGAACGTGGTCGGCCAGCGGATCATCGTGGTCGACGACTCCATCGTGCGAGGGACGACCCAGCGCGAGATCGTGGCCATGCTGCGGGAGGCGGGCGCCGCCGAGGTCCATGTCCGGATCACCAGCCCCCCCTACAAATGGCCGTGCTTCTACGGCATCGATACCGGAACCCGTTCGGAGTTGCTGGCCGCCAACATGTCGGTCGGCGAGATCACCGACTATCTCGGCGTGGACTCGCTCGCATACCTCAACCTGGACAGCGTCATCCGTGCCGTCGGCGCGCCGGGCGCCGGCTTCTGCGCCGCCTGCCTCACCGGTGAGTACCCGACCGACGTGCCCGTCGCCCTGGGGCCCCGGTCGGTGGAGGAGGCTCCCGAGCATGTCGGGCGCTGAGGCCGCCCCAGGGCTGACCTATCAGGCGGCCGGCGTCGACCTGGCCGCCGCCGAGCAGGCCGTCGCCCGTATCAAGGACAACGTGCGCAGCACGTTCCGCCCCGAGGTCATCGGCGACATCGGTGGCTTCGGTGGGCTCTTCGCCTTCCGAGCCGACCGGTACCGGGAACCGGTTCTCGTGGGCTCCACCGACGGCGTCGGCACCAAGGCCCTGGTCGCCCAGGCGGCCGGGCGGTTCACCACGATCGGCATCGACCTGGTCGCCATGTGCGTCGACGACCTGGTCTGCCAGGGCGCCGAGCCGCTGTTCATGCTCGACTACATCGCGGTCGGGCAGCTCGACCCCGCCCATGTCGAGCAGCTGGTGGCGGGCGTGGCGGACGGCTGCCGGCAGGCCGGGTGCGCGCTCATCGGTGGCGAGATGGCTGAGCACGCCGGCGCCATGGAGCCGGGCGAGTTCGACCTCGTCGGCTCGGCGGTCGGGGTCGTGGAGCGGGACCGGCTGGTCACCGGGGATCGGCTGGCCCCGGGCGACGCGCTTCTCGGGCTTCCCTCCCCCGGTCTCCGGTCGAACGGGTACGCGCTGGCGCGACGGGTCCTGCTGGAGCACGCCGGGCTGCCCCTCGACGGCCCCGCCTGGCCCGGATCGGCGCGCACGCTGGCCGAGGAGATGCTCGAGCCGTCGGTGATCTATGCCCCAGCGGTGGGCGCGCTCCTGCGCGCCGTCGACGTGCGCGGCATCGCCCACATCACCGGCGGGGGCATGCCCGGCAATCTGGTACGGGTGCTGCCGAGCGGGGTGGACGCCGTCGTCCGGCGGCGCACCTGGGCAACGCCCCGCATCTTCGACGAGATCCAGCGTCTCGGCGCGGTCAGCGACGACGAGATGGAGCGGGTGTTCAATCTCGGCATCGGAATGATCGTGGCGGTGTCGGCCGGCGACGCCTTCAAGGCGCTGGATGTCCTGCGGGACAAGGGTCATCGCGCCATCCGCGTCGGAGAGATCGTCGGCGGTACCGGCGTCGTCCACGTCGAGCGGTAACCCGACCGATCAGGCCCGCGCCGCCGCCTCGAGGTCCGACCTGGTGAACAGGGCCGAGAGTTCGACACCGGCCTCGGCCAGCGCCTCCCGGCCGCCGGCCTGGCGGTCGATCACGCAGACCGCCGCCGTCACCAGGGCGCCGGCGGCACGGAGCTGCCCGGTGGAGATGACGACCTGGCCCCCGGAGGTGACCACGTCCTCCACGACGAGCACTCGGCGGCCGGCCAGGTCGCCGCCTTCGGCCAGCTGGCAGGTGCCGTAGGCCTTGGCCGCCTTGCGCACGAACCGGGCCGGCAGCCCGGTCAGCTGGGACAGCATCGTGGCCAACGGAACGCCCCCCAGTTCGAGCCCCGCCAGCAACTCGGTGCCCGCAGGGACCAGCGGGACCAACGCTCCGGCCAGCTCCCGGAGCAGGGCCGGCTCGGCCTCGAAGCGGTACTTGTCGAAGTACTCGGTGCTGACCGCACCCGATCGCAGCCGGAACTCGCCGGTGAGATGGGCGCAGCGGTACACCCGCGCCGCCAGGCTCATGGAGCTGCGCTCCTCCGCTGCGCTTCGGTGCTCGCTCACCAGGCCAGCAGGCCGGCGGCGGCGGCGGCGATGTCGCCCACCTGCGGCAGCGTCGCCGCCTCGACGAGGGGCTCGTAGGACACGTGGGTGTCCAGGGCGGCGACCCGGCGGACGGGCGCGTCGAGATGCTCGAACAGCTCGTCGGCCAGCCAGGCCGCCACCTCGGCACCGAACCCGCAGGTGACCACGTCCTCGTGCACCACGAGGGCACGGCCCGTGCGCCGCACCGACTCGCCGACCATGTCCCGGTCCCACGGCGCCAGCGAGCGCAGGTCGATGACCTCGATGGAGGCGTCCTGCTCGCGGTCGAGGCGGTCGGCGGCACGGAGCGACCGTTCCACGGTGGCGCCGTAGGTGACGACGGTCAGGTCGTCCCCGCGCCGGGGGCGCGCCGCCCTCCCGAAGGGCACCACGTAGCCGGCCGGTGGGAACGGGTCACGGGCGTAGCCCTGTCGCAGGAGGTGCTTGTGCTCGAGGAACAGGACAGGGTCCTCGGCCAAGAAGGCGGCCCGCAGCAACCCCGCCGCGTCCCTCGCTCGCGAGGGGAAGGCGATGAGCAGGCCGGGGACATGGGCGAAGATTGACTCGCCACACTGCGAGTGCCAGATCGCCGCACCTCCCCCGAGGTAGCCGCCGATGGGAACGCGCAGCACCATGGGGCACGAGAACGTGCCGTTGGAGCGCCAGCGGGTCGTGGCCGCCTCGCAGCGGATCTGCTGCATGGCCGGCCAGATGTAGTCGAAGAACTGGATCTCGGGCGCCGGGCGGAGCCCGCGCACGGCCTGGCCCACGGCCCGGCCGACGATGTTGGCTTCGGCCAGCGGGGTGTTGTAGCAACGGTCGCTCCCGAAGCGGCGCTGGAGCCCGAAGGTCGTGCCGAACACGCCGCCCTTCCCCTCAACCACGCCCAGGATCTCCTCGGGCGCGTCGGCCACGTCCTCCCCGAAGACGCGGATGCGCTCGTCCGCCGCCATCTGCTCCTCCAGCGTTCGCAGGATGGCCTGCCCGAAGGCGACAAGCTCATCGCCGGTGCCCGGGGGGGGCTCGGCCGGCGCGGGGATGTCCGGTGCCCGCAGGACGTGGTCCAGTGCGCCCGCCGGGTCCGGACGGGGCGCAGCCAGCGCCTTCTTGGCCGCCTTGGCGACCAGTGCGACCGCGTTCTCCCGCACCGCGGCGGCCGCCTCGGGGTCGAGGACGCCCGCCGCCGTCAGCTCCGCCTCGAACAACGCGATCGGGTCGTGCTCGGCCTCGTCCAGCAGTTCGGCCGCCGGGCGGTACTTGCTCTGGGTGTCGGCCGACGAGTGCGAGTACGGCCGGGTCACGGTGGCGTGCACCAGGGCCGGGCCGGCACCCGAGCGGATGTGCTCGACAGCCGCCCGGCCGGTGACGCGACTGGCGAAGTAGTCGCGGCCGTCGACGCAGTGCACCGCCAAGCCCGGGAACCGGCGGACCAGTTCGGAGACCGGCGCGGGCGCCTGGTCACACGCGGGCACCGAGATGGCGTAGCCGTTGTCGGCCACCAGGAAGAGCACCGGCAGACGCAACGTGCACGCCGTGTTCAGGCTCTCCCAGAACTCACCCTGGGAGACCGCGCCCTCGCCGAGTGACACGTAGGTCAGCTCGTCCGGCCGGGCGGTGCAGCCGGGCAATCCGGGCCGGGCCGCGATGTACCGACCCGCCTCGGCACAGCCCACCGCAGGAAGGCACTGGCTCCCGGTCGGGCTCGACTGGGTGACGACATGGAGGGCGGGCGACCCCCAGTGGCTCGGCATCTGGCGCCCACCTGACGCCGGGTCGTCGACCGACCCGACAGCCTGGAGGAGCATCTCGGTGGGCGTGACGCCGAGCGCGAGGACCAGCGCCCGGTCGCGGTAGTAGGGGAAGAACCAGTCGGCTCCGGGCCGGAGGTGGTGAGCCAGCCCGAGCAGCAGCGCCTCGTGGCCCGCGCCCGAGATGTGGAAGAAAGCCCGGCTCTGCTTCTGGAGGCTGATCTCACGGTCGTCGAGCGCCCTGGACACACAGGCCAGGCGGAAATCCTCGATCAGCTCGCGCCGGGGTACGCCGCGGTAGCTCGGCTCGGCGCCTCGCGGCCCGGACGCCACCTCGTGCTCGATGGTGCGGGCCACTCAACCCTTCCGGACCGGGCGTCGGGCTCGCACCCCGGGCGCTCGGAGGCGGGCCTCGACCAGGGCATCGGCCGCCTCGACGGGCGTGATCCGACCCTGGGCGGCCGCCGCCAGCACCGTGGTGGTCGTCTGGAAGATGCGGTCGATGCCGGCCTCGGCGCGGTCGGGGTCGTACCCGGCCAGTTCCTGGGCGATGTTGATGACGCCGCCGACGTTGGCGATGTAGTCCGGAGCGTAGAGCACGCCGGCCTCGGCCAGCCGGGCCGGGCAGGACTGGTCCGCCAGCTGATTGTTGGCGCTGCCCACGACGGCCGCGCACCGCAGCTCGGCTATCGAGACCGGGTTCAGCGCACCGCCCAGTGCGCAGGGGGCGAAGACGTCGCACTCGGTGGCGTGAGCCTTGTCCGGGTGGACGGTGTCGGCGCCGATGGCGCAGGCCACCTGCTCGGCCACCGCCGCACGCACGTCACTGACCGTGACATGGGCTCCGATCCGGCGCAGCCGACCGGCGAGTTCGGCGCCCACCTTGCCCACGCCGCTCACCACGACATGGCGCCCGGCGAGCGTGCGATCACGCCACAGGTGGGCGGCCACCGCCTCCATCGCCCGGACAACCCCCTTGGCCGTCGCCACCGAGGGGTCCCCCGAGCCACCGAGGGAGAGGCTCACCCCGGTGACGTGGCGCGTCTCGGTCCGGACGAGGTCCATGTCGTCCTGGGTCGTGCCCACATCCTCGGCGGTGATGTAGCGACCGCCCAGCGAGTCGACGAACCGGGCGTAGGCCCGGAACAAACCCTCCGACCGGTCGCGTCCGGGGTCACCCAGGATCACGGCCTTACCCCCACCGAGGTCGAGGCCGGCGGCGGCCGACTTGTAGGTCATCTGGCGGGCGAGCCGGAGGACGTCGTCGAGCGCCTCGGCCTCCGACGGATAGGGATGAAAGCGGGTGCCCCCGAGTGCCGGGCCCAGTGCGGTGGAGTGGATGGCGACGATGGCCCGGAGACCGGTGGAGGCGTCCAGGCAGAACACGACCTGCTCGTGGTGCTCCCCCGCCGCCCGCTCGAAGACCTCCACCGACGGGCGAGCGTACTGCCGGGTCCCGTCATCGCGGCGGGGCCGGAGCCCGCCTCGTCATCCGAGGGACCACCGAAGAATGACGCGTTCGCACTATTCACGTCACGACGGCACCAGTCGAAACGTATATGTACGAAACGGACGCCATCACCTGGAAGGAACGACCAGTGGCCGAACTGAGCCATCCCGACACACTCCTCACCCCCGCGGAAGTCGCCGCGCTGTTCCGCGTCAATCCCAAGACCGTCACCCGCTGGGCACGGGCCGGCAAGATCACGGCGATCCGCACCCTCGGCGGCCACCGTCGCTTCCGGGCCTCGGAGATCCGCCGATCGCTGGAGCAGATGGAGCACCACGGTCTGTAGGCGACCCGGCCTGTAGGCGACCCGACCTGTAGGCGACCCGGGTAGGGTCGCCGACAGCCCATGGCTGCCATCGAAGCGGTCACCTTCGACTTCTGGAACACGCTGGTCTTCGAGGTCCGGGGCGAGTTACGTGATCGTCGGCTTGCCGCCTGGTCCGGGCTCCTCGAGGACGCCGGGTTCGCTCGGGAGCGAGCCGACCTCGAGGCCGTGTTCGACAGCGCCTGGGACGCCTACCTCCTGTCCTGGGAGGCCAACCAGCAGTTCCAGGCGGCCCAGGCCGCCGAGCACATCCTCGAACGGCTCGGGTTCGACGTCCCGCCCGATGTTCGTCACGCCCTCGTCGATGCCTTCGGGGACGCCGGGATGCAAGCGGAACTGCACCTGGCCGACGGCCTGGGGGACTGCCTACGGGCCCTGAAGGGGGCCGGGCTGCGGCTGGGCATCATCTGCGACGTCGGCTTCACTCCCTCGCCGACCCTGCGGTCGCACCTCGTCACCACCGGCATCCTGCCGCTTTTCGATCACTGGTCGTTCTCCGACGAGGTCGGTGCCTACAAGCCCTCACCGGTGATCTTCCGGCACGCCCTCAGCGGCCTGGGCAGCCCCGCACCGTCGAGGGTGGCCCATGTGGGCGACCTACGCCGCACCGATGTGGCCGGCGCCCGGGCGATGGGAATGGTGTCGATCCGCTACACCGGCATCAGCGACGACACCAGCCAGCCCGAGCCGGAGGCGGACCACGTCGTGGCCGACCTCTCGGAGGTGGCTGCGGTGCTACGGGTCGCGTCGTAGAGCGACGGTCAGGCGGTCAGGCGGCGCCGAAACACTGGAAGCCAGCCGTCAACGCCAGGGTGCGGTCGTCATCGGTCCGGGCGGCGGCCTGGGCACCGGCCAGGGCGGCGGCCGG
>Ga0187892_10004840_pt1 | contig 22058 bp, 20 predicted proteins | sample MA1701073metaG_FD_139345 | JGI IMG/M metagenome (GOLD analysis project Ga0187892, IMG submission 139345) | Bio-ooze microbial communities from a basaltic lava cave in the Kipuka Kanohina Cave System on the Island of Hawaii, USA - MA170107-3 metaG ... | reverse complement strand
TGGATGGCGCGCCCGAAGCCTCCAGGGACGGATTCACGGCGGTCCTGAGAACACCCGCCCGACCGCCTGCCTACGGTATCCTTCCGAGTTCGATGAAAGAGCGCTACGAACCCAGTGAAATCGAGCCAGCCGTCCAGGCGGAGTGGGACGCGGCCGGCTCATTTGCCGCGCGCGAAGACGCCGCGCGTCCGAAGTACTACTGCCTGTGCATGTTCCCGTATCCGAGCGGCCGGCTCCATATGGGGCACGTGCGGAACTACACGATCGGCGACGTGCTCGCGCGTTACATGCGGATGCAGGGGTTCAATGTCCTGCAGCCGATGGGCTGGGACGCCTTCGGCCTGCCGGCGGAGAACGCCGCAATCGAGAACAGCGTGGCGCCGGCGCGCTGGACCCGCGACAACATCGCGCACATGAAAGGCCAGCTGAAATCGCTCGGCTTCGGCATCGACTGGTCGCGCGAGCTCGCGACCTGCGACGCGGACTACTACCGCTGGAACCAATGGCTCTTCCTGCGCATGCTCGAGCGCGGCATCGCCTACAAGACGACCGGTGTCGTGAACTGGGATCCCGTCGACCAGACCGTGCTCGCGAACGAGCAGGTGATCGACGGCCGCGGCTGGCGCACGGGCGCGCCCGTCGAAAAGCGCGAGATCCCGATGTATTACCTGCGCATCACGCAGTACGCGGAGGAGCTGCTCGCGGCGCTGGACCGGCTGCCCGACTGGCCGGATCGCGTGCGCGCGATGCAGGCGAACTGGATCGGGCGCAGCGAGGGGGTGAACCTCAGCTTCCGGTACCACATCGACGCAAAGCACGGCGAATTGAAGGTCTTCACGACGCGCGCCGACACCCTCATGGGCGTGACCTTCGTCGCCGTCGCGGCGGAGCATCCGCTCGCGGAGCTGGCGGCGGGCAAGGATGCAAAGGTGCGCGCCTTCGTCGACGAGTGCCGCCGCGGCAGCGTCATGGAAGCAGACATCGCGACCATCGAGAAAAAGGGCGTCGCGACCGGGCTCGTCGTGCGCCACCCGCTGACCGGCGTTGACGTACCGGTCTGGGTCGGCAATTACGTGTTGATGGCCTACGGCGAGGGCGCCGTCATGGGCGTGCCGGGCCACGACGAGCGCGACTTCGCCTTCGCGAAGAAGTACGGCCTGCCGATCCTTGCGGTGATCGACGTCGGCGGAAAACCGTATTCCGCGGATGCCTGGCAGTCGTGGTACGCGGAGCACGGCCGCTGCGTGAATTCCGGCGTCTATGACCGACTCGACTACGACGCCGCGACCGACGCGATCGCGAAGGATCTCGAAGCGAAGGGCCTCGGCCGCAAGCAGGTCGTCTGGCGGCTGCGCGATTGGGGCATTTCTCGCCAGCGCTACTGGGGGTGCCCGATCCCGATCATCCATTGCCCAACGTGCGGCGACGTGCCGGTGCCGGACGCGGACCTGCCCGTGCGATTGCCCGAGGACCTCGTGCCCGACGGTTCCGGCAATCCGCTCGCGAAATCGAAGGCCTTCCTCGACTGCCGCTGCCCGAATTGCGGGGCGGCCGCGCGGCGCGAGACGGACACCATGGATACCTTCGTGGATTCGTCCTGGTATTTTTTCCGCTTCGCATCGGCTCACAGCGAGCGCGCGATGGTGGACGAACGCGCGAATTACTGGATGCCGGTCGACCAGTACATCGGCGGCATCGAGCACGCGATCCTGCACCTGCTGTATTCGCGCTTCTGGACGCGGGTCATGCGCGACTGCGGGCTGACGCGCCTCGACGAGCCCTTCCAGCGCCTGCTGACCCAAGGCATGGTCCTGAACGAAATCTGGTTCCGCAAGCCGGCTTCGGGACGCATCGTGTATTTCAGTCCGGCCGATGTCGTGGCGGAGGGCGAGGGCGACGCCCGCAGGGGCATTCTGAAGTCCGACAACCAGCCGGTCGAATACGGCGGGGTCGGCACGATGTCGAAGTCGCGCCGGAATGGCGTCGACCCGCAGGAACTGGTGGACCGCTACGGCGCCGACACGGCGCGCCTCTTTGCGATGTCCAACGTCCCACCCGAACACACGTTCGAATGGTCGGACGAAGGCGTCGAAGGTGCGTTCCGGTTCATGAAGCGGCTCTGGAAGCTCGTGCACGCCCACGTCGAAGGCGGGGCTGCCGCCAGGATCGACGCCGCATCGCTTGCAGCTGCGCAGCGCGAGCTGCGCCGCCAGGTTCATCAGACGCTCGTAAAAGCCGGCGACGATATCGGGCGTCGGCGCATGTTCAACACGGCCATTGCCGCCGTGATGGAGCTCTACCATTCGCTCGCCGGGTTCGACGACGACTCGCCGCAGGGCCGCGCCGTGATGCAGGAAGCGCTCGACCTCGTGGTGCTGATCCTGTCGCCGATCGTGCCGCATGCCGCGCAGGCGATGTGGCGGGCGCTCGGGCATGCGACGCTCGTCCTGGACGAGCGCTGGCCGCGGGCCGACACGTCCGCACTCGTGCAGGACAAGGTCGAGATCGTGGTGCAGGTCAACGGCAGGCTGCGGGGGCGCGTGCAGGTCGCGGCGGGCGCGGACGAGGCCGTCGCGCGCGAGGCCGCGCTCGCGGATCCCGGTGTCGCCAAGTTCGTGGCCGGGCAGCCGGTGCGCAAGCTGATCTACGTGCCCGGAAAGCTCGTGAACGTGGTGGTCTGATGTTGCGGCGAATGCTCGTACTGGCACTGCTGGCAACAGCTTCTGGCTGCGGGTTTCACCTGCGCGGGCGGGAGCCGCTGCCGGCGGCGCTCGCGACGCCCTACATCGACACGGCGGATCGCTACACGGCGCTCTATGCCGCGCTCGACAAGCGCCTGCGCGGAGCGGGCGCGCAGCCGGCCGCGAATGCCGCCGCCGCGAGCGCGGTGATCCGGATCCACCTCGACGACACCGGCCGGGAGCTCCTGTCCGTGACCGCCGACAACAAGCCCGGCGAGTACGAGGTCTATTACGCTGCCGAGTTTTCCGTGACGAGCGGAGCTGCCGAGCTCCTGGCGCGCCAGCCGGTGAAGCTCAGCCGGGACTACGGGTATGACGAGACCGCCGTGCTCGCCAAGGAGCACGAAGAGGAGTCGCTGCGCGTCGCGCTCGCAGGCGAGATCGCTGACCTGATCCTGCGGCGGTTGGCGGCGCTATGAACCTGTCGGTGTTCGACGTCTTCAAGGTCGGCGTCGGCCCCTCGTCGTCGCACACGATGGGCCCGATGCTCGCAGCCCGCTTCTTCGTGATCGACCTCGAGACGCGCGAGCTGCTCGAGCGCACGACCGAAGTGTTCGCGCAACTCTACGGATCGCTCGCGCTCACGGGGCTCGGGCATTGCACGGACCGCGCGATCCTGCTCGGTCTCGAGGGGAACGACCCGTCGGAATTCGATCCGTCGATCATGGAGCCGACGCTGAAGCGAATCCGTGGCAGCGGCCGCCTGCGCCTGCTCGGCCGCCGCGAGATCGCATTCGACGAGCCCATGAACCTGCTGTTCCACCGCGACCAGATGCTGCCGGGCCATTCGAATGGCATGCGCTTCACGGCGCGCGATGCGGCCGGCGCGACCCTGCTGACCGAGGAGATGTACTCGATCGGCGGCGGCGCGGTGCAGCGCGAGGGTGAGGGGTCGGCAGCCGCCGCCTCGGCGCCCGCCGAAGTGCCGTTGCCGTTCGGCAGCGGTGAAGAACTGCTCGCGGTGGCCGAGCGTGCCCGGCTCACGATCTCGGAGCTCATGCGCGTGAACGAGCTCGCGCTGCGTTCCGTGGCCGAAGTCGACGCGAAGCTGGAGCGCATCTGGTCGGTCATGCAGGCCTGCGTCGAGCGCGGCTTCGCGGCGGAAGGAATCCTGCCGGGCATCCTGAAGGTGAAGCGCCGAGCGCCCCAGCTCGTGCGCGCGCTCGAAGCCGACGTGACCCGCGCGGACGCGATGGAATGGGTCAACGCCTGGGCGCTCGCCGTGAACGAGGAGAATGCCGCCGGCGGCCAGGTCGTCACGGCGCCGACCAACGGCGCCGCCGGCATCGTCCCCGCGGTGATGCATTACTACGCGAAGCTCTGTTCCGGCAGCGACGCCGCGGGCATTCAGCGATTCCTGCTGACGGCCGGAGCGATCGGCCTCCTGTACAAGCGCAATGCCTCGATTTCAGGCGCGGAAATGGGCTGCCAGGGCGAGGTCGGCGTCGCCTGCTCGATGGCGGCGGCCGGGCTCGCGGCCGTGCTCGGCGGCACGAACGGCCAGGTCGAGAACGCGGCCGAGATCGGCATGGAGCACAATCTCGGCCTCACCTGCGACCCGATCGCAGGCTTGGTGCAGATTCCCTGCATCGAGCGGAACGCCATGGGCGCGGTCAAGGCGATCAATGCGGCACGGCTTGCGCTGCGCGGCGATGGGTCGCACAAGGTTTCGCTCGACCAGGTGATCGCGACGATGCGACAGACCGGGTACGACATGAAGTCCATCTACAAGGAGACCTCGCAGGGAGGCCTCGCCGTCAACGTGCCGGAGTGCTGAAAGATTGAAGGGGAGAATTTAAAGGGGACGTTCACCTTTGCTGACGGGAAGCCCACAACGCCCCGCCACAGCAAAGGTGAACGTCCCCTTTAAATTCTCCCCTTCAATCCGCGAAGCTGTCGGTCGCGCGTATCAGTTCGTCGGTGATGCCGGGCTCGAAGGCGGAGTGCCCGGCGTCTGCAACGACGCGGAAATCCGCCTCGGGCCAGGCGCGATGCAGGTCCCAGGCGGTGAACATCGGGCAGACGACGTCGTGCCGCCCCTGCACGATCACGGCGGGCAGGTGGCGGATGCGCTCGACGCCGTCGAGCAGCTGGCTCTCGCTCTTCAGGAATCCGCCGTTCACGAAATAGTGGCACTCGATGCGCGCGACCGCGAGCGCGAATTCGTCCTCGCCCCATTTGCGAACATTCTCGTCGTCGGTGAGCAAGTAGCTCGTCGCGCCCTCCCACACGGCCCAGGCGCGCGCCGCGGCCTGCGCCGCGGCGCGGTCGTTGCCGGTCAGGCGACGATGGAAGGCGCGCATCAGCTCGCCGCGTTCCGCGGGCGGGATCGGCGCGACGTATTCTTCCCATCGATCGGGATACAGGGCCGAGGCCCCCTGCTGGTAGAACCAGTCGAGCTCGGCCTTGCGCAGCATGAAGATGCCGCGCAGGACCAATGCGCTGACGCGGTCCGGGTGCATCTCGGCATAGGCGAGGGCGAGCGTCGAGCCCCAGGAACCGCCGAATACCTGCCAGCGCTCGACGCGGAACAAGGCCCGCAGTCGCTCGATGTCCGCGACGAGGTCCCAGGTCGTGTTGTGCTCGAGGCTCGCGTGCGGACGGCTCCTTCCGCAACCGCGCTGGTCGAACAGGAAGATCCGGTAGCGCGCGGGATCGAAGAAGCGGCGCGCGCGGCCGTCGCAGCCGGCGCCCGGCCCCCCGTGCAGGAACACGACTGGCTTGCCCGTCGGGTTGCCGCATTCCTCCCAATAGACCTCGTGTCCGTCGCCGACGGCGAGATGGCCCTGCCGACTCGGCTCGATTGGCGGGTAAAACTGGCGACGCGCGTTCACGGATTCTCATACTAACGGCCGATGCCGCTGAACGCGATTCGCTGTAGACTTTGCCGCGGGTGCCACGATGCCAGCCCGATTCTCGATCCTCCAGATAGGCCAGGTGCTCTTCTCACCCGGCGCCTTGTTCCACGCCGTCGCCGCCGAGTCACCGTCGGCAAGGCGGGTTTTTTTTCGCTTCGCGCTGTGGCTTGGACTGTTGCCGCCGGTGTTCGCCTATTTCGGCACGCTCAGATTCGGGTGGCGGCTCGGCGTGGAGCCGGTATTCCTGCCGGAGCCCACGGTGCGCGCGATCTGCATTGCCTACTTCGGGGCTCTGCTCACCGGATTCCTGAGCAGCGCGGTGGTTGCGCGCTGGATGGCCGCGACCTATGACGCGAGCCAGTCGCTCGGCCGCTGCCTCGCACTGATGGCGATCGTCGGCGCGCCGCTCGCGGTCGGCAGCGTCGTCCACCTGTACCCGCACGCGTTCCTTAACGTGCTCGTGCTGGTGCCGGTGCTGATCTGGTCCATGTTCCTGCTCTATCGCGGGCTTCCGATCGTGCTCGGCACCGGCCCGAATCGCGGCATGCTGATGGCGTCCGCGCTGATCGCCTACTTGCTGGTCGCGCTGGTCAGCCTCCTCGGCATCACGGTCGCATTGTGGGGCAGCGGCATCGGGCCGCGGATTGGTGCCTGAAGTGACGCACTACGAAGATCGCGTCGTGACTGCGTTCACGTACTGTTCCGTCTTATGGGCGTTGCTCGGCATGGCGGCCGGCGTGTATGTCGCCGCGGAGCTCGTCTGGCCGACGATCGACCTGGGCCTGCCCGCATTGTCTTTCGGCCGGCTGCGCACGGCGCACACGACGCTCGTGCTGTTCGGGTTCGGCGTGTCCGCGTTGATCGCGACCGCGTTCTACAGCGTGCAGCGCACGTCTCACGTCCGGCTGTTCGCCCCGGGACTCGCCTGGGCCGTGTTCTATGCCTGGCAGGGCGCCATCGTCCTTGGCGCCGTCTCGATCCTTTCCGGCTGGAATGCCGGCAAGGAGTACGCCGAGCTCGAATGGCCCTTCGACCTCGCCATCACCGCCGCCTGGGTCGCATTCGCGGTCGTGTTCTTCGGCACGATCGCGCGGCGAAAGATCGAATCGATCTACATCTCGAACTGGTTCTACGGCGCGCTGATCATCGTGGTGGCGATGCTGCACATCGTGAACAGCCTCGCGTTGCCCGTGACACTCGGAAAATCCTATTCGCTGTTCGCGGGTGCCCAGGACGCGGTCGTGCAATGGTGGTACGGACACAATGCGGTCGGGTTCCTGCTCACCGGCGGATTCCTGGGCATGCTCTACTACTTCCTGCCGAAGCAGGCGGAGCAGCCTATCTGGAGCTATCGCCTGTCGATCGTCGCTTTCTGGGCGTTCGTCTACACCTACATCTGGGCGGGCCCGCATCATCTGCACTATCACGCGGTGCCGGAATGGCTGCAGTCGCTCGGCATGGTCATGAGCCTGATCCTGCTGGCGCCGTCCTGGGCGACCATGATCAACGGGATCATGACGGTCAGCGGCGCGGCGAAGAAGCTGAAGGCCGACCCGGCGCTGAAGTTCATCGTGCTGGCGCTCGCGTTCTACGGCCTCGCCACATTCGAAGGGCCGATGCTCGCGATCAAGAGCGTGAACGTGTTCAGCCATTTCACGGAATGGACCATCGGGCACGTGCATTCGGGCGCGCTCGGCTGGAATGCGCTGATCACGTTCGGCACGTACTATTTCATCGTCCCCCGCATGGCCGGCGCTCCGCTTTACAGCGCGCGCCTCGCGAACATCCACTTCTGGCTGGCCCTCGCGGGGACCGTGCTTTACGTGCTCTCGATGTGGGGCGCCGGCCTGTCGCAGGGTGTCCTGTGGCTGTCGCTGGATGAACTCGGCGAAGTGCGCTTTAGCTTCAACGACGTGATGGCGGCGATGCAGCCGTACTACCTGCTGCGATTCCTGGCGGGGCTCGCCTTCCTGGCGGGAGCGGTGCTGATGGCCTGGAATCTCGCAATGACGTTTGCGGGACGACGCACGGTGCTGGTCGCACCGCCTGCGGTCGCCGGCGCACAGGCGCGCGCATGAGCTGGATGTCGCTGCACCGCCGGCTCGAACGCAACGCCGGGCTGCTGATCTTCGGCATCCTGCTCGTGTCGGCGGTCGGCGGCATGGTCCAGCTCCTGCCGATCGTCGCTGGCGATTCGCATCCGCAGCCGGCAGAGGGCCTCGCGCCGTACTCGCCGCTCGAGCTCGAGGGTCGCGACATCTATATCCGCGAATCCTGCAGCACCTGTCACACGCAGCAGATCCGGCCGCTGCTCGCCGAAGTCAGGCGCTACGGGCCCTATTCGCGTGCCGAAGAATTCGCCTACGACCGGCCCTTCCTGTGGGGATCGAAGCGCACCGGTCCGGACCTGCACCGGGTCGGCGGAAGGTACAGTGACGAGTGGCATCGCCTGCACCTGCTCGACCCGCGCTCCGTCGTGCCGGCGTCGATCATGCCGGCCTATCCGTGGTTCGGGCGCAATGCCGCGGACGGTCACGGCAGCATCCAGGCGCGCATGCGGGCCCTCGCGAGGCTGGGCCATCCCTACACGGAACAGCAAATCGCCGAAGCGCCGTCTGCGCTGCAAGGCAAGACGGAACTCGATGCAGTCATCGCCTACCTGCAATCGCTGGGGCGCAGCATGGACGGGAAATCGGAGCCATGACCTGGTTCATATTCGCGGGCGACATGCTGGTGATGGCCTTCATGATCGTCGTAGTCGTCTGGGTGTCGCTGCGATCGAGCCGGTCCCGGCTCGATGCCGCATCGCGGATTCCACTCGAGGATGAAGTCCGCCGTGGCTGACATGCCCTCCGAGTTCTGGGGCGGGTGGATCGTCACGATCACGATCGCAAGCTTCGTGGCGCTGCTGTGGCTCGTGATCGACGTCTATCGCGACGGCCCTGACGGAAACGAGCACGAGGTCTGGGACGAGACCCTGCGCGAGGGCGCAAAGCCGGCGCCGCTCTGGTGGTTCTGGTTCATCCTCGCCTTGATGATCATTTCGGCTGTCTACGTCATGCTGTATCCCGGCCTTGGCCGGTGGCGTGGCGCACTCGGCTGGTCGCAGGGCGGCCAGATCAGCGAGCGATTCGTCGATTTCGAAGGGCAATTCGGCACGCAGCGCCGGTATGTCCTCGTGCAGCCGCTCGCAGAGCTGGCCAACAGCGGCGCAGCCATGCGCACGGCATGGCGCGTATTCAACAACCATTGCAGTGCGTGCCATGGCCGTGACGCGGCCGGACAGGCGCGCCAATTCCCCGACTTGACCGATGCGGCCTGGCAATGGGGCGCGGACGAGGCGCAGCTGGTCGAGACGATTCACTCCGGCCGCCAGGGCGTGATGCCGCCATGGCTCACGGTCGTCGGAGAAGGGGGCGTCGATCGCCTCGCCAGCTACGTGCTGGCATTGTCGCGCGGTGAGTCGGGCGACGTGGCGGTGGCCGATGGCGCAAGTCTTTACCAGCAGTACTGCATGGCCTGCCATGGGCCCGATGGAGCGGGAAATCCGCTGCTGGGCGCTCCCGCCCTGAATGACGCGATCTGGACCTACGGCGGCGGGCGCGCGGAAGTCGTCGAGTCGATCGCAATGGGACGCAACGGAGTCATGCCGGCGTTCGGTACGCGCCTCGACGAGACACAGGTTCGCCTGCTCGTGGCATGGCTCAAGTCGGGAGCGCGCGCACCCTAGAACCGGACGAGGATGCCGGCGAGCGCCTCGGCCTGGAGAAACGCCGACCCGCTCGCAATGATGCGGCAGACACCTTCCCCATTGTCCGAACTACAGAAGAAGGCGCTGCTGGTGTCGACCGCAGTCAGGTAGCCGCGCGCCTCGAGCCGGATCGCTGCGTGCTTGGCGAGCGGGATCTCGAGGCCGAACGCCGCCGAACCGGAGAACTTCGTGCGGTCATCGGCGCCGGGAGCGGAAGACGAGAAGCGCGTCGCACCGAGACCGGCCGCGAAATAGGGCTGCACGTGCTCGTAGCCGCCGAATGGAAGGGTGCCGCCGATGTGCAGGTACTCGATGTCGGCACCGTGCGTTTCAACACCGTCGTCGACTTCGGAGTCCTGGCGTGAGTACCAGAGCTGGTAAAAGCGGTCGTCGCCCTTTCCGTATCGCAATTCGAGGGACACGGCAATGGCTTCGCCGTCTTCGAAATCGCGGCTTTCGCCTGTTTCCGCGTCTTCGAGGCTGCCGCCGGCGCGATAGCCGCCGTGGAGAGCGACCTGGAACATGGGCAGTTCGTCCGCACCCGCCGCAGGTGCGGCAAGACCGAGGCAAAGGGCAATTGGGGTCACGCGGTTCATGCCGGCGACTATCTCACAGGGCCCGTGGGACTGCCATTCTGAGCGGGAATCTGCGCTTGGCGATGGCTACAATTGACCGGACATGCGCATCAACACTGACCAGGTAGCGCGCACGCTCGAGAAAGGCCTCGCGCCGGCCTGGCTGATCGCCGGGGACGAGGCGCTCCTGACCGGGGAGGCGGCGGACGCGGTGCGCGCGCGCGCGCGCGCGGAAGGATTCAAGGGCCGCGACCTCTTCATCACCGACCGCAATTTCGACTGGTCTGAAGTCGACGTGGCGAGCCAGTCGCTTTCGCTCTTTGCGGAGCGACGCATCATCGAAATCCGGATGCCGACGCCGCGCCCGGGCAAGGAAGGCGGCGCGACGCTCGCCCGGCTCGCCTCCGATCCCGGCCCCGACAACCTGCTGCTCGTCGTGACGACGAAACCAGAGAAAGACACCTGGTCAAGCGCGTGGTTCAAGGCATTCGAGAAGCATGGCGTGTTCGTCCAGTCCTGGCCGGTCAAGATCGGCCAGCTGCCGCAATGGATTTCGAACCGCGCCACGCGGCTTGGCCTCAGCCTCGAGCCAGCGGCGGCAGAATTGCTCGCGGAGCGCGTCGAAGGAAACCTGCTTGCGGCGCAGCAGGAGATTGAGATGCTCGCGCTGCTGCACGCCGGCGGCCGCGTCGGCGCCGACGAAGTGCAGGCCGCGGTTGCCAACAGCGCGCGCTACGACGTCTACCAGCTCGGCGAAGCCGCGCTCGACGGCGACGTGTCGCGCTCGCTCAGGATCCTCGACGGGCTGCGTGCCGAAGGCGCCGAGCCGCCGCTCGTGCTCTGGGCTCTTTGCCGCGAACTGCGCGCGCTGGCGGACACGCGCAATGGAACTGCGAGAAAGGTTTTTGGCGCGATGGCGGAGCGGCGCGAGGCGCTGCTGAAGCGCGCGGCAAAACGCACGGTCGGCCAGCCCGTTGAACCCTGGTTTGCGGCGGCGGCGCGCGTCGACCGGCAGGTCAAGGGCCAGGCGGACGGCGAGCCCTGGACGTCCCTGACGGGACTTGTCGCCGCGATTGCAGGCGCCCCATTGCCCGTCGTGCGCCCGCGCGGCTAGGGTCTCGATTCCCTTCATGCGCCCGATCGGCGTGTTCGGCGGGATGTTCGACCCGATTCACTACGGGCACCTGCGCACGGCCCATGAATTGCACGAGTTGCTCGGGCTCGAGGCCGTCGCTTTCCTGCCCGCCGGCGATCCGCCGCACCGGGCCGCGCCGCTCGCGGACGCGAGGACGCGCCTCGCGATGGTGCGCGCGGCGGTCGGCGACGATCCGCGCTTCCTCGTCGACGACCGCGAGCTCAGGCGCTCCGGTCCTTCGTACACGATCGTTACGCTCGACGAGATGCGCGCAGAGCGCGGCGCACAACCCATCGCATTGATCATGGGCATGGATGCGTTTGCCGGCATCGATCGCTGGCATCGGGCCGGAGAGCTGCTTTCGCTCGCCCATATCGTGATCGCGTTGCGGCCGAAGGCGCCGGCGCCCCGGGACGGGCTCGGCGCCGAGCTCCTCCGCGGCCGGCGGTGCGAGGATCCCGCGCGCCTGTTGGCGAGCCCGGCCGGCCTCGTCTACGTGAGCGAAGGCACTCAACTCGACCTGTCTTCGAGTGCCGTACGCGCGGTCGTCGCGGCGGGCCGCGATCCGCGCTACTTGATGCCCGAGGCCTCGCGTAGGATCATCCTCGACCGGGGCAGCTACGCCCGGCAAGGTGAAACGAAGGAATGATCGCCACGAGACCGAAGAGAAAACGCACAGCTCCCGCCTCCAAAAAGACCAGGACCGGACCTGGCACGCTGACCAGAATCGCCGTCGCCGCGCTCGAAGACATGAAGGCCGTGAACGTCAAGGTGCTCGACGTGCGCAGGCTCACGGACGTCACCGACACGATGATCGTCGCCACCGGCAACTCGGACCGGCACGTCAAGTCGATCGCGGACCGCCTGATAGAGCGCTGCCGCGAGGCCGGCCATCGCGCGTATGGCGTCGAGGGCCAACGCGAGGGCGAGTGGGTGCTGGTCGACCTCCAGGACCTGATCGTCCACGTCATGCTGCCGCGCATCCGCGAGTTCTACGCACTCGAAAAGCTCTGGGACCTGCGCCCGGCCCGGCGTGAACCCCAGCTAGCCTGAAATGCGCATCCGGCTGATCGCGGCCGGGACCCGTCTCCCGAAGTGGATCGACGAAGGCGTCGCCGAGTACGGCCGTCGCTTCGGCCGCGGGCTCAAGTTCGAGCTGATCGAGATACCGCTCGCCCGCGAGGCCGAGCGCATGCGCGCCGCGATCGGCGCAGGCGACTACGTCGTCGCACTCGAGGTCGGTGGGCGGTCAATGACGACGCCCGAGCTTGCGCGATGGCTGGCGGCGCGCAAGGCCGGGGGCCGCGACCTGTCCCTGCTCGTCGGCGGTCCGGAAGGCCTCGACTCCGCGCGGTCCGCCGAAGCCGATTTCCGCTGGTCGCTTTCGTCCCTGACCTGGCCGCACGGCCTGGTGCGGATCATGGTCGCCGAGCAGCTCTATCGTGCGCACAGCCTTCTGCAAGGCCATCCGTATCACCGAGCCTGATGAACGTGCCTTGGGCTATCCTCGCGGCTCAATGGGTTACGACTCCATTGTCCTGGCGTCGGCGTCGGAACGCCGCAGCCTCCTGCTGGCCCAGATCGGCGTGCGTCATCGCGCTGTCGCGGCCGACATCGACGAAACGCCGCGGCCCGGGGAGCGGCCGGACGCTTATGTCGGGAGACTCGCGCAGGACAAGGCGAGCGCCGTCGTAGCGGCCCTCGAGTGCCGTCCGGATTGCCCGGTGCTGGCGGCGGATACGACGGTCGTCCTGGAAGGCAGGGCTTTCGGCAAGCCCGGGAATGAAGCCGACTGCGTCGACATGCTGCTGGCGCTTGCCGGACGCAGGCACGAGGTGCTGACCGCCATTGTGCTCTGGCACGAAGGCCGACTGCGCGCGACCTCCAGCACGAGTTACGTCACATTCCGCGACATCGGCGCGGAGGAATGCCGGCGCTACTGGGCGAGCGGCGAGCCGGCAGGCAAGGCGGGCGCTTACGCCATCCAGGGGCTCGGCGCAGTGTTCATCGCGCGTCTGGAAGGCAGCTTTTCGGGCGTGATGGGCCTGCCGCTGTTCGAAACCGCCGCGCTCCTGGACGCCGCGGGCGTGCGCCGCTGGCAGGCCCCGTGAATGGCCGGAACGCAGTCTTCACCGCCCTTGTCCAAGCCCCAGTCAAGTTGTCCGGCGATCCCGCATGAGCCCCTGGACCCATTGGATGCAGCGATTTTGGCGCTGGATTGCCGCGCTCATCGGCCTTTCTGCGCTTCTGCTCGCGCTGGGGATCGGGGCATTCCGCCTGGCGATCGACCTCTTGCCGGGCTATCAGCAGCGCGTCGTCGAGCGCGTGCGCGAAGCGACCGGGCTCACGCTGCAGTTCGACTCCGTTTACGCCCGCATCGGCCGTTACGGCCCCGAGGTCGTTTTTCGCGGCGCGCGCGTCCTGCCGGAAACCGGCGATGAGCCCCTCGTCACCGCGGCGTCCGGCCGCGTAAGCCTTTCGATTCCGCGCTCGCTCTGGTATCGCCGGATCGAGGTCGCGCGCGTGTCGTTCGTAGGCCCGCGGCTCAGCTTCGTGATCACTCCCGACGGCCGAATCCGATGGGTTGGCCAATCGGCGTTGCAACGGCCGGACGAGGCGCACGAGCCGATGACGCTCGATCGCCTGCCGCGCGGACATTTCGCGGTCACGGACGCGACCCTCGATGTCCTTGACCTGCGGGCGCGGCAGGGCCGCTTCGAGCTGACCGGTGCGGACGTGGACGTGCTGCGCAAGGGCGACGAGGTCACCGTCGCCGGCCGCGTCGAATTGCCGGATCATCTGGGTTCCTTCATCGATTTCGAAGGCCAGGCGGATGGCGACCTGGCGGACACCGACCACGTTGCATGGCGTGCGCTCGTCGATGCGCGCGACCTCGATCTCGAACAATGGTCGGCGATGCTGCCGGACAGTTTCCGCGTGCCGGCGGCCGGGCACGGATCGATCCGCGTCGCCGCGCGCGGCGCCGGGCGCGAGGTCACCAGTCTTCGCGTCCAGCCGGCGCTCGCGGACTTGCGGCTTGCCGGATCCTCCGAGGCGTTCACGCGCGTGGCCGGCGACATCCGCGTCCAGCGCGATGCGACGACGGTGTCGCTCGAGGCCTCGGGGCTCGAGCTGTCGCGCGCGGGCCGGCCCTGGCGGCCGACCAGCCTCGAGGCGCGGCTGACGCGCACGGACGGCCGCATCGCGGCGATCGCCGCCCGCGCGGATTACCTGCGGATCGAGAACCTCGCCGTGCTCGCGGCGGTCCTGCCGCCGGGGACGCTGCGCGACCGCATCGCGACGCTCGCACCGCGCGGCGAGCTGCATGGTTTGAACCTCGTGGTCGCCGACGTCGGCGGAAAACGCCTGCCGGACATCACGGGCCGCCTGCGCTTCACGGACCTCGGCTATGGCCCGCTCGGAAAGGCGGCCGGCATCACGGGCTTCGATGGCGAGATCGAGGGCCGCGGCGCCGGTGGCATCCTGAACCTGGCGACACGCGATGCAACCATCGACTGGCCGCAGCAGTGGCGCGCGCCGGCTCCGGTCGTGCGCGGGGAAGGGCGGGTCGAGTGGCAGCGCTTCGGCGACGGCGTGCGCATCTGGCTCGATGACGCTCTCCTTGACAGCGGGCACGGAATTTCGCGCGGCAAGCTCCGGATGCTGCTGCGGCCCGGTGAGCTGCCGCTCATGGACGTCAGCGGGACGGCGACCGACTTTGACGTGACGCAGCTCTGGCGCTACCTCCAGACCGGCCGGCTGAAGCCGAAGACGATTCGCTGGCTGGACGCCGCCTTTCGCGCGGGCCGCGTGACCCAGGCGAAGGTCACCATCACCGGCCCGACGCGCGGCTTTCCTTACCGCGAGGGCCAGGGCGTGTTCCGCGCGAGCGGCCATGTGACGGGCGTGAGCCTCTTCTACGCACCCGGATGGCCGGAGCTGCGCGGAATCGAATCCGATTTCACTTTCGACGGCCCGGCGCTGCACGCGGTCGCAAGCCGCGGCAGCGTCGGCGGCGTTGCGTTTACTGCGGCGGAGATCAACAGCGGCGACCTGCGAGACGCCGTATTCGCTGCGCGCGGCACGACGGTGACGGATGCGGGCCGCGGCATCCGCATGTTGAAGGGCACGCCGCTCGCGCCTTCGTTCGGCGCGATTTTCCCCGACCTCGCGGGCGTCGGGCCGGTGCAGGCCGAACTCGCGATGGTGCTGCCGATCAAAGACCCCGAGCGCCGCGTCGTCACCGTGATGGCGAAGCTCGACGGAGTCTCGCTTCAACACAAGCGCTCGCCGATCAGTGCGTCGGACATCGTCGGCGATCTCTGGGTCCGCAATCGGGAAGTGCAGGCACCGGCGCTCTCGGGCCGCGCCCTTGGCGGACGCTGGCAGGCGTCGATCGCAACGACGACGCTTGCCAGCGGAAATCTCCGCACGCGGGTCAATGCCGCGGGCACCGTGCAGGGCGCCGCGATTCAGCCGGTCGCGCGGATGCCGGTCAATGCAGGCTTGACCGGGAGCACTTCATGGAGCGGCTCCCTCGACGTCGAGCGCAATGTCGATCCAAAACGTCCGGCGCGCGGCACGGTGCGCCTCACCAGCGATCTGCGCGGCCTGGCGTCGGCACTGCCCGAGCCGTTCGACAAGGGCGCAGACGTCGCGCGCCCGCTTTCGCTTGCCGCGAGCTTCGACGGCACGGGCGGACCGCGGATCGAAGGATCGCTCGGCCGCGACGTGAATGCCCTGCTGCAATGGCGGAGCGGTGCGGACAAGGCGCCGGTGGAGCGCGGCATCGTCGCGTTCGGGGGCGCGGTTCCCGATGCACTGCCGAAGGCCGCCGGCTTGTGGCTTACGGGCGCCGTCGATTCCGTGAGCCTGACGAAGCTGCTGGACCTTAAGTGGAACGAGCCGCGCGGCCGCCCGATCCAGGAATGGCTTGGCGGCGCCGATCTCTCCGTCAGTCGCTTCGAGGCGCTTGGCTACGCGTTCACGAACGTCAGCGGTCGACTTCGGCCGGGCCAGCGCGCCTGGGACGTCACCGTGGACGGCAGCGCACTGTCCGGGAGCGTCACGGTTCCCTTCACGTTTCCGGGCGAGGTCCCGATGGTGCTCGCACTCGACCGCCTGCATTTCGGCGAGCGGGCGCCGGGCATCGGCGAGCGCCCGGATCCCGATCCGCGCAAGCTCCCGGCAATCCGCGTCGACATCGGCGACTTCGTCTTCGACCAGCGCAGCTTCGGCCACGTCGAGGCGGAGCTCGCGCGCGGAACAGCCGGCATGACGCTCAATCGCTTCACGATGAAGCATCCGGGCTTCAACGCGGAAGGGCGCGGCAGCTGGCTCATCCGCGACCAGGCCGCGGAATGCCGCCTCGAGTTCGACGTCGAGACCGGCAACGTCAAGGCTTTCATGAACGCGATGCAGCTCGGCGCACAAGTCGAGGGCGAGGATGGACATGTGTCGGCGCGACTGAGCTGGCCCGGCCCGCCCGAAGTGAGCGCCATCAGCCGCCTTTCCGGGAGGCTCGAGATTTCGGCGGCCAATGGCAACCTGACTTCCGTCGAGCCCGGCGCGGGGCGCGTCTTCGGCCTCATGAGCCTCGCGCACCTGCCGCGACGGCTCGCGCTCGATTTCGGCGACCTGACCGGCGAGGGCCTGTCCTTCGACACCCTGCGCGGCACGTTCCAACTGAAGGATGGCGATGCCTACACCGACAATCTGACGCTGCGCGGCTCCGCCGCGGAAATCGGCATTGCCGGTCACACAAACCTGCGCAACCGGACCTATGACCAGACCGCTGTCGTCACGGGCCAGCTCGGAGCCTCGCTCGGGGTCGCGGGCGCGCTCGCGGGCGGGCCGGCGGTCGGCGCCGCGTTACTGCTTTTTTCACAGATTTTCAAGGAGCCTCTCAAGGGCGTGACCCGGGGCTACTATCGGATCACGGGTGGCTGGGATGATCCGCAGGTGCGGCGCATCGACGCCCGCGAATTGAAGGACGACCGCCAGGCGTCGCAGGGACCGCCATGAACCAACCGATCGTCGCCGCCATTCAGATGACGTCGCTCGCGGATGTCGGGCGGAATCTCGCGACCGCGCGACGGCTGGTCGCCGACGCGAGGGACCGCGGCGCCTGCCTCGCAGTGCTGCCGGAAAACTTCTCTTTCATGGGCCGCAACGAGGCGGAGCGCCGGCAAATCGTGGAGCGCGACGGCGACGGGCCGGTCCAGGAAGCCATGTCCGCCATGGCGCGTGAATTCCGGATCTGGATCGTCGCCGGCACGCAGCCGATCGAGGTTGCGGGCGATCCGCGGCCGGCCAATGCCTGCGTCGTCTACGACGATGCGGGAAAGCGCGCAGTGCGTTACGACAAGATCCACCTGTTTGACGTCGACCTGCCGGGCGGCCGCGAAGGCTATCGCGAGTCGGCCAATGCCGTACCCGGCGCGAAGCCGGCGCTGGTCGACACGCCCGCGGGCCGGCTCGGGCTGACCGTGTGCTACGATTTGCGCTTCCCCGAACTGTTCCGCCGACTCGTTTCGGAAGGAGCCGAGATCTTCAGCGTGCCGTCCGCATTCACGAGCCCGACCGGGCGTGCGCATTGGGAGACATTGTTGCGGGCGAGGGCCATCGAGAACCTCTGCTTTGTGATCGCGGCCGCCCAGAGCGGAATCCACGACAGCAACCGGGAAACCTACGGCGACAGCCTGATCGCGGACTACTGGGGACGCGTGCTGGCGCGCGAGCCGCGCGGCAGCCACGTCGTCACGGCGGCGCTCGACCGGGAAGGGCAGCAGTCGACGCGCGAAGGCTTTCCCGCCCTGCAGCATCGGGTCCTGGCATGACGACCGACGCCCTGCAATGCGCGCGTGACCGGATCCTTGTGCCGTCGGGCCTCGACGATCGGCGCCTCGAACAGGCGCTCGGCTCGCTGCTCGGCGCGAGCGTCGATGCCGGCGACCTGTATTTCCAGCTGTCGCGCGAGGAACACTGGGCGCTCGAAGACGGCATCGTCAAGGAAGGCAGCCACGGCATCGAGCAGGGCGTCGGCGTGCGCGCGATGGCCGGCGAGCGCACGGGCTTCGCGTATTCGGACGAGGTCGTGCCGTCGGCGCTGCTCGAGGCGGCGAAGGCCGCGCGCGCGATCGCGCGCGAGGGTGGAAAAGGCCAGGTCCAGGCCTGGCATGCGACCGCCGCGCACCGGCTCTATCCCGCCGACGACCCGATCGCGACGCTCGCCGATGCGGACAAGGTCGCGCTCCTGACCGAGCTCGACCGCCACGCGCGAGCGATCGATCCGCGCGTCAAGCAGGTGGTGGCGACGCTCGCCGCCGTGCACGAGATCATTCTCGTCGCCGCGAGCGACGGCACGCTCGCCGCGGACGTGCGGCCGCTCGTTCGCATGAACGTATCCGTCATCGTCGAACAGGATGGGCGCCGTGAACAGGGCTATGCCGGCACCGGCGGCCGCTATTCGCTCGAGGAATTCATCGCGGGCGAGAAGCCGCTCCGCCTCGCGCGCGAAGCCGTGCGCCAGGCCACCGTGAACCTCGAATCCGTGCCGGCGCCGGCGGGCCCGATGACGGTCGTGCTTGGCCCGGGCTGGCCGGGTGTGCTGCTGCACGAGGCCATCGGCCACGGACTCGAGGGCGACTTCAACCGTCGCGGTACTTCGGCATTCACCGGGCGAATCGGGGAGAAAGTGGCTTCCCCCCTCTGCACGGTGGTGGACGACGGCACGCTGCCTGGACGGCGAGGCTCGCTGAACATCGACGACGAGGGAACGCCGACCTCGTGCACGACGCTCATCGAGAACGGCGTATTGAAGGGTTATCTGCAAGACAAGCTGAATGCGCGCCTCATGGGCGCAAGGCCGACGGGCAACGGCCGGCGGGAATCCTTCGCGCACACGACGATGCCGCGAATGACGAACACCTACATGCTCCCGGGACCCCACGATCCCGGGGAAATCATCCGATCCGTCAAGCGCGGCCTGTACGCGGTCAACTTCGGCGGTGGCCAGGTGGACATCACCTCGGGGAAATTCGTGTTCTCCGCGAGCGAGGCCTACCTGATCGATGACGGCAAGGTCACCGCGCCGGTCAAGGGCGCGACGCTCATCGGCAACGGACCGGACGTGCTGACGCGCGTCAGCATGGTCGGCAACGACCTGATGCTCGACGAGGGCATCGGTAGCTGCGGTAAGGATGGGCAGACAGTGCCGGTCGGCGTCGGCCAGCCGACCTTGCGCGTTGACGAGCTCACCGTGGGCGGCACGGGCTGAGGACCGGGGCCTTTCGATGCGCGTCGCCGGCCCGCTCTATGAATCGCTGCCCTACGTGTACATCGCGATCGGCGCCGCCGCCGTCGTCGCGTCTTTCGCCTGGCGCGTGGCGGAGTGGTCGGGAATCATGGCGGCGTTCGGTGTCGTCGCGATCCTCGGCGGGCTCGTTCTCGTGCTCCGGCGCCGCGACTACCGGATCCAGAAGCGGCACTACGGGAGCGATTTCGATGAAGAGAATTGACTAAGCGTTTGCGCGAACGTCTCTCCTGCCTGGTCCTCGACTTAGTACGGCTCGGAGTCGCAACGGCCATTGCGGGATGTTCTGGCAGTGGTGGCGATGATCCATCGACCCAAGTACCGACAAGGTTGAGCGCAAGTTGTCCCGCCGCTGGTGATCACGACGCTGGGACCAACACTGAAGTCACAGCGACCTATGGAATGATGATCAATCCGTCCAGCGTTACCCAAAGCACCGTCAATCTTACATGCGGTGGTACGTCGATCGCCGGCCAGGTAACTGTAGAAGGGAATACCTTGAGGTTCGTTGCGGCTGCACCCTTGCCGCCAGCTGCCGCCTGCTCGGTAGAAATATCCGGCACTGGAGTGTCGACTACTGCGGGAAACCCGGTGTCGAATGCGTCCTGGGCATTTACCACCGGCGACCGGGAGAAGAGGGACTGGCATTTCTCCGAGCCCACATTGGTCGCATCGAGCGATGACAGCTTTCTTTACTTGCGCAAGGTACTTTATGCCGATGAATTTCCCGTCGTGCTCTACAAGGACGGGTACTTGCCTCAAGTATTCGTAAGTTACTCGCCCGACAGCGGGCAAACATTCCTAACGAGTGCGCCCCCTGCCTGGGGGCCTCGAGGTTCCGCAACCATTGAAGAATTCGACGCCGAGTATGTTGGCGGGCGCCTGCACATGACTTGGCGAGTGGTGCCGTTCGGTGTGCGCGAATCAGAACTGCTTTACACGCGCACGACGATTGATCTCACCACGTTTGCCGAACCCGTCTATCTTTCAGGTCCCGTCGACGATCTGCAGGATTTTAACCCCGCAATATCTGTAAGCGGCGACGATGTGCAGATTGCCTGGCAGCAGGCTTGCAATGACTATGCGTGTGGAAACCCAAATGTCGGAATGCATCTCGGGCAGTTAAGCGCCAGTGGCGACCTCATGGTGACGTCTAGTCAACTAACAACGGGCGACGAAGCGTCGCCTGATCTGGCGACCTTCAATGCACAGCTTCTGATGGCTTGGATCAAGCCGGACGCTAGGTTTGAGCACTATGCCGCGGAAATAATCGATCACGCCAATGGCGACAACGTCCTGGCAACGCTCTCAAGCACTGGGGAGCAGATATGGCCCCAAAGCTTCAGCCTGAGCAAGATTCATGAAAGCCATGGCGTACTGCACTGGGAAGAGGGGACCGGACACGGCGATCGTACATTTTTCGTCGCCGACATTGATGCCGACTCGAAAGCAGTTGGCCCTCCCCGGCTGCTGTTATCGGCGCCTGCCGATCAATATCGGTATCACTGCTCGGAAATGCACAGCGATGACACGAATGGCTTGGTTTGGACATCCGGACTGGGCTTGAGAGAGGACGTTCCATTCGGAAGCACCGTGCCGACCACAAGAACAGTCAAGTTTAGCCATGATGGCGCCCACAGCTTTGAGGAATCAATGACCCTCGATTTCATGTTGCCGACTATTTACGTCGCATCTGACACCCAGGCTTACGATGACACTTGTCCAATGGTGGCTTCCAGAAACGGGAATGAACTATTCGTGTCATGGCTTCGTTACGGAGGCAATCACCGCACCTCTGTCTTGAGCTCAGTTGGGAAGCCTCAGCGTCCTTGCAGCTAGCTTGATTGCGAAGGCGCAGGCAAGCAGAAAGAACTCACTGCGCACGGCAAACATCCGGCCGCTACTCGTCGGCGATTAGCACATCGCCGACTGCTAGGCGATCTTCGCGTAGTTCGAATTGCTGACTTAGCGCGATGGCCGGTAGCACTTCGGCGGCCCAATGGGCTAAAGCGAAGTGAACACCTTTTCTACAATCGCTTTATTGAATGATCCATCCTCATTGACGTAGACCCAAATTGCGATGTCTGACTCGACTATTGCATCTTCCTCTTCCGTTGGCCAGTGACTCTGGTATCGCCTCTTCTGCCCGTCGAACTCAAACGGAAGACGATTGGTCCTAAAAAAACGCAAAATCTTCTCTTCTGGGTCGCCTGGGGCCAAGTTGCGGCCAATCAGCTCCTCAATGTCTACCGGTTCCATCTGATCATTCCTTGCTGTGCATCCGATAGCATTTGCCAAAATCACTATGAGTACGGCGTTTTGAATGGTCATCGCAAAACTAACTAGGAAAGCTCTGCGCGAGCGATGGCAAGTGCGGCGGATGAACCGAGAATGACTGCGGTTGATCATGGGGATGTGTTCAGAGTGGGCGGTCGAGCCCGATTCGTCGATCCGTGTGGGTCGATTGACTGGTCCGAGGAGTTCAGCACCGACACGTTTCCTGTGGCAGAAGACGTCGTCGCAAAGCCCGGCGGTGTCCACGAGACCGCGGGAAGTCCACCCTGGGCTTCCCCCAGTATTTAGGACACTCCGGAGCCTCGTTGTGAGGCCCGTTCAAAGGCCTCGGGACTGACCCCGCCGAGATGGCTGTGCCGACGGGTCCGGTTGTAGAAGACCTCGATGTA
>Ga0187892_10004839_pt1 | contig 22058 bp, 26 predicted proteins | sample MA1701073metaG_FD_139345 | JGI IMG/M metagenome (GOLD analysis project Ga0187892, IMG submission 139345) | Bio-ooze microbial communities from a basaltic lava cave in the Kipuka Kanohina Cave System on the Island of Hawaii, USA - MA170107-3 metaG ... | reverse complement strand
TGCCCGCCGCCTACCTCACCAGGCGTACCTACATCCACGGCGTGCCCTTTTATGTCGATGAGCGGGTGATCGTGCCACGCTCCTACATCGGCGAGCTGATGTTTTCAGACATCTTCGGCACCTTGATTGAAGCGCCCGAAGACATCTCCTCCGTGTTTGATCTCTGCACCGGCGGAGGCTCGCTGGCGATTCTCGCGGCCAGGATTTTTTCCCAAGCCGTCATCGATGCCGCAGATCTCTCACAAGATGCCTTGGCGGTCGCCCGAGTCAACGTGCAGGAACACGGTTTAGTTAATAGAATCAAGCTATTGCACGGCGATCTTTTCCAGCCGGTTGAAGACAACGCCTATGATCTCATCATCACCAACCCACCCTATGTGTCGAACGCCGAAGTGAAGGCATTCCCCCGGGAATATGCCCATGAACCGGAAATGGCCCATCTCGGCGGCGCGGACGGCCTGGATATCGTGCGCCGCATCCTTGCCGGCGCCGCTAGGCATCTAAACCCCGGCGGCGGCCTGCTCTGCGAAGTGGGTGAAGGCCGCGATATTCTCGTGGCCAGCTATCCCCATCTCGACTTCCTTTGGCTTGATACCGAAGAAAGTGAAGGCGAAGTCTTCTGGCTCACCCGCGAGCAACTCACCGCCGCCTGAACTCTTTCCCTCCTCCCCTTGCGGGAGAAGGTGGATCGCGCCACAGGCGCGAGACGGATGAGGGGCCGGTTCAGCGCGTCACTTGGTAAACTTGATTCGCGGAGCCGCCCCCTCATCCGGCGCTTCGCGCCACCTTCCCCCGCGAGGGGGGAAGGGGATTACAAGTCACTCCCTCCGCAACCCCGTCGCCTGCATGAGATTGTCGTAGATGCGCCGGGTCATTGTGGCCATCTGCGGCATCAGCGGAAAGGCTTCTTCCAGCAATCTTGGATAGGCGCCGCGACCCCGCTCCTTCTCAAGGGCTTCGATATAGCCGGGCAGCGACGACCACCCGCCCATGGATTGCGGCGTGAATTCGCAATGAAATTGCATGCCGATGGCATGATGGTCAAGCGCCACCGCCTGCGTCGCCGTCGTCTCCGAGGACGCCAGTACTGTCACACTCTGCGGCGCCCGCGTCACTTCGGCGAAATGCCATTGCATCACCTTGTTGCCGCGGTCCAAACCCTCGAACAGCTTGTGGCGAAGCCCATCCTCCGTCAGCATCACTTCGTACACGCCCACTTCGTGCTTCTCAGCCAGCCCAACCTCGCCGCCAAGCGCCTCGCACAGCAGCTGATGACCGAGACAAATTCCGATATAGGGCTTGGCCCGGTCCCAAACCCATTCGCGAATCGCCGCCTTTTCCGCCGCCATCCACGGAAACTCGTCCACCTGCCAGGTGTCCTGCTTGCCGCCGAGCACGAACAGTAGATCATAGGGTGCAAGCGAAGGGATTTCCTGCCCCTCCCACACCCGCGCGAAATCCGGGATGATGTGATCTTCAGCGAAGTAATCCAGAAACCGCCCTGGATGGTCGTGATCCATATGCTGGAAAATCAGGGCGCGTTTCATTGGCCGAAACTAGCACGGGCTACGCCGCCTTGGCATGGCGATGCCGCTATGGGAGCTATGAGCGCGGCGAGTGCGGGAACCCGGGCTTGGGAAGCTCGGCCAGCGGGCAGATATCGGCGATCACTTTCCAGGAGGAATTGTTGAGCGCCATTTCACAACGCTGGAGTTTGCCCCTTATGCAGAGGATCTGGCCCTGGCTATACTGCTGGCCATCGGCGCGGCACTTACATTCCGGGCCGGCGCTTGCCAGGGTGGCAAATCCCGCCAATAGCGCCACGGCAGCAATCGCAAATGTCCTTTTCCTTACCCCATGCTCCACAATCTCTTAGATGAGCTGCAGATCGACGGCCTGCGGGCCCCGTCCGCGCGTGTCTTCCTGCACTTCGAAGCTGATTTTCAGGCCCTCGCTGAGTTCCGGGATGCCCGAGCGCTGAACGGCGGTGATATGGACGAACACATCCTTGCCGCCGTTTTCCGGGGATACAAACCCATATCCCTTGGCCTGGTTGAAGAACTTCACAGTCCCATTCTGGCGCATGGCAAGATTATGCGTCAGGGCCGGGAGTGAGGCAAGAGGGCATCAGTTCGCCACTTTTAGGTCCTTCCCGCTTGACCGGTCGCGTAACCTCGGCCAATAATTGGCGAATCAGGCAGGGTATTCCCGGGATGATTTATCGTCTGCTGCAGGTGACTGCGACATTGAGCTTCTTTGTACTTTCGGCCACGGCCGAAGCGAAGCCGGTGCAGACCACGAAGTACACGTACTATTCGATCGGCGGCGAGAGCGCGAGTGCGATCTATTCCAACATGCTCCGTCGCGGCCCGCATGTAAACGGCCAGAAGGCCTATGCCGCGACCTCCGCCACAACCTCCCAGGACGGCAAGCTCCTGCAGGCCAAAAGCTGTGTTGTCCAGGAGTACCAGTTGAAGATCGATTTTGTCATCCGCCTGCCGCAGATCAAGAACGAGGCTGTGCTGCCGCCCTCCGACAAGACGCGCTGGCGGCAATTCTCCCAGTTCCTCAAAAAGCATGAAGAGACTCACCGCTCAATCTGGCTCGCCTGCGCCCAGGACTTGGAGAACAAGGCACGAGCAATTGTCGCGGATAGCTGTGCCGAGGCCGATGACAAGGCGACGAAACTCTGGGACCAGATGCGCAAGAGCTGCAGCCGCAAGCACGACGCCTTCGATGCCGCCGAGCAGAAGCGCCTGCTGCAACAGCCCTTCGTCAAGTACGTGATGCGCAAAAAAGGCTCCCTCGCCCACGCCGCCAAGGCGCCTTAGCTGAAAACCTTAAAGATGCCCGCATCAAGTGCGGGCAGGATGAGAAGGGGAGAAATGTTCCCCCCAATTCTCATCATGCGCGGGCTTGACCCGCGTATCTTTTATGATTGTGGCTCAGTGCACCCTGGCCCAGAGCTTCTGCTTCACCAGATAGAGCAGCAGCGCCAGCACCGCGAGATAGATCATGGTCATGAAGCCCATGCTCTTTCGCTCTTCCAGCTTGGGCTCCGCCGTCCAGGCTAGAAATGCTGAGACGTCCCTTGCCATGTCGGCCACCGTGTTGGGTGCGCCATCGTCAAATGTAACCTGGCCGTCGACCAGCGGCGGCGCCATGGAAATCCAGTGGCCGCTCGCGAAATAGGGATTGTAGTATTTGCCCTCCGGCTGTTCCTTCTTCAGTTCTTCCGAGGGTTCCTCGTAGCCGGTCAGCACTGAATAGACATATTCCGGTCCGCCGATGCCATGGAGCAATTGTTCGATCGTGCCATACCACCCTGCCCTGGCCTTGGTGATGAGCGAGAGGTCCGGCGGATAGGCGCCGCCGTTGGCGACGCGCGCGGCCTTCTCGTTCGGGAACGGCGACGGGAAGCGATCCGACGGAAAGCCCGGCCGGTCGAACATCTCGCCATCCTCGCCCGGTCCATCCTTCATGGTGAATGTCGCGGCCAGTGCCTTCACCTGCTCTTGCGAAAAGCCAGGTCCGCCCGCTTCCGCCAGATTGCGGAACGAAACATACTTCATCGAATGGCAGGCGGAGCAGACTTCCTTGTAGACCTTGTAACCCCGCTGCAACTGTCCCTTGTCGAAGGTGCCGAACGGTCCCTCGAAGGAGTAGGACACATCCTTGGCATCCCTCTGGTGTTCAGCGGCAAATCCCGTGCCGCCAAGCAGCGCCAGGGCGGCACCTGCGATGGCGAGTGTCTTGAGCATTTTCATCTGTCTATCCCCAATTCACTCGGCCGGCACGGCGGGCTTCTTCCTGGCGAGCACCGCTTCGGAAATCGAAGGCGGCAACGGCTTCGGCGATTCCAGCAGTCCGAGCAGCGGCAGGATCACCAGGAAGTGGATGAAGTAATAGGCCGTGAGAATGCGCGCCCAGATCACATAGGCCCCTTCCGGCGGCTTCGAGCCGAGATAGCCCAAGCCCACGCAGACGATCACGAACACCCAGAAGAACTGCTTGAAGATCGGCCGGTAAGTTCCCGAACGCACCCGCGATGTATCGAGCCATGGCAGCACGAACAGGATGAGGATCGAACCGAACATCGCGACGACGCCGCCGAGCTTGTCCGGGATGGCGCGCAGGATGGCGTAGAACGGCAGATAGTACCATTCCGGCACGATATGGGCGGGCGTCTGCAGCGGGTTCGCCTCGGCATAGTTGAGGGGATGGCCGAGATAGTTGGGCGCGAACGACACGAACGCCATTAAGAGGATGAGGAACACGACGATCGCAAAGCCATCCTTCAAGGTGTAATAGGGATGGAACGGCACCGTATCCTGCCCGTTCCTGACGCTCACGCCGGTTGGATTGTTGTTGCCCGGCACATGCAGCGCCCAGATATGCAAGGCCACCAGCCCTGCCAGCACGAACGGCAGCAAATAGTGCAGCGAGAAGAAGCGGTTCAGCGTCGGGTTGTCGATGGCGTAGCCGCCCCACAGCCAGGTGGTGATCGCCTCGCCGAAAAACGGAATGGCCGAGAACAGACTGGTGATGACCTTGGCACCCCAGAAACTCATCTGGCCCCACGGCAGCACATAGCCCATGAAGGCGGTGGCCATCATGACGAGATAGATCAGAACGCCGATCATCCACAGCACTTCCCGCGGCGCTTTGTAGGAGCCGTAGTACATGCCGCGGAAAATATGAATGTAGACGGCGACGAAGAACATCGAGGCGCCGTTGGCGTGCAAATAACGCAGCAACCAGCCGTAGTTGACGTCGCGCATGATGCCTTCGACGGAAGCAAAGGCAAAATCGACCTGCGGCGTGTAATGCATCACCAGCACGATGCCGGTGACGATCTGCACCACCAGCATGACCGAGAGAATGCCCCCGAAGGTCCACCAGTAGTTGAGGTTCTTCGGCGTCGGAAAATCGAGCACATGATCGGTCAGGTCGGTGACCGGCAGCCGCTCGTGAAACCACCTGCCAAGAGCGCCCTTCGGCCGCGAGGATGAATGTCCGCTCATGAGGATCGTCCTTCTTAACCGATGCGGATCTTGGTGTCGGAGAGATATTCGTATTTAGGCACCAGCAGATTTTCCGGCGCCGGGCCTTTACGGATGCGTCCCGCCGTATCGTAGTGCGAGCCATGGCACGGGCAGAACCAGCCGCCGGTCTTGGCCGAGCCTTCCACCACGGCGTATTCGCCCTCGTTTCCGATGGGCACGCAGCCGAGATGGGTGCAAACCCCGACCATCACCAGGAAGTTTTCCTTGCCGCCGAGCACCCGATTTTCGTCGGTCGCCGGTTCGCCCTCCTTGACATTCTCGTTGCGCGCGACGGGATCTTTCAACTCGTCCATTTTCACCGCTTTGGCCGCTTCGATCTCCCTGGGCGTGCGGTGACGCACGAACACCGGATTGCCGCGCCATTTGAGCGTGATCTCCTGCCCCACCGCGATGGGAGCAAGATCGGCTTCAATCGTCGCCAGCGCCAGCACCGAGGCATCCGGGTTCATTTGAGCGATAAAGGGCCAGGCCGTCAGCGCTGCGCCGACAGCACCTACGGCCCCCGTGGCGATATAGAGAAAATCCCGCCGGTTTACGTCCGCGTGTTCGGCATGTTCCGCTATGGCCACGTCTTTTTCCCCGGCGCTAATTTGGGGCGTTTTTGACATTGCGATGCTAATAAGTCTAGCCATCAAGTGTCGCAGTGCCGCTGGGGTATTTTCCACCATGACCGCTTTGCCGGGCCGCCAATCCAAGGCTCAAATCTGGTTCGAAACCCTGAGGGATTCACTCTGCGCCAGCCTTGAGGAGATCGAAGGCGAAGCCCGATTCGTCCGCAAACCCTGGCAGCGTCCCGAGGGCGGCGGCGGCGTCATGTCCATGCTGCACGGCAAGGTCTTCGAGAAGGCCGGCGTCCAGTGTTCGACGGTCCATGGCGAATTCACCCCGGAATTTCGCCAGCAGATGCCGGGGGCCGAAGAAGACCCCCGCTTTTGGGCTTCCGGTATTTCGCTGATCGCCCACCCGCGAAATCCCAATGTCCCGGCCGTTCATATGAACACGCGGTTCGTGGTGACCTCGAAATCCTGGTTCGGCGGCGGCGCTGATTTGACTCCGGTTCTCCACCACAGGCGCACCCAGGACGATCCCGACACACTCGATTTTCACGCCGCCATGAGGAGCGCTTGCGATGCCCACAAGGTTGCCGACTACGGGCGCTACAAAAAATGGTGCGACGATTACTTCCACCTCGCCCACCGCAACGAGCCACGCGGCGTCGGTGGCATCTTCTTCGATTACCTGGACTCGGGAAATTGGGACGCCGACTTCGCCTTCGTGCAGGACGTGGGCCGCGCCTTCCTCAAAATCTATCCCGCCCTCGTCCGCCGCAACATGGACAAGCCCTGGACCGAGGCCGACCGCGAGGAACAATTGATCCGCCGCGGCCGCTATGTGGAGTTCAATTTGCTCCATGATCGCGGCACCATCTTCGGCCTCAAGACCGGCGGCAACGTCGAGGCGATCTTGTCCTCCCTCCCACCTGTCGTGAAATGGCCCTAAGGAAAACGCTATGGACCTTCGCAACGGCTTCGACATCAAGCGCTACATCCGCACCATTCCGGATTATCCCAAGCCCGGCATCATGTTCCGCGACATCACTACGCTGCTCGCCGATCTCCACGCCTTTCGTGCCGCCGTCGATGAACTCGCGTGGCCGTTTCTCGGAAGCAAAATCGACTATGTGGCGGGAATCGAGGCGCGCGGATTTATTCTGGGCGGCGCCGTCGCCCACACGCTGGGGCGCGGCTTCATCCCCATTCGCAAGAAGGGCAAGCTGCCGTCACGCGTGATCGGCCAGGATTACGCGCTGGAATACGGCGTCGACACCATCGAGATTCATGCCGACGCGATCAAGAAGGGCGATCACATCCTGCTGATCGACGACCTCGTCGCCACCGGCGGAACCGCGGGCGCCGCCATCGATCTTTTGCGCAAGTCAGGTGGCGAAGTCGTCGCCGCCGCCTTCGTGATCGACCTCCCCGAACTGGGCGGCGCCGCAAAGCTCAAAGCCAAGGGTGTGAAAGTGCATACGCTGGTCGGATTTGAGGGGCACTAACTCCTTCTCCGCCCGAAGGGCGGGGAAGGTGGCGCGCGCGGTCTTCCGCGCGTGACGGATGGGGTGTTTCCCCGTGGCAAGACCCCACCCGTCAGTTGCTGCGCAACTGCCACCCTCCCCATGCGTCCCGCATGGAGAGGGAGAACTCAATTCGCAAACCGAAAGTGCATCACATCGCCGTCCTGCACCACATAGTCCTTCCCCTCAAGCCGGAACTTCCCCGCCTCCCGCGCACCCGCTTCGCCGTTTCCGGCGACATAATCTTCATAAGTGATGGTCTCGGCGCGGATGTAACCCTTCTCGAAATCCGTATGGATGGCACCCGCCGCGGCAGGGCCCCTGGTGCCGTTGGTGACGGTCCAGGCGCGCGCTTCCTTCGGCCCCACGGTAAAAAAAGTTACGAGATGCAGGAGATCGTAACCTGCGCGGATCACCCGGTTGAGGCCGGGCTCGGTCAAGCCCACGGCCTCGAGATATTCCCTCTGCTCCGCTTCGGGTAGAACGGCGATTTCACTTTCGATCTTGGCGGAGACGACGCAAGCCACCTCGCCTTCTTCCTTGGCCCGCGCAAACACCCGCGCTGCAAATTCATTACCCTTGTCGGCGGAAGCCTCTTCCACATTGCACACATAAAGCACGGGCTTCGACGACAGGAGTCCTAATCCCCGAAACATCTTCTCCTCGTCCGCCGTCCGCTCCACCAGCCGCGCGGGCTTCCCCTCAACCAAGAGCGCCAGCGCCCGGTTCATCAGCCCGGCCAGTTCCTTGGCCTCCTTGTCGCCCGTCTTGGCGCGTTTTTCGAGACTGGCGAGGCGCTTTTCCAGCGAGTCGAGATCCGCCAGCATCAGCTCCGTCTCGATCGTCTCGATGTCGGCCACCGGATCGATCTTGTTTTCAACGTGCGTGATGTCGTCGTCCACAAAGCAGCGCACCACATGGGCAATGGCATCGACTTCGCGGATATTGGCAAGGAACTGGTTGCCGAGCCCCTCGCCCTTAAAGGCACCCCGTACCAGCCCCGCGATATCAACGAAGGTTAACCGTGTGGGGATGATCTGCGCCGACCCCGCGATCTTCGCCAAAACCTCAAGGCGGAGATCCGGCACGCCCACATCGCCCACATTGGGCTCGATGGTGCAGAAGGGATAATTCGCCGCCTGCGCCGCCGCCGTCTGCGTCAGCGCGTTGAACAGCGTCGACTTGCCCACATTGGGCAGCCCCACGATGCCGCATTTGAACCCCATTATTCGGTATCTTTCCTCGGAGGCTTTTCCGGCGGCGGCTTCAAGGCCAGATGCACCCTGTTCTGGAACGAGCCTTCCTCGCCATTGATCAGCAGGCCGATATGTTCGGCCACCGCGTCGATCAGTGGATCGAGCCAGACCTTGTCCGCCTTGATGAAATCGCTGAGCACATGGGGATGCACCAGCCCTTTCTCGCCTGGATGTCCGATGCCGAGCCGCACCCTTTGAAAGTAAGGCCCCGCGTGGGCGATGATCGAGCGGATGCCATTGTGCCCAGCGGCGCCCCCGCCAAGCTTCACACGCAACTTGCCTCCCGCGAGGTCGATCTCATCATAGAGCACGATGAGCTGCGATGGATCGATGTCGAAGAAGCGCAGCGCCTCGCCCACGGCGCGCCCGCTCTCGTTCATGTAGGTCGAGGGCTTGAGCGCCAGCACTTTTTCGCCGGCGATCAAGCCCTCCGCCGCTTCGCCCTGGAAGCGCTTGCGCCAGGCGGCAAAGCCGTGGCGGCGGACGATTTCGTCCACCGCCATGAAGCCGATATTGTGCCGGTTGCCGGCATATTTTGGCCCCGGATTGCCGAGACCGGCGAGCAGATACAAAGCCTACTTCTTCTTGGGCGCAGCAGGCGTGGGCGGGGCAGCGCCCTTGGCCGGTGCCGCCTCCTTGGCGGGAGCAGCGCCCTTGGCGGGCGCGGCACCCGCGGCCGCCTTGGCATCCTTGCCCGCAACGGCGGGAGCCGCCGTTTCGCCAGCCGGAAGCTTCTGCGCCGTTGCCGGAACTTCGGCTGAAACTTCGGCTTCCGCCACCACCACTTCTTCTTCCTTGGCCTGGGCCGAGATGGTGAAAAGTGTAAGGTCGGTGCGCGCAACCGATGTCACCCGGTCCGGCAACTTGATATCGGACAAGTGCTTCGACTGGCCGATCTGCATGCCGGTGAGATCGACCACGATTTCATCGGGGATCAGATCGGCCGAGCAATAGAGCGCCAGCGTGTGCGAGACGATATTGAGCACGCCCCCCGCCTTGATGCCGGGGGAGGCTTCATGATTCCTGAAATGCACGGGGATATCGACGGCGATCCGCGCATCCTTGCCAAGGCGCAGGAAATCCACGTGGATGATGCGGTCGCGCGAGGCTTCGAATTGCACATCGCGCGGGATGGCGCGGACACTTTGGCCTTCGACTTCGAGATCGACAAGCGTCGAAAGGAAGCGCCCGGTCTGCACATGGGGGAGCACGTCGGCGTATTTCAGCGACACGAGTTGGGGTTCGCGTTTGTCGCCATAGACGACACCGGGAACGAGGCTTTCGCGGCGCACTGCCCGGGAGGCCCCCTTGCCTGCCCGCTCACGCTGCATAGCCTTGAGCTGCACGATCTTGGACATGATAAACTCCTGTTAGAGAACCCCGAAAAGCCTTCCTCCAGGGGTGAACGGCGCCTTCCGGGCGTGCGCGCTATAGCCGGTTAGGGGCGGAAGCGCAACTTTGGGCCCGGTGATATCCCTAGCTAAATTATTCGAACACGGAGGGTTATTGCGGACATTCTGACAGTCATCGAGCAGTGGAGCGTGGATGTCATTGACGAATCTTCAAGTTTTCTGCAAGATGAGGCACTCTTTACGCGAAAAGAGCTGGTTCAGCTTGCTGATCTCGCTCTTTTGTCGGGCGTTTAGCCAGACAGTACGTTATTGTGGGCGTTTATCGGCATGAACGAGGCTAAGGAGGCCATCTCTCGGCGCCTTGCGCCTCGCCTCCTCTGTCGGGCGATGCCCTCCTTATCCTCGTTCATACCTTCAAAGGTAAAGAGTTTTTGGTTCCAGAAATAGCAGAGTGGTTTAGCGACTTAAACTTGGAGATGGTCCGCGTTAAGCGCCCCTCCAAGTTTTTGTTTTTTTGTGGAGGCGCACAAGAAATCCACAATAACGCAAAAGCTGCAAATCTCCGAGACTATCTGCTTCGCGTTCGGCCAATCAAAACGAAATATCCTATCGTTCTTGCCGAAAAAGCCACCCAACTTTATCGTGAAACTGAATATGAAGATTTGATAACTTTTGAAGAAGATATTGCTAGAATAGCATCCGTTGTATTGGTCATCGCTGAAAGCCCAGGGTCGCTCGCGGAACTTGGAGCCTTTGCGTCTAACGACATCATTCGGCCAGCATTGCGAGTCGTCATCCCGAGCCATCACGCTGACGCAGAATCCTTTGTTGCACTTGGCCCCATTCGACGGATCAAGAACTATAAGCGTGAAAATTTAGGCATTTATCCTTGGAAACAGCACGCAACCGGTGGTCTAAATGTAAGCACGGCAAAGCCCCACTATAAAGAAATCGTTACATTTATAAATGGTCATCTGAACCGGATCCCAAACTCCACACCGTACTCTCATCTGCGCGAAGCCCGTTTGTTTTACGTTGTCTACTGGGTGATCCATCAGAGTTTAGCAATATCGCCAAAGATACTGAACGACTGCGTTTTATCGTTGCTTTCCGAGGTAACGCCTTCTGACATCAGAAAAAAAATTTACTGCATGGAAATGGCTGGGTGGATCAAGAGAGTCTCTTACTCGGATAAGGACTACTTCTATTCCTTGTATGATGAAGACCCATTTGAATACAGTTACAAGGATGGCGTCGTTGAGAGGTCATTCGTGCGCCGTAAATTGATCGCTCAAGCTGGAATAAAAAAGGTTGAGTCTCTCCCAAAGCGCGTTGTGCATGAAGCTGCAGCCGCGAGGATATCCGCTCCATGAGCCTGATCCTTGAGCTAATCGAAAAAATAGGTCTTGGTCGTGCGGAGATCACCCATGTGATTGCCACTGCCCCCGCTCGATATCGCGTTTACCCGATAGATAAACGGAACGGCGGACAACGGCTTATTGCCCAGCCGTCCAGAGAGCTCAAGGCCATTCAGCGGTACATATTGGAAGAGAAGTTGTCCGCTTTTCCGGTTCATCAAAACGCTATGGCGTACGAGAAGGGCAGAAATATTTACGACAATGCTCTCGTGCATAGGAACGCAAACACCGTCTTAAAGCTTGATTTCAAGGACTTCTTTCCATCGATCAAGGTCAAGGATTGGGAGACGTTTGTCCTTTCGACTTCGACACCCAATTTCATCATAAAGACCGAAATACAACTATACTCAAAAATACTTTTTTGGGGGCAGCAGCGAAGGTCGACGATCCCGCGCTGCCTCTCGATAGGCGCGCCAACATCGCCACTGGTTTCAAATATCCTGATGTATAATTTTGACATTGCATTGTCGCAAATGGCAAGGGATTTAGGGTTATCTTACACGCGCTATGCTGATGACATTACTATCTCTGGGGACCTTACAGAGAGTTTAACGAAGTTGGAGGCGAGTGCTCGGCAACTTGTACGCCGTATGAAGTCCCCCAAACTTGAATTCAATGATGAAAAACGGGGTCTCTACACCAAGGGGCAACGCAGGATGGTGACGGGATTGATCCTTACACCAACTCAAGCCGTCTCGATTGGCCGGGAACGGAAGCGGAAGATTTCATCGATGCTCCATCGATTGTCGCTCAACCAACTGGACGTTGAGCAGAAAGGTCACTTAAAGGGCTGGCTTGGCTTTTGCGCCGCTAACGAACCGGAGTTCATTGGTCGCTTGCGACAAAAATATGGAAACGGCGTGATTGACACGGCTATGAAGTATCATGTCCCGACACGACATCGTGATGAAATGCCGCGTCCACCCCGCCCATAGGCAATGTGGAAAGTGGATAAAAAAACCGAATTTTTCAAACATGCGCGTCGATCATCTCGTCTGGTATTACGCGGACCTCACCGAGGGTGACCGCTATTTCACCGGGAGGATGGACCTCACTCCCGCCTATGGCGGCGTTCATCCGGGCGAGGGAACTGGCAATAGTCTGCTGTCGCTTTCCGACACGACCTATCTGGAAATTCTTGGCCGCGTTGATCTGGCAGGGTTGCGCCACCGCGTGCAGGCGGCCGGTTTGACCGGCGGCGATCTTGTGGAGGGCGGGCGGACGCTGCCGAACGGCGAATGGCTCGGCTGGAAATGTTTCGGACTCCACAACCATCCATTCGGTGCCCTCGTGCCTTTCTTCATTGACTGGATGGAGAGCGAGCACCCCGCTAAAACAGCGCCGTGCGGCGCGCGCCTCGCAACTCGAAATGGCTGGACGATAAATCCTGTAGGTGTCAAGGTAACGCCGCAAGGAACATCGGGTCCTAGGTGTAATGGAGGACAAAATGGCAATGACTTTCAACCAAATGATCAACGAAGCAATGGCTGCGGTTCCTGCGATCAGTCCAAAGGAAGCTCGGCAGCGGATCCAGAAAAACCCAAAAACCCTTGTGATTGACGTACGCGATGCTGCCGACATCAACGAAACGGGCATCATCCCCGGCGCGATGAATATTTCCCTCGGCACATTAACTTTCAAGGCCGACAATGAAGTGGAGGAAAGCTGGCGCGAGCCCGCGCTTCGCGACCGCAACCGGCCAATCATCACGACCTGCCAGATTGGCCCGATGGGTGCTCTGGGTGGAAAGCTGCTCAAGGATTTGGGGTTCGCGAACGTATCAATACTCGAGGGCGGCACGCAGGCATGGAAGGATGCGGGCTTTCCGACAAAGCAAGTCTAAGCGCAACTAAGAGCCTAACAGAAGCCTGGCCGTTTATCGCCGATGCAAACCGGTCCCGGCCAGATGAAATCAATTGCCTCGTCAAGGACACCATGGGCAGGCTGGCCGGCAAGCGCGTCATCATCACGGGAGGCTCCACCGGAATTGGTGCTGGGGCGCGGTCCTGGCGCTCATGCGCACCTTGGCGATCGAACTTGCGCCCAAGGTCCGCGTCAACGCCGTCAATCCGGGTTATATCCTGACGCCGATGCAGGAAGCCGAATACACGCCAGCGATGCTCGAGGAAGTGAACGGCATCATCCCTATGCGCCGCCACGGCCGACCCGACGAAATCGCCAGCCTCTATGTCTATCTCGCCTCCGGCGAGGCGGCCTATGCGTCCGGAGGGATTTTCACCCTGGATGGCGCGGAAAGTGTCGCCTCCGCAGCGATGACATTGTGAATGACCCCAGCTATTTCTTTGCCTCCGTCGTGGGCTTCCCTTCCTCGCCCATGAACACCACCAGCACCTTGGCCGGCTGATCGCTATCGTTGAAAGCCTGATGCCACTTGTTGACGACTTCGAGAAACGCTTCGCCGGTCTTGTACTGGCGCCGGTCCTGCTGCCCTTCGATCTGCACGCTGAGTTCGCCCTCCAGCAGATAGACAAAGACCGGTACGGGATGGCGATGCAGCGCCGTCTGGCCCTTCGCTTCGAGAGTGCCGATCACCGACACGATCTCGGGCTTTTGCGTTTGCGGAAAGGCCAGCGGATCGCCATCGGCCGTCTTGCCGGATTTGAGAACCGGGGTGGCGCTGAAACCCTTGGGCAGGGGCGAAGCTTCTTCCGCGCTGGCCGTTCCGATTGACAACAGGGCAACGCCCGTTGCCGCCGACAGCATCCATCCTGGGAACTTCATGACGACCTCCATTTATTATTGGCCCTCAACCGGGGGGAAGCGACTGTAGCAGCCTTGCGGGTTTCGGGTAAGAGCCCAGCCCTGGCATGTCTCTCGACATGGCGATAGCTGGCGCGCAATAATCCCACCGCATGATCCTCGTCGGCCAGTACGACTCGCCCTTCACGCGCCGCGTCGCGGTGACGCTGCATCACTATCACATGCCCTTTGAGCGCAACACGCTTTCGGTGTTCAGCAACGCCGCGAAGATGCAGAAGATCAATCCGCTGATCCGCGTCCCAGCCCTCATTCTTCAAACGGGCGAGGTGATGATCGATAGCGTGGCGATCATCGATCACCTCGACGAACTGGCGGGTCCTGCCCGGGCGCTGGTGCCGCCCCATGGGCCGGAGCGGCGCAAGGTTATGCAGGCAACCGTCCTGGCGCAGGGCGCGGCGGAAAAGGCGGGGCAGATTTCGGAGGAGCGTTCCTTCCATCCCGGCAAGGCCATCAACAAGGATTGGGAGAAGCGCTGCCTCACGCAACTGACGGCGGCGCTCAAGCACCTCGAAAGCCAGTGCGGGGCGCCCTGGTTTTTCGACATGCACATGACCCACGCCGATGTGATGATCGGCTGCATGATCGGTTGCGTGAAACGCCTCGTGCCCGGGGCGTTCCCGGAAAACAAATATCCAAAACTCCATCATCTGTCGCTCCATTGCGAGCTGATGGAGGAATTCGTGAAGTCGCGGATCAGCCCCGGCGAAGGCCCGCCTGGAAAATTGAACGGGAAGTGAGCCGTTGTCCTCGCCCCGCGTGAGCAGGGAGAGGAAGGGACCCATCGCGTCAGCGATGGGGAGGAGAGGGGCACCCGGTCTTTTTTGCAATTTGTTGCGATTAACTCCGCTTGAACAGATGGATCATCCGTTGGCCCCTCTCCTACCCCATCATGCTTCGCATGACGGGTCCCCTTCCTCTCCCCGCTAACGCGGGAGCGAGGACACATTCATCAATGCCGGCATTGGAATTTCAACGCTGGCGTCCGGCACCTTGAAACCCTTCTGCACGGCGGGACGCGCGGCAATCGCCAGATACCAGCGCCTGATGTGGGGATAGTCATTCAGATCGATGCGCTGCCATTCGTGCCGCGCGATCCACGGGAAGGTCGCGATGTCGGCGATTGAATAGCGATCGCACATGAACTCGCGCGTTTCCAGAAGCCGGTCGAGCACGCCATAGATGCGCCGCGCCTCTTCGCCGAACCAGGCCTCCGCGAAGGCTGACTTGCCGGCATTGTATTTGAGGAAATAGTGAGCGCGGCCGAGCATGGGGCCCACCGCCGACATCTGCCACATCAGCCATTCATGGATGCGCAAACGCAACACCGGCTCGGCCGGATAAAGCATGCCGGTCTTGTCGCCGAGATACATGAGAATGGCGCCGGACTCGAAAATGCTAAGGCCCGTGTCGCGGTCGATAATCGCCGGTATTTTATTATTGGGAGAAATTGCCGTGAATTCCGGACGGAACTGTTCCTCCTTGTTGATGTTGACGCGATGGATCTCATAGGCAAGGCCCATCTCTTCAAGGGCAATTGAAATCTTGCGGCCGTTGGGCGTGCTCCAGGTATAAAGATCGATCATAGGAGCTTGAGGCCCCCCGCCTCGCGCATCGCGGCTTCGAGCTCCGTGATCCGGGCATAATCCTTTTCGCCCAGTACGGAATGGCCCGTCAGGAACAGGCGGGTGCGCGCATCCCGCAAATCCGGATCGGCAAAAGCCTCGGTCAAGCCCTGGCGGAGCTTCGCTGCGTCTCCCGCAACCGTGACATAGGGAAGGCCCGGCACTTCCGGCGAGCGGGCGACTTCGACGAGGCCTTCAAGATAATCGGGGCGATAGGCCTTGGCAATCGCGGTGCATACGGCATCGGTGGCGCACACATCAGCCTTGCCCTCGCGCACCGCGCTCAGCGAGGCGATATGCCCACCGGACTCAATGACGTTACCGAAAAAGCGCCCGTTCTTCGCGAGAGGCCCGAAAACCAGTTGCAGCGCCAGCATGCCCGACATGGAGTCGGGAGTATTGACGGCGGCGGTTGAGCCCCGGAAAGACTCAAGCGGACGTTTCTCGCGGGCAAACACCATGCTCCGGTAATAGGCGCCCCGGCAGCCATCGACGCCATAATGCGGGGTCGCCACCAGTTTTAGTTTCCCGCGAAATTCATGGGTGAAGGGATAGCCGCAAGTCTGGCTGAAAATAAGCTGCGGATCTTGCCACAGTGCTACATGATCGCCACCGCGGCGAAGCTTTGCCTCCGTGCCGAGGTGGCGCGCGATGCCTGCCCACCAGGCGTCGGTGGCATCGCGCACCTCGGGCCAGTCATACATCGGCAGTGACGCGATCATGCAATGTCCTTGATCAGTTTACGGATGAATCCGCCGGTTTCGTTGGGCTGCACCCGGGCCTGGCGGATGAGATCGTCGAAATGCTGGGTCAACTGCCTGATATGTTCGGTCGATGTAAAGACAAAATAGAGTGAGCCCACATAGATCGCCGCCCGCTTCTGGCCAAACACCGTGTAAGGCGCGGCATAGCGCTCCCGGCCATCGAACAGGAACCAGCGGTACGACGGATAAAGCTCGTCAACCGACGCTGCCATGTGTTCGAGCTGCCGCCGCCTTTCTCGGAGCGGCAATTGCCGCCACAAGCCTTCACCCCGGGCGAAACTTTCCACCGTTTGCCTGGAAGTACAAACCTCGATCTCGCTCGCCTGCTGGCGCAGATGGTCGATGCGTTCTTGCGCCGATGCCGTCATGGCGGTGGCTTCCGTAACTGAGAGCTTGAGATGCTCATAAGCCATTACCTCCTCGGTCTTCACCGAGTCCGGCAAGGTTGAAGGCACATAACGAACCTTCGATCCCCGCGCCTCCTCATGCCATCGCTTCAAATGCTCATTGGCGGGGTCGTCGGCATCGGGCTCCACCACCGGCTGGGCGACGATATCGGCCGTTACATGGGCCACCTCAGACAAGCCGAGCAGCCAGTCGGCCGAAGCGCCGTGACGGGAAGCGATGCGCCCAATCGTCTCAGCGCGCGGCAGGCGCACATTATCCTTGGCGAGAAGCTGCGAGAGCGTCGAGCGGTCGAGCCCCGCCCGCGCCGCAAAGCGCGCCCGCGACTGGCCGCTGGTGGCGATCAGTTCCGACAGGCGGCGCTGGAACAGCTCTACGGTGTCGCGTTTTTCCATCTTTAATCTTGTTTACAATTGTCACCAGAGTATACGTTTGTGTATCATTGTCAACAGATTCGCCCTTATGATTCGTTGTAAGATAACCACATGAGTTTCATGGAAAAAGCATTGCTCCGGCGCCGCGGCATCGAGTGGCCCACCATCGGACTGATTGCGGTGACCTACGCTGTATTGGCTTGCCTCGTATGGTTCCACGCAAGCCTGCCCTGGTGGATCATTCTGCCGGTGGGTGCATATTTTGCTGCCCTCCACAGTTCGCTTCAGCATGAAGTCCTGCATGGCCATCCCACGCGTTATCGCTGGCTCAACGAAGCTTTGGTTTTTGTGACACCGCACTTCTGGCTGCCCTATCCGCGCTACCGCGACACGCACCTTACGCACCACAACGATGCCAACCTCACCGATCCCACGCTCGACCCCGAGTCTCTCTACTTGCTGCCGGAGGACTGGGCGGCGCTGCCCGGCTTCAAGCGGACTCTTTACAAACTGAACAACACGCTGGCGGGGCGGATGATCATGGGGCCGGCGATCATGTTCCTGCGCTTCTGGCCATCCGAATTCCTGGCGATCGCGCGCGGCGACAGGGATATCGCCAAGGCCTGGGCCTATCACGCCGTTGCTTGCGGCATCACCATCTGGTTTGCAACCGGCGTCGCCGGCATGCCTTTCTGGCAATATTTCCTGCTCATCGCCTATCCGGGAATTTCGCTCGCCATGGTGCGTTCCTTCTGCGAGCATCAGGCGGCGGAAAGCGTCGATCACCGCACCATCATTGTCGAAGCATCGCCCTTCTGGTCGCTTCTCTTCCTCAATAACAATCTGCATGTGGCCCATCACACGCGGCCCTCGCTCGCCTGGTACGGGCTTCCCTCCTATTACCGGATCGACCGCGATATGCTGCTCGCCAGGAACAATGGCTACCTGATGCGGGGCTATGGCGAGATTTTCCGCCGTTATTTTTTCAAGGCCAAGGAGCCCATTCCCTATCCGCATGTGGAATGGCTGAAGAAACCGCTAAGCTAAAACGCCTTGATGAATATAGGTTTTTCCTGTTTTCAGGAGGCGGATGCGCGATTGAATGGCCGGTTTTCGGGCCTTCTAGCGGTGCGGCATTTGAAAAAGCCCGCAAAATAAGGGTTTTCACGAATCATTGCTTGCGCTAACGCTCGCCTTGGCCAATCCGCCAAAAGGAGAAAGCAATGGCTGACGAAAAAATAGTGACGATCCCGCTGTCCAAGATCGCGGCCGAATTGGCCGAGAAGCATGAGATGTCGAAAAAGTCCATGAACGACCTTCTCGGCTCGTTCATCGATCTTACCGTCAAGAATCTGAAGAAGGGCGCCAAGGTCCGCATGACCGGCCTTGGCATCTTCCAGGTCCGCAAGCGTCCGGCCCGCATGGGACGGAACCCGGCCACTGGCGAAGCCATCAAGATCAAGGCCTCAAAGAAACTCGCCTTCCGCGCCGCCAAGGAAGTCAAGGACGCGATTTAATAGCCGTCCATTTTCCCGAATGGCCCCGCCCTCAAGCGGGGCCATTTTTGTTTCTTGCCGCCGCAATAAGTTTACCGCGACACTCGGTCTTTTGGCTGTCCGGCGTCCTTGCGTCTTACTATGACTTCGCCCAGTTCAGCAGTTGCAGCCTCGGGCATCCGTTTTTTCGCGACGTCCGCCAGCGCCTGTTCTTTCGACACGGGACGGAAATTCATGCGGAACATCGGCATAGGGCCTGTGGGATTGAAGACAATCCCGTCCATATCCATGGTGACTTTCAAATAATGCTCACCGCTGACATCGACGCTGAGCTTCGCGCTTTGGAAGGACAGGGGAATGACAAGGCGCACCTCGTGCGGGCCGGGGCCGACGGCGATACGCAACTGTTTGCCGGCCTTGAGCACGCCCGCCTTCCTGCCGTCGACCTCGACGTTGGCCCGGCCGAACCAGCTTCCGAACCCGTTGATCCAGTAAAGATTCAACGAATCCGCGTAGGCATTTTGGGTAAGAGCGGCGAAGGCCAAAGCCAATACGGCCAACCTGAGCGTTTCTTTCAACCGATGCATTGTGTCCCCCTGTTTGGCTACGGCTATCAGACAGAAAGCGCCACGGCAAGAATGTCGCGAAGTGAGAACTTCTCACCGCACTGGTGATTGCCGAGGCTGGCTTACCTCGTCTATGTAGCGCCCTTCATTTCAGCCAGGGAATTCTCATGAAAAATCAGGCGCGTGTTGTGGTTATCGGCGGCGGTGTCGTCGGCTGTTCGGTGCTCTATCATTTGACCAAGGCTGGCTGGAAAGATGTCGTCCTCGTCGAGCGAGACCGCCTCACCTCGGGCTCCACCTGGCATGCGGCGGGCGGCTTCCACACCTTGAACGGCGATCCCAACGTGGCCAAGCTCCAAGGCTACACCATCGCCCTCTACGATGAGCTCGAAAAAATTTCCGGCCAGTCCTGCGGCATGCATCGCCAGGGCGGGCTCATCCTCGCCGACACGCCGGACCGCATGGAATGGCTGAAGATGGCCCATGCCCGCGCCCGCTACCTCGGCCTCGAAACCGAGATCATCAGCATGGCGGAAGCCAAGAAGATGCATCCCCTTCTCGATGAGAAATATTTCGTGGGCGCCATGATCGACAAGGCCGACGGCAATCTCGATCCCGAGGGGACCACCCACGCCTATGCGAAATCGGCGCGCATCGCCGGCGCTGAGATTTATCAAAGCTGCCGCGTGACAGACCTGAAGCCGCGGACCGACGGAACCTGGGACGTGATCACCGTGAACGGCAACATCCATGCCGAGCATGTGGTGAATTGCGGCGGCCTGTGGGCGCGCGAAGTGGGCCGTATGGTGGGGCTCGAACTGCCGGTGCTCGCCATGGAGCACATGTATCTCGTCACCGACGATATGCAGGAGGTGACCGACTACAATAAACAGCGCGGCCACGAACTGCCGCACATCGTCGATTTCGCCGCCGAAATTTACATGCGCCAGGAACGCTCCGGCATGCTGCTCGGCGCCTATGAAAAGGCTTGCAAGCCCTGGCAGCCCAAGGAGACGCCGTGGGATTTCGGCCAGGAACTGTTGCAGCCCGATCTCGACCGGATCGCGCCGTCCCTGGAGCTTGGCTACAAGCATTTTCCGGCGCTGGCCAAGGCCGGCATCAAGCGCATTCTCAACGGGCCTTTCACGTTTACGCCCGATGGCAACCCGCTTGTTGGCCCAGTGCAGGGCCTCAGGAATTTCTGGTGCGCTTGCGGCGTGATGGCGGGGTTCAGCCAGGGCGGCGGCGTGGGCCTTGCCCTCTCCCACTGGATGGTCACTGGCGATCCGGGCTTCGATGTGTGGGCCATGGACATCGCGCGCTTCGGCGAATGGGCCACGCGCACCTATACCAACGAGAAGGTGCGCGAGAATTATGCACGCCGTTTCTCAATCAAATTCCCCAACGAGGAGTTACCGGCCGCCAGGCCCCAGCAGACCACGGCGCTTTACGATACAATGATCGCTCAGGGCGCGGTGATGGGCGATACATGGGGGCTGGAAACACCCCTGTGGTTCGCGCCCAAGGGTGTTGAGGCGAAAGACATCTTCTCATTCCACCGCTCCAACGACTTCAAGCATGTGAATGCCGAAGTGAAGGCGACGCGGAACGGCGTTGGCGTCACCGAGATCGCCAACTTCGCCAAATACCGCTTCACCGGTTCGGGTGCCGAGGCCTATCTCTCGCGCCTCATGACCAACAAGATGCCGCGTGTGGGGCGCATTATCCTGACGCCGATGCTGAACCCGCAGGGCAAGCTCATCGGCGATTTCACCATCGCCAAGGCCAAGGACGATTGCTTCTACATGTGGGGCTCGAGCCAGGCGCAGAAATATCACATGCGCTGGTTCGAGCAGCATCTGCCTGCGGACGGTTCGGTGAAGATTCACCGCTATGACATGGGCCTCGCCGGCCTGTCGATCGCAGGGCCCAAATCGCGCGATGTGCTGCGGCAGTTGACAGACGAGGATGTGTCGAACGCCGCCTTCAAGTTCATGGACCATCGCGCCATGGACATCGCCCACTGCCCGGCGTTGATCAACCGCGTCACCTATACGGGGGACCTCGGCTATGAAATCTGGGTTGAGCCCGATTACCAGCGCCGCCTTTATCAGGAAATCATGCGCGCCGGTAAGGCGCATGGCATTGTCAATTTCGGCATGCGCGCGCTGCTCTCCATGCGCCTCGAGAAAAACTTCCCGACCTGGTTCCGCGAGCTCCGCCCCATCTATGGCGGCTTCGAAGCGGGCATGGACCGTTTCATCGATCTGACCAAAAACGACTTCATCGGCCGCGACGCGGCGATGGAAGAGAAGCGCGATGGCGGCAAGCTCCGCCGCGTGTCGATGATCGTCGATGCGGATGATGCGGATGTGCTGGGCGATGAACCGATCTGGCACAAGGGCAAGGTAGTCGGCTGGGCGACCTCGGGCGGCTATGCGCACTACGTCGAAAAATCCATGGCCCAGGGCTACGTGCCGAAGGAGCTGGCCGAGGATGTCTCGAACGGCGCCTTCGAGATCGAGATCATCGGCGAGAACCGCAAGGCCACGATCATCACGCAGCCGCCTCTCGATCCGGAAGGAAAGCGGATGCGCTCGTAACGATCCTCTCCTCACCCTGAGGTGCGAGCGCAGCGAGCCTCGAAGAGTAAGCCGCGAGTCACGGCCGACGCTTCGAGGCGCGGGGTCCCCGCGCGCACCTCAGCGTGAGGAACATGATAAGTCGCTGGTCCCACTTCTCATCATGCCCGCGCTTGACGCACTGCTGTCCGGTTAAGGGGGTCAAGTGATTCAAACGACTCGATTTCGCAATCTCGAGCCTTGAGTGCCAGAAATCAGTCGGTTGGTTTGCAGAATCAATCATTTGAATCAACTCGAAAAAT
>Ga0187892_10004838_pt1 | contig 22060 bp, 24 predicted proteins | sample MA1701073metaG_FD_139345 | JGI IMG/M metagenome (GOLD analysis project Ga0187892, IMG submission 139345) | Bio-ooze microbial communities from a basaltic lava cave in the Kipuka Kanohina Cave System on the Island of Hawaii, USA - MA170107-3 metaG ... | reverse complement strand
GGACACGCAGATGGCTCACCTCAAGCTGACGCCTCATCGCTTCCGCGGCGACTGGAACTACACCATCCACCCGGTGCGCTCACGAGCGTAATGGGTGCGTTTGTTCTCTGACAACTCCTAAGCTCAACGCCCAGCCCGCTTCCGGCGGGCCTCCGCCGACTTCTTGCCGGCCGCCCGGGCCGCCACCCGCTTCTCCGGCGACGTCACCCGACACCGCGGGCACACGTACGACGCTGGCTTGTCCACCGCGAACGGCCATCGCTTCTCGCCACAGGATGTGCAGACCACCTCCCAGGTTCGTGGCTGCGCGTGGATCGCGCACCCGCAGGTGGGGCAGGTCGGCTGGGCCTGGCCCGAGGGCGCGCCCGCATCTGAGGTCCCGGCCTGGCTCCGGCCGCGGGCGGATGGGCCCGGAGGCGTGCCGCGCTTCGGGTTCATCGCCGACGCACCTCGACGATGTCGCCGTCGACGGCGCACTTCGTCAGCGCCAGAGTCCGGACGGTCTCGGGCGTCAGGTCGGACAGCGCCATCAGGTCCATCAGCTCCCGCGCCGTCCACACGCGCCCCCGCCCCACGCCCTCGCGCGCCAGCGCCGCGGCGTCGCGCTCGTCGGGCACGAACCACAGCGTCTCGGGGTGCCAGGCCACGCGGATCTCGAGGCACTGGCCCTCGCGCGCGAACTGGTCTAGGGGCATGGCGAGAAGCGGAGCGACATCGAGCTTCTCGGGCGCGACATCGGCCCGGTGGGGCGCCGACGCGGCCCGCTGAGAACTGGGCGACACGTCCCCGGCGAGCCTCACAGCGAGGGCCCTGAGCTTGAGGTCCAGTCCCTCACTCCGTGTGTTCATGCTCTCTACCCTCCGGAACGCGTTGACATCCGTTGACGCGTTGACGGCCTGTGCCGGCAGGCACTTGCCCAGCACAACGAGGTGGCTGTCAACGGATGCGGGAAATCGCGATGGCGACGCCCCGTCGCCAACCGGTCCTCGGTGGCGGTGTGGCTCCCCGAGACGGCGGCGCTCAGGGATCGTTCACGGATCGCGAGACCGATCCAGGCGGCGCAATGCGCGGGGAGATGCGTTGACGCGTTGGCACGCCTTTCCTCTCCGGGACTTCTGGGGCGTTTCGGGCTCATCCTGTCAACGCTTCCGGGAAATTGTGTAAGGGCCCGTCGCCATTGGCGTTGTCACGCTTGTCAACGCTTGCAACGGAACTTCCGGCCCCTGGGGGAAGGGCCGTGCCTTCGCGCGCCGCCGGGTCGTAGCGGTCCGCGAGGTCGGCCAGGGCCGTGGGGTCCAGCGTGTAGAAGCGCCCCCGGCGGCCGTGCTCCCGCGCGTGCCGGGCGACCAACCCCAGCGGCGCCAGCAGCCCGGCGAGGCCCCGGGGGCTCCTGAGCCACGCGTACCCCCGCCCCTGGAGCGTCTCGAGGAGCTCGGTCGGCGTGACCATTCGCCCGATCTCCGCGGCCACGCGCTGGAGCGCGGCCACCAGACGCGCTGCCTGGCCGGCCTCGTCGTCGGCCTCGCGTGCGTCGCTCAGCTCGCGCGCCATGCGGAGGATCCGCCCCGCCCGATCGCCGCCGGCCTCGGCGTCGGCCACCATGGCAAGCGCCAGGAGCGGCGTCCAGAGATCGACCGCGCGGTCGTCCACCGCCTGTCTCTCGAGGATCGTCGGGGCCAGGTCGTAGGCGGTGAGGATGTCCGCGATCCGGGTGAGGCACGCGAGCGCGCAGGCATCCCGCAGCCGCTCGGCCTCGCGCTCCGTCTCGCGCCCGAGACGCGCCACCGCCTCGTCCCGCCGGCGCCGGAACATGACCAGCGTGAGACTCCGGTCCTCGAGCGTGTCCTTGAGCCCCGCGATCCCTGCGATGATGCGCGGGGCGTACACCTCGTGCAGGACCTCGACGAAGCGCTCTCCTCGCTTCTCCTGCCGCGACACCGCCCCACCCTGCTCGAAGCCGACGTTGAGCACGCTGATCAGCGCCGCCAGGCGCTCCTTGTCGCCCCCGCCCTTGAGCGACTCCATCTCGTCGAAGGCCTGCGCCCCGCTTCGCCGCGCCGCCTCTCGGTAGAGCTGCGCCTCGGTCGGATGCGTGGTGGGCGGGGAGGCGTTGAAGCTCACCCGGCAGAGGAGGCGCATGAGGCGGCTCTTCCCGCACCGCCGCTCCGCCGAGCGCAGCGAGAGGTACGGATAGACGCGGAACGCGCGGTAGCACCAGGTGCCGAGCGCCCACGCCCCGAGCCAGAGCGCGGCGCCGGGGTCGCGCAGCGCCACGTAGCGTCCGAGGTACGCGGCGAGCCCGTCGAGCGCATGCGCGACCGAGCCCTCGGCCCGGCCCCCGAGCCACGCGGCCGCCGTCTCGTGCGTGACCGACGACGGGCCTGGGTCGGTGTGGCGCAGCGCGAGCCCCTGGGGAGGGGTCTGGGGCGTGAATCCCTCCCGCCGGGAGGTCACGATGGTGAGCCGATCGGCGACAGGAACACCGTAGAACAGGACGCCGTCAACGACGTCCTGCGCGGGGTGAAGGAACCGCGTCGTCTCGCCGCGCTCGAGGAGCTCCAGGACCGTGGGCTCGCCCTCCGCCGAAGGCCGGGCCTCCTTGCGCTTCGCCCACTCGCGCCACCAGGCGCTCGCGCGGCTGAACGCGGCGTGCTTCAGGGGGAGTCGCGCCAGCGCGGTGAACGCGTCGCGCGGGTGCCCACACAAGTAGTCGTCCAGCCCGGCCTTCGCGCCAGCGTTCTGTGTTGGAAGCTTCAGCACGCTCACCTTCGCGCCGCGCCCCTCGAGCTCCTTGCCGAGCGCGAAGACCGGCTGGACCAGGTCCGGACGGGTCCATACGTCCGAGTCCGGGACGATCACCGTCTCGCGCTCCACCCAGTCGATATGATCGAGGTCGGCAATCGCGCGGCCGCTGGCTTGCCAGCTCCAGAGGCCGCCGACGGCAACGCATGTCAGTTGCTCCTGGTTCGCCTTGAGGGCCTTCTTCTCGCCCTCCGTGATCAGGAGTGGGAGGGCCGGGTCGGCCAGGGCTGCGCGCGCCGGCGACGGGACGTAGAGCCGGGGCGGCGTCCCCGGGCGCTGGTAGTAGCGGATCGTGTGGCCCTGGCCGTCGCTCACCGGCGGGAAGAGCTTGCAGCGGACGAACTCTTCTGCGCGGCGCATCGGGATGCCGTAAGCGGCCGCGTCGTACGGGAACACGAGGACGTGGCGGACCTGGCCGGCGAGCCGAGGGCTCAGCAGCCGGGGGAGGTCGCCAGGGGGCGGGGTGTAGACGCCGGCCGCCGCGATCGTCGCGTCTGAGAGCCCCGACTTGCGGAGGTCCTCGATGGCTTCCTCGTGGAGCGGCAGGCTCACGCGCCACTCCGGGACCCTCGCCTTGCTCGGGGCGCCTTGCGTTCGAGCGGCTCGCGGCGCTCCCCGATCTGGGCGTGTATCGGGTCGCCGTCGACGGCCCTGGCCTCGCGGCCGGTCATGGCCCCTGGGGCGTCCGCCCCATGCCGAGATACGCGTCGAGGAAGTCCGCCCATCGCGTCCGCTTGGCGAAGTCGAGATCGCGGTAGGCGGGCGACGCGTCCCGGAACGGCGGGAAGTAGATGGACAGGCCGCGTGCGTTGGCCATCCCGGCCCCGTGCCCCTCGGCGATGATCGGGCTCCGGACCTCGCGGCCCTCGATCACCCGCTGGACGTCCCGGGAGGCGTCGGTGATACGCCCCAGGCCGGTGGCGCCGGCCAGGTTCTCGGCCAGGTGGTGCAGGTCCACGTAGAGCCCGTCGAAGAACTGGAGCGTCCGCCGCCGCGCGCCGTGGAGCGCCGCGCCTACGGCGGTGGCCTTCATCCCGGCCATGAGACGCCGCGCCAGCAAGTCCACCGCCTCCACCAGGTCGTCGAGCTGGCCGAGGTCGATCGCCGACTGGGTGGCGGTGTCGTCCGTGTGCCGGTAGGACTCGACGTAGCGGTGCACGATGGCCGTGCCCAGCTCGGGCGCGGTCATCGTGGGGTTCTTGGTGAGGTCGCCGAGGATCGCCGCGTGGGGCCAGCCCGGGCCGGGCTCCACCTCCTCGGACCCTACCAGCACCTCAGCGTGCTCCCGGAGCTGGTAGGCCACCTCGAGCATCGTCATCAGGCAGGCGTCCATGCCCACCACGTCCACCTTCCGGCCGAGCCGGTGGTGCGCGGTGGCTAGCACGCGCTGGAGCTCCTGGTTGTCCAGGCAGTCCGCGGAGCCGTCGTCGTAGGCGATGCCGCGGACAGCCGGCTCCGGATCGGTCAGGCGGTCGTGGGTCGTGCGGAAGATCGGGCCCCGCTGACGGCGGCTATGTCTCGGTGATCGTGTGTCGGCCGCGGCGCCGTTGCGCTGCGCGGAGAGCATCTCGGGCGGGACGTAGAAACCCGAGCCGTGGTTCAGCAGGACCAGCGCCGTCCGGCGTGCCGGGTAGCGGAGCGTGCCGTAGCGGATGAAGCTCTCCAGGACGCCAGGATCGCCCGTGTTGGTGGGCCCGAGGTCGGCCAGCAGGCGCGAGCTGATCTTCCGCGGGTCCGTCCCGCGGAGCACGTAGTACCGCCGGGTGCCGTGCCAGTTACCCTTGGTGGCGTCGTGCCCTGGCGAGCGGTCCACCTGGGCCAGGATCTCGACCACGCCCGGCGTGGAGCCGACGCGCTCCATCTCGGCCAGGTCCGTCAGCAGCTCGCCCTCGAGGTCGTTGTCCGCGGCGAGGTACTCCAGCACGAGCCACTCGGCCGCTGGCCCCGGCGGCTTGGTGAGCTTCGGGCGCGGGTGCGTGTGCGGTTGCGGGTGAGCGGCGGGGTTCTGGGTGAGCGTGTCGCGCATCGGGGTCCTCCTCGTCAGGCGACGCGGCAGGGGGTGAGGCGCGGGGCGCGGAGGCCGTCCGGGCCGCCCGTGAGCAGGCCCGCGGCCAGGAGCACCAGGGTCGCGATCTCGTCGTGGTAGATGTCGCAGTGGGCGCCGATCAGCCACTCGTCCCCGGCGACCACCCGGGAGCCGTCGACGGTGACGACGCCGTGGGGGAGGCCAGCCGCCTGCGAGGTCACAAGGTCGATTCCCGCGGCGCCCACGCCGAGGGCGCCCGCCGCGCCCATGGCGCTACCCGCCACGACGTCGCGCACGTGGGCGAGCCGGCCCGGGCGGCGGGGCGCGCGCTCCGTCTGGCTGCCCCAGGTCACCGAGGGGTACAGACGGTTGAGCGCCCGGTCGTGGTCGGAGCGGAGGGCGACGATGCGATCGGCCACCATGCGCTCGGTGACGATGCGGCGGTAGAAGCCCGGGCGCTTCGAGCCCGGCACCTGCTCGGCGAAGGCGTAGGCGGAGAACGCGGCCAGGAGCAGCACCAGGCTCTCGGGCCGGAGGCCTCCGAGGACGGCGGACGTCACCAGTTTCGCGCCGAACGAGTGGCCGATCAGGTGTAGCCGCGGGGCCCGGCCGCCGAGCGCCATGAACGCCGGAGCCAGCAACTCGCGGCCCAGGCGCTCGCCCACCTGCCCTGCCCGCCGCTTCATCAGCCAGAAGCTGAGCGCGTAGAGCGGCGAGAGGCTCACCCCGCCGCGCTGCTCAGCGCCCTCTCGCGCACTCCGCAGGAGCGCGTCCAGCTCGAGCTCCTCCTCCGGGCCCAGCGGCACCTCCGCCTCGCACAGCGGAGGGATCAGCCGGGCCAGCAGGTCCGGGTGCCGTTGGCCGAGATCGCCGAGACCCATGAAGGCCTCCGGCGTGGGCTCGGCGCCCGCGCCGCTCCCCTCCTCCTCGCCGTTGGCGAAGGGCTTAGACGGCCAGTGGATGGCCAGGCGCAGCGGGACCACACGTTCGGCCAGCGGCCGGAGCGCGGCATCCAGATGCCCGAAGAAACGCTCGGCTCCCTCGCGGGCCTCGGCCTGGTCGTTGAGCCAGCCGTGGCAGAAAACAAGGCAGTCCGTGGCCGACCCCAGGCGCTGCTGGACGGCGTCGAAGGGTCTCGGGGTCGCGAGCCGGCCGTCCCGCGTGAGTGCTAGCAGCAGGAGATCGTTGCGGGCCAGCATCGCCTCAGAGCCGCACGCGGAGCGCGCGCGCGATCTGCTCGAGCAGCAGGATGATCCGGTCGAGCTTGGCGCCGACCCAGTCCGTCAGCCACCACACCAGGTACAGCGCGATCACCCCCGGCACCCCGACCAGCCCCAGCAGGCGCCCCCAGCCGTTGAGCGGGCCGTTCGACGGCGGCTCGGGCCGATTCAGCATCGGTCGTCCCCGACGCTCGTGAGAATGGCCAGACCGAGCGCGCGCAGGCTGTGCTCCGAGAGCGCGATGGTCAGGCTGACCTGCCCGTGCACGAGGCAGAGCATCGGGCCGGCCAGCTCGCGCGTGATCGCCGGCTCCGCCAGGCCGTGGCGGAAGTCGCACTCGATCCGGAGGGTCATGCGCGGCTCACCCACACCGCCTGGCGCGCCGAAGCTGGCAGACCTCCTCGTGGCTCAGCTTGAACTTGAGCGCCAGCGCCTGCTGTCTGAGGTCCGCGGCCTGGTGCTGCGCCGAGGCGATCCGCGCCATCGTCGACTCGTACCTCGCCTGCAGCGCGGCCGCGCGACCCTGGAGCTGCAGGATCTTCCGCACCTTGGCCGATCGGTGCTCGCGCATGGTGAGCCTCCGTTACGCGCGTGTGGGGGTTAGAGGTTGGCCCATGGTCGTCGTGCCAGGGGCCGTCCCGACGCCGGCGGCCTCCGCACGTCCGTGGTGGAGTGCAGGCCGCTGCGCGTCGGTCAGCGAGCCCTCGAGGAGCTCGGCGTCGTCGAGGAGGGCGCGGGCCTGGCCCATCGCGCGCGTCGCCTCGCCAAGCGCGCGCTCGTAGCGCACAAGGAGCTTCTGGGCACGGGCTTCGAGCCGCAGGATCTTCCGGACCTTCCGGGAACGCGCCGGCGTTCCGGCCGCGGCGCCCGCCGAGACGAGAGGGTCCCGCGCGTCGCCGGCTCGCTCTTCGGTCGCGCTAGCCAAGGACACCCTCGAGGGACTCGGCGTCGCCGGCGAGGATCCCGTCTCGCATCAGGAGCCCTGCCGCCTCGATCCAGCCCCGCACCTCCGCGAGCTTCTCCTCGGTCAGCGCGGCGAGCTTCTCGGGGACGCGATAGCCCCGCTCCGTGATCTCGCCGCGCTGCCGGCCGACGACGAGGCGCCACTCGGCCCAGCGCTCCCAGCCGTCCACCAGCGCCGATACGATGATCCAGCTCGTGTAGCGCGGCGTCGCCCCGCCCTCGAACGTGCTCTGCATCAGGGCCGCGACGCGCACGCCGTCGACCTTGCCCTGCTCCTTCACCTCGGTGAGCAGCGCGCTCAGCGTGCCGTGGATGATCTTCATCGCCCGCTCCTCCGCCGGCGCCGATCTCGTCGCCGCGCCGTCGCGCGGGGAGAAGGGCAGGAACCGTGCCGCGACTGAAATCAAAGCAAGCAGAGCGGGTCCAAGTTGTTGAATCAGCGGTTATCGAAGGATCGCGCGCGCGTGCGGATCGTCTGGCTCGAGGCCGCTGCCGCGGGGCCGGACTGGGGTCCGTTGGCGATTCGTTGTCGATTCGGTTGTCGATTCGCTCCGCGCGCGTCCCGCGCCCAGCCATCTGGTGCGGGGCAAATGCGCGACAGGACTGAGCGAGTGGGGCCTGCACATCCATAGCGGCTCGCTCATATCGGCTGTTGTCGATTCCGGGTCGTTTCGTTGTCGATTCCTCATCTTCCGCGCGCCACGGCGGAGGCCCACGTCGGAGACACATGCGCGCAGGGCCGAGCGAAACTGGCCAGAGGGCGCGCGGTGGAATCGATCACGGAAATGACCGCGTTGGCGTTGTCGATTCGGTTGTCGATTCCGCGCGAATCTCGGAGCGGGCGGGCCCAGGCGCTACCCGCTTCACGGAGGGCAATGCCGCGGAACCGCGTGGATGCGCCTTCTCGCGCCTCACGGTCGAGCGGCATCCCGCACGCACGATGAGCCGCACCGACCGGCTGGTGCGTTCGCCACAGGTCTCGTGACCACCGGCCTCGTCCAAACCCGCGACGCATCGGGCGTCTCGCCTCCGCGCCGCGACGGCCGCCGATTTGCACTGGTCACGCGGCCGAGATGGATGTGCTCACCAGCGTTCGCGCCGGCGCTCGCGAGATCGAGTGCGGCCTCGCCACTACCAGGAAGGAGCGATCCGCCGTGAGGGCCCAGCGCTTCCGCGTGTACCAGCGCCGTGGGTACTACCGGCCCGGGCTCGCGAACGATCGCGACCCGTACGACGCGCGCGCCGCGTACTTCCTCGCGACGCTATCAAATGGAGCGGACGCTCGCTTTCTCCTGGGCAGCGCGCGGCTGATCCTCGGAGGGTCGCGCCCCGGGTTCAGATTCCCCGTGGAGGAGGCTTTCGTGTTCGAGCTGCCGATGACGATCCGCGAGACGACCGTCGCCGAGCGCGTCGAGGTCACGCGGGTCGTGGCCGAGGCCGTGCAAGGCATCGTCATCGGCGGCCTTCTCACTCCGCTCGGCCTCATCCAGGCGATCGCGCTGCACGTTCGGCCGCTCGGCATCCGCTGCGGCCTGGCCGTGATCAAGCAGCGGTTCCTGCGCGCGCTCCAGGGCTTGGGCGTCCGCCTGCACGAGATCGCGCCGGCGCGCTTGATCTACCCCAAGGACGGCATGGCCTCCGGGTACTACCATCACCACCCGGATCCGGTCGTCCCGGTCTACTGGCGAATCGACGAGATCGCCCCGTCGGTGGAGCGCGCGATCGCCTTGTATGGTTCTCGATACACCCCCGCGCCCGTGCGCAGCCCGGTGAACGCCGTCGCGGTCGAGAGTCGACCGGAGTCGTCGGCACACGCCGCGAGACGGCGGGCACACGCGGAGCCAGCCGATCCCGCTTCCAGCGGATCGATCGATGGGCCTCAGCGGATCGCCTGATCTCGCCCAGGTGGTCGCTGATGTTCAGCGCGCGGGCGAGCTCCGCCCCGACGAGATCCCGGCCCTGCTCGCGGCGCTCGAGCAAGTCCGCACAGCCCTCTGGGTCCAGATGGTTCGCGTCCCCCGCCCGGCCGCGCGAGACGCGGACGGCGGCGGACGAGAACTCCTCACCGTCCCCGAGGTCGCCGCCGAGCTTCGCTTCACGCGCGGGTACGTCTACGAGGCGGTCCGTCGTGGAGAGCTCCCAGCGGTGCGAAAGGGCAAGTACGTCCGCCTCCGCCGCGAAGACCTCGAGGCATGGCTCGGCGGACCGGGAGCGACGAGCCTTGACGGGAGCGGCCGGCTCCCGCATAGTGCATTCCCTCGGCGCGGCAGCCGGGGACCTGACCCAGAATCGAAGCGCGCCCGCCGGCTCCGATCGGATCAGGCAGGCTCTCGCTCGCGCTCGACGACCCACGGACCACGAGGCAAGAGCGCCACGGAAACGCCCGGCTCGATGTAGACGATCCCATGGCCTGCATTCGCAAGCGGCGCGGCAAGTACGTCGTGGACTACCGCGACGGCGCGGGGATCCGCCGCTGGGTGACGTGCGACACGCGCCACGAGGCGCAGGGCGTCCTTTCGGAGAAGCTCCGCGAGTCCCGCCAAGCATCCCGGCCCGCGGTCGATCCCGACATCACGGTGTCCGCGTACCTCAAGCGGTGGGAGACGCTCATCGCGTCTGGGATCAAGGCGCGCACGCTCGCGGACTACAAGGACACGTTCCGCCTTCACCTCACGCCGGCCCTTGGGGCGGTGAAGATCCGCCACCTCCACAAAGGGCGGATCAAGGCGCTCCTCGCCGAGAAGCTCGTCTCGGGGCTCTCCCGGAACTCGGTCCGCATCATCCACGCCACGCTCCGCGCCATGCTCAACGCCGCCATCGACGACGGTGTGATCCTGGCGAACCCCGCGGAGCGCCTCGGACGCCAACTTCGCCTGGTCAAGCGGGCGGGCGAACGCCAAGAGGCGATCAAGGCGTTCACGCGCGAGCAGCTCGCCCACTTCCTCACCACGGCTGCGCGAGAGGAACGCCACTGGGCTCCGCTCTTCTTCACGGTGGCGCGGACCGGGCTCAGGCTCGGCGAGGCGCTCGCGCTCCAGTGGGAGGACCTGCACTTCCGCGCGCGCGAGATCCGGGTGGCCCGGGGGATCTCGCGCGGGCGGCTCGACACGCCCAAGAGCCGGCACGGCCGGACGGTGGACATGAGCCAGCAGCTCGCGCGCACGCTCCTCCGCCTCCAGATCGAGCGGAAGACCGAGACGCTGCGCCGCGGGTGGCCCGCGCTGCCGCCCTGGGTCTTCTGCACGAAGCGCGGCACGCCGCTCGACACGACCAACGCCGACAAGGCGTTCAAGCGCGTCTTGAAGGACGCCGACCTGCCGAGGCACTTCACGCCGCATTGCCTGCGCCACACCTTCGCCTCGCTCCTGCTCCAGCAGGGTGAGAGCCCCGCGTACGTGCAGCGCCAGCTCGGCCACGCGAGCATTCAGCTCACCGTCGACACCTACGGCCGCTGGCTCCCGATGGGCAACAAGGCCGCCGTCGATCGCCTCGACGACGCGACTCCGAACGCGAGTGGTAGCAAAGTGGTAGCAAACTCGGTCTTCGGCGGAACGGGCGCTTCAGAAGTTACTGAACTAGCTGGAGCCGGGGGCGGGAGTTGAACCCGCGACCTACTGATTACGAATCAGTTGCTCTGCCACTGAGCTACCCCGGCGTTTCAAGGACTTACGAGCGAAACGACCTCGATTTTATCACCTTGTGCTGCTCGGCGTGCTGCCGAAATGATACTGGCCTCGGGCGGCCGCCCACCGCGGGCGTGGACAGAGAGCCGTTGGCGCAGGTCCTCGGGCCGCTGGCCGCGCAACAGACTGAGTAGCGCCCGCGCATGATCGACGTCATCCGCGGACGGGTCACGCCTCGACCGAGTGTGGAAGTATCGCTCGAGGTGGGGGATTGGCTGTTCCTTGCTCCTCACCCAGGGCTTTATCTCTTGCAGCCAGGATCTCCTGGCCTTTTCGCGGCGAAGCCGCTCGTCGAACAGGAGCTTGCGACGTCCGCGAAGGAGCACGTCGAACACGACGTCCAAGTCGGCCCGGCTGTGGTGTCGCAGCAGCTCCAACCAGTGACCAACAGCAATCTTTCCCGTTGATCGTATCGTCCGTCGCCGTACCTCCGCTCCAGCTTCACGGTGGTCAGCAGTTGGTCGTTTGCGGAGTTGTGTGTCAGCAGGGCGGCCGGATTCCTGAGTGGCCACGAGCAGAGATGCCGCTCGAATTCCTGCAGGCGTTCCGCGGGAAGCTGATGGATCGCCAGCGCGCCCCTCCCTCGGGAGCACCCTGGAAGGGAATCGCGGGCCAGGGCGCCAGGGACGCGCCCGTGTCAGCCTGCAGAGCCTAGGCCCGCGCCAGCGATGATATCATTGCCGCCGCGATGATCCTCCGCCTCCTCCTCGCCCTGCTCGGCCGGCTCTGCGATGCTGCTGCTGTTCGTCTGGCCGCTCTGACGTCCTCGCGCCTACTTCGCGTGCCGGCTGCCCTTCGCCTTCTCCACCCTGGACACGCGCTTGACGGCGACCCGCGGCTTCCTGATAATGCATTATCGTTATCAGGAAGGAGCACACATGGTCACGCGGCTCGCCCTGCTCCTGTTGTTCGTCGGTCCCCTCGGACTGATCGCCGCGATGTTCATCGGCGGTCACCAGATGCATGGCATCTTTTTCCTCGTGTCGGCGCTCGGTATTGCCGGCCGCGCACCGACGGTGGAACTCGGTACGCCCGGACGGTGGTGGGGCTATGCGGCCGGGGCCGTCATCGGCGTCATCGGATTGATGGTCCTTGCTCTGTAGTCGTCCCCAGGAGGGACCCGATGAGGGCTGCCGATCAGGCTCGGTCTGCTCGGGCGCGGCGGCGATCGCGGCCGGCGTTCCGCGGCTGAGCACAGGCGGCGCACAGACCGTAGAGGATCACCTCGTGGCCCTGGACACGGAAGCCGCGGGGAGCAAGCCGCCCGACATTCGGGACGCAGCCGTTAACCTCGAATACGCGCTCACACAACCCGCAGCGGAAGTGATGGTGATGCTCACGTCCTGCCACTTCGTACCGCGGGGCTTCGCCGGGCAGGCCCACCACCACGAGCCGCTCCTCCGCCACCAGCGCGTTAAGGGCGCGATAGACGGTGGCCACGCCGAGGCGCGGGACAACATGCTGCGCCCCGACCAGGATCTCTTGCGGGGTGAGCGGACGTGCGGCGCTCTCGATGACATCCTGGATTGCCTGCCGCTGACGCGTGACTCGATCCATCCCGCAGAGTATACCGGCAGCGGCCTGGACGGTAACAGCGAGTATTGCACCGTATCGTCTTTTTCACATCGGGCGTGAGCACAGGCACACTCGCCGCCGTCAGGAGGCTTCCATGGCGCACCGCAGAAAACCGCTTGCTGTGGCGTTCGCCATCAACACCGCTGTGCTCCTCGTGGAGGTCGGCGGCGGGGTCAGGGCCAGCAGCCTTAGTCTTCTGCTGGATGGAGTTCACAATCTGTCGGACGAGGTTGCCCTAGGTTTTCTCGTGCTCGCCTACACGCTTCGGACGGGACTCTCCGGCAAGCTCTTGCAGTCGGCGAACCTGTTCAACTCGCTCGGTCTCATCGCCGTCTGCCTGTTCCTAGTGTGGCAGGTTCTCGAGCGATTGGCGCAGCCTGTTCCCGTACTCGGTCTGATTCCCGTCGTCGCCGGGGTGTTCGACGCGATCGGAAATTGGGGAGTGGCGCGGGTTCTGCGCGAGCCAGCGCGCGATGATGCAGCTATTCGCCTCGCCTACGTTCACAATCTCGGCGACACGCTGCTTTCCCTTACTCCGGTCGTCGCGGGCATCCTCGTTCTCGTGACCGGACGATCGCTCTTCGACCCATTGGTCGCCCTGGTGATCGCCGGAGTCATCCTCATCACGACCATCAGATCGGTCCTTGGCTCCCGCAAGGAGCTGATGTGGCCGAAGAATGTCGTGTGCGGCCACCCAAAGCCAGGGTCAATCTGATGAGTGCCCTGGCGTTGTCAGTCCTCGCGACCTTCGCGGTCAGCCTCATTTCCTTCGTCGGCTTGTTCTTTATCGCCGCCCGGTTGTGGAACGATCGGCTCGAAGTGCGAGCGGTCAGCTTTGCGGCCGGGGTACTCTTGGCCAGCACCTTCCTCGACCTGCTACCGGAAGCGCTGAAAGAAGCGCCTTCCATTCCGGAAGCTCTCACAGTCACCTTGCTGGCGATGGTGGGATTCTTTTTCGTGGAACGCGTGATTCACAGCTGGCATGGTCATACCCACGGTGAACCAGCGCATCCGGGCGAGCATCCGGGCGAGATCCACCATGTCGAGCACGGCACTGCTTCGCGCTACTTGATTTTGCTCGGGGACGGCGTGCATAACGCCATCGACGGCGTGGCGATTGCGGCCAGCTTCATCACGAGTCCGGCGGTCGGCTTGACCACCACCCTGGCCGTCATGGCCCACGAAATTCCGCATGAGGTCGGTGACTACGCGGTGCTCGTCCGCGGCGGGTACAGCCGGAAACGGGCCTTGATCTATAACTTCCTGTCGGGCCTGACCGCGGTGGCTGGCGCAGTCATGACGTTCATGTTCGGTGAGTTTGTCGAGCATCACTTGTCCTGGTTCGTCGCCGCTACCGCCGGGATGTTCCTCTACATCGCCGCGGCGAACTTGATTCCTGAGCTGCACCACCAGCGGCTGCGCGGCCGCTTCTTGTATGGTGGCCCGTTCCTGCTGGGGATCCTTACGGTTGCCGTGCTGACCTCGGTAATCGTTGAATAGCCAGCCAAGCCTCGCAGTAGTACCAGGGCCGGACACCTCCGCCGTGCCGAAACGGTCCTCGGGCGGCGATTCGTCGCCACCGGGCGCGTGTGGCACGTGCGCTCCATCGTCCGCGACCGCAACCCGAACATCGACGCCGTGATCGAGACGATCGAATCCCTGGGGGAGGCGTTGCGCGCGCGCCTCGCCGCTGGCGTCGACCCCGGTCGAGACCGCGCGCTCTACCAGGCGGTGGCCGTGTATCTCCTCTACAACCGCGTGGAGCCGGACCTGTCGGCCCTGATCCAGGACGACCAGGCGGTCGCCCGGGCGCGCTCGCGGCTGGCCGCGCTTTGAAGGCGAGGTGCGCCGCTTCCTCGAGCTGCCGGCGCTCGGCCCGCCCGCGTTCGACCCCGCGGAGCTCCTCGCCTTCTTCTTCCAGGTGTGCCGCGCCTTCCAGTTCACGATCGACCACATCCTCGGCGGCTCGCTCGCCGTGGCGCGCCTTCGCGCCAGCGTGTGGCAGTCGATCTTCACTCACGACATCGACTGCTATCGCCGCGCGCTGACCCAGCGCCTGCACGACATCACCACACTCATCGTCGGCCCCTCCGGCACCGGCAAGGAGCTCGTCGCTCGGGCCATCGCTAGCTCGCGCTACATTCCCTTCGATCCCAAGGAGCAGCGCTTCACGGAGGACTTCCGCGGCGCCTACCACGCCCTGCACCTCGCTGCCCTCTCCCCGACCCTCATCGAGTCGGAGCTGTTCGGCCATCGGAAGGGCGCCTTCACGGGCGCCGTCTCCGACCGCATCGGCTGGCTCGAGCAGTGCCCGCCGCTCGGCACCGTGTTCCTCGACGAGATCGCCGAGACCGACCCGGCCATCCAGGTGAAGCTCCTTCACGTGCTCGAGACGCGCGCCTTCCAGCGGGTCGGCGACGCTAAGGAGCGGCGCTTTCAGGGCAAGGTCATCGCCGCCACCAACCGTGACCTCGCCGCCGAGATGCAGGCCGGCCGCTTCCGCGCCGACCTCTACTACCGCCTCTGCGCGGACGTCATCGAGACGCCCTCGCTCGAAGCCCAGCTTCGCGATGCGCCGGAGGAGCTCGGCCACTTCCTGCGCGTCATTGCGCCCCGCGTGGCGGGGGAGGCGGAGGCCGACGCGCTCGCGCAGGAGGTGGAGGCCTGGATCACGAAGCATCTGGGTTTCGACTATCGCTGGCCCGGCAACGTGCACGAGCTCGAGCAGTGCGTGCGCAACGTGCTGATCCGCGGGGAGTACCGGCCACCGCGCCGGGCGGTGGCCGGGTTGCGCGACGAGCTGGCGGGCGCCTTCCTCGCGGGCGCGCTCACCGCCGACGAGCTCCTGCGGCGCTACTGCACGCTCGGGTTCGCGCAGACTGGCAATTATGTCGAGACGGCGCGGCGGCTCGGGATCGATCGACGGACGGTGAAAGAAAAAGTCGACCTCGCGCTGCTCGAGCATCTCCGACCGGAGGCGAGCGCCGCAAGGAGCACCAGGATCCCGCGTGCGTCCACCGCCGCCAGGTCGTCGCGTGGATGCTCTACGACTTCGCCAACTCCGCCTTCGCCGCCGTCATAGCAGCTCCTGGAAAGCCAGCCGAACAAACTGGCGAGGCGCCCCGCTCTGATCGTTGATCGTCCGAGAGAGGGAAGATCGGCTTCCGGCATCCGCGCCGGATCTACCGACGTCACGCGGACTCACCGCTTGACGACGCACAACCGCAGCGGAGCGTGCCGGGCGATGGCGGTGAAGTCCTTGTCGCCCGTGAGCAGCTCCGCACTCGCCGCGATGCACGTCTGCGCGACGATGCAGTCGACGGCACCCCGAACGGTGATCCCCTTGCGACGCAGCAGCCGGAACAACGCAGCCGCAGCCACATGGCCATCGACGTCCAGCTCGAGCACGGGAAGCCGCGTGAGCCATGCGCGAGCGCGCTCGAAGTCGGCGTCCGCCCGAAATCCCTGCAGGACCTCGGTCAGGATCAGCGGCGTCAACCCAGCGTCCTGAGCGGTCAGGGCCTGATCCAGTCGATCCACCTCGGGCGTCTGGGCTCCGTTGAACCAGTCGGCCCAGACCGTGGTGTCGACCACGATCATGCGCGCGCCCGTCGCCAGGCCCGAACGTCACCCTCCCACGGCAGCTTTCCCTTCAGTCTACGCAGCGCCCGGTACACGGTCCTTCGCGCCACCAACTCTCGCAGGGCGAGATCCACCGCCTGCCGCTTGGTCCTCGCGCCGCTCAGCCGCATGACCTGCCTGACCAGGCGCTCGTCGAGAACGATGTTCGTGCGCCCCATCGTGCTCTCCTCCCGAGGGTACACCTGATTCAATCCAGGAGGTGTATTCTACCACGACAGACCGTTACGGCGGTCACTATCGGGCGCACGCTCGAAGGCGACTCAGGCGCGAAAGAAGGGCCGCGAGGCTTCCCTCACTCGCCGCGTGAAGGCCTCGGTATCGAGACCCGTCAGCCGCCGGTCGCGCACGATCGGCCGGCCGGCCACCCATACCTCCCGAATCGCCCGGTCGGCCAGCGAGTAGGCCAGGTGGGACTCCAGCCGATCATCGGGGAGGAGGGCCGGGTCGTCCAGGTCCAGCACGACGAAGTCGGCGCAGTGGCCCGGGGCCAGCCGGCCGACGGGCCACTCGGTGATCGTGGCGCCGTTGACGGTGGCCATCTCGATGGCGCCGTCGGCGGTCAGTGCTCTGGGGTCACCGGCGGCGCTCTTGTGGATGAGGGCGGCCGTCTTCATCTCGTGGAAGATGCTGAGCGTGTTGTGGTCGAGCGCGCTGTCGGTGCCGAGCCCGACGCAGATGCCGGCGCGCCGCATGGCGAGCACGGGGGCGGCCGGCTCGCCGAGGAACATGTTGGCGGACGGGTTGTGCGAGACCTTCACCCCTGCCTCGGCCAGGCGCGCCACCTCGGCCTCGTCGACGTGAATGGCATGAACCGCCACCAGCTCCGGGCCCAGCAGGTTCAACTCCGCCATGCGCCTGACGGTACTCCGCTGGTAGCGTGCGCGGATCATCTCCTCGGCGCCGCGGGCGTCGGCCATGTGCACGTGCCAGAGCTTGCCCTCGTCGAGCGCCGTGCCGCGTGCGGCTTCCAGCATCTGCACTGAGGCGCCGTACAAGCTGTGGGCGGCCGGGCACAGGCGCACCGTCGGGTGCGCGCGGTACTCCTTCGACAGCTCGGCGTAACGAGCGCGGGCGGTCGGGACGTCCTCTTTGATAGTCGCCGGGGCGTCGGCCCAGTCCATGAAGGTGCGGGCGAGCACGAGCCGGATGCCGACGGCCTCGGCGGCGCGGATGGTCTCGAGCGCGTACTCGCTCCCCTGCCCGTTCAGGTAGAAGAAGTCGACGACGGTGGTGACGCCGTTACGCGCCATCTCCGCGAAGGCGAGCATGGCGCCGAGGTGGGCGTGCTCCGGTGTGAAGCGCGCGCCATGGCCATAGACGTGGCGCAGCCACTCCAACAGCGGGCGGTCGTCGCCGAGGCCGCGCAGCAACGCGTGCCAGGCATGGGTGTGCGTGTTCACGGTGCCGGGAAAGATTGCGGCATGGCCCAGATCGATGACGCGCGCGCCGGGGGGTGGCGGCGTCGCTTCCACCGCACGGATCCTGCCGTCCTCGATGCCGAGCCAGCGGCCGGTCGTGAAACGGCGCCCGACGTACACCTTCTCGGCGGTGATCCACTCGATCGTCATCGCGTGATCCCCATGACCTCCTGCAGGGTCAGCACCAGCTCGCCGAAGCGTGGCGTCGCGCGCAGGCGCTGGGTGCGGGGGCGCGGGAGGTCGATCGGCACCTCGGCGGCGAGGCGACCCGGCCGCCGTGTCATGACGAGCACGCGATCGGCCAGGAACACGGCCTCGGCGATGGAGTGGGTGACGAACACGATCGTGGTCCGACGCTCGCCCCAGACGCGCAGCAGCTCCGCGTTCATCTCCTCCCGGGTGAGGGCGTCGAGCGCTCCGAACGGCTCGTCCATGAGCAGTAGTTCAGGATCCCGCAGCAGCGCGCGCGCCAACGAGACCCGCTGGGCCATGCCGCCCGACAGCTCGTACGGGTACTTCGCCTCGAAGCCGGCGAGGCCAGTCAGCTCGAGGAGCGCGCGGGCCCGTTCACGAAAGGCCTCCGCGCGGCCCTGGGCGGCGAAGAGCACGTTGCCAAGGACGGTCCGCCAGCGCAGCAGCACCGGGCTCTGGAACACCATGCCGAGCCGCTCCAGCGGCGCGCGCACGGGCTGGCCGGCCACGCGCATCTCGCCGGCCGTCGGCATCACCAGTCCCGCCACCATCTTCAGGAACGTGCTCTTCCCGCAGCCGCTCGGCCCCAGGATCGCCACGAACTCCTCGGACGCCACCCGGCACGAGAGGCCGGCTACCGCCAGCACCCGGCCCGTGCGCGTGTGGTACTCGTGCGAGACGTCGCGGGCCTCGACGAGGGCGGGCGCCGCCACCGCGGTGGCCGCCGTCACGGTGTCGCCTCGGGCGCGAGCGACCCCGGCCTCCACGGCATCGACACCGCCTCGATCAGCACGATGGCGCCGTACAGGGCGAGCCCGAACAGCGACACCATCGAGATGGCCGCCAGGGCCAGCGGCGTGTTCAGGTTGTTGTTGGCGATCAGGATCAGGTAGCCGAGGCCGCGGTTCGAGCCGACGAACTCGCCGATGATGGCGCCGACGACAGCCAATGTCGAGGCGACCTTGAGGCCGCTGAAGATGTGAGGCAGCGCGCCCGGGAACCTCACCGTCCACAGCACCCGCCAGGCGGAGAGCCGCAGGACCCGCGTGAGGTCGAGCAGCTCGGGCTCGACCTCGGCCAGGCCCACCGCGGTGTTGATCACCATCGGGAAGAACGCCACCAGGAAGGTGATGACGACGATCGGCACCGGGCCCAGCCCGAACCACACCAGAAAGAGCGGAGCGAAGGCGATCTTGGGGACGATCTGCAGGATCACGATCACCGGGGTGAGCACGCGGCTCAGCGTCCGAGAGTGGACGATGATCACGGCCAGGGCGACACCGACGATCGCCGCCAGCGCGAAGCCCGCCAGGGCGATCTGCATGGTGGCCAGCAGATGCGGCAGCCAGTTGGCGCCGAAGGCGGCCGCGGTCCGCCACACCGCGACCGGGCCGGGCAGGATGAATGCGGGGATCGGGAAGACCGCAACCACGACCTGCCACGCCGCGACGAGCCCGGCGATCGTCGCGAGGGGGACGCCTATTCGGGCCAGGAGGTTATCGGCCCGTCCGAGAATGATGGGCCGCTCGGACCGAGCGCCGTGCGTCTGGTCGGTCACGTTGATCGGCCGCGGCGAGCGGATACGAGCCAGCGGTCCGGTCGAACGTATTGTTCGACGGGGTAGCATTCACGTGACGTTCCTCGCTTCGAACATTCTGAACAACCAGTCACACCAGTCCTTCACCTGCGTCGACATCGGCGCGAGGGCAACATCCGGGCGGCGCCTTCCGGGTCGTGAGCCGCCCTCTCACTCGGCGGGCAGCGCGCGCAGCCGCGCGCGGATTCTCGGCGCGACGGCGGGGAGGACGGCGGCGGCCAGCGCCAGGATCAAGATCGTGGTGGCCAGCGGGCGGGTGGCGAGGATGGTGAGGCTGCCGCGGGAGAGCAGGAGCGACTGCCGCAGGGATTCCTCGGCCATCCGGCCGAGCACGAAGGCCAGCACGAGCGGGGCGGGCTCGAAGCCGAGCTTCTTCATGAGATAGCCGAGCACGCCGAAGACCACCAGGACGATCAGATCCGCCAGCTTGCCCGCCTCGCTCCACACACCGATCGCGCAGAACACGAGAATGAGCGGGAAGAGCACGCCGTAGGGCACGCGCAAGAGCTGCACCCAGAGCCCGATCAGCGGCAGGTTGAGCGCGAGCAACAGGACATTGCCGACGTACATGCTGGCGACGACCCCCCAGAACAGCTCCGGCCGCTCGGTCATCATGAGCGGGCCCGGCTGGACCCCGTGGATGAGGAAGGCGCCGAGCAGCACGGCCATCGGCACGTTGGGGGCGATGCCGAGCGTGAGCAACGGGATGATGGCGCCGCCGGTCGCGGCGTTGTTGGCGGCCTCGGGGCCGGCCACGCCCTCGATCGCGCCGCGGCCGAACCGCTCCGGATGCCGCGACAGCCGTCGCTCGAGCGCATACGAGATGAAGGTGGGGATGATGGCGCCGATGCCGGGCAGGATGCCGAGCGCGAAGCCGAGCACGGTGCCGCGCGCGATCGGCCCGCCCGAGGCGCGCCAGTCCGCGCGGGTCGGCAAGAGCCCCGCGATGCGGGCCCGGATCACCTCCTGCCGCGTCCGCGATTCGATGTTCAGCAGCACCTCGCTCACGCCGAAGAGCCCCATGATCATCGGGACGAGGCCGATGCCGTCGTTGAGCGCGATGGTGCCGAACGTGAAGCGGGCGACCCCGGAGATCGGATCGATGCCGACGGTGCCGAGCAGCATGCCGAGGAGCGCCATCGCCGCGGTCCCGAGCTTCGAACCGCCGCTGAGCTGCGTGATCAGTGTGAAGCCGAGCAGCAGCACCGCGAAGATCTCGGGCGGCCCGAAGCGCAGCCCGATGGCGGCGAGCGGCGGGGCCAGCAGCGTGATGCCGAGCACGCTCACCGTCCCCGCGATGAACGACCCGAAGGCGGCGATGCCGAGGGCGGCCCCCGCGCGCCCGGCCCGCGCCATCTGATGACCGTCGAGGCACGTCACCACCGAGGCGGCCTCGCCGGGGATGTTCGCGAGAATCGAGGTAGTGGACCCTCCGTACATGGCGCCGTAGTAGATGCCGGCCAGCATGATGATCGAGGCCGCGGGCGAGAGCGCGTACGTCGCGGGCAGGAGCAGGGACATCGTCGCCACGGGCCCGATCCCCGGCAACACGCCGATCAGCGTGCCGACGAAGACACCGACGAAGCAGGCCAGGAGGTTCCCCGGGGTCAGCGCGACCAAGAGGCCGTACCCCAGTCCCGGCAGGACGTCCACGCCTCAGCGCCCCCAGAAGTCGGGTGGCAGCCGCACCTGCAGCCACCGATCGAACACGAGTCGGGTGGCGAAGGCGATTACGACGGCGGCGCCCAGCGCCAGCGGCCAGCGGTAGCGCGCGACCGCCACGAACAGGAACGCGAGCAGGCCCGCGGTGGCCAGCACGAAGCCCAGGCGCTCGAAGAGCGCGACGTAGAGGGCGAGCGCCACCACCGTGGCCAGGAGCGCGCCCGGTCGCGGCGACCCGCGTCCGGGTGCGTCCTCCGGCGCGGAGGACCTCGGGGCCCGCCTCGTCACGAGCAAGGCCACGCTCACGAGCAGGAGCGCGGCGGCGAGCACGAGCGGAAAGAAGCCCGGCCCGGGCCGCGTGAGCGTGCCGACCTCCAGCCGGCCGACGAGGACCAGGGCGACGAGCGCGACGAGCGCGAGCGTGATCGCGCTCGCCGCGTCCCGTCCGGGCATCTACTTGGCGAGTCCGAGCTTCTTCGCGGCCGCCAGCACGACCTCCGTTTCGCGCTCGACCTGCTGGCGCGAGATGTCGGGCGGGTTGTAGTAGGGCTCGAGCCCCGCCTTGTCCAGCGCCGCGATCGCCTCGGGGTTCTTCATGGCCGTGGCGAGCGCGGACGCGAGCCGGTCGACCACCGGCTTCGGGGTGTTGGCCGGCGCGTACAGCTCCATGGTCGTGCTGAGCGAGGCCTCGGGCACCCCTTTCTCCGCCATCGTCGGCACGTCCGGCACCGCCGGGTTGCGCTTGTCCCCGCTGATGACGAGCGCGATCACATCACCCGACTTGATGAGCGGAATCATCGTGGCGAGCGAGATCGCGCCGACCGGCACGTGGCCGCCGAGGACCGCGGTCTTGAGCGGGCCGGAGCCCTGGAACGGCACGTGGGCGAGGTCGAGCCCGCGCGCGAGCTTGAGCAGCTCCATCGTCAGATGGCTGTTCGTCCCCTGCCCGGCCGAGCCGTAGCTCAGCTTGCCGGGATTGCTCTTGACGTCGTTGACGAGCTCCTCCAGCGTCTTCCACGGCGCCCCCTTCTTGACGACCAGCGCCTGGGCGGAGGCGGCATAGCTGCCGATCATCTCGAAGTCCTTCAGCCGGTACGGCACGTTGGCCTGGACCGCGGGGGTGATCGAGACCGTGGAGCGGACCGTCGCCGCGACCGTGTAGCCGTCGGGCTTGGCCTTGGCCACGGCGTCCATCGCCACCGCGCCGCCGCTGCCGCCCTTGTTGACCAGCACCACCGGCACGCCCAGCGCCTTGGCCAGGAACGGCTGCACCACGCGCG
>Ga0187892_10004836_pt1 | contig 22065 bp, 25 predicted proteins | sample MA1701073metaG_FD_139345 | JGI IMG/M metagenome (GOLD analysis project Ga0187892, IMG submission 139345) | Bio-ooze microbial communities from a basaltic lava cave in the Kipuka Kanohina Cave System on the Island of Hawaii, USA - MA170107-3 metaG ... | reverse complement strand
TTCCTTTTTCAGAAGCTCCTTCATGAAATCATAGGCGTCTTCCGTGGCAACCCTGACGAGCTCGTCGGGGAACGCGGAATCGTATATGCCGGGTACTATCGAGGTAGGCATGTGCTTCATGCCCTCTAACCCGTGCAGGGCTTCTGCGGGCTCGACCGCTATCGCCGCTATTTCGGGATTGAGCTCCTTTAACCTCTTCGACGTACCCATAAAAGTCCCGCTCGTCCCGAGCCCGGCAACGAAGTGGGTTACCCTCCCCTCCGTCTGCTCCCAGATTTCCACCGCAGTGGAATCGTAATGCGATTTCGGGTTTTCGGGGTTGTTGTACTGATCGGGCATGAAATATTTTTCCGGGTTTTCGGCCTTAAGCTTCCTCGCGAGTCTGATCGCGCCGTCAGACCCCTCGAGGGGGTCAGAGAATATTATCTTCGATCCGAAGGCCTGGAGCGTCTTTTTTCTCTCGATATTGATATTCTCAGGTATCACCAGCTCCACCTTATACCCGAGGGCGGCGCCTATCATGGCGTAGGCGATAGCGGTGTTGCCGGAGGAGGAATCCATCAGAATTTTATCGGGTGTGAGCTTTCCGGTTCGGATACCGTCGAGTATCATCCAGAGAGCGGGCCTGTCCTTAACGGAGCCGCCCGGGTTAAACCATTCCGCCTTGGCGTATACCTCGACACCGGCGGAGAGATCCTCCGTAACGTGAGTGAGCCTGATAAGCGGTGTGTCCCCCACCAGATCTATTACGGAATCCGCCTTCTTGAGTCTCGTTTCGAGTGATTTTTTTCTTGCCAGAGAATAATCCATCAACGACGCTCGATAAGAAGTTTGTAAAACTCTCCGTCCTGCCTGACATCGAGAATTTTATGCCCTTCGGCCATGAGGCTCTTGGGAACGTTGGTTAAAGGCTCCCCTTCCCTGAGTATGACTTCGAGCACCTGCCCCGAGGACATGGTTTCAAGCTTGAGCTTGGTTTTCACGTACGTCATAGGGCAGATATCTTTGGTAATATCTATCTGCGTGTCAACTTTCCGGGTCTCCATTTCTCACGAACCTCCCGCACTATCCCCCTTTAAAATTTAAATAATTGCATTCAAAAGAGTACCATATGGGTATAGCCTGCACAAACCCGCGCTCCTTGAAAGGCCTTACATTAATCCGTGTCTCTTTGGATTTCTTCGGGGGCCCTATTCGCTCACATCCGGACAGTATGGAGTCACTTGTCCTCCGCTTTTATATCTATGACCGGGTTCTCAGGCTCGGAATTCCTCTTTGACAGGTTCTTCCGCTTCCCCTCGGCAGACATCTTTCCGAGCCAGAAAGCGATAAGGATTATCAATACTATTAATAGTATATTGGTCATTCTTCGCCCATTCCGCCCCTTATGCCTTGCTTTTCGCCTTTTTACCGAGACCGAGCCACGAGATTACCGACTCGAATATGAATTTCCCGTCGGTGCCCCCGAGGACGCTCTCGGAGCACCTCTCCGGGTGGGGCATCATACCGAGCACGTTCCCGGCTTTGTTGCATATTCCCGCGATGTTCCCGATAGACCCGTTCGGATTGGACTCCCCGGTCACGTTCCCGTCCTCGTTTGAGTACCTGAATACGACCTGCGAATTCTCTTCGAGCGATTTCAGAACATCCCCGGTGCAGTAATAACTGCCCTCGCCGTGAGCGACGGGGATTCTGAGCACGTCCCCCTCCTTCAGTCTCCCTGTAAATGCGGTTTTATTATTCTCCACCCTTATATTGACCCACCTGCATACGAACATGAGCGAGGAGTTCCTTATCAGCACGCCCGGAAGGAGTCCCGCCTCGACCAGTATCTGAAACCCGTTGCACGTCCCGAGGACCGGCCCGCCACGCGACGCGAATTTTTCAACGGAGTCCATAATCGGGGACAGGCTCGCTATGGCGCCAGTCCTCAGGTAATCGCCGTAGGAAAAGCCTCCGGGAATGATTATGCAGTCGAACCTTCCGAGGTTCGTGTCCTCGTGCCATACGAACTCGCAGCCCTGCCCCATCACGTGTTTGATTACGTGGTAGCTGTCGTGATCGCAATTGGACCCCGGGAACACGATAACGCCGAATTTATACATGCTGTTCCTCGATATTTACGACGAAGTCCTCTATAACGGGGTTCGAGAGAAGCTTCCTGCACATTTCGTCGACACGCTTCCTCACGCTCTCCGCGCTCCCGTCCCTTATCCTGAGCTCGATGAGTTTCCCCACCCTGGCGTCGTGCACTCCTTCGAAACCGAGGTTCATAAGCGCAGACAGCACCGACTTTCCCTGGGGGTCGAGGACGACCGGTTTCAGCCTCACTTCCACTTTGACTTTAAATTCCTTCATATGAATCCCGTTCGATACCTGCTTTATTTATTTCCCAGGAGAGCCGACAGGAGCCTCTCGAGCTCGTCGTCGGAATAATAATCGATCTCGATCCTGCCCTTGCCTTTATTATATATAATCCTGACCTGCGTGCTGAGCGCCCCCTTCAGATCGTCGGCGACCCTCTCCAGATACGGGTCCGCGCCCGCTTGCTTTATACCCTGCCGCTTTTCCCTCGACATGCTCCGGATAAGGCTTTCGGTCATTCTTACCGAGAGCTTTTTCTTCCGTATGACCTGAAGTACGAGGTTCGCGTCAGAAAGCGACTCGAGGCCGAGCAGCGCACGCGCATGCCCCGCGGTTATCTCCCCCGCGATAAGCGCGCGCTTCGCATCATCAGTGAGCTTCAGCAGCCGGAGCTGGTTCGTAATCGTCGACCTGTCTTTGCCTATCTGCACGGACACCTCTTCATGCGTGAGTCCGTAGACCTCTATTAAATTCTGGTATCCGGAAGCCTCTTCGATAGGGTTCAGGTCCTCCCTCTGGAGATTTTCTATGAGCGCGAGCTCGAGGGCCTCCATATCAGTAGCGTTCTTGACAACGACCGGCACCTTGACGATACCGGCCCTCTGCGCCGCCCTCCACCTTCTTTCGCCCGCGATTATCTCGTACCCGCTCCCTGCCTGGCGCACGACTATCGGCTGAATGATGCCTTTCTCCTTAATAGAAGCCGTTAGCTCGGCAATGGTGTCGTCGCCGAAATCCTTCCTCGGCTGACGCGAATTGGGCCTGATCTCGTTGATGCTGACGAGCGTAAGACCCGGCTCTCTGTTCTCTTTCGGCAACAGGGCATCGAGGCCTCTACCCAGCGTAGCTTTTTTCAATTGCATCCCCTCCGTTCCTTGCGATTATTTCCTGCGCAAGCGAGATATAGGTCTGTGCCCCGATCGATTTTACATCGTAGAGCAAAATCGGTTTGCCGTGGCTCGGGGATTCGGCGAGCCGCACGTTCCTGTAGATAATGGTTTCGAATACCTCTTCGCTGAAATACGTCTTGAGCTCGTTCGCTACGACGTGGCAGATCTTGTTCCTCGAATCAAACATGGTGAGCAGATAGCCCTCGACCTTGAGCTCGGGATTGATTCTCTGGCGTATCAGCGATATCGTGCGTTTCAGCTGGCCGAGCCCTTCGAGCGCGTAGTATTCACACTGCACGGGCACGAGGACGGAATCCGCGGCCGTGAGCGCGTTCACCGTAAGGAGACTAAGCGAAGGGGGGCAGTCAATAAAAATATAGTCGTACTCGCGGGTGATTTCGCTTATCGCCTCCTTCAACTTCCATTCCCTGTTCTCGAAATGTATCAGCTCTACTTCGGCCCCCGTGAGATCGGGACTTGCAGGGACCACGGTCAAATACCCCTTGAGAGATTCGGGCTCGATTTCAATTGTAATGTCCCTTATGTCTGCGTCCCCGATGATCGCATCGTAGATGGTCTTTTCGATTTCATCCTTATTGATTCCGACGCCGCTCGTCGCATTGGCTTGAGGGTCGAAATCTATGAATAAGGTCTTCTTTTGCGCGGCCGCGAGAGACGCGGCGAGGTTTATGACCGTAGTAGTCTTACCTACCCCGCCTTTCTGATTCGCCACACATATAACCTTTCCCATATCCCTCTCCCCTGGCTGCTTAAAAAAATATTCTCATGCTGATTATTTCGGATATTTCTATAACTAAAATTCCTGTTTGCAATTTCGAGCGGCCCGCGATTCGAGATAAATATTACCATATTATCCATTATCATCTTTAGCCGCAAGCACGGGGAACCATAATCGTCCGAATGCGGCTTCCCTTGCCCGAAGTAACTGCAGCACGTCTAACCCGCCATGAGAACAGCGTTTTTCGAAGTTATAAAAGAAATTAAATACGGGGTTGAATTTACCGGGGAATATATGTATGATTGGAATCCTGTAAATCCTTAACGGATTGAGACATTCTGTGCCCGGCAACCCAAGGGTCTGGTTGCCTGACAGTTCCAGAGGAGGAGGGATATGGATAAGGACCACCTTACTATAATGTTGATTACCCCGGGCAGTAAAGGTCCCAAGGCGCTTAACTTAAAAATTTCGCATCTCAAAATAGCAACTTTCATTTTTGTATTCTTTACCGTCGTATCCCTGGTTTCATTCGCATCCACTTACACTTTCTATAAGGCTTCGGAATCGAAGACAATGTCCGTAAAGCGCCTCGCCGATACCCTCGATACCATGAGTCAGGATTTGATGGCAAACAAGTCTACCGAAGTTAACCTCAGGGGCAGGATGAAAGACATCGAAAACAAGCTCCTTGAAATGCAGGAGATGCTCGACAAGAAAGGCATCAAGAAAGACCTTGCCGTGGGGGGTGAATTCATCCCCGCCGACAGGCTGAGCATTTCTTATGTCGATTATATGCAGAAGGATATCGAGGAACTATTCAACACCATGAAGAACCTGCCGGTAGGGACACCGCTCGAAGGAAAAATAAATTCGGAATTCGGCTACCGGAAAGACCCCTTCCGATCGAGGGTCGGTTTCCATTCGGGCGTGGACATCGATGCGAAGTTCGGAGACCCCGTGGTTGCTACCGCGGACGGCACTGTAAAAAAGACGGGATGGCAGGGAAGCTACGGGAAAACAATCGTGCTTCAGCACGAAGAAGGTTTCGAGACAATTTACGGACACCTCTCGAAAATCTCCGTGGAGGAAGGACAGAAAATAAAAGTGGGGGAAATGATAGGCAGGGCGGGAAATACCGGAAGGTCCACCGGCACGCACCTGCATTACGAAGTGATAAAAGACGGCACGAGGGTCAACCCTTCTAATTTCCTATCGCTGAAATAACAATGGGCATGTTCGACAAGAAAAAAAGCGCAAAGCCGGTAAAGCCTGAAACCAGCCATTTCACCACATCGATCGGTGAAGAGTGTGTTTTCGAAGGGAACATCTCAACCTCCTCCTCGACCAGGATCGACGGTAAGCTCAAGGGGAAAATATCGGGGGAAAATACATTAATCGTAGGCGAGCGCGGGGCAATACTGGGAGAGGTCAAAGCCTCCGAAGTCATAGTCTACGGAAGGATCGAGGGCATTATCGATTCGGAGAGACTCGAAATAAAAAGCAGCGGCGTCGTAACCGGGGACATATTCATTGACAGGCTCGTAATCGAAGAAGGCGGCATTTATAACGGCAGGTGCGGGATGAGCGAGCACGTCGGCCAATACATACCGGAACCGGGCGCAATCGAATCGAAGAAGACCGCTTCAGAGACTATAGAGCTTGAACACCCGCAGATTAGAGCGAAAGAGCTCTAACCCTCCCCTACGACACAGGCGTCGCCGGTTCATAAAATCCTTTCAATATCCTTCGCTATTTCCTTGGGGTCCATCTTGCTCTGAGGGTATCTCAAAACTATCCGGCCGTCGGGGTTAATCAGATACACGGACGATGTATGGCCCATCAGGTATCCCGATTCCGAGCCGGTTTCCTCCTTCATGTAGAACGCATGATAGGAGTCGGACACGTTTTTAATCTCTTCGGGCGTGCCGGTGAGCCCGATAAAGTCTTTGTTAAAAAAAGTAACGTACTTCTTCAGCTCCGCCTGCGTGTCTCTTTCGGGGTCAACCGACACGAAAAGGACCTGTACCTTATCCCTGTCACTCCCGAGCTCATTGGTAACGCTGTTCAGAGTCGACAAAGTGACCGGGCATATATCCGGGCAGTGCGTATATCCGAAAAACATGAATACGGCTTTCCCCTTGAAATCACCGAGCGTCACCTTCTTACCGTCCTGATTGGTGAGCGTGAAGTCGGGCGCTTTCATGTCGTAAGAGCTGCCGTAGAAACTGGACTTGCTCTTGATCGCGTATATCTGATACAGGATTACCGCCCACACTATGAGCACGAGGGACAGCACGGTAACAGAAGCTATCAGTATCTTTTTCCGTTTCATATCGGTCTGATTTATTAAGCGGGGTATCACATCCGAAAACGTAAAATATTTTACCCGTTATTCGGGCGCTGCGCATGTAAAAAAAAGTACCGGGAGAAATGAGCGATCAGATGCGCGCGGCAGTCGGGATCATTAAAGAACAGAAATAAATGTAAACAGCGCTTAACAAAACAAAAGGGAATGCCCGGACCTAGTCGCGAGCATTCCCTTTTAAAGGAGGATGGAGGATGACTTGTTAAGCCTTGCGTTTAAGATTAGTAATAAAAATAAAGTATTTTACTTAAGATGTCAAGGGGATATTTTGCAGTAGTGAAAAATAGTCGTAATACCCTGTCATGACATAATAATATAGCGTGGAAAATCCTGCCGGGCAGGAAAGATTTCTCCCGGATATCGGTATTTAAATGAGGCATCTATACGGCTTAAGCGGCCGTGAATAAGCGTAAACCTTGAAAGTTAACCGGCCCGTGATATATTCTCCACTTTGGTTTGAGCTTGCCGGCGTGCTAATTTAATCGTAACAAGCGCCCGATTTTAAATTAAGTCCTTATTTCAACTCATAACCGGCGACGTAGCTCAGGGGCAGAGCAGGGCTCTCATAAGGCCCGTGTCGGTGGTTCGATTCCACCCGTCGCCACCACAGTTATACAAACAATCGTGGTCCGTCCGTACCGACATCTTGTCCTCACATATATTTCGCAGTGAGTAGCGGTTGATTAAAGTCCTTATATATACTTAAAACACGCGATGACGAAGGGGGAGCCGGTGGGGGACGATCTAAACGCATTCATACACGATCTGCCGAAGGCGGAGCTCCATCTGCACGTCGAAGGCACCCTCGAGCCCGAGCTCCTGTTCGAGCTTAGACCGTAAACCGACCGGGTCCGTGAGTACAATCCTTTTGTACGAGCGCAAAAATGACCCCCTCAACATGAATTTATTCTTAAGTAAGGCGGCTTCGGCGAATGCAATTTTGTGGATAGATTCGGTTTGATAAATTAAGTGCAGATGTTTATCAACGTGACCGGTCTCGGGCTTCCGTGACGACGGCTAATGATCCCTGGTAAGGGGGAGGAGGAAAACAGGGTATAGGAACAAGCTCGCCCAATCTAATTTGCCTATAGCGACGAAGTACATTAACGAAACATGAAACACCAGTCCCAGCACCGCCGTCGGTATGCGCGTCGATCTAAACCAGAATCCGACTGCAAGCGCGTATTCCATCAGGACGGACGAGATCGCGGCGATATGGGCCGGGATCTGAAACGGACCGAGATGAAAATATCCGCTTGACATATCGATTAAAAAATTCGGCATCATAATTGACAAACCTTGAAGCACCTCCCCGCTCAGATAACCCGGAGTCGTCTTTGCAGCCGCATTCACCAAATATAGAAGCGACAGCTGAATCTGTATAAGACGGACGGGCCAGACGGGAGCCGGAATCTTTCCGTAATTGTCTTTGAAACCGATCAAATTATATTGGGAGCAGCTCGGGATCAGGGAGAAAGCCAGTATCGAGAAAGTGATCACCTGTCTGCTTTTCTCATACCCTTCAGCAAAAACCAATGGGAGCAATAACGCGGAGAGCAGCAAACCTGCTATTCGCGGTCTTACCCCCACACAAAAGAGGATCAGCGCGATGACTCCGGCAATCGAATACGGCAGCGTAAAGAAGACATTCGTGTAGAGCACGCTTAATGAAGGCGAGTTCCTGATAAATATTAAAGGTATCGAGATATTCCAGAAAACTACTAAAACTGCGACCGACAGGATTACACGTAATATAGTCGTATAGTACGGATCGAGCGGAGCAAATAAAAATTTTCTCAGGACCTCCGCCGACAATCCGCGATTAGAATTTTGAATCATGATCGAAGCTGAGTACCTTCTTCCGGTCAAAATCGGTAGAATTTAATGAGTAACGTATAGTCCAGTCTATACGAGCTTTGGGTTTTTTATAAAGAAAATAAAAATACCACCCCGAAGACCGCATATATTTATTTATTTTCCCCTCGAAATCCCCTAGCAGCTCAGCGGGTGAAGACGCTGCCAGTCCGTTTTTCGTGAACACTTCGGGCGTGGGCAGATCCATGACTGTTCCCTCGGGGGAAGTGTAGACAATCAGAATATCCGTCACGGTGACGCGGTAATACACCCTCAGGAAGTAACTTGTAGATGTCAGGAAGATCAGGAATAGAACGATCAGAGCGACATCCAGCCTTAGCGATGTCGTTAGAGTCACGCGTCTGACGCTTTCTCCTCCGTTAGCGGATGAATAAGCCTGCAACTGCCTGCTGTCCCTCTATTTAAGCGGAGATTTCCGAATAGCTTCAATTTATTATAAAAATTTGGCAATTTCAAACGGCTTCGATTGCCGTGAACCTCTATTCGGGGCCGCGGGTGATAAAAAAACCTCCGGGCACTTATCGAATCAGTCTTTGTCGCCTTTGCTCTTTTCGAAATCGAGCGCGCAGGAGTTAATACAGTAACGGAGTCCGGTAGGCTTGGGGCCGTCGGGGAAAACGTGCCCCAGGTGCGCGCCGCACTTGCTGCAGACCACCTCGGTCCTCGTCATGCCGTGGCTCCTGTCGACCTCCTCCTTGATCATATCTTCGTTGGCGGGCGTGTGGAAGCTCGGCCATCCCGTGCCCGATTCGAATTTCGTATCGGAGCTGAAAAGCTCCTCCCCGCAGCAGACGCACTTGTACATCCCCTTTTCCTTGCTGTCGTGATATTTTCCTGTAAACGGCCTCTCAGTGCCCTTCTGCCTCGTGACGTAATACTGCTCCTCCGTGAGGTCTTTCTTCCATTCCTCGTCTGTTTTCTTCATTTTCTCGGTCATATACGCCTCCTCGGGAATTTACCTGTAAACAGCGCCCGTCAATAGCTATAGGATACAGACCGGTCAAAACCTATTCAACACGGACGCCTGTGACCTGCTGTTTCAAAACATCGAATTTATTTTTATACGGGTTGGTCAATAAAAGGGATTCTTAAGGGGGGTGGAACTAACCGGGCCGCATTTTTTCTATCGTAAGCCAGGCAGTAAGTGCGCCCAGGAATACGAGGCCGGCCGAGATCTTCATCATGCGCCTGAAAGCTCCCAGGAAGGAGTCCGATATAGCACCGCGTATCTCATTCTTGGTCGTTTCCGGAAGGGACTCCGGAATGTCTATAGCGGCAAGCTTGATGCGCTGGGAATCTATAATCTCGATCGTCTCCTCATTCAAATTTAACATCCTGAGTTCTTTATCGAGATTGTTATTGAACCCTGAGAGCGCAAAAACCCCCAGTATGGCTACCGATAGCAGCCCCGCGATCCTTCCGACGGTGTTATTAATTCCCGAGGCGACGCCCGAGTGTTCGAGGTCGATAGAGCTCATCACAGCGGTCGTGAGAGGCGATATGGTTATCGCCATGCCCATGCCGAGCACTGCTATTGCGGGGAAAAAGGTCGTCCAGTAGCTTCCCCCGATACCTGGGAGAGTGAACAAGAAAAACCCCGCCCCCGCTAGGAGCGTGCCGATTATGAGCGGAGGCTTTGCCCCGTAATTGATCACGAGCCCGCCCGCCCACCTCGAGAACAGGAACAGGGCGAGTACGAGAGGTATAAAGGCTATGCCGACGCCCGCGGCGGAATACCCCTGGAGCTGGATGAGGTTGAAAGGTATGAAGAATACGCCGCCGACCCACGCTGCCCAGAACAACGCCGATATAAAATTCGCGCCGCTGAAGGTCTTAGATTTGAAGAGACCGAGGGGCATCATGGGCGACTGGGCGTTCGCCTCGTAGAATAGAAACGAGACGAGGGCCAGCCCCCCCGCCACGAACGGTACGATTACCTTGGGGTGTCCGAACCCGGAGTTGCCGGACTCGATCAACGCGAAGACGACGCACCCGAGGCTCATGATCGCGAGAAAAGAACCCAGTATGTCTAACTTACCCTCGCCGTTATTCTTCCTGCTTTCCGGTATCCGCCAGAAGAGACTCGAGAGAACGACGATTCCTATAGGAAGGTTTATGAAAAAAACGAGCCTCCAGGAAACATTCTCCGCGAGCCAGCCCCCGAGTATAGGGCCGAGGGCAGTCGTGATTGCAGTGAACGCGGACCATGTGCCGATGGCCCTCCCGCGCTCAGCCTCGGTGAACGAGATATTGATAATCGCCAGACTCCCCGGAACGAGGAGAGCGCCACCTACCCCCTGGAAAGCCCTTGCGACTATCAGCTGCGGAGTGCTTGCGGAAAGACCGCACCAAACCGACGCACCGGTGAACAAGATTACGCCCAGCGCAAATATGCGCTTCCTTCCGAACTTGTCCCCGAGCGCCCCGCCGAAAAGCATGAGCGAGGACATGAATAAAGCGTATGCCTCGATTATCCACTGCATCTGGGGGATAGTAGCGTCGAGCTCTATCTGAAGCACGGGCAAAACGACGTTCATTGCGGTGCTGTCGATAAACGCCATGCCTGAGCCGAGTATCGTCACGAGCAGAACCCACCTTCCGGCGATTTTGCTCACACCGAGGTTTTCCGGAGCACTCTTTATAACGGCGCCCTCCGGCGTTCCACTAGCGGATTCTCTCATCATGATATGAAACGACTGGATTTGTCATTGAGTCTATGACTGCAGGAATAGTATTCTCGGATACGGAGGAATAAAATAATCCCCAAATCAAAATTTTGCTCCGCGATTCAAACGGATGTGAGATTAGTGAGTTCAATTAATATTTACTTATCCGAAAAAATCCTTAGCCGACTTAATTCTACCTGCTGGAACGGGAATTACATCATAAATCCATTGTCGGTCAATCACCGGCTTTTCTTACTCAAATCCCGGGAATAAAACTAATCGGGCGCCCCGGGAGTTATTTCAGCCGGGTCGTATTTCCCAGCACGGGGGAACATAGATAAGAACTAATTGTAGGTCAGTTAGCGGCCCCGCGGTCGAGACGGGTGAGGCTCACCAATTCGGTAGAATTCGATATCAGAGTACTCCACTTATCGGTCCCCATTACGTCCTTTATTTCCAGCTGGGCTTTTTTCCATAACGGATATGCTTCTTCGAGCTTTCTCTTCCCCGACTCGGTTATGATTACGATGCGGGTCCTCCTGTCGTCACCCTGCTCGATCCTTATCAATCCGCTCTTTTCCATGGGGTTGAGATTCCGGGACAGGGTCGTCCTGTCCGCGACCATCTCTTCCGACAGCTTGGTAACGGTAATCGGCCCGTGCGCGTAAGCGAGCGCCAGCAGAGTGAACTGAGTCGCCCGCAGGTTTATAGATCTCATTGCGTTGTCGAATATCTGGGTAACCACTCTCGCAGCCTTCCTCAAGTTAAAGCATGTGCATTCCGTGCACTCCATAATCGAAGCAAGCTCAAGCTTTTTATTCCCTCGAACCTTGTTCCTGTAAATATTGTCCATAATCCCTCCGCGGCTCGAATGAAGATTATAAGCTCGCTTGACTCCATACAACTCATACGGGTAAAACGGTTATAATTTCATTTCTCGGCCGCCCGTCCATTTACTCCCTGGATAATAATATACTCGAAATAGGGGTAAACATGCTAATCCCGATAGGGACTGTCGTACGCTCAGCCCGGAAAACACCTCCCGAACGCTTTCAGTAATCCGACGGGCCCCTTAAGCCGGATCTTTCTAAGGAGGAGCGGCTTCAAAATTCCGTCCTCCTTTCTTATAAACCCGAGCCAGGCGCGGCTGTCGGCGGTTATATGCAGGTCCGGGACGCCTTCGAGCCCGTTATCGATCTGTACGGATTTATTACGTATTACTATCGTCGCCCGGTGCTTCTCCTCGCCGGTGAAAGTAAAATGATAAGTGGCGTCCAGGCCCTCCGATTTATCCCTTTGAAATATAAGCGGCAGGCTACTGAGAAAGTTGGTTATTGATTTCGGACGTAACCCGTTCGAAACGGCCTTCGTGGTCTTGTTCGGAAATCGTTTTGCCACGTGCGCTTCCGCATCCGAGTTCGGAACAACGTAAACCGTCTCTTCTTTCTTCTGCAAGGGCTTAACGACGTCGTCGAGGTACTGTTTCCGGTTCTCGAGGAAAGGCGCGATCACGTCCTCTCCCGCTGGACAGACAGCCATACAGTAAGCGGCCTTGTAATTGGCCCCGTATGAAAGGCTCTGCCACATCGAAGCGGACTCGGCGTCGCTGAATTTGCGGAGATAATCCTTTCCGTCCCTGCTGTCTGCTATCCCCTCCACCCAGCTGGTAAAGCCTCCCATGAACTCACGGTAGTTATGCGTGTAGCATGCCGAAAAATTAAAGTATCCGTCGGGGGCGATCGCGCCCACGGGGCACGCTGCGACGCATAGCTTGCATTCAAGGCAGGGGTTGTAATCGATCGGACCGTCGTAAGATTCGAGCTCAGTGTCAACTAGCACGGTTCCGAGCAGGATAAAGTTGCCGAACTTCGGGTGTATCACGTTCCGGTGAATGCCCATGTGTCCGAGTCCCGCTGCGACAGCCGCCGTCTTATGAGGCACTATCCAGGTCTTTCCCGGGAAGTTGCTCATCTCCATAGGGAAACCCATAGACGGGTTCATAGCCCGGATGCCCTGTTCTTCGAGTCTCGAAACTATACTGCGCGCTGCCTCATTTACCTTGTCGCCTGTATGATGGAATTCCAGGTTCGACACCGAGCGCGCGGGACTGCGTATAGGCTCGCGGTTCATCCTGCATACGATGCTTATGAGTGCTTTTGTCCGGGGGAAATAAGCGAGTATGCCGTCTTTATCTCTTGAAAGCTCCGGGCGGTCGATTTCCACGAACCCTGCGTCGTCAGCGCCCGCTTCAATGCATGCTTCGCGGAGCCACACCGTATCCAGCTTGCCTGACGGGCTTAAAAACTTCTTCACGGGGCTATCACCGCCACGGCTCCTGTAATAATTTATAACGGTCGGATGTTCTTCCATTCTCGACATAGCTCTTAACCCCTTTCCGAACGAATATATGCGCTTAATAGGTATATATTCGAATATATTCTCAAAATTTTCTTATCTCTCCTGTATTTGATTGACCATGCGAGACACCCGTGAAATCATTGCGGACCAATCATCCTGACCCATCAGCTTTTTTATTTCATCCTGAGCTTTCTTCCAGTAGGGAAAAGCCTCGGCAAGCCTCTTCCGGCCGTCATCCGTAATACTGACTATCCGAGTACGGCGGTCGCCGCCGTCCTCCACAATTACTAGGCCGCTTTTCTCGAGGAGCTCAAGGTTACGGGTGAGCGTCGTGCGGTCGGTTGCCATTGCGTCTGCAAGTCTTGATATTGTGATAGGGCCCATCGCATAGGCATGAACGAGCAAGGCGAATTGAGTACCCCTAAGGCCCGCCGGCCTCATGCAGTCGTCATAAAACTGCGTCACCACCCGTGCGGCCTTTCGCAGGTTAAAGCAGGTACACTCGCCGCATTCCGCTATGTCACCCGGATCCGGGCCTGCCAACGGTATATTTTCATTCCCTTTATTGCGATTCGTCATTATCCGGTCCCCGGCAGCTAAAAAGGAGTATATACACCTATTATCCCCTTGTCAACGAATTTTAGTTCGGGAGAAAAAATTTTACTTGCCTCAATAGGGGAATATACTATTCTTATGTCCGGCGTGAACGGGCTGATTTTATTAAATACACGGAGCTGTTCAGGGAAATAAATTATGTCCGTAATCAGAGGCAAAAAAATAATTCTGGGCGTAACAGGCGGAATCGCCGCCTATAAATCCTGCGAGCTCGTAAGGAGCCTCGTGAAGGAAGGGGCCGACGTTCAGGTAATCATGACCCAAAACGCCATGGAGTTCGTAACCCCGCTCACCCTGCAGACACTCTCCGGCAACCGTGTGGCCACGAAGACATTCGACCTCGGATGGGAATCCGAGATAGGCCACATCAGCCTGGCGGACAGCGCCGACCTGATCGTAGTGGCTCCCGCGACAGCGAGCTTCATAGGAAAAATCGCGTCGGGCATCGCCGATTCTCTCCTTACGAACGTAATCCTGGCGACGCTCTCGCCGGTCGTCATATGTCCGGCCATGAACGTGAATATGTATAACAACCGGATAGTTCAGGAAAATCTGGAGAGACTCGGGAACCGCGGGTTTATAATTGTCGAGCCTTCGGAGGGAAGCCTCGCCTGCGGCTGGGAGGGCAAGGGGCGGCTCCCCGAAATCCCCGATATCGTGCACGAGATCGAAAAGACCCTCTACCCCAAAGACTTCCACGGCGAAAGGGTGCTCGTAACCGCTGGCGCGACCAGGGAATTTATAGATTCCGTGAGATTTATCTCGAACCCCTCGAGCGGTAAAATGGGTTACGCCCTCGCAAAAGAGGGCCTCATGCGGGGGGCAGAGGTAGTGCTCGTAACCGGAAAAACTAGCCTGGCCCCTCCCTACGGCGCCAAAGTAATCGACGTGGTGAGCGCAGGCGACATGTACGAAACGGTCATGGAATACCTCGATTGGTCAACGATAGTCATCAAAGCCGCCGCGGTCGGAGACTACGCGCCTTCTGAAAAAATAAACGGTAAAATCAAAAAAGACGACGACTCGATGATCCTCAATCTCAAACGCACTAAGGACATATTGAGGGCAGTAGGCGAGAGGAAGAACGGCAGGATGGTGGTGGGGTTCGCGGCCGAAACGGACGGCCTTATAGAGCACGCCAAGGACAAGCTAAAAAGAAAAAACGCCGACCTCTTCATAGCGAACGACGTGTCTCTACCCGGAGCCGGTTTTGAGGCCGAGACGAATATCGTTCATTTTGTGTATAAAGACGGTAAAACGGAAGAACTGCCCGGGGCCGCCAAATCGGAGATAGCGAGGAAGATTTTCGACAAAATACTCGAGTTAAAAACCCCTAGTGGACGCTTATAGATTCTATAAGGAAATTTAATCTCTGAACGATCTCTTCTACCGTGCTGTCCTTGGTAATATAGCCGACCGCGCCCATATCGAGACATTCCGTGATTTTTCTCATTTCGGAAAGCGCCGTGAGCATAACGACCGGTATACTCTTAAGCTCGTCATCGTTCTTTAATATTTTAAGGAACTCCAGGCCGTTATAGTTAGGCATCACTATGTCGAGCACTATAACGTCCGGCCTGAATATTTTAAGCACCGAAAGGGCGTCTTCGCCGTCGGCAGCCGCCTCTACAGTATAGTTTTTCGCATTGAGTATTTTAGTATACAGCTTCCTCAACGACTCTTCATCTTCGATCAGCAATACCTTGGGCATTTGTCAGGACCTCGTGTCGATTAATTTGCTCCGGCATTGCATTTCCTGTGAACTGCGACAGCCGGATTAATTCGGCTTAAACAGGGCAACCTGTTGTCAAGCCGAATTTTTTTGCCATCTACCTGACAATTATACAGCCGAAAAAATTTCGAGTGTTACTCTCTAATTCGGAATTATTCGGATTGGAACCGCCACAGGGACAAAACTATCCGGCGGCCATCGCTATTATTACCTAATTCCACAATGACCGCGGATGCTTACGGATAAGTTCTCAACTATACGATTGAATGATAAACGTTATTCGCCCAAAACAGCGTCTTTACACGCCTTGGCCACCCTGAACTTCACCACTTTTTTCGCCGGTATCTTGATTTCGGCGCCGGTGGCAGGATTCCTGCCGATTCTCGCCTTGCGCCTGGAAAGTACCAGCTTTCCGATACCCGGGATCGTAAACTGCTTGCTTCTCTTTGCTTCCTTGTAAGCAACGGCTGCCAGCTCATCTAATATCTCGTTTGCAGTTTTTTTGGTGATCCCTGCGAGCTCCGCAATATGGTTTGACAACTGAGATTTTGTCATCGCACTTTTCTCGGCCATCTCCCTCTCCTTTAAAACTTGTTTTAGTGTCATCAATAGTACAGAAAAGCACAATAAAAATCAATATTTCCAAGAAAAATAAGAGTAAACCCGGCGGGGGTCGCAAAAGGCCCGGTGAGGCGCTTTCCGGCCCATAATATTAAAGCGCAGTATTTAGTAACTTCGTGCATGCCGTTTTTTTCAATCATCCGGGTCGAAGAACGTCCTTCTCTTTACCTCTTTACGCGGTCCTCTCACGGGCAGGCGAATCCGAAGGTATCAAAGGCGCGTGTATTTGAAGACCTGACGAGCGCGGGCACTCCGTAACCGAGCCCGGTCAATAACGCACATCTCAGAGAGAGCGTTTCCACCAGAAGAGTATCAGAACGAGCGCGGCTGCAATCGGGATAACGATCATCCAGACGACCTGTTCCAAGAACGCCGCGCCGGCAACGCATGCCCCTAGCACTATACCCACGACCATGAACCGCCAGTCGAAATGGACGCCCGCGAGAAAGGTCGTGAGCGCCAGGGCGAGCAGCGACATGAGAGCGAGCTGATTATAATCTATGCGGCCTGTCCTCATGAACAGGAAATAGATAAGGACCAGTGCTGCCAGGAGCCCCAGCCAGTGAAGTACCTGGACGCGGATGATCCTCGACATCCCTTCACCCCGGCGCCTCGCCTTGGACCACCCCATGTAAATACTTACCGCCGCGAAAACAGGGGCCATCGCAGCCCAGTACCAGAAGCTCCCGGCCGGCTTAAAGTTAGTGACTCCTATGCCGACGGCCGAGAGGGCCATGAGGGTTATTAGTATCGCCTCTTCGGTATGAATCTTCTTCACGAAGCCCTTTCCATCGGCTGATTCAGACGGATCCGGTATCGGGCTATACGGTTTTTCATCACTCATCGGTCAGCCCTCCATCCCCAGTATATCACCCGTTGTGCGCGTAAACAAAGCCGGGCGCGTGCATGCCGGAACGGGTACATGCGGACAGCGCCCGCATTCGCGGGTCGGAACCAGCCGGTGTCCCGGCAGCTTATATGGATGAATCGGCAAAGATAGGGGGGGTCGGGATCGAATCGGCTCGTCCCCGCGCGGCGCATCTCACCCAAAGCCGCGGAGCCCTGCTGACTTATCACGGCTATAAAGGGGAGAAGTACGAAGGGCCGGGTCAGAAAGCCGGATTGATAAAGCTGTAGTAGATGCCGCCTACTGTCAAAAGCGCCGTTGCGAGGAGCACCGCGAAAGCAAGAACGGCAAATAATGCATTGTAAGAATTCCCCGCGCCTTCCTTTCCTGTATTACCGTTTTTTGTCATGAACTCAGCCTCCCGAACGATACACGGGATAAATATATTAAGCCCTTCCGAATTTATGTCAAGAAAAAGAGTAAGGTAGAATATGAATGAATCATACCTATTCGACATACCGGCCACACACGGGGAATAAATGAAAAGGATAATTTTATATACGGGAAAGGGAGGCGTCGGGAAAACCACAGCCGCGGCGGCAACAGCGCTTCTATCGGCAAAGAGGGGACACAAGACACTGGTCATATCGACCGACCCCGCGCACAGCCTGAGGGACTCCTTCGATATCGACATCGGGCCCGAGCCGAAGAGGATCATGAAAAACCTGTACGCTCAGGAAATCGACGTGTTCTATTCCGTCGATAAATACTGGGGCAAGCTTACCGGGTACATTCAGTCCCTCTTCAACTGGATGAAGGTGGACGACGTACTGGCCGAAGAATTCAGCATCTTTCCGGGAATGGAGGAGGTTTCGTGCTTTCTCTGGGTCTACAGCCATTTCAAGGAGGGGGATTACGATGTAATCATCGTGGACAGCGCCCCCACGGGAGAGACGCTCAGGCTTCTCTCCCTGCCCGACGTGGCGAGGTGGTGGATAGTCAAGGTCTTTCCGATAGAGAGGAAGCTGCTCAAGGTGGTGAGGCCCGCGGTGAAGGTCGTATCGGACATGCCGCTGCCCGAAGAAGAGACATACATCGCAATCGAGGATCTGTTCGAAAAGCTGAATTCTATCCATAAGACGTTCTCGAACCCGGAGGTTACGTCGATAAGGCTCGTCCTCAATCTCGAAAAGATGGTCATAAAGGAAACGCAGAGGGCTTATACGTACCTTAACCTTTACGGCTACAACGTGGACACCGTCATAGTCAACAGGGCGATGCCGAAAGAGCTCGACCATCCCTATTTCAAGGAATGGAAAAAGTTTCAGGAGAATTACAGGAAAGAAGTCGCGGAGCTTTTCAGCGCAATCCCGATACACGAAGCTCCTTTATTCTCGAAGGAGATACTGGGCTTCGACGCTCTCCTCGAATTCGGCGAGACCCTGTTCTCGAAAAAAGACCCCGTTGAAATCTTTTACAAAGAAAAGCCCTACGAGGTCGTCAAAGAAAATGGGGCGTACAGCCTTTTACTGAAACTGCCTTTCGTCAGCAAGCAGGAAGTCAAGCTCCACCAGGTTGGGGAAGAGCTCACCATACAGATCGAAAACCAGAGGAGAAATATTTTCCTGCCCAGCTTCCTCGCAAGGCTGAATGTGGAGAAGGCGAATCTCGAGGGAGGGGTATTAAAAATAAGCTTCGAGAAAGGCAGCGCCTCAAAAAAGTAAGATTCGGCAGCCTGTTACAGGGTATTCCCCGGAGCGCTCATATGATTTATAATTTATTCACGGGGTGTCTTCTGAAAACAACGGGGTGTCCTCTGAAAATAAAAATGATTTAACGGTAAATTAACGTGAAATTCAACACCGCTTAATACATAGCAATTATTATTTTAATCATGGGAATAGACCTGAGCGAATTAACCATAGTCCTTCCAACCAGAAACGAATCCCGTAATATACGTAATTTTTTAAGGTCCCTTCCCGAAGATGTCAGCCTGGTCGTAGTAGACGCGAGCGAAGATGCGACAGCGGACATTGTTTCCTCCGTGCGTCCCGATTATACTAAAGTGATAAGGCATCCCGGCACCGTAACGGAGGCCCGGCGGATAGGGGCCGATGCCGCAAATACCCGGTGGCTTCTCTTTACTGACGCGGATATCGTATTTTCCGGGGATTACTTCAGCAACGCCGAGAACTTCGAAGAATACGACCTGATATACGGACCCAAGCTGTCACTCGACCGCTTCCGCGCCTATTATAGATGGTTCGCATACGGGCAGAGTCTCATACACGCGCTCGGCGTGCCCGCCGCCTCGGGCTCGAATTGCATCATAAAGAGAGAGGCCTATGAGGCGTCGGGGGGGTTCGACAGCGGGCTCACCTGCAACGAGGACTCAGAGCTCGCGTGGCGGATAAACCGAATGGGGTATAAATCCTGTTTTACTTTCGATCTGGTTGTATATGCGGGAGACCACAGGCGGCTCGAAAGGGGCGTGGCGAGAAAGACCCTGCACTCGATAGCGAGATGCTCGGCCTTATACTTCAATCTGATACCCGACAGGTGGAAGGGCAGCGACTGGGGTTATTGGTCGCATATGAATACGAACCGGGAACTTCAAAATGAGAACTGAGAAAAAAATTTACCAGCAGACACCTGAACCGATCGTCATACCGCTCGACTGGCGGGACAAGTCCGCACGCGTAATTTCGAACCTGTTCAGCCCCCCTCTGGTAGCCCTTGCCTGCATAGTCGTAACCGCACTGGCGACGAAAAGCGAATCCTCCCTGTTCTGGATACTGATATTTATTGCTCTCCTGATCATTCCCCCCACCCTGTTCGTCCTTACGCTCGTACACAGGGGAAAGGTAAGCGATTTCCACCTGAACATAAGAGAAGAACGCGCCCGGCCACTGTTCGCAATATTTGCATATGCTGCCTTCATATTCTTTGTAATGTATTTCGGAGGGGCGCCGAGATTAATGCTGATAGTAACGGCAGTGGCGCTGCTTCAGATACTCCTTGTCTTCATAATTACACTTAAATGGAAAATAAGCGGTCACTGCACGTCCGCGGCGGGACTCGCCTTCCTTGCGGTTGCGCTGTACGGAGAAAACGTTCTCCCCCTTACTCTTATCGTGCCCCTGATAGCCTGGTCCCGTATCAGGCTCGGAAGACATACGATCTCACAAACGCTCGCAGGCAGCGTCCTCGGAGCGGCGACCGTAATAATCATTCTCTACCTTACAAACGTGCTTTGAGCCCAATAGCAGCCTTCAAACGAAGTACCGGCACGGGAGCAAAATAAAATGAAAATAATGCTCGTCACCGATGCATGGCACCCTCAGGTAAACGGCGTCGTGCATACTTGGAGCTATATCACGAACCTGATCAGGGGGGACCACGATGTGGCCGTTCTGAATCCTTATGTGGAAGGGACCGAGCTGCTGTCTCTCAAGCTCCAGGGTAACATCCCGATCCTGAAAAATGCCAATCACATCGTCAGTAAATATTACGACGAGCACCTTCCGGACCGGGTACATATCGCGACCGAGGGAAGCCTGGGCCTCGCCATGCGTCAGTTCTGCAGGAAAAACAAAATCAACTACAATACGTCCTATCATACGAGGCTCGCGGATTACGGCTGGGTTCTTTACGGAGTCCCCACGTTCCTCACCTGGTTATACGTGAGGTGGTTCCACAGGTGCAGCAGAAAAGTCCTAGTGACCACGAAAAGCATAGCCAGGCAGCTCGGTCTCAGTAACTGCATCGTGTGGGGACGCGGCGTAGATACCGGGCTTTTCAATCCCGGAAACGGGAAAATTGCCGCGGCCGAAAAAACCATAATTACCGTATCGAGGGTGAGCAAGGACAAGAATCTCGACGACTTCTGCAGAGTCCCCGGATACAAAAAGATTCTCGTCGGCGACGGACCTTACCTGAATACCCTCAAAGCCAGATACCCCGATGTCGAATTCGCCGGATACGTCCCCCACAACCGGCTTAAAAACATATACACGCAGGCGCAGGTGTTCGTATTCCCGAGCAAGTTCGATACGTTCGGACTTGTAATTCTCGAAGCCATGGCCTGCGGCTTGCCGGTGGTGGCCTACGATGTCCCGAGCCCGAACGACATAATCCGGGACGGGATCACGGGATACCTGGGAGAGAGCCTCGAAGAGAACATCGAAAAGGCCTTCAGCCGCCTGGACGACCTGTCGCGGAACGCGATCGATTACGCCCGCACCCAGAGCTGGAAATCGATCGCCGACCAGTTCGTCGGTCACCTCATGTGATTTCATTCAACACTCTTCCGCACACAAATATTCAAATCCCCGACCGGAACAAGAGCGTTTCGAAATGCAGGGTTAACCGTGTCTTAACCGATAAATAAAACTCTCTTAATAAGTAAGCGCTACAATACTATTATCTGCTATTTGATTGCCCGACTCTCTCACCGGGCACTCTAAAAGATTAAGGCGAGTCCCGGCCCGCAGGGACTCGCCCTTTTTTTCACCGGCTAATCCAATTTTATTTCGTTGTTCCGGAGTCGATAAGTAACGAGTTTAAAACCGGCGCCTTAACACAATCTTCACACAGTCTTAACAATGCGCATATAGAATAACCACATCAATTTCCGGGGAGGGGTCAAAATGGAAACGGACAATCTCGACAGGTCTACGATAGAAAGCAGATTCGAAAGGTTAATATCGAAATCAAAGAATTATATAAACTCCAGGAACGAAGGCGAGCTGGAGTCTCTCAGGAACGACCTTATACATCTCAAGCTCAAGCTCGAGACCGCAATAGAAAAAAGCAGGAAGAAACAAGAGGCGGGCAATATCACGGCTCTCAGGCTGATGCTTTCAATCATTCAGAAATTCACCTATTCAGTACATCTGATGGAGAACCTCAAATCGAAAAAACCCATGTGCATCGATTTCGATACCAAACAGATGCTCGACATACTGCTCCCGCATATCAAGATTCTGGTCGA
>Ga0187892_10004835_pt1 | contig 22065 bp, 21 predicted proteins | sample MA1701073metaG_FD_139345 | JGI IMG/M metagenome (GOLD analysis project Ga0187892, IMG submission 139345) | Bio-ooze microbial communities from a basaltic lava cave in the Kipuka Kanohina Cave System on the Island of Hawaii, USA - MA170107-3 metaG ... | reverse complement strand
GTCGGTGAGCAGCACGACGAGGCGGCCGGGGCCGCTCGCGGCGCCGTGCAGGCGCTTCAGCGCCAGGGCGAGCGCGTCGCCGAGCGCGGTGGTGTCGCCCGCCATGCCGGGCTCGACGCGATCGAGCGCCGCGCGCAGCAGGCGTCCGTCGGTCGTCAGCGGGCAGTGCGTGAACGCCGTGCTGCCGAACACGACGAGGCCGACACGGTCGCCGCCCTGCACACGGTGCAGCGCGAAGCGCGCCACCACTTCGCGCGCCAGCTCGAGCCGCGTGTGGGCGCTGTCGCCCACGTGCGCGTCGAGCGCACGCATGCTCTCCGAGGTGTCGAGCACGAGCATCAGGTCGATGCCCTGCTCGCGCGGACGCGCGGAGGGCGCAGGCCCGAGCGGTCCGGCGAGCGCGCCCGCGAGCAGCACGAGCGCCGCCGCGCGGAGCGCGAGGCCGAGGCCGCGCACGAGGTCGAGCCGGCGCGCCCCGGCGGCGCGCAGCTCGCGCGCCGCCGGCCAGGCCAGGCTGCGCGGCCGCGCGCGCGCCGAGAGCACGCACGCGAGCAGCGCGAGCCCGGCGAGCAGGGCGCCGAGTGACGGCCACAGGAAGCCCGTGAGCGCGCCGAGCCCGGCCAGCGTCGCGAGCAGCTCGCTCACGGCAGCGGGCTCCCGCCCGAGAGGAAGTCGCGCGCGCGCGCGAGCGCCGCGCGCAGCTCGTCGGCCTGCGCGCGAGGCGGCGGGAAGCGGAGCGCATCGAAGGCCTGCACCACCGCGAGGAACGCCGGGTAGCGCAGGCTCAGCAAGTAGGGCGCCGCCGAGACGGCCAGCTCCTCCGTGGTCGCGCGCCGGAGGCGCGGCGCCCGGAAGCGCTCCGCGGCCCACGCGCGGAACGCCTCGGACGCGACGTCGGCCGCGCGCACGAGGTCGGCTTCGCCTTCGGCCCGGCGCAGCGCGGCCAGCAGGCGCTCCGCGCGCGCGTCGGAGGCTTCGTGCGCGAGCGACGCGTCCGGCTCCGGTCGGCTCCTCACGCGGCGCACGAGCGCGATCAGGCCGAGCGCCGCGAGCGTGAAGAGCGAGCCGAGCAGCGCCGGCAGCCACGGGCCGCGGCCCGGCTCGCCGGCGCCGCTCGGCGCGCGGAACGAGAACGGGCTCCGCCGCTCGGGATGCTCCGCGAGCAGCGAGACCACCTCGAAGGGCCGCGCAGCGGCGGTGACGGTGACGCGCTCGCCCGCCGGCGTCTCCACGCCGAGCGCGAGCTCCGGCCAGACGAGTGGGCCGGTGGCGCGCGCGCGTGCGCGGAAGCGCTGGCGGTGGACCCAGCGCCCGGGCTCCCGGTCCACGCTGGGCAGCTCGGCGTCCACGATCACGAGGCCGGGCGCCGCCTTCGGCACCTGCACGGGCGCCACCCGATGGTCGGGCGGCGTCACCACCGCCACCTCGACGGTGAAGAGATCCCCGATCTCGATGCGCGGGGGCTCGAGCACCACGCTCGCGCGCAGCGCCGCGGGCGGCGGCGGCGCGGGCGCGTCCGCGGGCGGGTCGGCGGGTGCGCCGCACGCGAGCGCGAGCGCGCAGAGCAGGGCGCCGCGCCTCATCGCCGCACCCCGCGCCGCGTGGCGGCGCGCTGCACGAAGAAGCGGCCGAGCGCGCGCAGCGGATCGGCGTCGGTGTCGAGCGTGACGAGGTCCACGCCGTCGCCGCGCAGGCTCCGCTCGAGCGTGCGCGTCCGCACCCGCGCAGCGACCTCGTAGCGCCCGCGCGCGCGCCGCGAGCCGGAGCGCAGGAGCAGCGTCGCGCCGGGCGCCTCCGGATCGGCGAGGCGCAGGGTGCCCGCGGGCGGCAGCGTCGTCTCGCGCGGGTCGCGCACCCAGCCGGCCACCACGTCGTGCCGGCGCGCGACGGCCGCCAGCGCGGAGCGCGTGCGGCGGCCGGCCGCGTCGCTCGCGAGCAGCGCGTCGTCGCGCAGGTCGGAGAGCAGGAACACGATCGCGCGGCGGTGCACGCGCTCGCGCAGCGCCGCGAGCACCGGCGCGAGGGCGGTCGCGCCCGCGCCCGGCCGGCCCGCGGCCACGAGCGCGCGCAGCACGGCGAGGCCGTGCGCGTCGCCGCGCCCCGGCCGCACCTCGTGCACGAGCGCGTGGTCGAAGGTCCAGAGCGCGACGCGGTCTCCGGCGGCGCTCGCGGCCGCCGCGAGGAGCGCCGCGCTGCGCGCGGCCAGTGCGCCCTTGCTCGGTCCGGCGGTGCCGAACGCCATCGATGCCGACACGTCCACGAGCAGCAGCAGGAGCTGGTCGCGCTCCTCGCGGTAGTGCTTCACGTGCGCGACGCCGGTGCGCGCGAACGCATTCCAGTCGATCGCGCGCACGTCGTCGCCGGCCGTGTACGGGCGCGATTCCTCGAACTCGACGCCGCCGCCGCGGAAGGCACTCCGGTAGCCGCCCGCGAGCGCGCCCGCGACCTCGCGACGGCTCCTCACCTGGAGCGTCCGCGCGGCGCGCGCGAGGTCGGAGGCCTCCGGCGAGAAGGGGGAGCCCAGGCGCAGCAGCGACCCCGCTCGTGCCATGGCTCAGGGGATCTCGACGGCTTGCAGCAGCGCGGCGACGACGTCCTCGGGCCGGACGCCGTCCGCCTCGGCCTCGTAGGAGAGCAGGATGCGATGGCGCAGCACGTCGGGTGCGACGCGCTTCACGTCGTGCGGCGTGGCGAAGCCACGGCCGTCGAGGAGGGCGCGGGCGCGGGCGGCGCGCACGAGAAAGAGCGTGGCGCGCGGCGAGGCGCCGACCGCCACGGCGCCCGCAGCCGCGCGCGGCTCGGGCTTCGCGAGCGTCGCCCCGGCGAGCCCGGGCTCGCGCGTCGCGCGCGTGAGGCGCACCGCGTACTCCGCCACGGCCGGCGCCACGTGCACGGCGGCCGACTGCCGGCGCAGGCGCGCGATGCTCGCCGCGTCGGTCACGCTCCGCAGCACGGGCCGCTCGCGCTCGTCGCGCGCCACGATCTCGCGCTCCTCGTCCGCCTCGGGATAGGGCACCACGATCTTCAGCAGGAAGCGGTCCACCTGCGCCTCGGGCAGCGGGTACGTGCCCTCGAGGTCGATCGGGTTCTGGGTCGCCATCACCAGGAAGGGATCGGGCAGCGCGAAGGTCTCGTCACCGATCGTGACCTGGCGCTCCTCCATCGCCTCGAGCAGCGCCGACTGCACCTTCGCCGGCGCGCGGTTGATCTCGTCGGCGAGAATGACGGGCGCGAAGATCGGGCCGCGCCGCACCGTGAACGTGCGCTGCTCGGGCAGGAAGACGGGCGTTCCGATCAGGTCGCCGGGCAGCAGGTCCGGCGTGAACTGGATGCGGCGGAAGCCGAGGCCGAGCGCCTGCGCCAGCGAGCGCACCGCCGTGGTCTTCGCGAGGCCCGGCACGCCCTCGACCAGCACGTGGCCGCCCGCGAGCAGGCCGATCAGCAGCCCGTCCACGAGGCCGGTCTGCCCGACCACGATGCGCCCGACCTCGTCGCGCAGCGCCTTCAGCAGGCCGCTGGCTTCGTCAGCCGTCGTGACTTCGTTCGCCATTCGGCTCACTGCGCGCCGGGCCTTGTCCGGCGTGCTCCACGAATCCTCTCCACCAACGCGCTGGTTCTGACTCCGGGAATCTGGCGCAGGCGACGCAGCCGGCCACGGAAGCCGGGCGGCGCGTCCGTCGCGCGCAGCACCGCGAGCGGCCAGTCGCCGCCCTTCGCGTAGACATCGGGCGCGAGCGCGGCGATCAGCGCGCGCGGCGTCGGCTCGGGGAAGATCACCACCCAGTCCACGCAGCCGAGCGCGGCGACCAGCTCGGCGCGCTGGCGCGCCGGCACGATCGGGCGCGGCGGGCCCTTGAGGGCGCGCACCGTGCCGTCGGCGTTCACGCCGACCACCAGGCGGTCGCCCATGCGGCGCGCTTCGGCCAGGCTGCGCGCGTGGCCGACGTGCAGCAGATCGAAGCAGCCGCCCGTCAGCACCACGCGCTCGCCGCGCCGCTGCGCGGCGCGTACCGCGCGCGCCGCCGCCGCGCGCGAGAGCAGCTTGCGGCGGTGATCGCGCTTCGGCTGCACGGCGCGTACCGCGCGCGCCGCCGCCGCGCGCGAGAGCAGCTTGCGGCGGTGATCGCGCTTCGCTCGACGGGTCATGAATCGGCCGTGTCGTCGTCGCTCGGCGCCGCGACTTCCTCGCTCGGCAGGATCACCGACTGGATGCGCTTGATCCCGCCGAGCACGAAGCCGGGGATCCCCTCCGTCAGGAAGCCCGTGGGCCCCGTCGCGATGGTCTGGATGGGGATCAAGCTCGCCTCCGGCTCCGCCCATTGCCCGGTGATCGCGAAGTATGCCCCGACGAAGTTGCCGTTGCGTCCGAGGATCACGCGGTTGAGGATCGGCACGCGGTCGATCAGCGAGTCGAGCCCGGGGAAGAAGAACATCCCCACCACCCCCTGGAGAGCGTAGGGCTGGATCACGCCGCCCTTCCCGGTGGCGCCCATGCGCACCGTCGGCGCGTGGAGCTGCACGTTGTCGAACACCAGCTTGCCCTTCTTGACGCGCGCGACGGCGTCGATCGCGTCGTAGGGCAGCTCCTCGCGGTTGCCGAACGGGTTGAACTGGTCGCTCGCGAGGGCGATGGCCAGCATGATCGGGATCTTGCGCTGGATCCGGCCTGCGCGGGCATGCAGAGCAAGAAGACCCCGCGCGTCGCCCAGCGGATTCAGACCGGGGCGGAGCTGGCCCTCGATGGCTCCGCCGCCGTAGAGGGTGCCCGAGAGCGCGCCGCGCTCGAAGTCGGCGGACTGCCAGAGCTGGAGCAGGTCGACGCCGGCGAACTGGGCCTCGGCGGAGAAGGGCAGCGTGTCCGCGACGCCGAGCTCGATGACGGCGCGCCCCTCGATCTGGCCGCCCGGGTCGAAGCTCAGGCTCGTGCCGGGCAGCTCGAGCCGCGTCCCGTTCGCCTCGACGCGCCCGGTCGCCCCCTTCACGTGCCAGCGGCCGAGCCGCGTGGCGTCGAAGGTGAAGCGGCCCGACACCCACGGGTCGGCGGGTGGGTCGAGGCTCATGCCCTCGAAGGGCGGGCCCAGCTGGGCGTCGATGAACACCGCAGACGGCCGCGCGCTCGCCGCCTCCGCGCGCTGCCAGCGCCCCTCGAGCTCGATGGGCAGACCCGCCCAGACCCCGTGCGGCGCATCGAAGCGGAAGCCGTCCGGCGTCGGCTCGAGCACACCCTCGACCTGCTCGAGGCTGCACAGCAGCGCCGGGTGCGACACCCAGTCGAGCTCGAGCCCGAGGCGTTGCCAGTCGACCGCCGTACGCTCCTCGGGGTCGGAGCGCTCCTCGCCGAGCCACTCCTGGAGCCGCGGCAGGCCCACGAGCGGCGTCTGCGGGTGCGGCTCGCGGCAGTTGATCTCCTCGAAGGAGCGCACGTTCTTGATGCCGCTCAGCGAGAGCACGAGGCGCGGCACGGGGCGGTCGTGGTAGACGCCGCGCTTCACCGTGAGCGCGAGCCGGTCGCCCGAGAAGTCGAGGCGCGCTGCCACGCCGCTGGCGCGATCGGCTTCGCCGAGACGGACGGTGGCGTCGGTGAGGGAGGCCTCGAGGTCGAGCGCGCCGGGCCGCGAGAGGACGCTCCGCTGCGCCAGATCCTCGAGTTCCGAAAGCGTGCCGGAGAGGGTCGCCCGCAGCTTCGCGATGCGGCCGGACTCGACGCGCGCGAGCGCGCGCAGCGCGTCCTCGCGCGCGGATTCGGAGAGCTGCGCCAGGACGCGCGGCGCCTCCTCGACTGCGAGCGCGCCGAGCTCGAGCTGGAGCTGGGCCTTCGACTCGGGGCGCGCCGGCACCGCCAGCTCGCCGCTCGCGCCGAGCCGGATCGCGCCGTCCGAGAGCTCGAAGGCTTCGAGCGCGAGCCGCGCCGGCGTGGCGAGCAGCCGGCCGGCGAGGTGCGGGACCGGCAGGTCGAGCTCCAGCCAGGCCGGCCGTTCTCCGCCCGGGATCGGGCCCTTCACCTGCTTGCCGTCGAGCGCGACGTCGAGCTGGTACGGCGCGCGGCCGGGCGCCGCGAGGCGAATCGTCCCGCTCACCGTGCCCGCGAGGGGCACGTCGATCCCGACGATCGCGAGCAGCTTTGCCAGCGGCGCGCCGGCGAGCTTCACGTCGGCGGCGGCCTCCTCGCGGCTCACCTCGAGCGTGAACGAGGCGGGGAAGGTCGCGTCGCCGTGGCGGGCGCGGGCGGCGAGCCGGGCGCGCGAGTGATCGCGCCCGAACCCCTCGCAGGCCAACGCGCCCTCGCCCGCCTCGAGCAGCACGTCGAGCCGGCCGTCGCGCGGCACCAGCACCGTGAGGCCCACCACCTCGAGGTCCGGGATGTCGCAGGGGTGCCGGCGCAGGAACGCGCCCGTGACCTCGATCGGTCGCAGGATGCGCGTCACGCGGTCGCGCTTCGGCTTGCCGTCGTTCTTCGGTGGGAACAGCACGATCACGTCCTCGAGGCGGAGGTCGGCGAGCCCGAGCCGGCCGAGCGCGAGCGAGAGGGGGTCGAGGCGCGCGCGGACCTTGCCGGCGAGCAGCGTCACCTCGCCGTCGATCTCCGCGCGCGCGCCGCGCGCCTCGAGCCAGAGCCAGGGCAGCGTCCGCGCCCGCGCGATCTCGAGGCTGGCGAGCGTGACCGGGCCCCGCAGCACCCGGCTGAGCTGGCGCTCGGCCACGAGGCGCACCCGCTCCGGGGCCAGCCGCGCCGCGCCCCAGAAGCCGGCCAGCAGGGCGGCGGCGAACACCAGGAGCAGGACGAGGGCGATGGTTAGGGCGCGCCGCAAGGACACCTCCGAGGCACGGTAGCCGTGGGCTTCGCGCGCGCTCCTCGCGGCCCCGTCCGGGCGGGTTCGCGCGCCTGCGGCTGGCGCCGCCATCCCCGCGGGATCGCAGCGTTTCCGGCTCCGTAGGCCTTTGCCAACGGCCGAGTCAACCCCCGATCCCGTCTAAAGAAATTCACGCGTCCGCCGAAAGAACGGGGCATCGCCCCACTTCCGGGGGCTGCGGGGATGCCTGTGACGATGAGCAACGCCCGACAACCGAACCGGGTGCGCGAGCTGCGCGAGAACCGACTCATGACCCAGGCCCAGCTCGCGCGAAAGGCCCGGGTGGCGCTGCGCACGATTCACAGCGTCGAGAAGGGCATGAACTGTCGCATGGACACGAAGCGCAAGATCCTGCTGGCCCTCGGCATGCGCTTCGAGGACAAGGAATACGTGTTCCCCTCGCAGGGGCGGAGCGCGGATCCCTTCCATCCGACGGTGGTGTCGAGCGAGCCGAACTAGTTTCTTCGTTCGGCTTCGCCTTACTGCGCGCCGGCGGACGCCGGCTTGCTGACCGGCCGGGAACCGAGAGCGGGTAGCGGTTCGTCCGGTAGGCTTGCGTGGTCGCTGTGGAGGGCGCGCGCATTCCCGACCGCGAAAGTGTGCTCGCGGACGTCGCCGGGATCGTCTCTCGCTCGCACGACCTCGGCGAGACCCTCGGCAACGTCGTCGATCTGGTCGCGAAGCGGCTCGATGCGGACGTCTGCTCCGTCTACCTGGTCGGCCCCGACCTGCGCCAGCTCGTGCTGTCCGCGACGGTCGGCCTCGCGAAGGCGTCCGTCGGCAAGGTGCGCCTCGCGCTCGGCGAGGGCCTGGTGGGCCACGCGGCGCAGCGCGGCGAGGCGATGGCCTTCGCCGACGCGCAGGCGCACCCCGCCTACCGCTACTTCCCCGAGACCGGCGAGGAGCGCTTCGCCTCGCTGATGGCGGCGCCGCTGCGCGTGCGCGGCGCGGGCAGCAGCTTCACGATCGGCGCGCTGGTGGTCCAGACGCGCGAGCGCCGCGAGTTCTCCGAGGAGGACCTCGAGCTGCTCGACACGTGCGCGCAGGTCATCGCGCCCGTGGTGATGAACGCGCAGCTCCTCGCCGTGGTGGCGGGTGGAGACGAGCGGCGCAGCCGCCTGCTCGAGGAGCTGGCGCGCTCCGGCCTCGGCGTGGCGGCCCGTCCGGGCGAGCCCGTCGAGCGCGAGCGGCGCCTGCGCGGCATCTCGACGTCGCGCGGCATCGCGCTCGGTCCGGTCTACTTCCTGACCGACCGCGTGGACCTCGACCTGGTCGACTATCGCCCCAGCCCCGACGTCGAGGCCGAGCTGCGCGACCTCCGCGGCGCGCTCGAGGGCGCGCTGCGCGAACTGCACGACGTGCGTGACGACGTGGGCGACCGCTTCGGCCCCGACTTCGCGGCCGTCTTCAACACGCACATCCAGATCCTGGAGGACAAGGGGCTGGTGCGGCGGCTCGAGGAGGAGACGCGCCGCGGCGGTGACGCCTTCCAGGCCATCCGCCACGTGGTGGCGGAGTACGCGCGCATGTTCGCGGCGATCGAGGATCCCTACTTCCGCGAGCGCGGCGCCGACGTCGAGGACGTGGGCCAGCGCGTGATCGCGCGCCTGATCGGCGTGCGCCACCACGACCTGCCGCTCAGCGACGGGGCGATCGTGGTGGCCTCGAACCTGCTGCCGGCGCACTTCGCCACGCTGGAGGTCGAGAAGGTGGCCGCGTTCGTGACCGAGCACGGTGGGCCCACCTCGCACGGCGCGATCTTCGCGCGCGCGCTCGAGATCCCCGCCGTGACGGGCGCCGCCGGCATCCTCGAGGCGGCGCGTGCGGGCGAGCAGGCCATCGTGGACGGCGACACCGGAACGATCTTCCTCTCGCCCGAGGCGAAGCTCGTGGCGGAGTACCAGCGTGCGCAGCAGCGCGCGCTGGTCGCGGTCGAGCACCTGGACGCGCTCGCGTCGCGGCCGGCGGAGACGCGGGACGGCCACCGCGTGCGCCTGACCGCGAACGTGGGCCTGCTCTCGGACCTGCGCCTGTGCGAGCGGCACGGCGCCGAGGGCATCGGGCTGTTCCGCACCGAGCTGCTCGCGCTCGTGCACCGCGGCTTCCCGAGCGAGGAGGAGCAGGAGCAGCTCTACGGCGAGGTGGCGCGCGCGATGGCGCCGCGCCCGGTCACGATCCGCACGCTCGATCTCGGCGGCGACAAGGCGCTCCCCGGCGCGGGGGAAGCGGAGGAGAATCCGCAGCTCGGCTGGCGCTCGATCCGGCTCTCGCTCTCGCACCTCGACACCTTCCGCGCCCAGCTCCGCGCGATCCTGCGCGCCAGCGCCGGGGGCAACGTCCGCATCCTGATCCCCATGGTGTCGGCCATCGACGAGCTGCGGCGGGTGCGCGAAGTGCTCGCCGAGACGAAGCAGGAGCTGCTGGAGCGCGACGAGCCCTTCGATCCGAAGGTGCCGCTCGGCGTGATGATCGAGGTGCCCTCGGCCGCCGTGATCGCCGACGCCCTCGCGCGCGAGAGCGACTTCTTCAGCATCGGCACGAACGACCTCACCCAGTACACGCTCGCCGTGGATCGCGGCAACGAGCGCGTGGCGCACCTCTACGACCCGCTCCATCCCGCGGTGCTGTCGCTGATCGACCGCACGATCCGCAGCGGGCGGCGGGCGGGGATCCCCGTCTCGGTGTGCGGCGAGATGGCGAGCAATCCGCTGGCGGTGCCGATCCTCGTCGGCCTCGGGCTCGGCGAGCTGTCGGGCGTCGCGAGCTCGGTGCCCGTCGTGAAGGAGATCGTGCGCGCGCTCGACCTCGCCGAGGTGGCCGAGGACGCCCGCGCCGCTCTCCAGGCGGCGACGGTGTCGGAGGTGCGCGCGATCGCGGCGGCGCGCCTGCGCCAGACCGGCCTGCTCCAGCACCCCGACATCGGCGAGTGGCTGCGCCAGGCCGTGGGCGACTAGCGCGCGAAGGGGGCGGCGGCCTCGGCGTCGAGGCGGTGCTGCTCCGCCTCGAGCCGCGCGCGCAGCGCTTCGAGCGCGTCGTCCTCGGCGTCGCGCGGCACGTGGAGCGGCGCGCCGAACACGACGCGCACACGCGCGAAGGGGTAGGGCAGCAGCGAGCGGTCCCAGCTCCCGAAGCGCCACGCGGGCGCGGCGGCGAGCCCGATGGGCACGAGCCGCGCGCCGGTCGCGCGCGCGAGCGCGACGGCGCCGGGCTTCGCGACGCCCGCCGGCCCGCGCGGCCCGTCGAGCAGGATCGCGATCGGCTCGCCCCCGCGCGCGCGCCGGATCAGCTCGCGCAGCAGCGCCGTGGCGCCACGCGAGCTCGAGCCGCGCGGGCTCGCGGCGAAGCCGAGCCGCACGAGCACGCTGTCGATCCAGTCGCCGTCGCGGGACAGGCTCACCGCCACGGCGATCCGGCGATCCCGCCAGCAGGCCGCCGCCGCCAGCATGCCGGCGTGCCAGATCGTCATCACGAGCGGGGCGCCCGGCGCGGCCGGCATCGGATCCGTGCCCACCCGCTCGACGCGCCAGGTGGAGCCGAGGGCGCGCAGGAACCACGCGCCGAGCCACCCGACCCCGCGGCGCAGGGCGCGCTGGTACGCGGAGTCGCGGCGGCGCTCGGTGGACGCCATTTCAGCCGCCGAGCCCGATCAGCGCGACGCCGGCCACGGTCGCGGCGGCGCCGGCGAGCCGCCCGCGGTCGGGGCGTTCGCCGAGGAAGGCGACGCCGATCCAGGCGGCGAACAGCACGCTGCTCTGGCGGACGGCGACCACGTAGCTCGCGGGCGCGCGCTCGAACGCCGCCAGGATGAGCCCGTAGCCGACCAGGCTGACGCCGGCGGCGGCGGGTGTGCGCCAGCCGCCGCTGCGCAGCGCGGGTGAAAGCTCGGCGCGGCCGATGCGGCGGAGAGCGAGCGGGAGGAAGAGCGGCGTGCTCGCGACGATGATCACGCAGTACCAGACGAGGGCCGGCGGGAGCCATCCGCCGTACCCCGCGTCGGCGAGCGCCGTGACCCCCGCCTTGTCGCTGAGCGAGTAGCCGACGGTGGCGAGCAGCGTGAGCCAGGCGTAGCGCAGCGCCGGCGCGGCGAGCGCGCTCGGGCGCAGGCCCGCGCCGTGGACGAGCCAGATGCCGCCGACGACGACCGCGATGCCGCCCGCGCCGAGGGGGCTCGGGGTCTCCCCGAGCAGGGGGAACGCGAGCAGCGGCAGCAGGGCGGGCGTCGAGCGCACGATCGGATAGGCGAGCGTCAGGTCCGCGCGCTCGAGGGCGAGCGCGAGCCAGTAGCCGTATACGGCGTGCGCGACGCCGGTGCCGGCCGCGCACGCGAGCAGGCGCGGGGTGAGCAGCTCGCCAGCCACGCTCGCGAGGCCGAGCAGCGCGAACGGGAGCACGAGCAGGTGCTGGCCGAGCGTGAACGCGAGCGGATGCGCCGAGCCCTTGATCGACGCGCTCCACGCGGCGTGCAAGAGCGCGGAGACCAGCACCAGCGCGAGCACCGTCGCGGACACGGCAACACCTTAGCTTTGCGAGCGAAGCTCGCTGCGCGCGCGGACGAAGGGGCGGGCGTGTCCATCCGCTCCAGCCGCGCTTGCGGCGCGACGCGGAGAAAGTTGGCGCCGCTCGCGCGCGGCCTGTGAGCCACACGGCAAGCCCGGTTCCTCCGGGCGCGCAGCGAGCGGAGCGAGCGTAGGAACGAGGTGGCGTTGGAAGTCCTACCTCCTATCTTGTCGCGCGTTTCGAGGACCCCCATGAGCGCCGCACAGCTGCACGCCCCGGCTCCGCCCTGGAGGCGCTACCTCGCGCTGACCAAGCCGCGCATCCTGCCGATGGTGATCGTGACGGCGCTGCCGGTGCTGGGGCTCGCGGGCGGCGGGCGGCCTCCGGCGGCGCTCTCCATCGGCGTGCTGCTCGGGATCGTGCTCGTCGCGGCGGCGGCGAACACCCTGAACATGTACGTCGAGCGCGACCGCGACGCGCTGATGGTGCGCACGCGGAACCGGCCGCTGCCCGCCGCGCAGCTCGCGCCGCGCTCGGCTCTCCTGTTCGGCCTGGCGCTCTCGGTGGGCGGCACGGCGCTGCTCTGGCAGGTGGGCGGCGCTCTCGCCGCGGCGCTCGGGGTCGCGAGCATCCTGTTCTACGTCTTCGTCTACACGATCTGGCTGAAGCCCCGTTCGGTCTACAACGCGGTGATCGGCGGCGCCGCCGGCGCCGCGGCGCCGCTCATCGCGGACGCCGCCGTGAACGGCCACGTCGGCCTGCCCGGGCTGCTGCTGTTCGCGATCGTGTTCTTCTGGCAGCCCCCTCACGTGTGGGCGATCGCGCTCTATCGGCGCGACGACTATGCGGCCGCGGGGATCCCGATGCTGCCCGCCGTGGTGGGCGAGGAGACCACCCGCCGACGCATGGTCGCCTACACCGTCGGGCTCGTGCTGGTGACGTTGCTGCCGGGCCTGCTCGGCCTGCTGGGCCCGCTCTACCTCGCGGCGGCCTGCGCGCTCGGCGCCTGGTTCCTCTGGAGCGGCGTCCGGCTCGTGCGCGAGCGCAGCGACGCCGCGGCGCGCGGCGTGTTCCGCACCTCGCTGGCGTATCTGGCGCTGCTCTACGCCGCCATGCTCGTCGATCTGCTCCTGCGATAGCGCGATGGACCTTTCGTTCCTCCCGGCCGTGAATGCTGGGCTCAACGCGGTCGCGACCACGCTGCTCGTGCTCGGCCGCATCGAGATCCGCCGCGGGCGGGTCGCGCGCCACCGCCGCATCATGCTCGCCGCGTTCGCGGTGTCGAGCCTGTTCCTCGTGCTCTACGTCGCGCACAAGGCCTGGCGCGGCTTCGAGAGCACCTCGTTCAACGCGGAAGGCATCGCGCACACGCTCTACCTCGCGCTGCTGTTCAGCCACCTCACGCTCGCGATGGCGGTGCCGGTGCTCGCGATCCGCCTGGTGTACCTCGGCCTCTCCGGACGCATCGAGCGGCACCGTCGGCTCGCGCGCGTCGCGTGGCCGATCTGGCTCTACGTGTCGCTCACCGGCGTCGTGATCTACCTGCTCCTGTACGTGTTCAATCCAGCGCCCGCCTGAGGCTCCGGGCCCCACGGCCGGCGTCGTGATCCACCTGCTCCTGTACGTGCTCGATCCAACGCCCGCTCGATGCCGCCGGCCCACGCGAGAGCGCGCACACGCCCGTTCCTCCGAGGCTTTTTCGCTCGCCATCATCTTGACGAACCGAGGGGAGCCGCTCACACTCCGCCGCGTTTCGCGCCGGACGACTCGTGCATCGGCGAGGAGCGGGGATGACCAGCGGATACCGGACTGCACTCGTCTTGATTGTGCTCGCGCTCGGCGCCCCGGCGTCGCAGGCCCAGGATCTGGAGCGGGGCCGCGAGCTCTTCCAGCTCTGCTCGAGCTGCCACGGCGCCCAGGGCGAGGGCGACGCGCTGTTCCTCGCGCCGGCGATCGGCGGCATGCCGCTCTGGTACCTCGAGTCACAGCTCACCAAGTTCCGCGAGGGCGGGCGCGGCCTTCACTTCGACGACATTCCGGGCATGCGCATGCGGCCGATGGCGTTGTCGCTCCGCACCGAGCACGGCGACGACCTGAAGGACGTGGCCGCGTACGTGGCGTCGCTGCCCTCCGAGAAGCCCGCGCCGACGCTGACGGGCGGCGACGCGGCGCGCGGCGCGGTGCACTATGCCGTCTGTCAGGCCTGCCACGGCGGGAAGGGCGAGGGCGTGCAGGCCACCAACGGGCCGCCGGTCGCGAACCAGAGCGACTGGTACCTGCTGTCGTCGATCCAGCGCTTCAAGAGCGGCGTGCGCGGCTCGAGCCCGGGCGACGCGAACGGCGCCGTGATGCGCGGCATGGCCAACATCCTCGTCGACGAGCAGGCCATGAAGGACGTGATCGCCCACATGACGAGCCTGGCGGGGAAGTAGGAGCGGGCATGGACCAGGAATTCGACGGAGACGGGTACGCGACGTGGATCTTCCGTCGCTCGATGATCGTCATCGCGGTCTGGATCGTGGCCGCCTTCCTGTTCGTGATCCTGGCGGAGTGAGGTCGAGGGCATGATCGAGCGCTGGGTCGTCCAAGCTTCCACCTACGCAGCCGACATCGACGGCATCATCTTCCTCGTCGGCGTGCTGGTCGGGTTCTGGTTCCTGATCGCCGAGGGCGTGTTCTTCTGGCTGATCCTCAAGTTCCGCGCACGCGACGGCGAGCGCGCGCAGTACATCACCGGCGAGGAGGCGAAGCAGAAGCGCTTCATCAACTGGCCGCACTACCTCGTGCTGGTCTGCGACGTGTTCATCGTCGTGGGCGCGGTGCGCGTCTGGGTGGAGGTGAAGCAGCAGCTGCCCTCCGACGCCGAAGCCCAGCACGTGCGCGTGGTGGGGCAACAGTGGGCCTGGAGCTTCGTGCACCCCGGCGCCGACGGGAAGCTCGACACGGCCGACGACATCCGCACCGTGGACGAGCTGCACGTCCAGGTCGGCCAGAAGTACATCTACGAGCTCGAGTCGCGCGACGTGCTGCACAGCTTCTCGGTGCCGGTGTTCCGGCTGAAGCAGGACGCAGTGCCCGGGCGCATCATCACCGGCTGGTTCGAGCCGACGCGCACCGGTACCTACGACATCCAGTGCGTCGAGATCTGCGGCATCGGCCACGGCATGATGGGCGCGCGCATCGTGATCGAATCACCCGAGCAGCACGCGGCTTGGATCGCCCAGCAGACGTCCAGCCAGCTGGCCGCCAACCTCCGCTAGCCACGCCGAAGGACCCACCATGGCCGAGCACGCGAGCCCGCATCCCGACCACGCGCACGAAGGGCATCACGAAGAGGGCTTCGTCAAGAAGTACCTGTTCTCCACGGACCACAAGATCATCTGCTTCCAGTACATGTTCACCGGCATGTTCATGGCGCTGATCGGGGGATTCTTCTCCTACGTGTTCCGCATGCAGACGGCCTTCCCCGGCGTCGAAGTGCCCTTCTACGGTCTCGTCTCCGCCGCCGAGTACAACGGCCTCATCACCAGCCACGGCACCATCATGATCTTCTGGGTGGCGATGCCCGTGCTGGTGGCCGCCTTCGGGAATTACCTGATCCCGCTGATGATCGGCGCGGACGACATGGTGTTCCCGAAGATCAATCGTCTCTCCTACCAGGTGTTCCTGCTCTCGACGATCGTGCTGCTCTCGTCGTTCTTCGTGGAGGGCGGGCCCTTCGGCGGCGCCTGGACGGCGTACCCGCCGCTCTCGGCCAGCGGCGCCTACAACAACACGCCGCTCGGCTCGTCGCTCTGGGTGGTGGCGGTGGCGCTCGAGTTCGTGGCGTTCCTGCTCGGCGGCATCAACTTCATCACCACCGCGATGAACTCGCGTGCGCCGGGGATGAAGCTCTACGACATCCCGATCGTGGTCTGGTTCATCGTGATCGCGAGCATGCTGTTCATGGCGTCGGTGGGGCCGCTGATCGCGGGCGCCGTGATGCTCTTCATGGATCAGAACGTCGGCACCGGCTTCTTCGATCCGGCGCGGGGCGGCGACCCGGTGCTGTGGCAGCACCTGTTCTGGTTCTTCGGGCACCCCGAGGTCTACGTGGTGCTGCTGCCGGCGATCGGCATCACCGCCGAGATCATCACGGTCTTCTCCCGCAAGAAGCTGTTCGGGTACAAGACCGTGCTCAACACGGCGATCGCCACCGGCGTCCTCTCCTTCACGGTGTGGGCGCACCACCAGTTCATCGCCGGCATCGACCCGCGCATGGCGCACATCTTCACGATCACCACCCTGCTGATCTCGGTGCCGATCGCGGAGATGATGTTCGTGTTCATCGCCACGCTCTACGGCGGCTCGATCACGCTCTCCACGCCGATGTTGTGGGCGCTCGCGTTCGTCGGCGAGTTCCTGATCGGCGGCGTGACGGGCATCTTCCTCGGGGCGAGCGGCGCGGACATCTACTTCCACGACACCTACTTCGTGCTCGCCCACTTCCACTACACGTTCTTCCCGATCGCCATCATCGGCACGTATGCGGGCGTCACCTACTGGTTCCCGAAGATGTTCGGGAGGATGATGAACGACACGCTGGGCAAGTGGCACTTCTGGCTCACGATCATCCCGTTCAACTTCATCTTCATCCCGCTCTTCGTGCTCGGGGCGGCTGGCGAGCACCGGCGCATCTACAACTACCAGAACTTCCCCGAGCTCTCGGGGGAGTGGTTCTTCGCGCTCCGCGAGCTGGCGACGGTCGCGCTGATCATCATGCTGCTCGCGCAGGTGATCTTCTTCGTGAACGTCTACATCAGTCTCCGGAGCGGCAAGAAGGCCGGGAAGAATCCGTTCCGGGCCAATACGCTCGAATGGCAGGCCGAGTCGCCGCCGCCGCACGGGAACTTCGCCGAGTTGCCGACGGTGTATCGCGGCCCCTACGAGTACAGCGTGCCGGGCCGCGCCGAGGACTACTGGCCGCAGAACGCGCCGACCTGAGGAAGCGGACGACATGAGACCCATCGCGACGACCCGCAGCGCAGCAGGAATCCCCACCGGCCTCCTGGCCGTCTGGTGGGTGCTCGCCTCGGAGATCGTGATCTTCGGCGGGCTGCTCGGCTCGTACATCATGTACCGGCTCGCCCACGACGCCTGGGCGGAGCAGGCCGCGGCCACCAACGTCTGGATCGGCGCCTTCAACACGTTCGTGCTGCTCACCTCGAGTCTCACGGCAGTGCTCGCGCACCAGGCGGCGGAGCGGGGCGACGGGAAGCTCGCGGCGAAGCGCCTCTACTACACCTGCATCGGCGCCGCGACCTTCATCGTCGTCAAGGCCTTCGAGTGGACCACCGAGATCCAACACGGCTTCACGATCACCTCGAACACGTTCTGGTCCTTCTACTACACGGCCGCGGGGCTCCACGCGCTCCACGTGATCGCGGGCGCGATCCTGATGCTCTTCGTGGCGGCCGACGCCAAGAAGGGCCGTGAGCTCCACCGCGTCGAGCTCATCGGGATCTACTGGCACTTCGTGGACATCGTCTGGATCTTCCTCTTCCCGCTCCTCTACATCGCGAAGTAGAGCGGAGTCCTTCATGTCGGAACACGCCGCGCACGCCGAAGGCCATCACGTCAACTACGTCCGGATCTGGCAGATCCTGCTGGTGCTTCTCGTGATCAGCGTGCTGGGCCCGATGATCGGGATCAAGATCGTCACCCTGATCACCGCGTTCGGGATCGCGGTGGTGAAGGCGTATCTGGTCGCGAAGAACTTCATGCACCTGAACCTCCAGCCCCGCTACGTCGTCTACATCCTCGGCACGACCCTGGTGTTCATGCTGCTCTTCTACGCCGGCACGGCGCCCGACGTGATGAAGCACTCCGGCGACAACTGGGTGAAGCCCGACGTCGTGCAGCCGTCCGCGCCGCACCACTAAGGCGGCGTGCCCGTGACACCCAGGCGCACCGCTCCGCTTCGGGTCGTCGCGAACCCGCGGCCCACGCCCCTGGTGCCGAACGCGGTGCTCGGCATGCTGATCTTCATCTTCACCGAGGCAATGCTCTTCGCCGGCCTGATCAGCGCGCACACGATCGCGCGCGCCTCGTCGGTGGTCGGTTGGCCTCCGCCGGGGCAACCGCGGCTCCCGTTCGAGGAAACGGCGCTGAACACCGCCGCCCTCCTGCTGAGCGGAGTCGCGGTGTTCGCCGCGCAGCGCCTGCTGCTCCGCAACCGCCCGCGCGCGTTCCAGACCCTCGCCCTCGGCATCGCGCTCGGCGCCTTCTTCGTGGGCTTCCAGGGTGTCGAGTGGGTCGGCCTGATCCGGGAGGGACTCACGCTCACCTCGAGCGTGCACGGCGCGTTCTTCTACCTGATCGTGGGGATACACGCGCTCCACGCGGTCGGGGCGCTCGCCGCCCTCGGCTGGGCGGGTCTGCGCCTCCGGCGCGGGCTCATGCCGGCGAACAGCTTTGCCGCGGTGGCGCTGTTCTGGTATTTCGTGGTGGGCGTGTGGCCCGTCATCTACCTTCGCGTCTACACGTGATGCGATCGATCCTCGCGAGCGTTCTCTCCGGCCTGCTCCTCCTCGCGCCCGAGCTGGCGCGTGCCTGCGCCGTCTGCGGCGCGGGCGCCGACGAGGATCAGAGCCGGACGGCCTATCTGCTGACCACCGTCGTGTTGTCCGCGCTGCCGCTCGCCATGCTGGGCGGCGTCCTGCTCTGGCTGCGCCGCCAGCAGCGCAAGGGGACGGACCTTTTCGTTGACAGAACCGAGCCGTGAGTTGGCTTCGAGTCGCGAACTGTCAACGAAAAGGTCCGTCCCCGCCTAGACGACGACGTTGACGAGCCGGCCGGGCACCACGATCACCTTGCGCGGCGCCTTCCCGGCGAGGTGACGCTGCACCGTCTCGTCCCCGAGCACGGCTGCGCGGACGCTGGCCTCGTCGGCGTCCTTCGGAACGCGCACCTCGCCCCGCCGCTTGCCGTTCACCTGCACCACGAGCGTGACCGTCTCGTCCACGAGCAGCGCCGGGTCGGCCTCGGGCCACCGCGCGAGTGCCACGCTCTCCGCGTGGCCGAGGCGGTGCCAGAGCTCCTCGGCCAGGTGCGGCGCGAACGGCGAGAGCATCTTCAGGAACGCTTCGCCCGCCTCGCGGGGGAGCGGCGCATCCTTGGCGACGTCCCGCGACCAGACCATCAGCTTCGAGATCGCCGTGTTGGGCTGGACGGCCTCCATGTCGGCGGTGACCGCCGCGATCGTGCGCGCCGTGAGGCGCTGCTGCTCGAGCGTGCCGGGGCCCGCGGGCAAGGCGCGCGGCGGCTCGCCCGCGGCGTCCTCCTCCACGAAGAGCCTCCACGCGCGTTGCAGGAAGCGGAAGCAGCCGGGGATTCCGTCGGTGGCCCAGGGTGCGCCCTTCTCGAGCGGGCCCATGAAGAGCTCGTAGAGCCGCATCGCGTCGGCGCCGTACTCCGCGATCACCTCGTCCGGCGAGATCACGTTGCCGCGGCTCTTGGACATCTTCTCGACCACCTCCTCGAGCGGAAGATCGTCGAGCGCCGGATGGAGCGGTGTGCCGTCGGGGGCGAAGCGGACCTGCTCGCGCTTGAGCCAGCGCGCCTTCACCTCGGCGCCGGTGGCGACCGCCACTGCGCGCTCTCCCTCGATCCGCACCGCGGCGCTCGGGTAGACGCGCGCCTTCACGTTCGGGTCGTCGTGGAGGTTGTCGTCCCAGTAGCGGTAGCTGTAGCCGAGGATCATGCCGGGGTTCAGCAGCCGCTGGAACGGCTCCTTCGTGTGCACGAGGCCGGCATCGTGGAGGACCTTGTGCCAGAAGCGTGCGTAGAGGAGGTGGAGCACGGCGTGCTCCGCGCCGCCCACGTAGAGGTCCACCGGCATCCAGTAGCGCTCGGCCTCGGCCGACCAGGGCAGCGCCTCGTTCCTCGGGTCGCAGAAGCGGAGGAAGTACCAGCAGCTCCCTGCCCAGTTGGGCATGGTGTTCGGGTCGCGCCGCGCCGGGCGGCCCGTCTCGGGGTCGCGCGTCTGGATCCAGTCGGGGGTACGCGAGAGCGGCGTCTCGAACTCTTCGGTCGGCCGGAAGTCCTCGAGCTCGGGGAGCAGCAGGGGCAGCTCGGAGTCGGGGAGGGGCTTCGTGGTGCCGTCCTCGAGGTGGAGCACCGGGAAGGGCTCGCCCCAGTAGCGCTGCCGGCTGAAAAGCCAGTCGCGGAGCTTGTAGGTGATGGCGCCACGGCCTGTGCCGTTCGCCTCGAGCCACTCGATCATGCGGCGCTTCGCGTCCGGGGTGGCGAGGCCGTCGAGCAGGCCCGAGTTCATCGCGACGCCGTCGCCGACGAACGCGGCGCGCATCGGGTCGCCGCCTGCGACGACCTCGCGGACCGGGAGTCCGAACTTCTTCGCGAACGCCCAGTCCCGCTCGTCGTGGCCGGGCACGGCCATGATCGCGCCCGTCCCGTAGCTCGCGAGCACGTAGTCGGCGATCCAGACCGGGATGCGCTCGCCGTTCACGGGGTTCGTCGCGTGGGCGCCGGTCGGGACGCCCGTCTTGTCCTCCGCCTCGGCCATACGCACGCGCTCGCTGCGCCGCGCGGCCTGTTCGACGTACGCCTCGACCGCGGCGCGCTGGGCCGGCGTCGTGATCTCCGCGACGAGCGGATGCTCGGGTGCCAGCACCATGTAGGTGGCGCCGAAGAGCGTGTCGGGGCGCGTCGTGAACACCTCGTTCTCGCGGTCCGATTCCGCGGCCCGAAAGCGGACGCGCGCTCCCTCGGAGCGACCGATCCACTCGCGCTGCATCTTCTTGATGTTCTCGGGCCAGTCGAGCTCGTCGAGATCGTCGAGCAGGCGCTCCGCGTACTCGGTGATCCGCAGCATCCACTGCTTCATCGGCAGGCGGACCACCGGGTGTCCGCCGCGCTCGCTCTTGCCGTCGATCACCTCCTCGTTCGCGAGCACGGTGCCGAGCGCCGGGCACCAGTTCACGGGCACCTCGGCCTCGTAGGCGAGGCCGCGCTCGAGGAGCCGCGCGAAGATCCACTGCGTCCAGCGCACGTAGCCGGGGTGCGTGGTGTCGATCTCGCGGTCCCAGTCGTATGAGAGGCCGAGGCTCTGGAGCTGGCGCCGGTAGGTGTCGATGTTGCGGCGCGTCGTGACGCGCGGGTGGGTGCCCGTCTCGAGGGCAAACTGCTCGGCCGGCAGGCCGAAGGCATCCCAGCCCATCGGGTGCAGCACGTTGAAGCCACGCATGCGCTTGTAGCGCGCGATCGCATCGGTGCTGATGTAGCCCTTGGGGTGCCCGACGTGGAGCCCCTCGCCGGACGGGTAGGGGAACATGTCGAGCACGTAGTACTTGGGCCGCGCCGGGTCGACCTCGGCGCGGAAGGTGCGCTGCTCGACCCAGTGGCGCTGCCAGCGGCCCTCGATGGCCTTCGGGTCGTACGGCATGGCGCCGGAGGTTGCCGAGCGGCCTGTTTGGAGTCAATCCGGCCGCGGCAACGCTGCTAGCCTCCTCCCGTGTCCGAGCAGCGCGAGCCCGAGCTGATCGTGATCTCCGACGGCACCGGCGAGACGGCGGTGGCCGCGGTGCGCGCCGCGGCCACGCAGTTCCTGGAGCGGTTCCGGGTCCGGACCTTCGGCGAGACGCGTCACGAGTCGCAGGTGCGGCGCGTGATGGACCGCGCCGCCGAGGACGGCGCGCTCGTGGTCTTCACCGTGGTGAACGAGTCGATCACGCGCCTGATCCGCGAGCTCGCGCTCGAGAAGGGTGTCCCTGCCGTCGATCTGCTGGGCCCGCTCATCTCGGCCCTCGCGAACCACTTCAAGCTCTCGCCCCAGCTCCGGCCCGGCATCCTGCACGGCTTCTCCGAGGACTACTTCCGGCGGATCGAGGCCGTCGAGTTCGCGGTGCGCCACGACGACGGCGCGAACCTGCACACGCTGTTCCAGGCCGACCTGGTGCTGGCGGGCGTATCGCGCACCTCGAAGACGCCGCTCTCCATGTACCTGGCGCAGCGCGGCTACAAGACGGGGAACGTGCCGATCGTCCCCGGTATCGATCCGCCGCGGGAGCTGCTCGAGATCGACCGCCAGAAGGTGGTGGGCCTGATCTCGGACGCCGACTCGCTGCTCGAGATCCGCCGCGCGCGGATCCGTCAGCTGCGCGCCTCACCCTACCTGGCATACGCCGACCCGAGCGCCGTGCACGACGAGCTCGCCCGCGCGCGGGAGCTGTTCCGCAGCCAGGGCTGGCGGATGGTGGACGTCACCGGGAAGGCCGTCGAGGAGGCCGCCGCGCGTATCCTCGAGATCCATCAGGAAGGCCAGCCGGCGTAGTCCGCGCCGGACCCTTCCCCTAGCATCGCCCAGCCGTGGCCCACCACCTCGAGCTTCCCGTCTGGACCGTGCTCCCCTTCGTGGGCCTCCTGCTCTCGATCGCGATCCTGCCCCTCGCGGCGCCCCATTTCTGGGAATCGAACCGCAACAAGGGGAGCGTGGCGGCGCTCTTCGGCGTCCCCGTGGCGCTCTACCTGCTGGTCGCGCACGGGGCCGGTGGGCTTCACGAGCTCGAGGAGAAGGCGAAGGAGTACGTCTCCTTCATCCTGCTCCTCGCGTCGCTGTTCGTGGTGACGGGCGGCATCTTCGTGCGCGGCTCGCTCTCGGGAACGCCGCTCGTGAACACCGGCTTGCTCGGGCTGGGCGCCCTGCTCGCGAGCTGGATCG
>Ga0187892_10004834_pt1 | contig 22071 bp, 23 predicted proteins | sample MA1701073metaG_FD_139345 | JGI IMG/M metagenome (GOLD analysis project Ga0187892, IMG submission 139345) | Bio-ooze microbial communities from a basaltic lava cave in the Kipuka Kanohina Cave System on the Island of Hawaii, USA - MA170107-3 metaG ... | reverse complement strand
TCTGGGCGGTCCCGGTTTTGCCTGCCACATTCAGCTCACGACCCCCGCTCGCTGCCGCGGTTCCCGCGCGAACGACCTCGGCCAAAGACGTCCGTATGCCCTCGATCTGACTCGGATCGATGCCGAGCGACAATTCGGGTCCGGCTCTCTGCGAGACGAGGTACGGCGTGGGGATCCGGCCGTCGCCGGCGAGGGCGGCGTAGAATCGCATGACGTTCACCAGCGACTGATTGTTCTCCCCCTGCCCGATCGCGAGATTCAGGGTTACCGCATTGGTCCACCCCCGTGGCCCGCGCACCCGGTCGTAGTACGCCGTGTTCGCCGGGAAGAACGACTTCGTTTCGCTGCCCAGGTCCACCCCGGTCCGCTCCGCGAATCCGAGACGGATGCCGTCCTCGAGGAGGGAGGACAACCCGAGGCGGAGCCCCAATTGGTAGAAATAGGTGTCGCAGCTCCCCCGGATGGCGCCCATGAGATTGACGGCGCCGTGACCCTCGCGCTTCCAGCACCGGAAGAACCGGTTGCCGAACTGATATCCCCCCCGGCACGACTGCGGCATGTAGGTGTCGAAATCGGCGATCCCCCGCTTGAGCGCCATCACGGCGAGGGCCAGCTTGAAGGTGGAGGCGGGCGGATAGGTACCGCGGATCGCCCGGTTCATCAGGGGTCGAGCCGAGTCCGAGTTGAGCGACGACCAGAGCGCCGGAGCAATGCCGCCGATGAAATCGTTCGGGTCGAACGCCGGCGCGGAATAGAGGGCGAGGATCTCGCCCGACGGCGTCATCGCCATCAGCGCACCCCGGGTCGCCGGGAGGTTCGCACTCCACAGGCTGTCCGTGAACAACTGCAGGTCGAGGTCAATCGTGGTCTTGATGGGGAGACCGCGGATCGGTGTGAGGGATGCCGAGGACACTTCTTCGCGGACCATCCGGCCCCGTGCGTCCACCTCGGTGTAGCGCACCCCGTCGGTGCCGCGGAGAACGGAATCGTACCGTTGCTCCAGGCCGTCCCGCCCGATAATCGAACCCATGCGCGCGCCGGGGAACCGGGACCGACGAAGCTCATCGTCGGACACCTCCCCGACGTACCCGACAACGTGGGCCACGGCGGCCCCGCCGGTGTAGATCCGCCGGGGTTCGGTCTGCACCACGAGGCCCGGGAGGAGATAGCGATTCTCCTCCAGGCGCGATACCGCCTCGAACCGGGCCCCCGAAAACACGAGCGTCGGCTGATAGGGGGCGGCCTGGAACCGGCGAACCACCGTTTCGGTTAACCCGCTGTCCACGGGGACCAGCGTGCCGAGCCGGCCCATCACCGCACGGAGCGAGTCGGAGGACGGCGCGAACAGCTTCACCGTGTAGCCCGGCACGTTGTCCGCGATCACCCGGCCGTGGCGGTCGAGGATTTCTCCCCGGGGGGCGAGCAGCGGCACCTGCCGGAGCCGGTTCTTCTGGGACTGGAGACGGTATCCGCTCACCTCGACCACCTGTGCCCGGAAGAACGCCCCGGCGAGGAGCAGGAACGCGGCGATCAGTACCACCCGGATCTGGGCCATCCGTTCCCGCAACCGCTCGGAGTCAAAGCTGCTCATGTCATGCTACCCGGATGGCGAACCAGTTCCGGAAAAACATCAGGATCACGGTCCCCGCCACCGCCGTCGTGATCGCCTGGAGCGTGGACCACACGAGGAAGTCCGGTCCCAGCAGGGCGGAGCCGCTCCCGCTCGCCAGCAGGAGGATCAGGTTGCGGAGGATCACCGCACCGGCAAAGAAGCCGGCGTTGACCATCAGATTGTGCGGGAAGAACACCGCTCGCCCCCAGGCGGCGAGATACCCGACCACCGTGTGCGACAGCGCGCCGGCGCCGAAGTGGGCTGGGGTGAGGACGTCGGCGCCGAGTCCGACCACGAACCCGGCCAACGCCGCCATCCCGGGGCGGGCCCGAATCGCGAACAACATGAGCGCCAGCAGGAGGAAATCGGGCGCGGCCCGGCTGTCCCAGAGCCGCGGGCGAGCGTAAAAATGCAGCGCCACGAGCAGGACGAATCCCAGTATGAGGCGCCCGGCTCCGCGGCGGAGGTTCATCGGAATGCCTGCGGAGCAAGCCCGGCCCGTTTCTCGGTCAGGATGAGCACGTGCATCAGGCGGCCCGGGTTGACCAGCGGGGCCAGCCGATAGACCCGCTCCCACCCCAGCTCTTCCTTGCGAACCCCGGCGACGCGGCCGATCGGGATTCCCCGGGGATACACGCCTCCTAACCCGGAGGTCACGACCAGGGTTCCCGCAACCACCGTGTCACGGAACGCGACGCCCCGGAACTCCAGGAACGCGCTGCTCGCCTCCACGGTGGGGGAAGGCGCCACGATGCCCAGAACCTCTCCGGTTTCGGTGGATGCGCTCACTCGGAAATCGGGATGGGCCCAGGTCATCGCCACCGAAGTCAGTCGCCCCGCACTCACAACCAGGCCGACCAGACCTTCCGGCGCGATGACCGGCACATCGGGAGGGACCCCGGCGGCGCGGCCGGCCGACAGAATCAGGGTTCGCCCGTCGGTCGGAACGGTCTGATGCAGAACCTCGGCCGGGATCGTTGCCGCACCCGCGCGAGCCCGGAGACCAAGCAACGCCCGCAGCCGCTCGTTCTCCGCCGATACCTCGGCCAGTGTTTGCGCGGCGAACGCGACCGAATCCCGTTCGGCCTGCATCGCCGCGAACCGAGCCCGGCTGGTTCGACCCTCCACCGCACGCTGCTGGAGCCAGAGCATCGGGGCAAGCGCGGTGTTGCGCAGTCGCTCCGCCAGGGCCCCGCTCAGCTCGTCAGGCATCGCGATGGCGCCGACCGACAGCACCAGGCAGACGACAAAGAGGAGGGTGTCGCTCCGGGTCGCAGGGCCCCCGATGCCCCCGCCCCGTCCTGGTGCCAGCCAGCTGCCACTCGGCCGGGGCCGCGCCATGTCAGGAGCTGAGAACGCTGCGATACTTCTCGAAGTCGTCGAGGATCCGTCCGGTCCCCCGCACGACGCACGTGAGCGGGTCTTCGTCGAGGTGGATCGGCAGGCCGGTTTCCTGCTGCAGCAGGAGATCGAGGCCCCGGATCAGGGCACCCCCGCCGGTCATGATGATGCCACGGTCGACAATGTCACTCGCCAATTCAGGCGGGGTGATTTCCAGCGCTCGCCGGACCGCGTCCACGATCTGCTGGACCGGCTCCTGAATCGCCTCCCGGATCTCGCTGGAATGGACCCGAACCGTCTTGGGAATCCCCGAGACCAGATCGCGACCCTTCACCTCCATCTCCTTCTCTTCACCGGTCGGGTACGCTGAGCCGATCTTGATCTTGATGGCCTCCGCAGTCGGTTCCCCGACCAGGAGGTTGTAGTTCTTCCGCATGAACTGCACGATCGCCTGGTCGAGTTCGTCTCCCCCGGTGCGGATGGAGGTATCGCTCACGATCCCCGACAGCGCGATCACCGCGATCTCCGTCGTTCCGCCCCCAATGTCGATAACCATGTTGCCGGTGGGCGTCTCGACCGGCAGACCGACGCCGATCGCCGCCGCCATGGGCTCCGCCACCATCAGCACCTGCTTCGCGCCGGCCGTTTCGGCGGAATCCCGCACCGCCCGCCGTTCCACCTCGGTGATTCCGGAAGGCACGCACACGATGACGCGCGGTTTCACCCGGAAGATGTGTTTGTCGATGATGGTCTTGAGGAAGTACCGCAGCATTTTCTCGGTGACATCGAAGTCGGCGATGACCCCATCCTTGAGCGGCCGAACTGCGATGATGCCGTCCGGCGTGCGCCCCAGCATCCGCTTCGCTTCGAGGCCGACGCCCTTGATCTTGCCGGTAGTTCGTTCCAGAGCCACCACCGAGGGCTCGTTGAGGACAATACCCTCACCGCGCACGTAAATCAGCGTGTTTGCCGTGCCGAGGTCGACCGCAATCTCGTTGGCGGGCAGGAAACTGCCCAGTTTCCACTTGGAGAACATTCTCGCGGGGGAACCGGGGTGAATGCTGGAGCTATCCTAATGGAAGGCTTACACTTCCACAAGCGGTTTCCGGCCGGATCAGGGACCGGAGCCCGTACTCCCGAAACCTCCTTTTCCTCGCCCGGTTGGTGAGAGAGTACTCACTAGCGAGAATTCGGCCTCCGGAAGGGCCGAAATCACCATTTGCGCCACCCGCATCCCTCGGGTCACCTGGAACGGCTCGCTCCCCAGGTTGATCACGACCACCTTGAGCTCCCCGCGATAGTCGCTGTCGATCGTCGCCGGAGTGTTGGGAAGAGTGACACCGCTTTTGAGCGCGAGGCCGGACCGGGGCCGAATCTGGATTTCATACCCGGTTGGGATGGCGACGGCGAATCCCGTGGGAATCAGCCGGCGCTCACCAGGGGCGAGTTCTGCGTCCACCGCGCTCGCGAGATCGAAGCCTGCGCTCCCGGGCGTGGCCCTCGTCGGGAGCGGCAATCCTTCCCCATGGGGAAGCCGCACGATCTCAATGCGGATCACGATCCACGCTGTTTCAGAGCACCTTCTCGACCGCGGTCAACGGCATGGAGAACGCCTCTGCCACGCCAGGGTACACCACCTTGCCCTCCACCACGTTCAGGCCGCGAGTCAGGGAGCGACTATCCCGGCAGGCCTGCTTCCAGCCCTTCTTGGCGAGCCGGAGGCCGTAGGGCAACGTGGCATTCGTCAGGGCCAGGGTGGAGGTGCGGGGCACGCCTCCGGGCATGTTGGCGACGGCGTAGTGGAGGATGCCGTCCACGAAATAGGTCGGATCGTCGTGGGTGGTGGGCGTGATGGTCTCCACGCATCCGCCCTGGTCCACCGCCACGTCCACGATGACGGCGCCGGGCTGCATCCGCTTGAGGTCGGCGCGGGTCACCAGGTGGGGTGCTTTGGCGCCCGGGAGCAGGACGGCTCCTATGACCAGGTCGGCCCGCTCGATCGCCTCGAGGATATTGTAGCGGTTTGAGTAGATCGTCTTCACGTTGGCCGGCAGCACGTCGTCGAGATAGCGGAGCCGCTCGAGCGAGATGTCCAGGATGATCACCGACGCCCCCAGGCCCGCGGCCATCTTGGCGGCGTTGATACCGACGACGCCGCCCCCGATGATCACCACTTTGGCGGGTGGAACTCCGGGCACCCCTCCCAGCAGCACTCCCCGGCCCCCGTGGATCTTCTCGAGGTACTTGGCGCCTTCCTGTACCGCCATCCGGCCGGCCACTTCGGACATCGGCGTCAGCAGCGGGAGCTCACCGCTGGGCAGCTGCACCGTTTCATAGGCGATGGCGATCGCCCCGGAGTCGATGACAGCGCGGGTCAGGTCTTCCGCCGCGGCAAAGTGGAAGTACGTGTAGATCACCTGGCCCTGGCGCATCCGGGGCCACTCGGGAGCGATCGGCTCCTTGACCTTCATGATCATCTCGGCCGCCCAAACCGCCTCGGGCGAGTCCTCGATTCTCCCCCCGGCGGCCCGATACTGATCGTCGCTGAAGCCGCTTCCCTCACCAGCCCCCCGTTCCAGCATCACCTCATGCCCGCTGGCCACGAGCAGCTCGCAGCCCGCCGGCACCAGCGCGACCCGGTTCTCGGACGTCTTGATCTCCTTGGGAACGCCAATGCGCACGTGGCTCTCTCCTTAGTCCTAGTCCCTAATCCCTAATCCCTAATCCCTATTCACCATCCCTCTATCCCTCTGTCCCTCTGTCCGGCCCCAGCCGCACCACCGACCACCGCGCCGGGGTGAAAAACTCCGCCGCGATCGCACCGATCGCGTCTCGGCTCACGCTGTCGATCTCGGCCAGGATCTCCTCCAGCCGCCGGTACCGGTCGTACAGCAGCACCGTCGAGGCCAGTCGCTGCATCCGGCTTCCCGGGCTTTCCAGCGCCAGCATGATCTGCCCCTTGAGCTGCTGACGGCCGACGGCCAGCTCCTGTTCGGTCAGGCCGTGGCCAGAGATCCGTGCGAGCTCTTCCTGAATGACACCTTCGGCGTCCCCGGCGGTTCGATGCTGGGTCCCCACGTACACGCCAAGCAGGCCGGTGCTCTGGAAGAGATGATGGAACGAATACACCGCGTACGCCAGCCCCAGCTCCTCGCGAACCCGCTGGAACAACCGGCTCGACATCCCTCCGCCGAGGAGGTTGGCCAGGATCGCGAGCCCGTACCGGCGAGGATCCCGGCCGTGAATCGTATCGGTCCCCAGCACGATGTGGGTCTGCTGGGAATCGCGTCGTTCCGACCGGGCACTGCCGCGACGAGCCGGCACCGCCTCGACCGGTTGGCGGGGCGGAACCGCCGCACCCTCGAACCAGCCCTCGCGCTCCAGCACGGTGAGCAGCTGGGAGTGCTCCACCTGCCCAGCGGCCGCGAAGACGCAGTTGCCCGGGTAATACCCGCTCTTGTGCATCCGGGCGAGATCGTCGGCCTTGAGCGCCCCCACGGTCTCCGGCGTGCCAAGAATCGAGTAGCCGTAGGGATGCTCGGGCCAGAGCTCACGGGCATGCAGCTCGAAGACCAGATCGTCGGGCGTGTCCCGCACCCCGTTGATCTCCTCGAGCACCACATTGCGTTCGAGCTCCAGATCCTCGGGCCGGAGCAGCGGATGGCGGACGAGGTCCGTCAGGATCTCCACCGCGAGCGGAACGTCGGCGTCGAGGACGTGTGCCTGAAAGCTGGTCTGATCCCGCGACGTGTAGGCATCCAGCGAGCCGCCCCGGATCTCCAGCTCCTCGGCCAGCTGCTTGGCGGTGCGGCGGCGGGTGCCCTTGAAGACCAGATGTTCGAGGAGGTGGGCGGCCCCCATCAGGGCCGGCGGCTCGTGGACGCTGGCGGAACGGACCCACACGCCGACCGCTGCCGAGCGCAGCCCGGGCAAGCGCTCCGAGAGGACGTTCAGCCCGTTCGGGGCGATCGTCCGGGTTAGGCCGTCCTCGAGCTGGTGGTGGTCCAGGGTTACTCTTTCGGAATCAACGCTTTCCGAGACAGCTTCATCCGGCCCCGCTCATCCACCTCGAGCAGCTTGACCTGCACGATGTCGCCCTTCTTGACCACGTCTTCGGTCTTTTCGGTGCGGCCATGCTGCAACTCGCTGATGTGGAGCAGGCCTTCCACCCCGGGAATGATCTCGACGAACGCGCCGAAGGCCGTGGTGCTCTTCACCGGGCCTTCGTAGACCTTGCCCACCTCGGGCTCGGCGACAATCGCCATGATCATCTCCTTCGCCTTGGTGCCCGCCTCGCCCCCCACCGCGGCAATCGTGACCACCCCGGAATCCTCGACACTGATCTTGGCGCCGGTGGCGTCCTGAATCCCGCGAATGGTCTTGCCCTTGGGGCCGATCACGTCGCCGATCTTGTCGGGCTTGATCTGCACCGTGATGATCCGCGGGGCAAACGGGGAGAGATCGGCGCGCGGCGCATCCAGCGCCTTCTTCATTTCGCTGAGGATATGGAGCCGCCCTTTGCGGGCCTTGGCCAGCGCCTCTTCCATGACCGGGAGATCGAGGCCCTGGATCTTGATGTCCATCTGAATCGAGGTGATGCCCTGCTCCGTCCCGGCAACCTTGAAGTCCATGTCGCCGAGAGCATCCTCGGATCCCAGAATGTCGGTCAAGATCGCAATCGTGTCCCCCTCTTTGATCAGCCCCATCGCCACGCCGGCGCAGGGGGCACGGAGCGGCACGCCGGCATCCATCAGCGCCAGCGACCCGCCGCACACCGTTGCCATCGAGGAGGACCCGTTCGATTCGAGAATCTCCGAAACAACCCGCAAGGTGTACGGGAAGGTGTCGAATCCGGGAAGCAGAGGCTGCAACGCCCGCTCCGCGAGGGCGCCGTGCCCGATCTCGCGCCGGCTCGTGCCCCGGATCATCTTGACCTCGCCGGTCGAATACGGCGGGAAGTTGTAGTGCAGCATGAACGACTTCGTGGTCTCGCCCACGACGTCGATCGAATCGATGCGCTGTTCATCGTCGCTGGTTCCGAGGGTAATCGCCACCAGCGCCTGGGTTTGCCCCCGGGTGAACAGGGCCGACCCGTGGGCCCTGGGCAGGACCCCCGTCTCGATCGTGATCGGACGAACCGTGTCGGTATCCCGCCCGTCGACGCGTTCACCCTTCTCGATCACTTGCGTCCGCATCACCCGGTACTCGATCTCCTCGAGCTCGTTCCCGATCTCCCGAGCCCGGTCGGGGAATTCGGCCGCGAGCTGCGACACCACGTCTTTGCGAACCGCGCCGAGGGCGGCGGCGCGTGCCGCCTTGTCCCGGGCGTTGATGGCACTCGCCATGGCGGCCTCGCCGACCGCCTGCACCCGCGCCGTGAGCTGCGCATCCCTTGCCGCAGGCACCCAGGCCATCTTCGGGCTTCCGGCTTGGGACACCAGGGCCGCGGCATGACCCACCAGCTCGCGAATCCCGAGCTGCGCCACCTTGAGGGCATCGAGCATCTCGCGCTCGGAGACCTCGAGCGCCCCTCCTTCGACCATGATGATGGAATCCGCGGTGCCGCTCACGGTCAGATCGATCGTGGAAAACTCGAGCTGGTGAAAGGTCGGATTGAGGATCCAGTTCCCCTCCATCCGTCCGACCCGAACCGTGCCCAGCGGCCCGTTCCACGGAATCGGCGAAATTGCGAGCGCGAGCGAGGCCGCGTACGCCCCCAGGATGTCGGCGTCGTTTTCCTGATCCGCCGAGACCACCGTCACGAACACCTGGACTTCGTTCTTGAAGCCTTCCGGGAACATCGGGCGAATGGAGCGGTCGATGATGCGCGCTGCCAGGATCTCCTTGTCCGACGGGCGGCCCTCCCGCTTGAGGAACCCGCCGGGGATCTTGCCCGCGGCATAGGTCTTCTCACGGTACTCGACCGTGAGCGGGAAAAACGGGAGCAGGGAGACGCTGGAGGATACGGTGACCGCGGCGATCACCATCGTGTCGCCGAATTGCACCGCTACCGAGCCGGCCGCCTGCTTGGCGAGCCTGCCGGTTTCGATTCGCAGCGGTCGTCCTGCGAACGTTGTGTCGATTTTATGCACGTTGAATAGCCTGAGTTGAACGGTAAGAAAGGGGTGGCAAAGCCAGACGGCCGTCCCCGAACAGCGGGACGGGCATACTCATCCGGTCGGGACTAGTGCCGGAGTCCAAGCTCTTGGATCAGGGCTCGGTACGTATCGAGATCGGTGTTGCGCAGATAGGTGAGGAGTCGCCTCCGGGTCCCCACCATCTTGAGCAATCCGCGCCGCCCGTGATGGTCCTTGGGATGAATCCGGAAGTGATCCGTGAGCGAGTTAATCCGCTCGGTGAGCAGCGCTACCTGGAGCCGGGCCGACCCGGTATCCGATGCATGGAGGCGGTATTTCGCGGTCACGCCCTGCTTGTCGTACCCCATCGCGTCTTTGATCCTCTACATCCGTCTCGGTGAATATGCCATCGCTAAGTATCCCAACAAGATAAGGGCCCTGGCGGCATTCTTCAATCCTCGGGCTCAGCCGCCGGTAATCAGTCTTCGAATGTCGTTGGAAAAGGCCAGAACCATCAGCATCCCCACGAGGACCAGGCCAACCACCGTGAGCCGCTCCCGAAGCTTGAGGGAGAGCGGCCTGCGTAACACCGCCTCGCCCAGCAGGAAGAGAAACTGCCCGCCGTCGAGCACCGGGATCGGCAACAGATTCAGCATCGCGAGGTTCACGGAAATCATGGCCATGAAGGCCAGGAACGTCGCGGGACCCTGCTGCGCCGATTGCCCGGCCATGACGCCGATGGCAATTGGCCCGCCGACCTCCCGAGTGGACACCCGCCCACTGATCATGCCCCGGACCACCCGCACCACCTGGGTGGAGAACGCCCGGGTTTCCCGGGCGCCCCCGATCAACGACTGACCCAACGACAGCGGAACGTGTCGTACCGGGATCGCGACTCCCAGGCGGAGCTTACCCACCCGCCTGGGTACGCCGAGGCTGTCCTCGACCATGTCGGAGGTCGAGTGGGCGGTCAGGGTCGTCCGAGTGGCAGCCCGGGCCACGACGATCTCGATGGCCTGTTCGGGACGCTCTTCGATCAGGCGGAACGCATCCGACCATTGCGCGACCGGCTGTCCGCCGACGCTGATGATCGTGTCGCCGACCTGCACGCCGGCCCGGTCGCCTGGGCCGCCGGGTACCACCTCGCCGATGACCGGTGGAAGGAACTGGGCGAGGCTTTGCGCCGCCCGCATTCTTGGCTCGAGATCATCGCGATGCAGCCGCAGGGTGAGCGGCGGTTTCCCTTCGACCGCCATGGTGAAGGAATCGGCGGGTGTTTCCAGGATGGCTTCCTGAATCGCATTCCAGGAATCCACCGGAGACCCCGCCACGGCCACGATGCGGTCGCCCGGGGAAAGATTCCGCAGCTCTTCCGCGCCGGACGGGAGGGTGGTGGCGACCGCGCCCACCCGGGTTATGGGTAATACGCTCTGCCCCCGGGTGAACAACAGGCCTGAAAAGACGAGCCACGCGAACAAGACGTTCATCGTCACCCCGGCCAGAATCACGATCATGCGGACCCAGACCGGCTTCGCCTCGAACACCCGGTCCGGCGGGACCGTGGCGCTGGCGGGGCCACCTTCGAGCGTCCCGGCAACCGGATCCTCCTCCCGGCTGGCCATCTTCACGTAGCCGCCGATCGGGAGCCAGGAGATCACGTACTCCGTCTCTCCCCGCCTGGTCGTGAGCGCCTTGATCGGCTTGCCCATGCCGATGGAGAACCGGTGCACCCAGATCCCCGCCCATTTCGCCGCCAGGAAGTGCCCCAGCTCGTGCACGAAGATGAGCACACCGAGGACAACGATGAACGAGAGGATGTTGACGAGAAAAGCGCTCATGCGGCCAAACTCGTAGCGACCTCACGGGCCTGCCCGTCGGCCCGTTGCACCAGGTCGAGCGACGTCACCGGCTCGGGGTCACTGCGGGCCAGCGTCTCTTCGACCACCTCGGGAATCCGGCCGAACGGAATCCGGCCGGCAAGAAAAGCGTTGACCGCCACTTCGTTCGCCGCATTGAAGACCGCCGGAGCAGTGCCGCCCTGCGCCCCCGCCGCGATCCCGGCCTCGAACGCCCGGAACACGTCCCGCCGCAGCGGCTCGAACGTGAGCACGCCGGCGGCCACGGGGTCGAACCGGCGCGAGGAATGGTCCTCGATCCGCTCCGGATGAGTGAGCGCGTACAGAATCGGCTGCTCCATGCTGGGGAATCCCAGTTGTCCGAGCACACTGCCGTCGGCCAGCTCGACCATGGCGTGGACGATGCTCTGGGGATGAACGACTACCTCCACCCGATCGTAGGGCAACCCGAACAGATGGTGCGCCTCGATCACTTCCATTGCCTTGTTCGCCAGCGTCGCGCTGTCCACCGAGATCTTGTTGCCCATCTGCCAGGTTGGATGCCGCAAGGCTTCTTCGACGGACGCGTGTTCGAGGCGTTCCCTGGGCCATTCCCGGAACGGGCCTCCCGACGCGGTCAGGATCAGCCGGCGCAGCGACCTTTCCCGGCCCGCGACGCACTGGAGTACCGCGCTGTGCTCCGAATCGACCGGGACCAGCTCCCCTCCACCGGCTTCCGCCGCGGCGCGGACCAGCTCTCCGGCCACCACCAGAGACTCCTTGTTCGCCAGCGCGACCCGCTTCCCGGCGCGGAGGGCGGCGAGGGTGGCGGCGAGGCCGGCGAACCCGACCACGGCGTTCACCACGATGTCCGCCTCAGGGTGGGTGGCCGCGGACAGGAGACAGGCGGGTCCCTCGCCACTCACCAGACCCGCGAAACGCGGTTGCCACTCCGAGATCTGCCGGCCCAGAAGCACCGCATTCGATCCGGCGGTAAGCGCCACCAGCCGGAAGCGATCCGGATGGCGCCGCAACACCTCGAGCGTGCTCCGCCCGATGGACCCGGTGGATCCGAGCACCGCAACCCCCTTCATGCCCTCTCCTCTCAGTCCCGAGTCCCCTGTCCCCAGTCCCTCTAACTACTCAAACATCCGATACATAACCGCAGCGACCGGCAGGACGAAATACAGCGAGTCCAACCGGTCCAGCACTCCTCCATGCCCCGGGATCAGCCCGCTCGAGTCCTTGACCCCCGCCTCCCGCTTGAACAGGGACTCGACCAGATCGCCCAGTTGGGCAACGATCGAGATCACCAGACCCATCATGATCACCGGCACCGTGGGGAACGCGCGGCCAACCGGTGCGAGGGCGACCGCATTGAACACCAGACCCGCGACCACGCCCCCGATCACGCCCGCGACGGAACCGACCTGAGTTTTCCCGGGGCTCACGGCCGGCCAGAGCTTCGTCTTCCCGAAGGCCTTGCCGGCATACATCGCGATGCTGTCGCACACCCACGTGATAGCCAACGGAAAGAACACCAGCCAGGTTGCAGCCCATGATTGTTGAGACCCCGCCTCATACCGGATCAGCAACAGCGAGCAGGGCAGCATGCCCGCGTACAACGTGCCCAGGAGTGTCGTCGCAGCAGATGCGATCGGCTTCTGCCCTGCGGCTCTACGGAACAACACGGCCGTCAGGATGATCAGTGGCAGCAGCATCGCCGCGAGCAGCCATGGGGTGTAATACCAGAGGGGCGAAAGGAGGGCTGCCACGAACGAATCGAAGGGGCCGATCCGGTCTGCGACAGGCGCAGCTTGTACCCAGGTGATGAGCGGCGCGAGCGCGGCAAGGGTGATGCCCAGCGGCTTGAGCGGCTGGACCCCGGTCGGTTCGACCAACCGAAAGAATTCGCCGGCCCCAACTCCACCGACCACCGCGATCAGCAGTGCGAGAGGAAGCCCGCCATACCACACCGCCAGGAGCGCGAGCGGTATGCCGACCGCGGCGACCAGGATCCTGAGGAGCTGGTTGTTCACGAAGAAACGGAAACCCGTCCGAACCGCCGGTCTCGCCGCTGGTACTCGGCGATCGCTTCGAGCAGGTCACGCCGGGTAAAGTCCGGCCACAGCACCGACGTGACGTGAAGCTCGGCGTAGGCAAGCTGCCAGAGCAGAAAATTGGAAAGACGGTGCTCGCCGGAAGTTCGAATCAGGAGGTCCGGGTCGGGCAGATCGGCAGTGTACAACCGCCGGGCGAACGCGACCTCGTCGATGTCCTCCGGCCTGAGCCGCCCGGCCGCGACGTCTTCGGCGAGAAGGCGGGCTGCCCGGACGAGCTCCGCCCGGCTCCCGTAGGACAGGCAAACGTTGAGCCGGAGCGTCGTGCCGGCCCGGGTCTCGTCCTGAATGGCCTCCACCGCGCTGCGCGCGCTGGAAGAGAGCCGGTCGAGGTCTCCCATCACCCGGACGGTGACGCCCTTTTCCTTGAGCTCGGCGCCGTCTCGCGCGATGTATTCCTCGAGCAACGACATCAGCGCTTCGATTTCGTCGGGGGGGCGTTGCCAGTTTTCCTGGCTGAACGCGAACAACGTGAGGATGCCGACACCGGCCTCGCGACAGCCTTCGATGCACTCCCGGACCGCTGTCATCCCTGCTTGATGGCCCGCCGACCGCGGCAGGCCCCGTTGCTGCGCCCAGCGGCCGTTGCCGTCCATGATGACCGCAATATGCTGCGGGGTCACACCTCCATGATCTCCGCTTCTTTGGCGTGGATCAGGGTGTCGATCTGCTTCATGTGCTCGTCGTGATTCTTCTGAATCTCTTTCTCCGCGCGGGTCTGTTCGTCTTTCGAAACGTGCTCCACCTTCTTGATCTTGTGGAGCGCATCGGTCCGGGTGTGACGGACCGCGATGCGTCCCTCCTCGGCGAGCTTGTGGACGACTTTCACCAGCTCTTTCCGGCGTTCTTCCGAGAGCGGCGGGAGCGGAATCCGGATGAGGTTGCCGCCGGGTTGAGGATTGAGGCCGAGGTCCGCTTCGCGCAGGGCCTTGTCGATGGCCTGGGTGAGCGATTTGTCGAACGGCTGCACCGTCAGCAACCGGGGCTCCGGGGCCGCAACCAGGCCGACCTGATTCAGCGGGACCATGTTGCCGTAGGCCTCGACGCGAACCACGTCGAGCAATGCCGTGGTCGCCTTGTTGCTCCGGAGTCCGGAGAGCTCCCGCTTGGTGCTCTCCACCGACTTGTGCATGTGCTCCCGGGCATGCTTCACGATCTCGGGAATGCTGGCGGCAGCGCTCATCGGACGATCGTCCCCACCCGTTCACCAGCGAGCACACGCCCGATGGCGCCCGGCTGATTGATGTTGAAGACCACGATCGGCAGCTTGTTTTCCTTGCACAACCCGAACGCGTTCGCATCCATGACCGCGTAGCCCTTGACCAGCGCGGTCTTGAAGGAAAGCTCCGGAATGAAGCGGGCTCGTTTGTCCCGCTTGGGATCGCCGGTGTAGATCCCGTCCACCGAGGTCGCCTTGAGAATCACTTCGGCCTCCATCTCCAGAGCCCGGAGCACCGCGGCCGTGTCGGTGGAGAAGAACGGATTCCCGGTCCCGCCGGCAAAGATCACCAACCGGCCTTTTTCCAGGTGGCGGACCGCACGGCGGCGAATGTACGGCTCCGCCAGCGACTCCATCCGGATCGCGGTCAGCACCCTTGTCTGGACGCCGATCCGCTCGAGCACGTCCTGAAGGGCCAGGGCGTTGATGACCGTGGCCAGCATCCCCATGTAGTCGGCGGATACCCGGTCGAGCCCCTGGGCGCTCGCCGCGGTGCCGCGGACAATGTTGCCGCCTCCCACGACCAGACCAAGATGGATCCCTTGCTTGTGGACTTGCTTGATCTGTTTGGCGAGGGACTCGACCGTACCGTAGTCGAGCCCTACGCCGAGCGACCCGGCCAATGCCTCGCCGGAGATCTTGAGCAGGGCGCGCCGGTAGGCCAGCGCCACTAGGCCTCGCCGACCTTGAACCGTGCAAACCGCTTGACCGTGACCGCAGCGCCAAGCGTCTTGGCGGCCTCGTTCACCAGCTCACCGGCTGTCTTCGACTCGTCCTTCACGAACGGCTGTCCGAGGAGAGTGCGCTCGGCGACGAACTTGCGCACCTTGCCCTCGACGATCTTGGGCCGGATCGCTTCGGGCTTCCCTTCCGCGGCAACCTGCTCCTCGGCGATCCGCCGCTCCCGCTCAAGTACTTCCGGAGCGATGTCGGCCTGGCTGACGGCCAGGGGGTCGGTCGAAGCGATATGGAGGGCGAGCTCCCGTCCCAGGGTAGCCAGCACCTCACCGGCCGGACCCTCGAGCTCGACCAGGACGCCCACCTGTCCGTTGTGATGGAGGTAGCTCTGGACCGTGCCGGCCGGCTGCGCGAAGTGCGCCACCCGCCGCAGCGTGGTTGCTTCGCCCGTCTTTCCGGCGAGCTCCTTGATGGCCTCACCAACGGTCCGACCATCGAACGGTTGCGACTCGATGGCTTCACCGGGATGGACGCCGGCCGGAGCCTGCTTCGCCGCGTGCGTAGCGAGGGCCCTGGCCAGCTCTGCGAAGCCATCGGTCCGGGCGACGAAGTCCGTTTCGCAGTCGAGCTCGATCATGGCGAGGTCACTCGCGGCCGCTGCCGCGCCGATGACCACGAGTCCCTGGGCCGCGACCCGTCCTCCCCGCTTCTCGGCCTTGGTGATTCCCTTGGCGCGAAGGATTTCGGCGGCACGGTTCATATCGCCGCCTGCTTCCTCGAGGGCGGCTTTGCAATCCATCATCCCCGCGCTGGTTCGGGCGCGGAGCTCGGAGATGTCCTTTACGGATACGGCTTTGGTGGTCATTCCTGGATTTCCTATCAGCTATTGGCTATTGGCTATTGGCTATTCAAGCCGTACGTACAAAACCGCCGCCCGACAGCTCAAACTCAGCTCCCGCGCGGCGGACCGGACCTGAACGACGCCCGGGGGTCAGGTGCTCGCCGCGCCGCTGGGCGCCGGCTCGCCGTCTCCCTCGTGCTTGAGGCGGGCGGCGATCGCCTCGGGCTTCGGCCGCCGCTTGCGCGGCCCGGCGCGCCGGCGACGCCGATCCTGTTCCCCTTCGCCCTCCCCCGCATCCGTGCTGTAGGTCTCCGCCTCTTCGTGCTCGGCGTGCTCCCGGACCGGCACCTCGCGCCGGGCTTCCTGGATCACGTCGCACAACGCCTGGGTGATCAGGGACACCGACCGGATCGCATCGTCGTTCCCCGGGATCGGAACGGTGATCACGTCGGGATCTGCATTGGTATCCACGATCGCGACGACCGGGATGGACAGCTTGTTCGCCTCCAGGATCGCGATGCGTTCCTTCTTGGCATCGACCACGAACAGGGCCCCGGGGACCCGGTTCATGTTCTTCAAGCCTTCCAGGTTCCGCGACAGTTTCACGCGCTCCCGTTCGAACAGGAGTTTTTCCTTCTTGGTGTAGCTGTCGAATTCTCCCTCCGTGCTGCCCTGCTCCAGCTCCCGTAGCCGGCGGATCTGTTTCTTGATCGTGGCGAAGTTGGTCAGCGTTCCGCCCAACCAGCGCTCCGTGACGTAGAGGCACCCCGCCGTCTGCGCCTCGCTCTGCACCAGGGCCTTGAGCTGCTTCTTGGTGCACACGAACAGGACATTGTCGCCCTTGAGCACCACGCTGCGCAGCAGGTCCTGAGCCTTCCGGATCTGTCCCAGGGTCTTCTGGAGATCGATGAGGTAAATCCCCGAACGTTCGGCGAAAATGAACCGACGCATCTTGGGATTCCAGCGCCGGGTCTGGTGTCCAAAATGGACGCCGGCGTCGAGCAGATCCTGTACTTGAGGAGTCGCCACTACCAAAGTCTTCCCTTCGGCTGAAGTTCCCGCCCGTCCACCTCTATCCCTCTATCCCTCTATCCCTCTATCCCTCCATCCCTCTATCTACCTCTTACTGAACTGGAATCGCTTCCGCGCCCCCGGACGTCCCGGCTTCTTGCGCTCGACCTGCCGAGGATCCCTCGTCAACAGCCCGCTGGCGCGAAGCCGCGGGCGGTGGAGCGAGTCGGCGAGCACCAGCGCACGGGCGAGTCCCATGCGCATCGCGCCGGCCTGGCCGGACTGCCCTCCGCCGTTTACGTGGGCCCGTACATCGAATGCGCCGAGCGTATCCGTAACCGTGAAGGGTTGCTGGATGTGCTGCACCAGCGAGGGGCGCGGGAAATAATCACCCAGGGTGCGGCCGTTGATCTCCCACTTGCCGGTCCCCGGCGTGAGATACACCCGGGCCACGCTGGTCTTCCGGCGTCCCACCGCATGCCAGCGGAATTGATCGTCGGTCATGCGTTCACCTGTAGCGCGAAGGGCTTGGGCTGCTGGGCAGCGTGCGGATGGCTCGCGTCCGCGTACACCTTGAGCTTGAGCCGCAAGCGCTGCCGCGATAGCCCGTTCTTCGGCAACATGCCGAAGACCGCCTTCTCGATGATCCGCTCCGGATGCTTCTCGAGCAGGGTGCGCAGGGGCGTGAAGCTCTCGTGCCCCATGTACCCGGAATGGCCGAAGTAGCGCTTCTTGTCCACCTTGCCGCCGGTAAGCTTCACCTTCCGCGCGTTCACCACCACGACGAAGTCGCCGCCGTCCATATGCGGAGTGAACGTCGGCTTGTGCTTCCCTCGGATGAGTTGGGCCACCGCGCTCGCCAGACGGCCGAGCGGTACGCCGTCAGCGTCGACGACATGCCAGTCGTGCCGGATGTCGGCCGGCGTTGCAGAAAAGGTCTTCATTCGTCTCCGTTTTTGTGCCCAGGCCCGTTTGAGGCCCAGCTTTGCAAGCTAACCTGGGACAACGGCTTAGGTCAAGGAGGAGGGGGGGTCCCGGGGTGGTCGCAAACGAACCAGCGGCTGACCGCGTTCCACAGTCTGACGCTCCGCCACGAGAATCTCTTCCACTGTACCCGTGCTCGCTGCTTTGAGCTCGTTCTCCATTTTCATGGCTTCGAGAACCACAAGGCTCGTTCCGGCGGCGACGGATTGCCCTGCTTGAACGAGGATGCGGACCACAAGACCCGGCATCGGCGCGTTGAGCACCGGGTTCCCGTCGCCCTTCCGAGCGGAGCCCTGCGCGAGGCGCATGAACCGCGCCTCCCCGATCTCGACTTCCGTCCGCTCCCCGCTTTCATAGAGCGCCCAGCGGCCGCGCTGGAGCCGTTCGACCATCAGGGAAACGCTCCTCCCATCGAGCACCAGCGCCCCACCGCCCCCCGTGCCAATACCGCGAAGCGTAGCGCGGTATTCCTCGCCGTTGACGAACACCCGGTTCCCAGCCGCCCCCCCTCCTGCCTCTACCGTGACTTCGTATTCGGTTCCCCGAACCAGGACGAGGTATTTCATCGGCGCACCAGGGTAGCGACGGTCTCGACGTGAGCCGTTTGGGGGAACAGATCGAACGCGCGGAGGTCCGCAATCCCGAACGTCCCGGACAGCAGCTTGAGGTCGCGAGCGAGCGTGGCCGGATCGCAGGACACGTAGACCAGCCGTTCCGGAGGGCGTCCCGCGATCAGCCGGGCCACTTCCCCCGCTTCACCCAGGCCGGTCCGGGGCGGATTGACCAGAGCGGCGTCGGCGGGGCGGAGCCGATGAAGGACGTCCTCGACCCTCCCGGCAATGCGGGTTATGCCCTCTGCCGGACCCCGCGCCTCAGCGATCCGGACCGCACGTGCGTCGAGTTCAACACTTTCGAGCGTGACTTCCGGCCCGCTTAGCCGGCCCACTGCTTCGGTGGTTTCTCCGATCCCGGCGTAGAGGTCCCAGATGTGACCGCCACTCACCGAACCCAGTTGTTGCACCGCGTAGGATCGGACCCGATCGCCCATGGCCGGATGCACCTGCTCGAACACCATGGCCGGGTAGGCCTCTCCCCCGTCTGCCCCGTGGAGAATGCGAGCCGCTCCACCGGCCGGCTCCCACCAGAGCGCGGCCGGCGTGCCCCCCTCGGCGAGCGCCCGGCCGAGCTCCTTTGCCGTGGTCCAGGCATTGCCCCGCACCGCGGAAGCGCTTTTGGCTTCACCTGCCTGCACGATCGCGTGACACCTGCCGGTTCGGTCAATGCGTAAGACGATCCGCCGCGCATTGCGCGGCAACAGGTGCCGGAACTCCCGAAGCTGCTGCCAGAGGGCGGAGAGTTCGGGCCTCGCCAGCAGACACCGGGTTAGGTCGAACGTTTCATCGGGCCGGCCAACCCGGTGAAATCCGATCGCGGTGACTCTTCCCGTCTTCCCGCCCTCCCGGCTTCCCGTCCGCCCCACTGTCAGACTGATCTTGGCCCGGTATCCCAGCTCGGCTTCGCTCGACTCGAGCACCGGGTCCGCTATCTCGAGATGTCCGATCCGCCTCAGGGCATCTCCCACCAGCTGCTGCCGTACCGCGCGCTGAGCCGTGGGGTTCAAGTGCTGGAGCTGACAACTCCCGCACTCGTCGGCCTCGTAGTGGGGGCAGGGCGGAGTCGTCCGCAGGGAGGAAGACTCGATCAGGCTTGCGATGCGAGCCCGCGCGAAACGCTTCGAGCGGACGATGTTGCGAAGCTCTGCGAGATCACCAGGAGCCGTCCGAGGCACGAACACCACCCGCCCATCCGACAGCGTGCCGACCCCATTGCCCAACGCTGCGATGCGATGAATCCGGACGACGTCACCCACCGGGCTTCCGCCTCGTGCCGGTCGGGCCGGTAACACGCTCGGGTTCGCGGTCCACCGCCTCCCTGCGAGCCGTGTCGCCCCATGCGGTCCCGGGTCCGTCACCTGCCGCTCGCCCTCCCGGTTCAAGGGTGGCCCGTTCGCGGTGGGCATCCTCCGCCAGCGCCGCGGCTATGGCAAGCCGCTTATCCCGATCGCCATCGGGCGGTGCGACCAGCAGGTCGGGTCGACGGTCCAGAAACTGGATATCCACGTCCCCTTCCACGAACGCGGGATCGCGCAGCAGTCGCTGGAGAAACCCGGTGTTGGTTGCCACACCCACCACGACGAGCTCGTCGAGTGCCCGGCGCATCCGCCGAATCGCGCCGGGCCGGTTTTCGGCGTGGACGATCAGCTTGGCGAGCAGCGAGTCGTAGTGCAGGGTGATCTCATCCCCGGCGTCGACACCCCCGTCCCAGCGAACCCCCGGACCGGACGGAACCCGAAGCCATCGAATCGTCCCCGTCGAGGGGAGAAAGTTGTTCCCGGGATCTTCGCTCGTGATCCGACACTCGATCGCGTGGCCGCGGGGATGCAACGGCCACTCGGAGACCGACATGCTCTGGCCCCGCGCGATGCGGAGCTGCTCCCGGATCAGGTCCACGGAAAAAACCAGCTCGGTCACCGGATGCTCGACCTGGATTCGGGTGTTCATTTCCAGGAAGTAGAACGCACCGTCCTGCGCAAGGAGAAACTCGCAGGTGCCGGCTCCCCGGTAGCCGACAGCAACGGCTGCAGCGACGGCGGCCTGCCCCATGCTGCGGCGGAGCTGCGGAGTGACCGCTGAAGATGGGGCTTCTTCGACCAGCTTCTGGTGCCGGCGCTGGATCGAGCACTCCCGTTCGCCGAGGTGGATCGTTTTCTGAAAATCGGCGAGAACCTGGATTTCGACGTGCCGAGGCCGCTCGATCAGCTTTTCGAGGTAGACAGCCCCGTCGCCGAACGCCTTCATGGCCTCTGAGGATGCGATGGCGAGAGCGCCGGGCAGCTCGGCCGGGCTCGTGGCGATGCGCATGCCGCGCCCCCCTCCCCCTGCCGTTGCCTTGACCAGAACCGGATAGCCGAGCTCCTCCGCCAGAGCGAGCGCGGCAGGTCCGTCATCCACCGGCGCCGTGCCACCGGGGACAATGGGAACCCCGGCGGCCTGCATCCGCCGGCGGGCTTCGGTCTTGTCCCCCATTGCCCGGATTGCGCTGGAGGGCGGTCCGACAAACACCAATCCCGCCTGCTCGACCGCCTCGGCGAAGTCCGCTCGCTCGGCGAGAAAGCCGTATCCCGGATGGATCGCCTCGGCGCCGGCGGTCCGTGCCGCCTCGATGAGGGCGTCGATCCGGAGATAACTCTCCGCGGCCGGTGGTGGCCCGATTCGGACCGCGGCATCCGCAGCCCGGACGTAGGCACGGTTCTCATCGGCGTCCGAGTACACCGCCACCGCCTCGATGCCCTCTTCGTGGCAGGCGCGGATGATCCGGTGCGCGATTTCACCGCGATTGGCGACCAGAACGCGGGTCAGTCCCATAATGGGTGCAAGTATATCACGGGGGTAGATTTCTTCTCATGCGTCCGATGTTCCTGCCGGGAGTCGAGGGCGCCGAGCCCCAGGGCCCCTATGCTCCGATGATCACCGGGATGAAGCGGGCCGGAATCCCCGTGCCGCAGATCATGCACCTCTTCGCCTACAAGCCAGATCGCACCGAGCATCTCTCCCGGTTCACCCAGGCGGTCATGCGGGGGCCATCGCCGCTCTCTCCCGGGCTCCGGGAGTTGATCGCGGCATTCACCTCCCGGCGCAACGATTGTCCGTTTTGAATCGGCTCCCACGCCGCGGTCGCGGCGAAGCTGCTCGGCAACCGTGCTCTGGTGGATGCCGTCCTCGAGGACTATCGGACCTCACCCCTTTCCGATCAGGAGAAGGCGCTGTTCGCCTTCGTAGATCGAGTGAACACCGACTCGAATACCCTGGAGCCCGAGGACCTTCGGCTGGCCGTGGCAGCGGGATGGACCGAGGAGGCGTTGTACGACGCTATCACCGTCTGCGCGCTCTTCAATTTCTACAACCGCTGGGTCGATGCGGCCGGGGTGAGCGACATGCCTCACGAGGCCTATCTGGCCTCGGGCGAACGGCTCGGAACCCAGGGATATATTCCCGCGTCTCCTCCTCCGGGGTCCGTGCCATGAGCACGATCGACTCAGGTGGCGTGATGCGGGGCCGCCGCCAGGTGCTGCGAACGATTCTTGTCGCCGCCGCGATCGGCGCGGTCATCCTCGGCCTCGGCGGGCGACTGGCCATGTTCGCCATCGCCTGGCTGAATGCCGGCTCCGGCGCGTTCACGCTGGGAGGAACGAGCACGGTCATCGCGATGGGCGCGCTGAGCGGAGCAGCCGGCGGCGTTATCCTCTCGGGCCTTCGTGCGGTCGTTCGGCGACGCTGGCCACCCACCACCACG
>Ga0187892_10004833_pt1 | contig 22072 bp, 20 predicted proteins | sample MA1701073metaG_FD_139345 | JGI IMG/M metagenome (GOLD analysis project Ga0187892, IMG submission 139345) | Bio-ooze microbial communities from a basaltic lava cave in the Kipuka Kanohina Cave System on the Island of Hawaii, USA - MA170107-3 metaG ... | reverse complement strand
GAACGCGAGCCAGACTGGGATCTGGCGGCGCAACCAGCACCTGAGTTTGACGCCGATCAGCGCGTCAATTGGTGAGTGATCGAGACAGCGATGCACATGCGCTGCGGGGTACGGCTGCGTGCGCGGCAGACCCAAAGCCGACTTGTCGCCAGCAGTCTCGCCATTGGGCGGCTGCGACCGCTCAAGCTGCACTGCTCAGCGGCGTTGGGATGCTCAAAACCCGTGCCATACTTGCCCTCATGCGGTTGAATTTCCTATCCGTTGAGCAGGAGGCGAAAGGGCTCCACCAGTTGCGCATCCCAGTGCGACAGGTTGGCCAGGGTGCGCTTGACGACCTTGCCGCCTTCGCGATAGCCCTCGCGCAGCAGCACGGCCGGCGGGGAGTTGCGGTTGGGGACGGTCTCGATGTACATGAGTTACATGGTAATGAATTGACCTGGAAATAAAAGACAAACATACACCATTTACATGGGAACACAATGAGGCCAAAAAATGGCGCGAAGCCGCGCCATTGCTTGATCTACCGAGTTTTAGGGCCCAAAGCTCGGTCTAAGGGAGCATTTGTGAGGCCAAGGCGATGGTTCGCTTGGCGATGTTGACCAGGTGCATTTGACTCGTCCCCTCGTAGAGCCGGAACAGGCGCACATCGCGGTAAAAGCGCTCCGCCACGTTGCCGGCGATGTAGCCGCTGCCGCCGAAAACCTGCACGGCCCGATCTGCGACTCGGCCGCACATCTCGGAGGCGAAGAGCTTGCACATGGACGCTTCCATCGTGACATCGGCACCGTCATCCCGCTTGCGTGCGGTCTCGAGCACCAGGGCGCGCGCCGCGTGCACTTCCGTGTTGCTCTCGGCGATCATCTGCTGCACCAGCTGAAAGTCGCCGATCGGCTGACCGAACTGCCGGCGCGACTGCGCATGCTTCGCCATTTCCTCGACGAGTCGGATCGCGGGACCGATGCACAGGGCGGCTAGGTTGATGCGCTGCTTGTTGAGCGTCTTCATGGCGGTGCGGAAGCCCTGTCCTTCGATCCCCCCGACGATGGCGGATGACTGAACCCTGACCCTGTCGAGCTTGACCTCGCCCACCGGGGAACCGTGCTGCCCCATCTTTCGGTACGGCGCAGGTGTCGATAACCCGGGAGTGCCCCGCTCCACGAGGAACGCGGTGATCCCCTTGGCGCCCTTCGCGTTCGGATCCGTCCTGGCGAAGATGGTGAACAGGTTCGCAATCGGTGCGTTGGTAATGAAGCATTTCTGCCCGCTGATCACGAAGCTGTCGTCTTCGCGCACCGCCACCGTCTTCTGTGCCGTCGCGTCGGATCCGGCTTCCGGCTCGGTGAGCGCGAAGCAGCCGGTCAGCTCGCCGCTGGCAAGCCGCGGCAGGTACTCCTGCTTTTGCTCGGGGGTCCCGTCGACCACGATGGACTCCGACGCGATGCCGGTGTTGCCGCCGAAGCGCGCCCGGAACGTCGTCGCGACCTGCGAGACCTCGATGTTCACGAGGGACAACTCCTCCGTGGTCAGGCCGGCACCGCCAAAGGCCTCCGGAATACTGTGGCCGAACAGCCCGATCTCGCGCATGCGCTGCACCAGCGGCTCAGAGATCTCGTCGTTGCGGTCGACCTGCTCCTCGAGCGGCAGGCACTCGGTGCGGACAAACTGGCGCACGGCGGCCAGCAGGGTCGAGAACTTTTCGGTGTCGCGGATCATGGGTCTTGCAGTGTGGCAACGACCGCCCGCGTCTCGCCGGCCGCTCCTGTAAACCAGCTTTGCAAATCATCGCGGCCGGAACGCCGCCACGGCTCCTACAGTACCGCGGTTGAAGCCCCAAGCCGCCTCTCCCCCGCCACCGCAAGGCATCCGGCTTGCCGCACGAGAGTCAAGGAGACCCCGGTGAAACAACTGCTGAAGACCATCGTTCTCACCGCCGGCCTTCTCACCCCCTGGTTGACCTCGGCCCAGACCGATTGGCCCAGCCGACCCGTGAAGATCATCGTCAACGGCGCCCCAGGCAGCCCGGGCGACTACACGGCGCGCCTGCTTGCCGATGGCTTGGCGCAGACCTTCAAGCAACCCTTCGTCGTGGACAACCGTCCGGGCGCCAACGGCATCCTGGGCACCGAGTTTGCAGCTCACCAGCCACCGGACGGGTACACGCTGTTGTTGACTTATACGGCAGCGCAGGTGGTCAACCCGTACATCTACGACAACGCCAAATACGATGGCATCCGCGATTTCACCGCGATCGCGCAACTGGGCTCCGGCGGCACGCTGCTCGTCGTGCCCACCAAGATTGGCGCCAGGAACCTGAATGAGTTCGTGACCTATCTCAAGAGCCGGTCCAACGATCCGCTGAGCTACGGTTCATGGGGTGTCGGCTCCGGCGGCCATCTGAGCATGGAAGTGCTGCTGCTGAAAACGGGTCAGCACATGACCCATGTCCCCTATCGCACGATGAACAGCGCCGTGCTCGACCTGGCCGCGGGCCGCCTGGACTCCGCTTTCCTGCCGATGGCCACCGCGCGTCCGTTGTTGGACAAAGGCTCGATACGCGCCATCGCCATCAGTGGACCCAGCCGCCATCCCGATCTGCCCGAGGTCAAGACTATGACGGAACAGGGCGTGTCCTTCGAGTTGGCGGCTTGGTATGGGCTGTTTGCCTCGGGCAAAATCCCGCCGGCGATTGCCCACAAGCTCAATGCCGAAGTGCGGCGTCAGCTGACGCAGCCCGAACTGCAGGACAAATGGCCGCGCATGGGATTCACGGAGTTTCCGCTCAAGACGGCCGAGGAATTCGCGGAAACCGTTCGGCAGGATGCCGGCAAATGGTCGGAGATCGTGCGCAAGGGAAACATCAAGGCGGAATGACCCGCGCCGCGCGTCGCGGCTCATTCGCCGCGTGCGCGGACCTCTCGCAGCAGCGCGTAGACCGCATCGTGCGGCGCCGCGCGGCCGACCGGCTGGCGCAACCCACCGAACAGGGCGTCGTTTTCGAGCCCGAGTTCCGGGCGCTTCCGCTCCTCGATCCAGTCGTACACGACCGTGCGCGCGGCGATCCGCCACTCGTCGTGGCGGCGCTCGAAGCGGTCGACATAGCGCCCGCAGAGAAAGGTCTGCTGGCCGGCCGGTTCCGCCGGAGCCTGCAGCGCAAGAAAGTAGCTCTCCACCGCGGCGACTTCGTCATGCAGCTCAATGGAGACGTTGTTCAGGTGGTGCACGCGCCGGCCGCCTTTGCGCAGCCGCTGCATCGCCTGGTCGATGAATCCCTCGGCGCTGCCGTTCCAGGCGCCGTGGCAATCCGTGGCGTCGTCCCAGTAGGCGGAGCGCAGCGCGTCCTCGTCGGCCCGGTCGATGCCGCGGCAGTAGCGGTACAGGCACTCCCGGATCGCCTCGCGATCAAGCAAGGCTTGCAGTTGCGCGGCCGAAGTCACAAGCGAACCTCCGCGCTTCGTGCAGCGATGCGAGCTTGCTGGGGGCGGCCCGGCGCGGCCATCATGCCTTTGGCGCGGTCGCGCGCTTGAACAGCTGCACGACGTTGCCTTCCGGGTCGCGCAGCGACAGCACCGCGCCGTGGGAGCCCATGTCGCGGAGGCCGATCACCTGCCCGCCCGCGCCGGTGACGCGCGCCTGCGCATCGGCGAAGTCCTCCACCTCGAACACCATCACCAGTCCGGAGGTTGCCGGGGCCGCCTCTTCCTGGCACGCCAGGGCGACACTGGTGTTGCCCACGCCATACTGGATCCAGCGATCCCCGTCGCGAAACTTGAGCTTCAGGCCCAGGGCGGACTCGTAGAAGGCGTGCAGTTCGGCTGGCCGTTCGGCCACCACGAAGACGTTCTGCAAGCGTTTGGGAGACGCGTCCACAGCGCTCATAGCGATGTCTCCGATGCACCGCCGTCGAGGCGCAGCACATCCGCGTTGATGAACCGGGAGCCGTCACCGGCCAGGAAACAGATCGCGTCCGCGATGTCTTCCACGGTTCCCAACCGGCCGAGCGGTGTTCGGGCGATGCGCTTGGCATCAAGTTCGGCATTGCGGTGCTTCGCCGTGCCTTCGGTCGGCACCGCGCCGGGCGCCACCGCGTTGACGCGGATGCCGCGCGCGCCCAGGTCGGCGGCCGCGGCGCGGGTGATGCCGAGCACGCCGGCCTTCAGGCCGCTGTAAACCACGGACCGGGCCGGCGACTTGAAGCCGGCGATGGACGCCACGTTGATGATGGCGCCACCGCGTTCCGGGTCCATGGCCTCGGCGGCGGCCTGGATGCCCCAGATCACCGATTTGAAGCCAATGTCGACCATCCGGTCCATCACCTCGGGCGTGATCTCGGCCAGCGGCTGGTAGCGCACCCAGGCGGCGTTGTTGACCATCACGTCGAGCCGTCCCGCGTCACGCGCGAAGCGCAGCACGGCCTCGCGCATGCCGTCGCGGGTGGAGACGTCCTGCGGCAGCGGCATCGCCTTGCCGCCCAGCCGATGGATCTCCGCAACGGTCTCTTCGACGAACTGCTGCTTGAGGTCGTTGGCGCCGACCGTGGCGCCGAGCCGGGCCATGGCCAGCGCGGTGGCCCGGCCGATGCCGTGGCCGGCGCCGCTGATAAAGGCCACGCGGCCTTCGAGAGAGGGATTCATGGATTGCCTTTCGTTTCGGGTATCAGCAGCGCATCGAGCGCGAAGGCGCCTTTGCCCTGGTCCAGCACCACCAGCGGATTGATGTCGATCTCGGCGACGGCGTCCGCGTGCCGCGCGGCGAATTGCGAGAGCGCCGCGACGGCGCGCGCCGCAGCGGCCACGTCCGCCTTTGCCCGGCCCCGCGCGCCGTCGAGCAAAGGGAAAGCCTTGAGCGAGCGCAGCATCTCCGTCGCCTGCTGCTCGGTCACCGGCGCCATCTGCAAGGCAACGTCGCGCAGCACCTCGGCAAAGATTCCGCCCAGGCCCACCATCACGACCGGCCCGAAGACCGGGTCCTTCTTGGTCCCGAGTATCAGTTCGGTGCCGCCCTGCGCCATCTGCGCCACCAGCACGCCGGCGATGCGGGCCTCCGGCGCCTTCTGCGCGACGCGCGCCAGCAGGCTGTCGTATTCGTCCGCGAGCTGCGCCTCCGAGCGCACGCCGACCACGACGCCGCCGACCTCCGTCTTGTGCGGGATGTCGGGCGAGACGATCTTGAGCACGACCGGAAAGCCGATCTCGCGCGCCGCCGCCAGCGCCGCGTCCCGACTGGCCACCGTGACTTCCGTCAACACGGGAACGCCCGCCTGCGCGAGCGCCGCCTTGGCGTTGGCCTCGTTGGCGAATGCTTCTTGCGGCAGCACGTCGGACGAAGACAGCGTCGCAGCCGGCCCCGCCGATTCGCCCCGCGTGCCGAGCCGCACCAGCGCCGCCAGGGTCGCGCAAGCCGCGTCGATGGTTTCCACCGTGGGCAAGCCCATCTGGTTCAGTTGCGCGATCGTGTCGCGCGGCGCCTTGCAGCACAGGAGGATGAGCCGCGACGGATGCTCCCGACGCACCTGCTCCAGCGCGGCGATGTACACGTCGCGCAGCCGTGGCATCTGGAAGGCATAGGCGGACTGCAGGATCACGGCATCGCAGGAAGGATCTTCCGCCACCGCTGACAGCACCTGGACCAGCAGCTCCGGCCGGCTCGACACCTGGGCGGTCATGTCGACCGGATTGCCGGGCGATGCGTACGGCAGCGCAGACAGGATGCGCTCCTGCGTGCGCGCGGACAGTTTCGGCAGGTCCAGGCCCTGGGCGCTGGCCGCATCGGCCATCAGCACGCCGAAGCCGCCCGAGGCCGTCACCAGCGCGGCGCGGTTGCCCTTCGGGGCGCGGGCCGTGCCCACCACCGAGATGGCGTGGCCGACGTCCAGCAACTGTTCGATGTTCGGCACCCGGATGGCGCCGCCATTGCGCAGCACCACGTCGAACACGGCGTCCGAACCGGCCAGCGCGCCGGTGTGCGAGGCGGCCGCTTCGCTGCCGGCGGAAGACACGCCGACCTTCAACACGACGATGGGCTTGCCGGCCTCACGCGCCATCGACAGGGCCCGCACCAGCCTGGCCGCGTCGCGGCAGGTTTCCATGCAGCACAGGATCACCGAGGTGGCCGGGTCGGTGGCCAGCGAGGCGATGCCGTCGGCGATGTCCACGTCGCATTCGTTGCCCGTGGTGAGCAGGCGGCTGATGCCGATGCCGCGCTCGGCTGCCAGCCGCATCGTGTAGCTGCCGAGGTTGCCGCTCTGCGACACGATGCCGACATGGCCCGCGGTGGGGAACGCCGACTCCAGCGCCACCGAGAACGTGGCGATGCTCTTTTCCGCGACCCCGATGGAGCCCAGGCAATTCGGGCCCACGACGCGCATGCCCGACGACCTGGCTACCTTGCCGATTTCGGCCTGCAACCGACTGCCCGCTTCACCCATCTCCGAGAAGCCGGAGGAGAGGATGACCGCCGCGCGCACCCCGTTCCTTGCGCAGTCCTTGACCGCCTCCAGCACGCTCTCGGGGGGAACCGCCATCACTGCCAGCTCCGGTGCCTCCGGCAGGTCCGCCACGTTCGCATAGGCCTGAAGCGACTGCACCGTGCCGCCCTTGCGGTTGATCGGATAGATCGCGCCGCGGTAGCCGTACTTCTGTAGAAACTGCAGCGGCCGCCCGCCGATCTTGGTCACGTCCTCCGACGCGCCGAAGATGGCGATCGAGCGCGGCTGGAACAGCGCGTCCAGGCCCCTTCCGACTTCCGCGACTTCCCCCGCTTTCGCGACTTCCGCGACGTCCACGACGGCCATGACTCAGCGCCCCTTGTAGACGGGCTTGCGCTTTTGCAGGAAGGCCTGGCGCGCTTCCTTGGCGTCGTCGGTCTTGGAGAGCGCCATGGTGATGTTCTGCTCGAAGCGATAGCCGTCGCGCTGCGGCATCAGGTCCATCATGTTGGCGGCCTGTTTGGCGTAGGCCAGCGCGAGCGGGCTCTTGGAGGCCATCTCCTGCGCGAGGCGCAGGGCCGCGGGCAGAAGTTCCTCGGGCGGCAGCACTTCGTCCAGCACGCCCCGGCGGTACAGCTCGGCGGCGGGCACGCGCGCGCCGGTGAAGAACATGCGGCGCGTGAAGGAGCGACCGAACATCGTTCGCAGCATCGACACGCCACCGGCCAGGCCCACGTTGATCTCCGGCATCGCGAAGCTCGCGTCCTCGGAGGCCAGGAAGATGTCGCAGGCGGCCATCAGCCCCATGCCGGCGCCCAGGGCCGGGCCGTTGACGGCGGCGATGACGGGCTTGGCGCACTCGCGGATCGCATTGCCGGTCTCGCGGGTCAGGCGGTTGTGGCCGAGGAAGTCGCCGGGCTTGTCGGCGTCCGGCCGGTCTTTCAGGTCGGCGCCGGAGCAGAAGTACTTGCCGGTGCCGGTGAGGATGGCCACGCGAATGTCGTCGCGCTCGGAGATCTCGTCGAACACCTCGATCAGGCGCCGGCGGGTCTCGCGGTCCAGGGCGTTGACCGGCGGCTTGTCCAGCCGCACCACGGCGACGAACTCGGAAACTTCAAGGCTGATGCTCATCGTGTACTCCTGGAAACGTGGGATACGCCCTCGGCCAGCGGCTCGTCTGCCGTGGCCTCGGGGTTTTGCGGCGCGAGCAGCCGCGACGCGTGCGTCATGCGGTCGCCATAGCGGAACTCGGAGGCGAGCAGGCGCTGCGCCATGCGGGTGGCCAGCACTTCTTCGCTCACGCCCATGCCGCCGTGCATCTGGATCGCCCCTTCGGCGCAGGCCCGCGCCGTCTCCGCCAGCGCGACCTTCATCAGTCGCAGGGTGCGGCGCAGGCTGGCGGCGCCGCTCTCGTATGCGTGGAAGGCGTGCAGCAGCAGGCCCTTGGCGCAGAGGTAGCGCACGTACATGTCGGCGGTGCGGTGCCGCAGCACCTGGAAGGACGCCAGCGCCACGTTGAACTGGCGCCGCTCCTGCAGGTGCTTCACGGTCTGTTGAATCAGCGTGGCCAGCGCGGCCACGGTGTCCGCCGCCGTCAGCAGCAGGGCCGCGTTGTCGGCCTGCACGAGCGCGGCGCACGCCGCGGGGCCGCGAGCGATGCAGGCACCGGCCGGGACAGTCAGCCGGTCCAGCCTGAAGTCGGCACTGCGCCGCCCTTCCATCGTGCGGTAGGTGGCTGCCGGCGCAGGGATGTGCTCGCCGTCCAGCAGGAACAGCGCCATCTCGTTCGATCCCTGCAACACCGCGGGCACCACATAGTGCGTGGCCGCCAGCGAGACATCGACGCCCTTCACTTCGCCGGTGAGTTCGTAGCCGATGTCCAGTTGCTTGGCTTGCACCGCGACCTCGTCCAGCGAGGCCGACAGCGCGGTCAGCGGCGCGATCTTCGCGCTGCCCTCGCACACGGCTTCGAACCAGCGCGTGGCGGCTTCGGGCGCCGCTGCCTGCAGCAACAGGGGCGCAACCGCACAGGTTTCCACCACGGGCAAATGGACGCCGTGTGTGGCGAGACCTTCGACGAGCGAGGCCAAGTCGGCCAGCGTGCCGCCAACGCCGCCGGACGTTTCCGGCACCAGCGTGCAAGCCCATCCCATCTCGCGGATCGGGTCGGCAGCCGAGAAGTCTTGCGTCGCCGCGTGGTCCTGCGCGAACCGGCTGGCCGCGTCGAGCAGCATGCCGGGAAACAAGGGTGTGAATGACGTCGACACTTCAGACTCCCAGCAATTCGTTGGCGACGACGTTGCGCTGCACTTCCGAAGTGCCGCCTGCGATTGTCCTGGCGCGGGTGAACAGGTAGTTCTGCACCCAGGTGGCACCGGGCTCGCCCTCGCCCTGGTCGACAAGGAAGCGGTGCGCCGCATCTGGCCCCACCACATCGAGCGCGATCGACGTCAGGCGCTGGGCGACGTCGCTGCACATCAGCTTGATCACCGAGGGCTGCACGCCGAGCGGCCGCTGGTTCTTCAGGTCGTCCGTCGCATTGGCGAGCAGGACGCGCGCGCCCTTCACGTCGGCTTCGGCCAGCAGCAGCCGGTAGCGCAGGCCATTGAAATCCCTGCGCCCGGCAGCTGCCCGCGCGGCCTCTTCCACCACGCGCGTGACCTGCCTGCGCACCAGCTCCAACCGGGCCACGTTGGCGGGCGGCAGGCGCTCGCGTTCCAGCAGGAACTTGGCGCAGGTCCAGCCCTTGCCGGGCTCGCCGATCAGGTTGGCGGCGGGGACGCGCACCTCGTCGAAGAACACTTCGTTGAGGTGGTGCCAGCCGTCGATGGTGCGGATGGGGCGCACCGTGATGCCCTTGGTGTCCATGGGCACCAGGATCAGCGAGATGCCGTCCTGCTTCTTCGCCTCACGCGAGGTGCGCACCAGCATGTAGATCATGTTGGCTTCGTGCGCGTGCGAGGTCCAGATCTTCTGGCCGTTGATCACGTAGTCGTCGCCGTCCAGCCGCGCGCTGGTGCTGAGCGAGGCGAGGTCGGACCCCGAGCCCGGCTCGGAGTAGCCCTGGCACCACCAGTCGGAGCAGTCCAGGATGCGCGGCAGGAAGCGGGCCTTCTGCTCCGGCGTGCCGAAACGGATGATGACGGGGCCGATGTGGCCCAGACCGTGGTGGTACAGCGGCGGGCAATCCGCCTCGGCCATCACTTCCTCGAAGATCAGCCGCTGCTTGATGTCCCAGCCGGTGCCGCCGTGCTCGCGCGGCCAGCTGGGGGCGCCCCAACCCTTCTCGGTGAGGATCTTCTGCCACCCCATGTACTCGCGCTGGGTGACCTTCTGGCCCGCGGCGACGACGGCGCGGATCTCCGGCGGGCATGCGCTGCGGGCAAAGTCTTCCACTTCGCGGCGGAAGGCGGCATAGGCATCTGCCTCACCGCCGACGGTGTCGATGTTCGACATGTTGTCTCCTGTCCAGTGATCTGTGCGCTGTGTGCAGCGCGGGGTCGCCTCGTGCTCCGCCGCCCCGGTTCAAGGGCCTTCGCGCAGCTTCGTGATCAGCTCGTCCAGCGCGGCCACCGCCCCGTCCGGGTCGCGCCGCCGAAGGCAGCGCACGACCTTGCGCCGAAGCGGAAACAAGTCCGGCCGCGGCCGCACCGGGATGACGCGCGTCATGCGTTCGCGCAGGATGGTGGTCATCGTCTGCGCCATGAGCGTGAGGGCCTCGTTGTGCCCGGCTGCCGCGATGGCGGAGAAGAAGCGGCTTGCCGATTCGATGCGCTGCGCCAGCGAGTCATCGGGCTGATGACGCTCGATGTCGTCGACGGCGGACTCGACCGCATCCAGCTCGGCCTCGCTGGCTCGATCGCAGGCCAGCCGCAGCAACGTACCATACAGCGTGCGGTAGGCTTCGTCGAGATCGGCCGAGTTGAGGCGCCCCTGAACCACCAGCGTGCGCAGCGACTCCGCCAGCATCATGTAGGCGCCCTTGTAGAACACCAACGCGTGGTCCGCGCCGCCCCCGCCCATGTGCTTCACTTCGCCGATGAAGATGTAGTGGTCGCCGGCGTCGTGACGGGCGTGGACGCTGCACTCGAAGCTGGCCAGGCAGTCTTCGATGATCGGCATTCCGAGAGGGCCGCAGCGCCAGGCCACGCCCTCGAACTTGTCCGCGATCTTGCTCGAGGCAAAACGACCGGACAGCGCATCCTGTCGCTGCGACAGGATGTTGATGGCGAAAGCATCGGCTTCGCAGAACGCGCCCACCAGGCTGCTGGCCTTGCGCAGGCTGAACAGCACCAGCGGCGGCTCCAGCGATACCGAGCTGAAGGAATTGCAGGTCAGGCCCGCGGGCCGCCCGTCAGCGGCAGTCGTCGTGATGACGGCCACCCCGGTCGGAAAGCAACCGAGCAGCTGCCGAAACAGCGTCGGTTCGATGGAATTGCCGTGCGTCGCTGACTGTTCGGCGGCAGGGGAAGCGACATCGGTCATGGCTTTGCCTTCGGATGGATGAGGGAAATCGCGGCGGCTCAGGCCGCTGCGAGCTCGACGGCCGCCTGGGCCGTGTGGGGCGGGTCGTTGGCGATCTCGCGCTGCACGGCGGGCATGATGACCTTGGCCCACAGCTCGAGTTGGCGCAGCATCGTGGCGTGATCGAAGTCGCCCATCTGCGTCTGGAAACAGTAGTGCACGGGCTTGATGGTGCGGATCTCGCGCACCACCCGCTCGATCACGGTGTCCACCGGGCCCACGGGCAACAGGGCACGCATCTCGTCCAGGGTCGGCTCGCCTTCCACCATCGTCTCGGCCACCTGGTAGTCCTCGGCGATCTGCGCCGTGCGGCGCTTCAGGCTGAGTGCCACGCGGCGCTGGTAGCGGGCGCAATCGAGGTAGCGATCCACTTCGGCCTTGTTGTCGCTGGCGTAGGCCGCGCGCAGCAGGCCGACCGGCACCTGGGCCGGGTCCTTGCCTTCGCCCAGCGCCACCTTGTCGATCAGGGCGCGGGTGGCCTGCAGCTTCTCCACGCCGCCGTCGCCACCGGAGACGAACACGTGGTGGTCACCCTGCATGGCGCGGGCAAGGAAGATCGGGTCGACGCTGGTCACCCACAATGGCGGCATCGGCTGCTGCACCGCGCGCTGGCTGATCGCGCTCTCGGGCTGCTGGTAGAACTGGCCGTCGTAGGCGAACTTCGGCTCCTTCAGCCCCAGCTCCAGCATGTCCAGCATCTCCAGCGTGCGCTGCTTGGACGTCTCCAGCGACACGCCGAAGCGTTCGAACTCGAAATGCTGGTAGCCGGAGCCGATGCCCAGGTTCAGGCGGCCGTTGGAGAGCTGGTCCACCATCGCCACGTCGGCGATCAGGCGCGCGGGTTGGTACAGTGGGGCGACGACAATGCCGGTTCCCAACCGGATCTTGCGCGTGACCGCGGCGCAGTGGGCGATCATGGTCAGCGGCGAGGAGCACATGCCGTAGTTGCTGAAATGATGCTCGGCGTACCAGGCGCCACCGAAGCCCACTTCGTCCGCCACGCGCGTCTGCTCCACGGCGTCGCGCAGGATCTCGTGGGAGGTCTTATGCTTGTTTCTTTGCTGCATCAGAATGAAGATTCCGAAATCCATTGCCGGGCTCCTTGTAGGATTGGTTGCGTGCTTTGATGATAGGCACGGGGTGCCTGCCCTGTTCACCACGCTTCGCACACCTTCTTTGCGTTTTCCGAAATGAAGGCACTCGACTCGCTGCGGATCTTCGTGATCACCCAGAGGAAGGGAAGCCTCTCGGCCGCGGGGCGCAGCCTCAGCCTGTCGCCGGCCACCATCTCGCGCCGCATCAGCGCCCTGGAGGAAGAACTGGGGGTGCAGCTGGTCGACCGCACCAGCCGCAACCTCAAGGTCACGGAAGCTGGACAGGCCTTCCTCGAACATGCGGAGATGGTGCTGGAGGCGATGGCGCGAGCGGAGGAAGCCGCGCGCAATTCGAAACTGCTGCCCGAGGGGCGGCTGCGCATCCATTCGCGCACGCAGATCGGCCTGCGGGTGATCGCGCCGCTGCTCTCGCGCTTCGCCCAGCGCCATCCGGACATCCAGCTGGAACTGGAACTGTCGGAGCACCCGGTGAACCTGGTGGAGCAGGATTTCGACATCGACATCCGCACCGGCGAGTCCAACGATTCGAGCTTCGTCATCAAGCGGCTTCTCAGCAGCGACGAGGTGCTGGTGGCCAGCCCCTCCTTCATGAAAGTGCACAAGCGCATTCGCCATCCGCGGGACCTGACGGAGGTGCGCTGCCTCACCTACCGCCGCGAGCAGGAAGCCACCACCTGGAAATACATCGACGAGCAAGGACAGCAGCAGGCGCTGGCGATCCAGGGCGTTCTGAGTTCCAACAACGGCGAGCTGCTGCGGCTGGCCGCGATCGACGGCATGGGCATCGCGTTGCTGTCGGAGCCCACGGTTCGCAGCTGCATCCAGGACGGCACGCTGCTGCGCCTGCTGCCCGAATATCGGTTTGCGGTGCGCGCCTTTTCCAACGGCATCTACGCGGTGTTCCGCCAGAGCCGCACGCTGCCGCTGAAGGTGCGCGCCTTCGTCGACTTCATCGCCGAGGCGCTGCGGGAAGGCGACGCTGCCTAACGCCGGCTGAGGCTGGCTGCGTCCGGGTTCAGTCCGCGAAGCGGTGCGGCGGCAGCCCGGCGGCGGGCAGTCCGCTCACTTCGAACAGGCCGCCGTCCTGCGGACGGTTCCCCGCGAGATGGGTACTCCTGGAGATCGACGTGACAAAGACCCGTTCAAGCCGCGGCCCGCCGAAGCACAGGCTGGTCGGATGCGTCGCCGGCAGGTCCACGAGCCGGTCCAGGCGACCGTCCGGGGCGAAGCGGGCCGTCTTGCCGACCCGCGGCAGCACCGTCCAGACGAATCCCTCAGCATCCACGGTCGCGCCGTCGGGGCCGGAATCCAGACTTTCGGTCTGCGCGAACACGCGCCGGTTACCAAGCGGCCGCTGCGACGAGTAGTCATAAGCCCAGATCGTGCGGATGCCACTGTCCGCCACGTAGAGCGTCTTCCCATCCCGACTGAAGCAGGGCCCATTCGTCAAACCGAACCCGTCCGCGATGCACTCCACCGAGCGGTCGGGCCGCAGCCGGTACAGACCGCCGAGGATGGTGTCGCCCGGCAGGCGGTTGATGTGCATGGTGCCGGCGACGAAATTTCCCCAGGGGTCGCACTTGCCGTCGTTGAGTCGCACGTCCGGATGGTCCACCTCGATGCGGGCAAGGATCTCCAGCTTGCGCGTGGCGAAGTCGTAGCGGGCGAAGCTGTCCTTCAGCGCCGCGATCACTGCGCCGCTCTCGCACAGCGCGATTGAGCCGACCGGCGCGGGCAGGCTGTGCTGCTCGAATTCCCCGGTTGAAAGCCAAAGGCACCTGAGCGTGCCGGCCAGCGAGTCGATCCAGCAGACGGCACCCGCGCGCGCATCCCAGCAGGGGCTTTCGCCCAGCAGGTCCTTGGTCTCGCCGACCCTTCGAATATCCACTGCGGTCATGAAGGGGAAGTGTGGCGACGATCCCGCACGGCCGGCGGCGGCTCCTGCAAAGCAGCTTTGCAGATCCTGCTTTCCCATCGGCACCGCGCGCTCCTAGAGTCCCGCAGATGAACGAAAGAGACATCCCTCCCCCGCCCCTGCAAGGCATTCGCGTCGTCGACCTCGGCAACTACATCGCAGGCCCCGGCACCGCGATGACGCTGGGGGACCTCGGTGCCGAGGTGGTGAAGATCGAATCGCTCGAAGGCGACATGTCGCGCCACACGGGCCACTTCGGCCACGCGATGCTGCGCGCCTACAACCGGAGCAAGAAGTCGATCGCCCTGGACCTGCGCCATCCGCGCGCCGCGGAGATTGCGCACCGCCTGGTCGCCCGCGCCGACGTGGTGGTCCAGAACCTGCGGCCCGGCGCGGCCGAAGGGCTCGGGCTGGGAGCGGACGCCTTGCGCGCCAAGCACCCGGGACTGGTCTATGTGTCGATCAGCGGCTTCCCCGCCGGCGCGCCTTCGCGGGACCGACCCGGCTACGACATCGCGGCGCAGGCGGAAAGCGGCCTGATGTCGGTGACCGGCGAGCCGCAGGGGCTGCCGCAGAAGGTCGGCGCCACCATCATCGACGCGGCCACGGTGCAGGTCGCGGCCCAGGCCGTGCTGGCTGCGCTGTTCCGGCGTGTGCGCACCGGCCTCGGCGAAACCATCCGCATCTCGCTGCTGGAAGTGGCGCTCAACTTGCAACTGCCGAACTGGAGCGACTACCTCGTGCGCGGCGTCGAGCCCACCCGCAGCGGCGATGGCCAGCCGATGAACGCCCCCGCGGCGGACATCTTCCGCACCCGCGACGGCATGGTGGTGGTCTCCGCGTACGTGCAGGCGCACTGGGTGCGCCTGTGCGAAACCCTAGGCTGCCCCGAGCTCGCGACGGACGCGCGCTTTCTCACCAACGAGCGGCGAGTGGCAAACCGGCCGGCGATGAAGGTGGCCGTCAGCGAACAGCTTTCAAGGTACGGCACTCGCGACTGCGTGGACCTGCTCACGCGCAACAACATCGTCGTGGGGGTCGTGCGCAGCTACAGCGACGCACTGGCAGGAGAGGACTTCCAGGCCAGCAGCATGGTCGTCGATGCCGCGCCGAACGGCGAGATCGCCGGCTATCGCAGTTTCGGGCTGCCCTACGAACTGTGCGATACGCCGCGCCCCCAGACCCAGGCGGCGCCGGCCCACGGCGCCCACACCGAAGAGGTCCTGCGGGACGCGGGATTCAACGCCCACGAAATTGCGCAACTGCGTGAGGCTGGCGTCGTGAAGGCCGCTCAGTCCACCCGCTCCACCGCGGGCATCCTGTAGCCGCCTTCCAGCAAGCGCTGCTGCGGGTGGTAAAGCCGCAGGATCAAATAGAACGGCGCATCCGGCGCGGGCAGCCAGTTCGACGCGTGCGCGTTAGGTTGCTCGCAGCCCACGTGGATCGTCAATGCGCCGTCCGCATCCCTCTCCAGGCCGCTGCGGCTGCCCAGCGCATGACGGCCGAGCGCATTGGCGGCGAGGAAGCGGTCTTCGCCGTACAGGGTGATGGACCAGAACGCATCCGCCGGCAGGTCGCCGCCGTCCTCGAAGCGGATGCGGTACGCATGGCGCCCGTGCAGCAGCTCGCCGTGCTGGTCGTAGTCGGCCGGTGCATAGATCGCTTCGTCCGCGGCCAGCGCGCCGATGCCTTTGAAGGCGGTGGCCGCTCGCAGCATGTAGTCGTTGCCGAAGCGGCCCAGCCGGGTGGAGAAGCGCCACGGCGCCTTCGAGGCGGTGTGGGTGTGGCCTTCGATCAGCTCGATGCCCTCGCGGTACGCACAACGCAGGCCCTCGATGGCGCAGGCGCGCAGCTTGTCGAGCACGCCGTCGGACGGCAGCGCGATGTGCGCAGCGGCGAGCAGATCGAAGGGCGAGCGCTGCGACGGCAGCGGCGGGAAATCCGCCAAGGCCCGCGCCAGGTTGGAAAAGAAGTCGAGCGTCGCATCCCCCGTGTCCTGCCACTGCGCCAGGCTCGCGAACGGCGCCTGCACGGGCTCGCGCTGCAGTTGAAGCCCGGCTTGCATCGCACGGGCCGCCGGCAGGTCCGCCTCGTCATCGACGATCACGCGGCCGAGCAGCCATACCAAGGCGGAAGGACAACGAACCGCAATCGTCCCCTCCGGTGCGGCCGACTCCAGCGCATCCGGGCCCAGCAATGCATAGCGGGCGCCTTCAGCCGGCACGTTGCGCGTGCCCAGGTTGAGGAAGTTGTTGGTGTAGACATCCAGCAGCTCCACCACGAAGAAGCGGCTTCGCGCCGGGATCTCGAGCACCACCGGCCCCTGGCGAAGGTCCAGCCAGGCATTGCTGTAGAGCAGATCGACGGTTGGCGTGTTGAAGTCGCGGTCGCGGTGCGTCCACTGCCGTGGGCTGTGCGCGATCCGGTTGAACGGCGCGCGGCCGTGGCCCGGCTCGCCGGTCATGGTCTGCCTCCTGCAGGTCTGCAGCGCCTCCAGGAGCGGATAACCTGCGATCACGGAAGGCAGCGCGGCCTGCATCGCCCACCTGGCCTGGATGGATGAGGGAGTAGTAGCCGGGGCAAAGTCTTTCATTTCGGTGCGGCAATCAAAGGGATGGGCAGGACAAGTAACGTCTTGCTGAGCCGGACCGGAGTTGCTTTCAAAACGTCATGGCCAATGGTGACTGTTGGGCGCCTGCCGCCGCGTGCACGACATACAAAGCTGCTTTTCATTCCTTGCCGATCAATCTGCCGTACCCGGCGATAGACTGGCCACGCAAGTCGGAATCGATTGGACATGGTGGCCACAGCGGGCGCGAGTCCGCGATCCACCTGCCCATCTGAGAGATAAAAGGAGACAACGTGCATTACTGGAAGTTCATCTGCGGAATGGTCCTCGGACTGGCCGTGGCGCTTGGTTCAGCCCAGGCGCAGTCACCCATCAAAATCGTGGTGCCCTTCGCGGCCGGCGGTGGCACGGACCTGTACGTCCGCATCTTGGCGGCCGAGCTCGCCAAAAGAGGGACACAGGTCATCGTAGAAAACAAGCCGGGCGCGAGCGGCATCGTGGCGGCAGACTACGTGGCCCGCTCCCGACCGGACGGGCTCACAGTGCTGGTGTCTTCCCTGGGAACACTCGCAAACAACACCATCCTCTTTGACAAACTGCCCTACGACCCCAAAAAGGACTTCGCGCCGGTCTCGCAGATTGCCTATCAGCCGGCGATCATCGTCGGGCGAGCCGACCTGCCTTACAAGAACATCAAGGAGATGGTCAGTTACGCCAAGGCCAACCCCGGCAAGATCAATCGCGGGTCCCCGGGCGCGGCCATCCTTACCAACCTCGCTCCCCTCAGCTTCGAAAAGACCGTCGGCATCAGAACGACTCATATTCCATTCAATGGCGATAGCCAGGCGGTGCAGGCATTGTTGGGCGGCCAGATTGACATCCACGGCACGTCCCTCACGGGTTCATTGCCCTATATCCGCAGTGGCCAGCTGCGGATCTTGGGCGTGATGGACAGCAGCAGGCTCCCGCAGGTGCCCGACGCACCGACATTCAAGGAACAGGGCTACGACCTTGAGGCCGTCCTGTGGTATTCGCTATCGGTTCCGTCCGGCACCCCGAAAGAGGCGATCGAACGGCTGAACCGTGCCGTCAATCAGGTAATTGCCGACCCGGAGTTCGTCGCAAAGGCCAGGGCCATCGGCATGGAGCCGCGTGGCGGCACACCGGAGGAATTGGCGAAGTTCGTCCGCACCGAATTCGACCGCTGGGTGCCGCTGCTCCAGAGCTTGAACCTCCCGAAGCAAGCGCACTGAGCAAGCGAGCGATATGAGGCCAGCTCCTCTCCTGGGACCTGTTGTTATGACCCGCAGTGAATTCGACTCACGGACCCACCCTATTCGAGGATGAATTGAGCAAGGTGTCCCACGGCAATTGGGAAGGGACGCGCACCTGGAGCAATGCGAGACGCGAGGCGGGCCTGAGCCGGCGGGTGTGGCACGACGGGGCGGTGCAGGATGCGATGAACGACGCCGCCGGGGTTGAAGCCGGCGGCGTTAGGGGTGGTGGCCGGGGCCTTGACCACGGTGTCCCTGCAGACCGTGGCAAGGGGAACGCTGGTGCCCTTGCCGCTGGAAGAGCTGCAGCAGCTGGCGGCCGTGTTCGGCATGGTCAAGAGCGACTACGTCGAACCGGTGGACGAGAAAAAACTCGTCACCGACGCCATTTCGGGCATGGTCGCGAGCCTGGATCCGCATTCCCAGTATTTCGACAAGAAGTCGTTCAAGGAATTCCGAGAAGGCACGACCGGCCGCTTTGTCGGTGTCGGCATCGAAATCACGCAGGAAGACGGCCTGGTCAAGGTGGTCTCCCCGATCGAAGGCTCGCCCGCCTACCGGGCCGGCCTCAAGACCAACGACCTGATCACCAAGATCGACGACACGGCGGTCAAGGGTCTGTCGCTCAACGAAGCCGTCAAGAAAATGCGCGGCGAGCCCAACACCAAGGTCCAGCTCACGATTTTCCGCAAGGACGAGGGCCGCTCGTTCCCGGTCACCATCACGCGCGAGGAAATCCGGACCCAGTCGGTTCGCGGCAAGCTGGTCGAGCCCGGCTATGCCTGGATCCGCCTGAGCCAGTTCCAGGAGCGCACGGTCGATGACTTCATCCGCAAGATCGAGGACATGTACAAGCAGGACCCCCAGCTCAAGGGCCTGGTGCTGGACTTGCGCAATGACCCTGGCGGCCTGCTCGATGCGGCGGTTGCGGTGTCGGCCGCTTTCCTGCCCGAGAACGTGACCGTGGTCTCCACCAACGGCCAGCTGGCCGAAAGCAAGTTCACCTACAGGGCCGCCCCCGAGTTCTACCAGCGCCGCGGCGGCAGCGATCCGATCCAGCGCCTGCCAGCCTCGCTGAAGAACGTGCCCCTGGTCGTTCTGGTCAACGAAGGCTCGGCGTCGGCCAGCGAAATCGTCGCCGGCGCGCTGCAGGACCACAAGCGCGCCACCATCATGGGCAGCCAGACCTTCGGCAAGGGCTCGGTACAGACCGTGCGCCCGCTGGGCCCGGACACGGGCCTGAAGCTGACCACGGCGCGCTACTACACGCCCAGCGGTAAATCGATCCAGGCCCGCGGCATCGTGCCCGACGTCATGGTCGATGAAACCGAGGAAGGCAATATCTTTGCCGCCCTGCGCACGCGCGAGGCCGATCTCGAGAAACACCTGAACAATGGCCAGGTCGAGGAAAAGAAAGACCCGGCGCGCGAGAAAGCCCGCGAGGAAGCCCGCAAGAAACTGGAAGAAGATGCCAAGAAGGCGCCGCAGGACCGCAAGCTGCCCGAATTCGGCACCGACAAGGACTTCCAGCTGGTCCAGGCCCTGAACCAGCTCAAGGGCCGGCCCGTCCTGGTCAGCAAGACCCTGACCGAGCGCAAGGAAGAGAAGAAAGAGAACTGATGGTTTTGCGGGACAGGGCGCAGCGAAGCGCAGCTCTGTCCCCCACATGCCAGAACAAAACAGACCGGAGCGCGGAGCAGCTCTGTCCCCCATATGGCAGGCGGGACAGACCGAGCGCAACAGGGCTCCATCCTCACCATGGACGACGACCAGCTGCTGCGCTACTCGCGCCACATCCTGCTCAATGAAATCGGCATTGAGGGACAGGAGCAGATTCTGGGTGCCCACGCCCTGGTCATCGGTGCCGGCGGGCTGGGCTCACCCGTTGCCCTGTACCTGGGCTCGGCCGGCGTCGGCCATATCACCCTGGTGGATCACGACACGGTCGACGTGACCAATTTGCAGCGCCAGATTGCCCACCGCATGGCCACCGTGGGCGAGCCCAAGGTGCATTCGGCCATGCAAGCCATCGCCGCCATCAACCCCCATGTCAGGGTCACGCCCGTCGTGGCGCGGGCCGATGCCGCCCTGCTCGACGAGCTGGTGGGCCAGGCCGATGTGGTGCTGGACTGCTGCGACAACTTCGCCACCCGGCACGCCGTCAATGCCGCCTGCGTCAAGCACCGCAGACCCCTGGTCTCGGGCGCGGCGATCCGCTTTGACGGCCAGATCACCGTCTATGACGTCCGCAGCGACGACTCCCCCTGCTACGCCTGCCTGTTCCCGCCCGACGCCGCTTTGGAGGAAACCCGCTGCGCCACCCTGGGCGTGTTCGCCCCCCTGGTGGGCATCATTGGCGCCATGCAGGCCGCCGAAGCCCTGAAACTGCTGAGCCGCGCCGGCCCCTCGCTGGCCGGCCGGCTGCTGATGCTCGATGGCCGCGCCATGGAATGGAACGAGCTGCGCGTGCCTCGCCATGCCGACTGCCCGGTGTGCGCCGCCCCGCGCCGGGGCTGATACCGGCCGCTACTTTTTCAAGAGCATTCAAGGCCCGCTGCGCATGGGCTTCCGTTTGATTTGGCCAAAAGCCCATCACGGCAGCCCGGCCCCTTCGGCGCCTGGCGGCCTCGGACTCAGGATCCGACCCCGTGACAGGCGCCATGCCGCTTGCGGAACTCACGCGGCTCCATCGCGCCGCCGCCGGCCCACAGGCCGCGCCGCTGCATCTGCGCCTGCCCCTGCTGGGCCGCATAGGGGCCGGGGTTGCGGCGGTAGTGGTAGGACCAGGCGTAGCCAAAATACTGTTCAGATAAGAAGCGCCGGCACCGGCTGATGCCGCTGATGGAGCGCCGCGCCGCGATGCCGGACGTTGAAGTTGCTCATCTTGCGCTTGACGCCGCGTGGGTTGAAGCGGCCACGACTGCTGACGCAGCGCCCGCGCGCGATCTCGGCGAGCATCGCGTCGCGCCAGGCAGCCAGGCGCTCAGGGGGGAACGGCCGCGGCTTGCGGCATCTTGCGCTTGATCACGCGCACGGCGTGGGTGAAGCTCAGTCGAGCCGGATCGAGGCCACGCGGCCAGGCCGCTTGGACCATGAGCTGGCGGATGGCGAAGTGCGCCAGCAGCAGCCCCCACAGCTCCTGCTGGACCAGCTCCGGCGTCTTGCTGCGCAGCACCGTGCTGTTGGCGCGCAGGTGCGTCTTGAACTCGTCGAACACACCTTCGATCTCCCAGCGCTCGTGGTACAGCGCGGCCAGCTCCAGGGCCGGTGCCGCATCGGGCTCCAGGATGTTGGTCACCAGCCGGTAGCTGTCTTGCGCGGGCGTGGCCGAATCCTGCAGCGTGTAGTCGATCACCCGCACCACTTGCCCCGCGCTGCGGGTGCGGTCGGCGCTGTCGAACACAGCGCTCAGGTACGAGCCGTCGGGCAGCATCTGCTGCACCGGCAGCTTGAGGTTGGACTTGACCCGCCAGGCCAGCTTGGCGCCAGTCGCGCAAGCGGTTTGCCACAGCTTGAAGCCGTAGAAGTTGCGGTCGGCCAGCACCAGCATGTCCGGCGTGAGCTTGGCGGGCAGCAACTGGACGGCCATGGCCTGCTCGCTGTGGCTGTAGGGCGCCATGCTGGCGCCCACCACCGCGTGCGTGCCGCATTCGACCAGACCCAGCACGCGTGCTTGCGCGAAGGCGCTCTGGCCGCGCGAGGCGCCCGGATAGCCGAAGAACTCGGCGTTGGCCGCCTCATCGGCCACGTCCATGCAACTGCCGTCCAGGGCCATCACGCGCAGTCCCCGGTACCACGCGCCCGGCGCCCCGGGGGCGGCCAGCGGCCTGAGCACTCGATCGGCCAGTTGGCGCATCACCTCGGGGCCCAGCCGCGTGCGCGCCTGCGAGATGGCAGACTTGCTGGCCTGCACCGCCTCAGCCTGGCCGCCGCCCAGCCACTGCAGCCCCTCGCAGACGACGCGCAGCACCTCCTCCAGCGGCGCCTCGCGCCACAGCGCCAGCGCCATCACGTAGTACACGACCGCCGGCGCCGGCAGCAGCCGCTCGCGCTGACTCGCCTTGCCGGTGTCGACCAGCACTTCTTCGATCAACGCCCGGGGGCACACGCTGGCCAGCACACCCGCACTGATCAGATGCGCAACATCAACATTCGCTGGCAGTGCCTTGCGTGTTCTGGCCATTGTTCCCGTCCATCGAAGCCTCGATGGAATCGGATTATGACCGCAAAGACTCTATCTGAACAGTATTG
>Ga0187892_10004832_pt1 | contig 22073 bp, 20 predicted proteins | sample MA1701073metaG_FD_139345 | JGI IMG/M metagenome (GOLD analysis project Ga0187892, IMG submission 139345) | Bio-ooze microbial communities from a basaltic lava cave in the Kipuka Kanohina Cave System on the Island of Hawaii, USA - MA170107-3 metaG ... | reverse complement strand
TGTCCCGCCGCCCACCAGAGCGGCCCCTTCTGCGTCGCCGACGCGCCGAGCACCGCGAGCACGAGCTGGAACGCGCGGCTGGTGCGGAACGCGCGGTGCGAGAAGTAGCGGTGGTAGCCGGCCGTGATCGCGAACAGCCGCAGCCAGAACGTCGCCGCCGCGAGCGCCAGCACGCCGCCCGACACGTCGACGAAGAACGCCGCCGCGCACAGCGCGTGCAGGCCCCAGTAGATCAGCGTCGGCAGCAACGGCTTGCGCGACAGCACGCCGTCGGCGGTCAGCGCGGGCTCGGTCGCGGCATCGGGCAGCACTCGGGGCAGCGTGTCGATCGGCGCGGTCAACGAGCATCCTCCACGGGCCGGGAACTCTACGCAGAGGATCGGCGCGGGGCCGCTGCCGGCGGGTGAAACTTCTGTCAAAGCCGCGGCGGAGCGGCTGGCGAGCGAGGACTCAGAAGTCCGGGAAGCGCTGAGCGACGAGGTTCTTGTGGCTGAACAGCTCGTCCGGCAGGTCAGGGGTTTCCAGCAGGCGCTGCATCACGAGCTCGGTCTCGCCGCTGTCGGGCCAGCTGCGCGCGATGCGGCGCATCGGCAGCCGCCGTCCGTCGATGAGCTGGTACGCATCGGGCGGGATCGAGATGCGGCGGAACTCCTTGCCGTCGCGGAAGTAGCGCGATTCGAGCAGGAGTCCGGTCTCCGCGGCGAACGCTAGCTCCACGCGCTCGAAGCCGAGCGCGCGCGCCGCTACCGGATGTCCTGTCACCACACGGCATGGCGTTTCCGCGACCACGCTGTCGGGCGCCGCTTCGTAGCGCAGCTCGCCCTTGGCGAAGGGTCGGAAGTCCCCCAGCGCGAATACGCCGTAGACGGCCTGGCGCTCGAGGTCCGGAGCGGCGATGCGCCGCACGCGCCGGCTGATCGGAACGCCGGCTTCACCGATGTACACGAACAGGTCGTCGCTCCCGCCGCGCGTCTGCCGCGCGAGCAGAGCCCACTTCGCGAACGAAACGGGCTCGCGGATGTCGAACACCAGCTCGGCCAGGCCCTCGCGCCAGCGGCGCGCGAGCGTGAACAACCCCCGGACCGGACCCTTGCGCACCTCGTAGGTCACGAACGCATCGAAGCGCTCGCTCTCGTCGAAGTACGCTTCCGCGAGCTCGGTTGGATCGTCGGGGATCGCGGCCAGCGCAGGCGTCGGGGCCAGCGCGAACACGATCAGGCCGAGTGCGAGTCTCGCGAGGGGTGCCAGCATCGTCTGCCTCCGTGCCGGACGAAGGGAAAGCTAGCTCGCCTTCGGTCCTGCCGCCTTGACTGCGGGCGCGGGCGCCGAATTCGAAGTTCTCCGTGCCCCTGCCTAGACTCCGGCCCATGCCGGAGCTCGAGCGGATCGTCGTGGTGGGCGCATCGCTGGCCGGTCTGCGCGCGGTCGAGACGCTGCGCGGCAACGGTTTCGCGGGTGAGCTCGTGCTGTGCGGCGCCGAGAAGCACCTGCCCTACGACCGCCCGCCGCTCTCGAAGGAGGTCCTGCAGGGACGCTGGGACGTCGACAAGCTCCCGCTGCGCCGGCAGTCGTTCGACGAGCTCCGCCTCGAGCTGCGCCTCGGGGTCGCAGCCACTGCGCTCGACACCGGAACGCGTACGGTCGCATTCGCCGACGGCAGCCGCGAGCGCTACGACGCGCTGGTGATCGCGACCGGGGCCTCGGCGCGCCGCCTGCGCGGCCAGCCCGAGCTCGACGGCATCCACCTCTTGCGCACGCTCGACGACGCGCTCGCGCTGCGCGCCGCGTTCGAGCGCGGCCCGCGCGTGCTGGTGGTCGGGGCGGGTTTCATCGGCTCCGAGGTCGCCGCCTCCGCGCGCGCGCGCGGGCTCGAGGTGACGCTGGTCGAGCCGCTGCCCGTGCCGCTCGCGCGCGGGCTCGGCGAGCAGATGGGCGCGCTGTGCGCGGAACTCCACCGCGCGCACGGCGTCGCGTTGCGCTGCGGTGTAGGCGTGGACGCGATCGAGGGCTCGGGCCGGGTCGAGCGCGTGCGCCTCTCGGACGGCTCGGCGGTCGAGGCCGACGTGGTGGTGGTCGGGATCGGCGCCGCGCCCGAGACGCGCTGGCTCGAGGGCTCGGGCCTCGCGCTGGACGACGGCGTCCTCTGCGACGCCTACTGCGCCGCGGGACCGCCGGGCGTGTTCGCAGCCGGCGACGTCGCGCGCTGGCAGAACCCGCTGTTCGACGAGCGCATGCGCGTCGAGCACTGGAGCAACGCGGTCGAGCAGGGCGTGTACGTCGCCGAGCGCCTGTCGGGCAGCGCGGCCGGCTCCGAGCCGTTCGCGCCCGTGCCGTTCTTCTGGTCCGATCAGTACGACGTGAAGATCCAGTTCGCCGGCCGCATGCGCGGCGACGATGAGCTGCGCGTGGTCGCGGGCTCGCTCGCCGAGCGCAAGTTCACCGCGCTCTACGGCCGCGCCGGCCGGCTCACCGGCGTGCTCTGCTTCAACCGCCCGCGCGACCTCGCGCGCTACCGGCGCCAGATCGCCGCGCGCGCCTCGTTCGAGGCGGCGGTCGCGGCGGCGTCGAGCGAGCGATAGTTTGAGTGCGCGATGAGCAAGCACACGCTCGACGGCATGCTCGAAGACGGGATGTCCGCGCAGCGGCGCGAAGAGTTCGCGCGCGCGAGAGGCCGTGCGGCGGAGTGGCGCGCGCGCCAGCCGGCTGGCATCGACGCTCTGCTCTCGCTGTGCGCCGCGCTGCGCGCGCTGTTCGGAGACCCGGAAGTCGACGAACGCCCGTTGCGCGGCGACGACTTCCGGCTCTGAGCGGGCCGGGAGCGGGGAACTCAGCGCGCGAGCGCCGCGGCGAGGCAGGCGTGGCGCGCGGGCGGGATGGCGACGAGCTTGCCCTCGTCGCTGACGAGCGCGTGCTCGGTCGTCGCGCTCGCGAGCAGCTCGCCGTCGCGGGTCACCACGTAGCCGATCGCGAGCGACACGCGCTTCAGCCAGGCCAGCCAGCAGGTGATCTCGAGCCGGTCGTCGTAGCGCGCCACCTGCTGGTAGCGCAGCTCCATGCCCGTCACCGCGAAGTGCAGGCCCTCGGCCACGTACTCGCGGTAGGGCCGGTCGTGCAGGTCGAGGTACTCGATGCGCGCGAGCTCCAGGTAGTGCACGTAGCGCGCGTGGTGGACGACGCGCATGGCGTCGGTGTCGTAGAACGGCACGCGATAGCGGACGGTGGCGGTCTTCGCGGACGGCGGCGGGGCGCTCGGCAAGCGGGGCACGCGCACAGGGTTCCGGGCGCGCGCGGAAGGGTCAAGGCTATCTTCGCCCGATGACCGCGGCCGAGCTGCCCTTCGCGATTCCCGAAAGCGAGCTCGAGTGGACGTTCGCGCGCAGCTCCGGGCCCGGCGGCCAGAACGTGAACAAGACCGAGACCAAAGCGACGCTGCGCTGGGCGGTCGCGCGCAGCGACGCGCTCCCGCTCGACGTGCGACAGCGCTTCCTGCGCGCGTACGCGAGCCGGATCACGACCGAGGGCGAGCTCGTGCTCTCGTCGCAGCGCCACCGCGACCGGCTGCGCAACGTCGACGACTGCCTCGAGAAGCTGGCCGAGATGCTGCGCGCGGCCGCGACGCCGCGCCGCAAGCGCCGGCCGACGCGGCCGAGCCGCGGTGCGGTGGAGCGGCGGCTCAGCGAGAAGAAGCGCCGCTCCGGAACCAAGCGCGAGCGGCGCCGGACGGGCGAGGACTGACTAGCTTCGCTCGGCTTCGCCTCGCTGCGCGCGCCCCACCGCGGGACATCGGCCTGCGGTCCGATGTCGGGCGTCGCTTGCGGGCGCCGCCGCGGACGGCCGCGGACGGCGCCCGTCTCGCATTCCGGGTCAGGGGGCCGCGCGTTCGCTGAGCAGGGCGTCGAGCGCGAACACGTGCTCGTCGTCGGCGGGCATCTCGCGCAGCGAGCGCGCGAGCTCGCGCACGTACTCGGCGTTCGAGCCGCTCGGCCCGCACGCGCGCGCGACCTGCGCAGCGATCGCGTCGAGCGGCGCCGGGCCGAGGTAGTTCGGGTTCGCTGGCGTCGCGATGTACACGAGACCCTCGGTGCGCGTGCCGTCGCCGAAGTGCAGGTCGAGCTCGCGCCGCTCGTAGCCGCCGCGCTCGCGGTGGTCGAGGCCCGACAGCACGCCGGCCGACTCGCACTCCGCCACGCGATAGGCGACGCCGAAGCAGCGCGCGCCGGGCTCGGGCAGCAGCGTCACCACGCGGCCGGGCGAGCCGGGCACGCCGCGGTGGTCGGTCGAGCCCTGCCAGAAGCGGCGCGCGAAGCCGCTGATCCAGGCGGTGCGGCGCTCGGCGAAGGCGAAGGCCGGGCGCCAGACCAGCGACCCGTAGCCGAAGACCCAGAGCGCCCCTTGCATGTCCCTTTCAGCTCCCGTGACGGCGCGCCGAGACTAGGCCAGCGCCACGCGCCTTCAAGCGTCCCCGGCCCGCGGGCCGAAAAGCCCGAACGGAGAGGGTTTCGGAAGGACTCCGAGAACCCTGAAGCCGCGCCGGGAGGGGGCCTTGCGCATCGATCAGCTCACGCGCCGGCTCGCTTCGGCTCCGCGCTTCGTGGTGATCGCGCTGGTCGCCCTGTCGGCCCTGATCTCGCCTGGCTTCGTGCGCGTGTCGCCCGAGTCGTCGCACGGGCTCTCGCCGGTCAGCCACCGAACCGTGCTTTCCGATCGCGACGTGGCCGTGCTCGAGGTGGCGTGTCCGGACGGCGTGTCGAGCACGCGCTGCACGCGTCGCGTGGCGGAGCTGACGCGCGCGCTCGAGGCCGAGACGGCGCTGTTCGCGAGCGTGCGCTCGCTCGCGAACGAACGGGTCGTGCGCGCGGCCGGCCGCGAGCTCCGGCTCGAGCCGCTCGCGCACACGAGCGCCGAAGGAGTGGACGCGGAGCGCCTGCTGCGCGCGCGCCTGGCCGCGGAGCCGGCGCTGCGCGGCCGCTACCTGACGCCGGACGGGCAGGCGACGCTCGTGTACGCGGAGCTCGCGCCCGGGCGCTCGCGCGTGGGCCTGGGCGGCGCGCTCGCGTCGATCGCCGCCGTCGCGCTGCCCGGCAACGAGTCGGTGCTGACGCTGCTCGGTGTCGGAGGCGCTCGAGCCGGTCGGGCGCTGGCCGTCGCGGTCTCGCTCGCGCTGGCGGCGCTTGCGGTCGCGCTCGCGCCCGGAGGCTGGCGCGTGGCGTTGGTCGCAGGCCTGGGCGCGGCCGCGCTCGTGGGCTTCGCACACGCGCTGCTCGGCTTCCTCGGCGAGCCGGCGCGCGCGATCGCGCGCTCCGCCCCCGAACTCTTCGCCGCGGCCGCGTCGTTCTCGTGCTTCGCGCTCGCGCTGGCCGCGCGCGCGGAGCACCGGCGCGAGCGCGCCGCGCGCAACTCGGTCGCGACCGCGCTCGCCGCGGTCGGTCCCGGGCTCGCGCTCGCGGCGCTGGCGCCGGCGAGCGGGCTCGCGGCGCTGCTCGCGTTCGCGCCCGAGATCTCGCTCCCGCTCGCACTCGCAGCCGCGGCGGCGCTTGCGGCCGGGCTCGTGGCCTACCCGCTCGGAACCGCGCTCGCGGCACTCGTGCTCTGGCCGGGGCTGCTCGCGCGCGCGCGCGGCGAGCTCGCGTCGGCGGTCGCACGGCGCGCCGCGCAGGCGATGCTGCGGCCGCGCCTGGTCGCGAGCGGCGCGCTGGCGCTCTGCGTCGCGGGCGCGCTCGCGCTGGCGGCGTTCTCGCCCGATCCGCGCGCGCTCGAGCTGCGCAGCGTCGTGCTCGACTCGGGCGCGCGCGGCGGAGCGCTCGAGCCCGAGTTCCTGGAGCGGGTCGCGGCCTTCCAGCGCGACGCCGCGCGCGCGCCCGGCGTGGTGTCCGCGAGCTCGCTCGTCGACGTCGCGCTCGCGCCGGCCAACCGCGCGCTCCACGACGGCGACGCGCTGTTCGCGACCGTCCCCCTGACGCGAGTCGACGTTCTCGATGCGCTCGAGCCCTGGCAACGCCTCGGCGCGGCCGCACTCGCCGGCCGGATTGACGCGGAGCAGCGCAGGGTCGCGGTCGAGCTCCTGGTCGCACCGGCAGCCGAGCTCGGCGCCCCGCTGCTCGCGCGCCCGCTCGCCAGCGTGTGCGCAGCGGTCGCCTGCGCCGCGCTCGTGTGCGGCCTGGCGCTGCGCAGCGCGCGCGGCGCGCTCGCGTGCGCTGCGCCGGCGGCGCTCGCGGGGTTCGCACTGCTGCTGCTCGCGGCCGGGTTCGCCGGCGGCGCGGGCAGCGCGGCGGCAGCGCTCGCGCCGCTCACCGCCTCGCTGGCGGCGGGCGTCGCCCTGATCCTGCTCGAGCGCCTGCGCGCGCTGCGCGAGCTCGGCTCGCAGGTCGAGGTCGCGCTGTCGCTCGCGCTGCGCGAGGCCGGCCCCGCGCTCGCTTCCGCCGCGCTCGGCGCCAGCGCGCTCGCCCTCGGCTTCGGCGTCTGGACGGCGCGCCCCCTCGTGACCGTGGCGCTGGCCGGGCTCGCGCCGCTGTTCGCCGCGGCGGCCGCGCTCGTGCTCGTGCCCTGGCTGGTGCGCGCGCTGCGCGGCCGGATCGCCGCCGAGCGCGCCGCGCTACACGCCGGCGTGTCTGGCTGACTTCGCTCGCCTGCGGCTCGCTGCGCGCGCCTTCGGCGCTTGCAGGGCTCGCTCAGGGCGGCCCTCGCTCGCCCGTCTCGCCTCCTGGATCAGGCTCTCAGTCCACCTGCCAGAGCTCGAAGCGATCGCGCAGGTCGTCGCCGTACGCCCAGGGCAGGAGTCCCCAGCGCGTGGAGTAGAAGCCCGCGCCGAGCCGCTTGCTCATCACCCGGCCGCCGGGCGCGGCGTCCTCGATCGCGCCCAGCAGCGTGCGGTGGGGGAAATAGTCGAGCTTCTGGCTCATGCTGCGCTTGCCCGCGACGATCAAGTCGCCGGCGGCCGGGTGCGGCGGCGTGGTCGAGATCGCACGCGCGCCGGCCCGCTCCGCGTACCACTGGAAGCCCCAGTGGCCGTCGAACCAGACGGTGCGGCCCGCGCTCACGTGGGGCGCGATCAGCTCGGCGGCCGCGCGCCGGCCGAGCTCGGCGAAGGCCGCGTCGGCGCGGATCACGAGCACGCCGAGCGCCACTCCGGCGACGAGCGTCGCGCCGAGCAGCGTGTGCGCCACGCGCGCGCTGGCCGTGTCGAGCGCGCGCGCGACCAGGATCGCGGCCGCCGGCGCGGACGCGACCAGGTACTTCGAGGGCAGGTGGGTGTAGACCGCGATCGGCAGCGAGATGAACAGCCACAGCCCGAGCGCGAGCTGCGTCGCGTCGCGCCGGCGCACGGCATCCGCGAGCACGTCCCAGAGCACCGCGGCCGAGAGCACCGCCGCGCACACCGCGAGCGGCAGGTCCGGCCGCGGCTCGCTCGCGAACCACAGCGCGCCCCAGACCAGCGCCGCCACGTACAGGAACGGCTGGCGCACGAGCGCGCGCCAGCGCAGGCACGCCCACGGCAGGGCGAGCGGCAGCGCGAGCGCCCAGTGCGCCGCGAACGCCGTCAGGTTGCGCACCAGCTGACTCGGCTCCGTGAAGCGCCACACCGACTCGAGCTGGGCCGCGCGGGCGGCCTGGGGATCGCGCGTGAGCTCCGCGATCGCCGCGAACACGAGCGGCGCGGCGAGCAGCGGCAGCCACGGCCTGAAGCCCAGCGCACGCACGCGCGCGAGCGAGAGCGGCTCGCCCGGCAGGAGCAGCGCGGCCACCCCCCAGAGCAGCGCGAGATGCGAGCGCGTGAGCGCGGCGAGCCCGAGACACAGGCCCGCAGTCAGTGCCGCGTGCCAGCGGCGCTCGGCGCGGAACGCGAGCGCGCGTTCGACGCCGAGCACGCCGAGCGCCAGCGCGGGCACGTCGGGCATGGCCGTGCTCGCCATCGCCAGCGCCGCGGGCGTGGCCGCGACCAGCAACGCCGCGGCCTGCGCGGTGCGCTGCTTCGCGCCGAGCCGGAGCGCGAGCGCAGCCGTGCCGAGGATCCCGGCCGCGAAGCAAAGGCCCACGGTCAGGTGCGCCAGCCACTCGGCCGCGCCCAGCCGCGCGGCCGGCGCCAGCAGGTACGCCATCACCGGACCGCTCGGCATGATCGCCGACAGCCGCACCCGCTCGAACGACTCCGACCAGACCAGCTCGAAGGCCGTCGGGTGCAGCGGGTCGGACAGGATCTGCACCGCCTGCTTCAGGAACAGCGTGTCGTCGATCGTGTACGCCTTGTCCCAGAAGGGGGCCAGCACCAGAGCCGCGAGCCCGAGTGCGGGGGCGGCGCTGCGAAGGGCCCGGCCGAGCATCGCGGCCATCCTAGCAGCGCGCGCGGGCGGGCGGCCTGCGACTACACTCGCGCCTCACCTGCAAAGGGAGCCGCGATGTCCGCCGCCGGCCGAGTCACGATCCGCGACGCAGACCTCGAGCGCGCGGGCGATGCGGACGCGCTGTTCGCGATCCTCGACGCCTACGCGCGCGAGCCCGCCGGGCAGAGCGCTCCGCTCGACGAGGCCGCGCGCGCCGCGCTGGTGCCGGGCCTGCGCGCGCACCCGCACACGTTCGTGCTGCTGGCGTGTCTCGACGAGCAGCCGGTCGGCGCCGCGGTCTGCTTCTTCGGCTTCTCGACCTTCGCGGGCCGGCCGTTCCTGAACGTGCACGACCTGGCGCTCCTGCCCGCGCACCGCGGCCGCGGCCTGGGCCGCGCGCTGCTCGAAGAGGCCGAGCGCCGCGCGCGCGCCCGCGGCTGCGCCAAGATGACGCTCGAGGTGCACCAGACCAACACCGGCGCGCAGCGGCTGTACCGCGACTTCGGCTTCGCGGGCTGGGACGCGCCGACGTACTTCGTGACCAAGCGCCTTCGCTAGACTTGGCCGCATGCCGACGCGCCGGACGTTTCGCCACGGCACGCTGCTGCAGAAGGCCGGCTTCGCGCTGCTGGTGAGCGCGTTCGCGATCGGGCTCGCGATCGCGGTCGAGGACAAGCTCGAACGCGTCGGGCGCCCGGACGCCGGCTTCGGGCTCTCGGGCGACTTCATCTATCCGACGCGCGACGACGCCGCGGATGCGGGCCTGCGCTACGGCGGGCGCCTGCTGGCGCTGAACGGCGAGCCCGCGAGCCCGACCTGGACCTGGACCGACGCGCGTCCGGGGCTGCGCCTCGAGCCGGGCGCGGTGAACCGGATCCGGATCGAGCGCCCGGACGGGGAGCTGCGCGAGATCTCGATCCCGGTGCGCGACTGGCGCGCGGCCGACGCGCTCTACACGCAGGGCGCGATCGACATCATCGGGCTCCTGATGGCCGCGCTCGGCATCGGCGCGTTCCTGCTGCGCCCGTGGGAGACCGAGAGCTGGGCGTTGCTCGCGATCTGCTGTCTGTCGGGCGGCGCGCTCGAGACGCTGTACGTGCCGCAGACGCCCGACCTGGTCGTGCGGCCGTTCTACTTCAGCGCGCTGATCGGCTTCGTCTACGTCGTGCCGTTCCACGTCGCGCTCGCGTTGCCCAAGCCGCACCCCGCGCTCGCGTCCGGAACCTGGCCGCTGCGCGCGATCTACGGCCTGGGCGGCGCGCTCTCGCTGCTCGCGCTGGCCGCGTTCTACACGCCCGGGGATCGGCTCGAGTCGATCGCGCGCCCGCTCGGGCTCGGCACCTTCCTGGTCGCGATCTCGAGCCTGGTCGTGCGCTCCGGCTGGCTCGCGCTGCGCGCGGACGAGCGCGTGGTGCGGCAGCGCGCGCGCATCCTGCTCTCGGGCACGCTGTTCGGCTTCGTGCCGCTGGGCGTGCTGTTGTTCCTGCAGGTCGGGCTGCGCAGCGTGTCGCTCGACGCGCGGCTCGCCTACTGGCTGCTCGGCATCTTCTTCTTCGCCGTGGCCCGGATCGCCGTCCGCAACGAGCTCTTGAACGCGCGCGTGGCCGTGCGGCGCGGGCTGATGTACGGCGCGGCAGTGGTCGGGCTCACGCTGATCGCGGCCTGGCTCTCGGCGCTCTCGCCGTTCGCCGTGGCGCTCCTGCTCCTGCCGGTGCTGTATCTCTGGCCGAGCTACAGCGCGCGGCTCGACGCGCGGCTCTACCCCAAGCGCGCGCAGCTGCCGGAGCTGGTGCGCGCAACCGGTCGCGAGCTGGCCGCGCAGGGGACCGTGGACGGCGTGCTGAAGGTGCTGGCGCAGGTCGGCGAGCGCCTGGTCGACAGCCAGACTGGGGTGGTGGCGCTGTTCCCGGGCGTGGTCGACGAGCGCGTGCACGTGGTCGCGCACGGGCTCGAGGTGCCGGCCGGGGAGCTCGAGACCGAGGACGGCCCCTTGTTCCGCATGCTGCGCGTGACCCGCAAGGAGCTGACGCGCGCGAGCGTCGCCATGGAGCCGCAGTTCGAGAACGTGCGCGCGGAGCTCCTGCGCGAGCTCGGGACGCTGGGCGCGGAGCTCGCCCTGCCGATGATCGACGAGCGCGAGCGCGTGGTCGGCCTGCTCGCGCTCGGCCCGCGCGCCGCCGACGAGCCGTACGAGGCGTTCGAGCTCGACGTGCTCGGCGCGCTGGTGCAGCAGGCCTGGGAGTCGATCGAGCGCGCGCAGGCGCTGACGCGGCTGCACGAGCGCGAGCGCGACTTCGCCGATCTGAAGCGCTTCTTCCCCGCCGCGGTGATCGACCAGGTGATGGCGCGCGGCGGCGCGCGCGCGCTCGAGCGCAAGCGCAAGCCCGTGACCGTCGTGTTCGCCGACCTGCGCGGCTTCACCGCCTTCTCCGACACCGTCGAGCCGGAAGAGGTGACCGAGACCTTGAACGAGTTCCACGCCGCGATGGGCTCGCACGTCTCGCGCTGGGAGGGGACGCTCGAGCGCTTCACCTCGGACGGCTTCATGGTGTTCTTCAACGACCCGCTCGAGCAGGCCGACCACGTGGCGCGCGCCGCGCGCATGGCGCTCGACATGCGCGAGAGCGTCGCGCTCCTGCGCGAGCGCTGGCGTCTGCGCGGCTACCCGATCGACCTCGGGCTCGGCCTGCACACCGGTTACGCGACCTGCGGTTTCATCGGCTACGAGGGCCGGCGCGACTACGGCGTGATCGGCAACGTGACCAGCCTGGCCGCGCGCTTCTCCGGCTCCGCCCGCGCGGGCGAGATCCTGGTCTCGGCGCGCGTGCACGCGGAGCTCGGCGGCTCACTCGCCTGCGAGCCCGCCGGCGACCACAGCTTCGACGGCTTCACCGAGCCCCAACGCGCCTTCCGCCTGCTCGGCGCGAGCTAGGAGCCCTACTCAAGACTTCGAGAGCAGCGCGGTCCGCGGCCCGACATCGGCCCGCGGGTGCTTGCACGAGGGGCGCGGTCCGCGGCCGCCCGCGGCCGCGCCCGCAAGCGACGCGGAGCGGCGCGCGCAGCGAGGCGAAGCCGAGCGTAGTCAACTAGAACGGACAGCAGGCGGGTGGCTCGGGCGGGTTCACCGCTGCGTTCACGAGCGGGAAGGCGCTCGCGTCGTCGAGCGGCACGAAGCTCGCGCCGTCGGCGCGCAGGGCCGCGATCAGGCCCGGCAGCTGCGCTGCGGTGTTGGCGTGGATGTCGTGCATCAGCACGATGCCGCCGCCCGTCTCTGCGAGCTTCGCGCGCACCCACGCCACCATGTCGTTGCGGTACTGGGCGGCGAGCCCCGGCACCGCGGACGGCGGGCAGAAGCCGCCGCCCAGCGCGTAGCACCAGTCGAGCGAGTCCGCGTGCACGCCGACCAGCGACAGCCCGTACTCGCGGATCACGCCCGCGGCCGTGCAGTTCGACGCGCCGAAGGGCAGGCGGAAGAAGCGCGGGTAGAAGCAGTCGCCGAGCGCGAGCTGCAGCGCGTCGTTGGTCGACGCGATCTGGGCGCGCATCTGCGCGGCCGTGAGCGTGGGGAACGAGGGGTGCGAGAAGGAGTGGTTGGCGACCTCGAACAAGGGATCCGCGTGGATCTCGAGCGCGAGCGCGCGCGCGGCCGGCGTCGCCAGCGCCTCTCCCATCATGAAGAACGTGGCGGGCACCGACTCCGCGCGCAGCGTGGCCACGATCGACGGAGTGGTCGCGAGGTTCGGCCCGTCGTCGAAGGTCAGCGCGACGCGGCTCGCGAACGGCCCGGGGTCGGGCGGCGGCTCCTGGTTGCAGGGGTAGCCGCTGCCGGGATCGACGGTCGGCCAGGCCAGGCACTGGGCCGGGCCGAGCAGCGCGTCGACGCGGATCAGGAGCACGCCCGCCTCCTCGTCGGTGTGCGCGAACGCGGCCAGGATGTCCGCGCCCTCGGGCGCGTCGCCGCTCGGGTCGGTCGCGACGCGCTCGGACGCGCTCCACGCGCGCAGCACGCCGTCGCCGAGACCGGCGCGAACCGAGAAGGGCAGGGCGACGCTCGCGCAGAGCGCGGCCGCGAGCGCCGCGCGCCGTGCGGCTCGCGAGCTCGCGAGCGCGAGCGCGGCGGCGAGCGCCGCGGCGAGCAGCGCCAGCGCGAAGCCCGCCAGCGCGGGCACTGCGGAGGCGCCGAGCGCGAGCGCGATCGGCTCGCCACCGCCGGCACCGCTGGTCGTGAGCAGCGCGTCCGCGCCCGCGGCCGCGTCGAGCGCGACGCTCGCGTGCGCGAGCGTCGACCCCTGCAACGCACCGAGCGGCAGGTAGGTCTCGATCAGCGTCGAGCCCGAGGTTCCGTCTCCGGGCACGACCGCCCACGGCGCGCCGACGAGCCCGGCCAGCGGCAGCTCGGGCGCGAACTCGTCCGTCTCCGCGTTCGCGCAGGCTGCGCGCGTGGCCGCGACGACCTGCGCGAGGCCGGCGTCCACCTGCGTGCGCAGCCGGAGCTCGGCGCCGGTCACGACGCCTTCGGCGGTCGCGTGGGCACAGCCGGTCGCGGGATCGCGGTCCAGGTCGAGCAGCACGACCAGCTCCGCCTGCTGGGCGCGCGCGCTCGCCGCGAGCGCGACCCACCAACACGCGAGCAACAGGCGAGTCGCGTCCATGCGTCGGCCTCACTCTATCATCGTCCGCGCGCGCGCAGCTCGGCTATCATGCGCGCCGACGCATGAGGAACCCGTCCCGTTCACTCGGCCTCGCGCTGCTGTTCGCGGCGAGTCTGTTCGTGGTCGTGGCCGGCATGGAGCTCGCGGGCCAGCTCCACCACCGGCTGACGCGCGGCAGCTGGCGCATCGCGGGACCGCAGGGCTCGCCGCTGATGGAGCCGCACCCCTATCTCGTCGCGCGGCCGAAGGCGGACGTGCGCGTCGAGCGCTTCGGCATCGTCATCACGCTCACGCCCGAGCACACGCGCTGGACCGGTGCGCCCGCCGACGACGGCCGGCGCATCCGCGTGGCGTGTCTGGGCGGCTCCACCACGTTCGGCGTGCTGGTGAACGACGCGGACACCTGGCCCGCGCTCCTGCAGCAGCGCCTCGGCGACGGCTTCGTGGTGCGCAACTACGGCGTGCCGGGCTACTCGACCGCGGAGCACGTGATCCAGATGGCGCTGGTGGTGAACGAGTGGCGGCCCGACGTGGTGGTCTTCTACGCGGGCTGGAACGACCTGCGCAGCTATCACGACCCGAAGGCGCTGCCCGACTACTACGGCCACGGCATGAACCAGTGGGGCGTGCTCGAGCTCGTGCCGCCCGGCACCCGGCACCTGCGCCCCGCGCTGATGGAGCGCTCGGGCATCGTCTGGATCGCCGAACGCCTGCGCAATCGCGCCGGCATCGAGCCGGCGCCGCAGGCGGTCAACGCCGCGGCGCGCCGCGACCCCGATCCCGAGGTCGACCGCATCTTCGCGCGCAACCTCGAGACCATGCTCGCGCTCACGCGCGCGATCGGCGCGGTCGCGGTGTTCGTGCCGCAGCAGATCAACGCGCGCGCGTTCGAGAACGGCGCGAGCGCGCGGCCCTGGACGCCCAACGTCGTCGACTCCGCGGTGCCGGAGCTGATCGGACACCTGAACGAGATCACCGCGCAGACGTGTGCGCCGCCCTGCGTGTACGCGGCGGACGTCGGGCGCGAGGGGTACGTGACGGAGGACTTCGTCGACGAGGGCCACTTCGGCCGCAGCGGCGCCGAGAAGTTCGCGAGCGCGCTCGAACGCAGCCTGCGCCGCGACGCGCTCGTGCAGCTTCCCTCAGAGCGCGTGGGGTCCGTGCCCGTCCAGATTGGTGAGGTGGATCCCTGACGCGTTGCCGCCGACGGGCTCGAGCGCGCGGCGCAGCTCGGGCGAGGCGGCGAAGGTGCGGCGGCGCGGCAGCACCACGAAGCCGTGCCGGGCGAGCGCGCCGCTCCAGGCCGGATGCGAGAGGTTCGCGACCACCAGGTCGACGCCGCGCTCGCGCAGGAAGTCGAAGCCGGCGCCCGCCACGTCCGCCGCGTCCTCGGGCGCGCCGAAGCAGTCGACGATCGAGCCGACGCGGAGACTCCCGAAGCGCGCGTCGTCCGCCATGCTCGTATCCATCACCACGACGAAGCCGATCGTGGCGCCGTCGCGCAGCACGCGCAGAGCGATGCCCGGCGGCCAGCCGCCCACGGGCAGGAGCGCGTTCATGTTCGCCGCGTCGCGCGCGGCGACCAGCGTGTAGTGGCGCTTGCAGCGCTCCCACAGCTCGTCGGCCCAGGCACCGAAGCGCTCGATCGGCTCCACCGAGACGCGCCGGCGGAACAGGCGCCGCGCGCCGAGCGCGCCGTGCAGCGCGTGCAGGCCCACGAAGCCGAGGCCCGACGCCGCGAGCAGGTCGAGCCCCGCGCGCCGCGCGGGCGTCCTGCGCAGCCAGGCGTTGCGGTGCAGGAAGCGCGCGGGCCGCAGCACGCGCAGGCAGAAGGGCGTGGTGTGCAGCCACCAGCCGAGCTTGCGCAGGATCTGCAGCACCATCGGATCCTCGCCGCCGTGCCCCCAGCTGTAGAGCAGGGGCTGGCGCCGGGTCATGTCGCGGAACAGGCGCAGCGCGAGCATGCCGTAGCGCGGATCGACCGTGCCCTCGCTGACCGGTCCCTGGTAGTCGCACACGGTCGCGCTCGCGCCGCGCAGCCAGCAGTCCTGGATCTTCAGCGCGTAGCCGCCGCGCACGCTCTCGCCGTCCTCGACGGCGAGGTAGTGCTCGCGCCACACCGCCGCTCCGGGACGCTCGGGCAGCCACGCGTCCACCGGCTCGACGTAGTAGCCCCAGATGCTGCCGCCGGCGCGCATGCGCGCGGTGAACGCCTCGACCGCGGATTTCCACTGCACGGCGTGGCGGACGATCTCGATCGGCACCCTCGCGCTCCTCCGTGCGGCGGGTCAGGATAGGGAGCGACTCCGCCGATGTGAAGACGTGCCGGCCCTGCGCCGGCACCGTGCTATAAGGTGGCGCCGATGCAAGCTCGAGCCGTGGAGTGGCTGTCCTGTCCCACGTGTTCCGCGTCGCTCGCGAGCGAGGGCGCGACCGCGCTGCGCTGCGCGCAGGGACACCGCTTCCCGATCCGCGCCGGCGTGCCGCGGCTGCTCGCGTTCGAGGAGCTCGGCTCCGCGCCCTCGCCCGCGGATGGGAAGCAAGGCGACGCGCTGGCCATCGGCGACAGCTTCGGCGCGGAGTGGGAGCAGTTCGACTACGACAAGAGCCGCACCTGGCACGAGACCGTCGAGGACCGCTGCAAGCTGTGGCTGCAGGAGATGGACACCACGCCGGCGGAGCTGGCGGGCAAGGTCGTGCTCGATGCGGGCTGCGGCAACGGCACGCTCTCGATCGGCGTGAGCGATTTCGGCTGCGAGGTGCTCGCGGTCGACGTCTCCGACAGCGTGACGCGCGCGAACGCGTACCGGGAGCGCCGGAACAACCAGCGCGTCCACTTCGTGCAGGGCGACCTCACGAACCTGCCGGTCAGGCCCGAGAGCATGGATTTCGTGTACTCGTCGGGCGTGCTGCACCACAACCCGAACACGCTCGACGCGCTCAAGGTCGTGGCGCGCGCGCTCAAGCCGGGCGGGAAGATCTACATCTGGCTCTACCACCCGGAGCCGGGCCTGAAGTTCTGGCTCCAGCTCCGCCTGCGCTCGGTGATCGCGCCGCTGCCCGGTCCGATCAAGCGCGCGTTCGTGCACGCCTGGGTGGTGCAGGCGATGGCGCGCCAGCACCTGCGAACGATGCTCGGGTTGAACGATGCGTATGATCGGCTGAGCTGGCAGGAGCGCACGGTCGACCTGATGGACATCTACACGCCGACCTACCGCTGGATGCACACCCAGGACGAGGTCAAGGGCTGGTACCGCGAGCTCGGCTTCGAGTCGGTGAAGACGACCGAGGTCAGGAAGTGGGGCTTCGGGGTGGTCGCGACGAAGCCCGCTCGCCGCTGAACAGCGCCACGAGCCGCGCGCCGCTCTTCGCCACGTCGTAGCCCTCGACCACGCGCGCGCGCCCGTCGCGCCCCATCGCCTCGAGCCGCTCGACCGGCGCGGTGAGCACCTCCTCGAGCGCGCGCTCCAGGTCGTCGAGCGAGCTCGCCGGCACGAGCCAGCCGTTGCGGCCGGGCTCGACCAGCTCCGGGATGCCCGCGACGTAGGTCGAGACGACCGGCCGCCCCAGCGCGAGCGCCTCCATGATCGAGACCGGCAGCCCCTCGCCGAAGCTCGGCAGCACCAGCGCCCGCGACTCCGAAATGTGTTTGCGCACGGTCGCCTCGTCGGCGAAGCCGAGCACGCGCGCGCGGCCGGTCAGCCCGTTGCGCGCGATCGCGCTCTCGATCTCGGAGCGCAGCTCCCCGTCGCCCGCGAACGTCAGGTCGCAGGCGATGCCGCGGCGCGCGAGCCGGCCCACGGCTTCGACCAGGAGTCCCGGCGCCTTGTGGTCGCTGAGCCGGCCGACGAAGACCAGCCGCGGCGCGCTCGGGATCGGCGCCGGCGGCTCGGCGAGGAAGCCCGAGTCGACGCCGCACGGCACCACGTGCACCTTGCTCCAGTGCTCGGAGCCGCAGTTGCGGAAGATCTGGCTGCGGCAGAAGCTCGTGATCGCCGCGACGAACTCCGCGCGCGCGATCTTCTCGCCGAGCGCCAGCGTCGGACCGAGGTCGAACTCGAGCGGGCCGTGGACCGTGAAGCTGTAGGGCGGCCCGCCGAGCACCCGACACAGCATGGCGACGGCCGTCGCGTTCGTGCCGAAGTGCGCGTGCACGTGCTCGACGCGGGCCGCGCGCAGGGGCTCGAGCAGCGCGCAGGCGCCGATCAGGTACGCGAAGTTGCGCAGCAGGCCGCGGTCGGAGCCGATGCCGGTGCGGATCGTGAGCGCGAGCGCGTCGAGGAACCGGCCCGGCCGGGTGAACGCCGCGCGCAGCGTGGCGAGCAGGAGCCGCAGCGCCCCCTGGTCGAGCACGACCGCCGTGCGCGCGGCCTCGTCGCGATCCGCCGGGTCGACGAAGCCGTGCGCGCCGTGGCGCAGCGAGAAGCGCGTCACCGCCACGGCGCCCGTCCGCTCCACCGCCGCGATCTCGCGCCGGATGAAGGTGTGGCTCACCGCGGGGTACTGGTTGACCAGGTAGGCGACGCGCTTGGGCATGACTGTCGGCTTCGGCACGCCGCCCGCTAGAGCTTGATCTCGAGGTAGGCGCGGCTCTGGAAGCGGCCGGACAGGCGCGAGAAGAAGTCCGTCACGCGCATCAGGAGGCCGTATTTCGCGCGCAAGAGCCCGAGCGCGTGGGCGATCCGCTGCGGGTCGTCGACGATGTACGCCTGCGCGTGCCGCCAGGCGCCGTGCACCTTGCCGCGCGCGTCACACGCCGCCACGCGCGCCCGCGGCGAGTTGCGCAGGCGCTTCACCTTGCCCGAGTCGCGCGCCGTGAACGCCCACAGGCTCGGGCCCTCGGCCGCGAACCAGATCGCGGTCTCGACGCTCCGGCCGTCGCGGCGGTAGGTGGCCAGGGAGACGTAGCTCTCGCGCTCGAGCATCGTCTGCGAGTGTAGGGAAGAAGCGCGGGGCGTGCGCGCTGGTGTGCGTTATTCTCGCGCGCCGTCCGGAGGGAGCGCGTGTACAGCCCGCGAGAGCTCGTCGAGTACGCCGCGTACCGCAGCGCGGTGGTCGCGCTGCGCGCGCTGCCGCTGCCGCGGGCGCAGTCGATCGCCGCGCGCGCGGCGCGCCGCTACTACGCGCGCGGCGGGCGGCGCGTGGGCTACGTCCGCGCCAACCTGCGGATCGCCTTCCCGGAGCTCTCGGACGAGCAGCGCGACGCGATCGGCCGCGAGAGCTACGTGCAGCTCGCGTGGCAGCTGATCGACCTGGCGCGCGCGGTCGGCTGGGGGCCGAAGGAGCTGATCGAGCGGGTCGAGCTGGTCGGGCGCGAGCACATCGACGCGGCGCTCGCGAAGGGCAGGGGCGTCGTCGGCTTGATGGGGCACCTGGGGAGCTTCGAGTTCGCCATGCGGATCGCGCCGGCGGTCGGCATCCCGCTCACGGTGATCGGCCGGCCGATGGTCAACCCGCTGCTGCGCCGGGTGATGTACGAGCAGCGCACCAGCACGGGCTCCGAGCTCCTCCTACACCGGAACGTGGCGCCGCAGATGCTGCGCGCGCTGCACAAGGGGCGCGTGGTCGGGGCGCTGAACGACCAGTACAAGCGGCGCTCGCAGGGCGTGTTCGTGCCGTTCTTCGGCGTGCGCGTGTCGACCTCGCCCGGCCCGGCGCTGATCGCGCTGCGCGCCGGCGCGCCGATGGTGCCCGCAGCCGCCGTGCGGATCGGGCCGGACCGGCACCGCGTCGTGATCCGCCCGCCGCTCGAGGAGCCGAACACCGGCGACCGGCGCAAGGACGTCGAGCTGCTCACGGCGCGCGGCAACGCGGCGCTCGAGGCGTTCATCCGCGAGCACCCCGAGCAGTACATGTGGAGCCAGCGGCGCTTCCGCCACAGCCCCGACCTGCCGGCCGATCCGTACGGCGAAGAGGATCGCTAGCGCCACTCGCCCTTGACGTTGTCGAACACGCGCAGCTGCACGTTGCCCAGCGGCTGCACCACCGCGGCGTACACCGTGTTCTCCCCGTCGGTCAGGTAGATCGCGCCGGCGCCGCCGCCCCAGTTGGTCGGGTTGCTGGGATCGACGGGAATGCCGCGCTCCGAGAACGCGATCACCGGGCGGCCCGACTCCTCGTCGATCGGAAAGGTCGCGCCCTTCACGACCACGTCCGCGACGCGCGCGTCGGTGACGGTGGTCTTTTCGCTGCCCGAGCCACTGCCGCTCGAACCGCTGCCCGAGTTGTCGTCGTCGTCCTCTTCGCCCGAACCAAGGACCTCGCCCACGCCGGCCACGACCGAGCCCAGCACGCGCGTCGACACGTCCTCGAGCGGCAGCTTCAGGTCGGGCAACGCGGCGGTCGAGCCTTCGTCGACCTTCTTCAGCTTGTGGCACGAGTCCTCGGGCAGCGCGATGTCGTGCACCTCGTCGCCCGCGGTGATCGAGTAGGTGCGGTCCGAGTCGCGCACCATGGTGGCCGCCGGCGGGCAAGCGCCGCCGCCTCCACCGCCGCCGCCCGCGTCGTCATTGAAGTAGACCAGGTAGGGCGTGGCCTCGCTGGTCGCGCGCGAGCGCGCCTCGTCGAGTACGCCGGCCATCTTGGTCGCGCCCGCGCGGGTCTGCTGCTGGTTCTTGAAGCGCACCATGTTCGGGTACGCGATCAGCGCCAGGATGCCCACGATGGCGACGACCGTGATCACTTCGATCAGGGTGAAGCCCGAAGAAGAGGTTCGTTCCTTGCTCATGACGGATCTCCAAGCCCCCTCCGTCGGCCAGGTGAACGTTCACGTCCTGTGCCCGAACGATCGCGGTTCACGCGCGCGCAGCTTGTGGAGCGCGCTTCCCAAACTGGGTAGCGCACGGGTGTGACGAGGGTACGTCGCTACACAAGCTGCCGGTGCGCTGCCGGCCTAAGAGGCCTCACGCATCACACTTTCGCGCTAGCGCCAGTCGGCCATCACGTGGTCGTAGACGCGGAGCTGCACGTCGCCGAGCGGCTGGACCAGCGCGGCATACACCGTCTCGCGTCCGTCCGTCACGTAGATCGCGCCCGCGCCGCTGCCCCAGCTGGTCGGCGTCTGCGGGTCGACCGGGATGCCGCGCTCCGAGAACGCGACCACCGGGCGGCCGGAGTCCGGGTCGATCGGAAACGTCGAGCCGTTCACGACCGCGTCCGCGAGCATCGGAGTTGCCGGCTCGGGAGCCGGCGCCGCGCCACCGCCACCGCCGCCGCCGAGCAGTCCGCCCACGAGACCGCCGACGCCGCCCACCAGGCCGCCGACCAGCCCGCCGAGGCCGCCGCCTCCGAGCGCGCGCACGGCGAGGTCCTGCTCGGGAACGGGGATGGTCGGGTCGACGACCGTGCTCGGGTCGCCGAACGGCTTGGCGACCTGGCAGACCGAGTACTCGAGCGCGACGTCGCGCACGTCGTCGCCCGCCGTGATGCTGTACGAGCGATCGGCGTCGCGCACGACCGTGGCGGCCGAGCCGCAGCCGTCCGCGGCGACGTTGCGCTCGTTGAAGTAGACGAGGTAGGGCGTGGCCTCCGCGCTGGCGCGCGAGCGCGCTTCATCGAGCAGGCCGCCGACCTGCGTGGCGCCGGCGCGCGTGAGCTGCTGCTCCTTGAAGCGGATCAGGTTCGGGTACACGAGCAGTGCGACCACGCTCACGATCGCGAGCACGGTGATCACCTCGATCAGGGTGAACCCCGCGGAAGAGGCTTGTCGTCCGGTCATGACGGATCTCCAGTCCCCTCCGTCGTCACCCGGGGTGGATTCACGCGGCGTGCCCGAACAATCGCGCCTCGCGCGTACGCAGTTTGGGAAGCGCGCTACCCAAAATGGGGGAAGTCGTTGCTAGGATGCGCGCGTGATTCGCGCGCGACGGCTCGCCGGGCTCGCCCTCGTGCTCGCGCTCGTCGTGTGCGCCGACCGCGGCGTGCGGAGCGCGGCGGACGGCCGGCCGGTCGTGATCGTCCTGTCCTGGGACGGCACGCGGCACGACTACCCCGAACGAGCCGAGACCGTGGCGCTCGCGCGCATGCAGCGGGAAGGCGCGCGCGCCGAACGGCTCGTGCCGGTGTTTCCGTCGAGCACGTTCCCGAACCACACGTCGCTCGCGACCGGCACCTATCCGGACCGGCACGGGATCATCGACAACCGCTTCACCGACCGGCAGGGCCGCACCTTCAACTACAGCAACGACGCGAGCTGGATCGAGGCCGAGCCGCTGTGGGCCGCGGCCGAGCGCCAGGGCGTACGCGCGGCGGTGTACTTCTGGGTGGGCTCCGAGACGGATTGGCGCGGGCGCGGTGCGACGTACCGCATGAAGCCGTTCGACGCGAAGGTCGGCGAGGCGGCCAAGGTCGATCAGATCCTGGCCTGGCTCGACCTGCCGCCGGGCGAACGCCCGGGCCTGATCCTGTCCTGGTGGCACGGCTGCGACGGCGTCGGGCACGAGCAGGGGCCGGACAGCCCGGAGATCCCGGCGCAGCTCCGCGCGCAGGACGCGCAGCTCGCGCGCCTGCTCGAGGGCATCGACGCGCGCAGGGCGTGGGATCGCGCCACTCTGATCGTGACCAGCGATCACGGCATGGCGGCGGCGCGCGATGCGCTCGATCCGGGCCCGATCCTCGCGCAACACGCGATCGAGGCGCGCATCGGCTACGCCGGAGGCGAAGCGCAGGTGTATCTGGCGGACGCGGGGCAGCGCGACGCCGCGCTCGCCGCGCTACGCGCCGTGCCCGGCCTGCGCGCCTACACCGCCGAGAGTCTTCCCGCGTCCTACCGCAGCGTCTTCCCGGGCCGCAGCGGAGACCTCACGCTGGTCGCCGACCCGCCGCGCGTGCTCGCGCGCGCGTTCACCGACGGCGGGGGCCACGGCTACGATCCCGAGCTGCCCGAGATGGGCGCGATCTTCTTCGCGCTCGGCCGCGGCGTGCCCGCCGCCGCACGGCTGGGCGTCGTGCGCGCAATCGACGTCGCACCCACCGCCGCCGCGCTGCTGGGAATCGATCCGCCAGCGCAATCCGAGGGGAAACCGCTGTTCTCTCCGGACTGAATGGTCAGCGTCGGCAGAAAGACGGGCGCCGTCCGCGGCCGCCCGCGGCGGCGCCCCGCAAG